>Ga0210403_10000791_pt1 | contig 31617 bp, 23 predicted proteins | sample IncBWC19MmetaG_FD_150863 | JGI IMG/M metagenome (GOLD analysis project Ga0210403, IMG submission 150863) | Forest soil microbial communities from Barre Woods Harvard Forest LTER site, Petersham, Massachusetts, United States - Inc-BW-C-19-M | ecosystem: Environmental > Terrestrial > Soil >...
TGTTCATCGCAGCGCTGCCGGTCGAATCGGCATACCCCACAACCTCGATGATGTATCCCTTTTGCTCCAGGGCAGTCTTCGCCAGGTTACTGAGATCTTCCTTGCCCTTCGCAGAGAGAACGGAGCTGCCGGTATTGAAGTTCACCGTTGCCTCGCCCTTCACGTCATATTCGGCTAACGCAGTAAAGCGATTCGTGTTCTCCTCAATGTCCTTGGTGTTTGCTTCGATCTGCTGTTTGTGGGCCGCGATATCCTGCTGGCTGGTCGCGATATTCTGCTGGTTGGCCGCGATATTCTGCTGGTTGGTCCCGATATTCCGCTGGTTGGCCCCGATATTCTGCTGGTTGGCTATAACCTGCTCAGCGGTGGGATGCAAACCGGCCTGAATCATCTCAGCCGTTTCCAGATCGTCGCCATCGGTGGTGATAGTCTTCGCGACAACCCGACCCTGGTCGTCCGTAACTCCGTCAACCTTCACTTTGAGCCCGGGGATGAGCACTACATTGGACAGATGCTGCTTGTCCAGGCCAAAGAGCCCCTTGTCGTCCTTCGTCGTCGTGTTATCAGTGAGTACCACCGTAGTGGTTCCAGTCTCGGACTTCACCGTCAACGTTTCTCCGGTCCGAGAAATGATCATCCCTTTGACTTGAACTTTATCGTCAGCCGCGCCAGAAGCGGATACTGACGCCATGAATGACAGTGCCATGAGGCTTGCTACAACCGTTTTGCGATTCATAATGTCATTTTCTCTCTCTCTCTCAGATTTTGGTCAAGGTGGAAGTATCGGTCCGTTTACTTCTCGTTTAAGCCAGTTTGTCTAAGTCTGCTGTCACAACCTTTGTTAGAGGCTGTGGCCCCGAGACGAGCGGCTCTCCCGCTGGTCGTCGCAATCGAGGGGGAGCGAGAGACATTCGATGACGATGATCCTGTTGTGGGCATAGTCGCCTCTATATGTCTTTCTCCGTCGCGCAGAGAGAGTCGTGATCGCACCTATTGATGCTTGCGCGCTTATACGACCGGACAGGGTACGGCGACCGGAAAGGGTACGGCGTTTCCATATGTCCTTCGCGTACTCTCCGATCGTCCTATCACTCGAGAACTTGCATCTGGGTGAGCGTACAGTCCGAGCATCCGATGGTCTGCATCAAGATAAGACCCCAAATACGCAAGGTGCAGGTAGAACTCGACAGTGGCCTTTTATTCTAACTAATCACGAACATACAGCGTCCAATAGCACTTCAAAGGCAAACTTGAATGGCAAGGCAGAATCTGACTAAACACCGCATGTGAAAGGGTTTGTGCGGGTGCGAATCAAGGTGGCAGGACATACAATATTCCCGGAACTCCGACCTATCGGAGTTACCTCCAATAGGTCGGAGGGCGAGAGTCACATTCAGTCTCGGCTGTAGAGGAATCACCTACAACCATCAGCGATGGCGGGAAATCAAGCGCAAACCTTGCTCTACGATCGTAGATTTCACGTACTGCAATCGCCAGCAGCAGACATCTCACTATCCTTCTCACGCATCAACTTGGCAGGAGCCGAAAGGAGCCCGTATGTCGCAAAACAAGTAAGCTCGGCTGTTCTGATCAATGGACTGTTCTCGCGTTCCATATGAACAAGCAATACAATCGGCCCTTGGAAGGCAACCCCTTGAGTTTGTCCATTTGTTCCCATGTGAATGTTGGATGGCGTGAGTGTGCCGGTTTTAGCCGACGGCGTTACGAGCGGAGCATGAATTCCAGCTGAATTGTAGAGGATGGGATCTATGGCAAGACTTGCTTTTTATATCGCGACAACGTTACTCAGCTTGCTTTCTACGGTGGCGATGTCCGCATATCAACAGGACCTGCCGAAGAACCTAACACTATCTCAAGCGATATCGATTGCGCTCGCAAACAACTCCATTCTCCGCGCGGCGCAGAGCCGCCTGGAGCAGGCATCGGGAAGGTACATCCAATCTCGCTCCTCCCTTTTGCCCCAGTTGGATCTGGATGCTCGTCAAGGCTATCTAACGATCAATCTGATCGGGCTCGGAATCGACATACCCTCCGTGCCGCAAGGGAAGACGCGACCTTTCGCCTCGATGGACGCCCGCCTCCTGCTCAGTCAAGACTTGTTGAATATAGCGAACCGGCAGGCCTGGAAGAGTTCCCGTTCCAGGCAGGAGTCCTCCCGTCTGCTCGTAGATAATGCGCGCGAGATTGTCGTGCTGGACGTCGTTGCCATTTATCTGCAGGCGCTCAGAGCGAAGGCGTCTCGGGATGCCCTGGCAGACCAGACGAAACTGGCGAATGACCTGTACAACTTGACGGAAGATCGCGTGAAGCAAGGTGTCGCCGCCCCCCTGGAGTCCAATCGCGCGCTGCAACAGGTGAACTCCCTTCAGCAGCAGCAACAGGAAGCCGCGCTGAGCTACATCGCGGCAAAACTCAGCCTCGCCAACGCCCTGCAGGAGCGCATCTCCTCGGACTTCGAGCTGGATGATACTAGCGCATACGGTACTGATATGAAATCGGATCGCGATACGGCGCTCCAATCTGCTCTTGCTTCGCGGCCAGATTATCGTTCACTGGAAGCCAACGTTAGAGCAGCTGAGTTGCAGCTCAAGTCGGTCAAGGCATACCGCATGCCCACCGTGACCTCCAGCTTTAGCGATGGGCAAAGCGGGGAAACGCCGGTCCACAACGTGAATACTTACAGGCTGCAAGGAGAGATCAACGTCCCCATTTTCACAGGCGGACGGATCCGCGGACAGATCGACGAAGCGCAAGGCGGGCTGCACGAAGCCCAGGCGGGGCTGGATCAGTTACGTTCACAGATCGAGACCGAGGTGCTAACTGCGATATCCGGCGTGGAGTGGGCTCTCAAAGAGGTCGAAACCAGTGCGGCGAACGTGACGCTGTCGCGGCAGGAAGTCGAATTGGCGCGCCAAAGATTTGCCCAGGGGGTGACGGATAACACGGAAGTCGTGAACGCTCAAGACCGGGTTTCGCGAGCCGACGATGCACGGGTACGGGCGCTGTACACCCTTGGGCTGGCGCGCGCCAATTTGGCGCGGGCGACCGGAGCGGCCGAGAAAACGTACCGCAAGTAAGGCACGGGAGGAAGTCTCATGAACCGACGGTGGATGATCCCGGGAATGCTCTTGCTGCTTGCTCTTGCAGGATGCTCGCGGACAAAAAAGGGGACCGAACAAGAAGGCAAGCTATTCGTGAGCGGCCGTATCGATGGAGACACCGTCGACGTCTCGTCGAAGAGAGACGGAAAGATCGTCGAGATCATGGTCCGTGAAGGCGACTCCGTGGAATCCGGCCAACTGTTGGCGCGCATCTACAGCCCACAAGACGAAGCACAGGTAGACGTGCAGAAAGCCAATGTGGACGCGCAGAGAGCCAATGTGATCGAGGCTGCACGCGAACTGGAACAGGCGGAATCCGCAGCGCCCGCGCGAGTGGCGTTAGCTGAGGCGAATCTTGCAACCAACCAGGCCGAACTTGTGCGCTGGCAAGCGGAACAGCAGCAGGCTGAGGAGGATGCAAGGAGGTATCCGCCTTTGGTGAAAACTGGCGCCGCCGCCCAGCAAATGTCGGATCAGCAGCAAACCAAGGTAAAAGTTGCCCAAGCCTCCACCGATGCGAGTCACAAGCAGATACTGGCGGCAGAGGCCTCGCTGGACCAGGCAAAAGCGCAGCTACAGCAGATCTCTACGGCAAAAGCGAATCTTACGTCCAGCCAGGCTCAGTTGACATCCAGCCAGGCTCAGTTGAAACGTTTCGAAGCGAACGTGGGCGATTTGGAGATCACCGCCCCAATCGCTGGCACCATCCTGACGCGCTCCGCCGAGCCGGGCAGAGTAATCGCGGCAGGCCAAACGATTCTCACCATGGTTGATTTGCACAAGCTTTATCTGCGCGGGTTCATCCCGGAAGGTGACGTTGGAAGAGTCAAAGTCGGACAGCAAGCACAAGTCTACTTGGATTCCAGTCCCAAGGACGCCATCGCGGCCGACGTGATCCGTATTGACCCGCAAGTGATGTTTACGCCGGAGAACACTTATTTTCAGAATGACCGAGTGAAACAGGTGATGGGTGTGAAACTTGGGTTGAAGGGCGCCTTCGGTCTCGCCAAGCCCGGGATGCCGGCAGATGGACAGATTCAGATCGGGAATCCCTAATGGCCGGGAATCTCATAGTCGATTCTCAGGATCTCAGCAAGAGCTATGGCTCTATCAAAGCTCTGGATGCTGTCACCTTCGATGTGCGGCCTGGGGAAATCTTCGGGTTGATCGGTGCAGATGGCGCCGGTAAGACCACGGCCTTCCGGATCATGGGCGGCGTGCTTGAACCGGGAGCCGGAAAGATTCGAGTGTTGGATAAGTCGCCTCGCGAGGCACGGCCCGGCGTGGGATATCTTACGCAGCCGTTCAGCCTTTATATGGACCTGAGCGTAGACGAAAACCTCAACTACGCTGGCGGCCTGCGCGAGGTTTCTCCGGAAGATTTCGCGAAGCGTAGAGAGCGCTACTTCAAGTTATTCGAGTTGACTAATTTCACCGATCGTCTCGCGGGCCGATTGAGCGGCGGTATGAAGCAGAAACTGGCTTTGAGCTGCGCACTCATCCCGGACCCGAAGCTGCTGCTCTTGGACGAACCGACTACCGGCGTCGATCCGGTGACGCGCCGCGATTTCTGGGATGCGCTGACTTCGCTCGCCACCGCCGGGATGTCCATCGTCGTCGCAACTCCTTACCTCGACGAGGCGGAACGCTGCCATCGCGTTGCCTTGATGGAACGCGGCAAGATTTATGACATCGATACGCCAGCTCGCTTTCGTTCCAAGATGGGAGTCACGCGCCTTGAGGTTAAAGTGGAGCCTCTAGCTAAGGCCGAAGATCTACTTGCCGCGTCCCCGGAGGCGCAGGATGTGCAGCGATTTGGCGATCGATTGGACGTAATGGCACTGCGTCCTGACGCAGCCGAATCTGATCTACGTCAGCGTGCGGAAAACAATGGTCTGCGGATAACGGAGATACGCCGCTCGCAGCCGACGCTCGAAAACGCCTTCGTGGGCCAGTTGCGAAAGATGCGCGGCACTCACCCGGTTCCCCACTTTCCCAAACCGTCTCCGCCGTTGACCCGGAAGGATGTTGTTATCGGGGCTAAAGACCTCAACAAGCAGTTCGGATCGTTCAAGGCGGTGAAGAACTTTCAACTGGAAATCCGCAACGGTGAGATATACGGATTGCTTGGAGCGAACGGAGCAGGAAAGACCACCTCCATCAAGATCATCTGCGGGCTGCTCGATCCGACTTCCGGAAGCGTCACGCTATTGGGAAAATCCAAAGGACTGCGTGCGGCGGCGGTGCGATCCAGGATTGGTTACATGTCACAGAAGTTCGCGCTTTATGACGACCTCACGATCGGTGAGAACCTCGATTTCTACGCCCGGCTGTACGGCGTGGATGAAAGCGTGCGCGAAGAACGCAAGAAATGGGTGCTCGAGTCAGCGGAGCTGAGCAACGAAGCGGGGATGCTGACTAAGTCGCTGCCCGGCGGCTGGAAGCAGCGAGTAGCTTTTGGTGCTGCGGTGATGCACGAGCCTGAGGCAATCTTTCTGGATGAGCCAACGTCTGGGGTGGACCCCCTGGCGCGCCGTGCTATGTGGCGGATGATCAATGAATTTGCTGATCGCGGCGCGGGCGTTGTGGTTGTGACCCACTATCTGGAGGAGGCGGAACAATGTAACCGGCTCGGTTTCATGGTTGCTGGTGAAATCATCTCCCAGGGTTCTCCCAGCGAAGTGAAGGCCAACATGAAGGGGTCACTTTACGAAATCGAGGTAGACCATCCAGATCGCGCGTTGGCCACGTTGAGGGAGAAGTTCGGCGCTTCACGTGTCTCACTGTTCGGCGACCGTCTGCACCTGGTGGTAGAAAACGATGAGCAGAAACGACAGTCAGCGATCGCCCTGAAGGAGGCTGAAGTCCGCGTTGTCGCCGAAAAACCGGTGCCGTTCTCGTTGGAAGACGTGTTTATTTCGCTCATTGAATCTCGCAGATCGGAGATTCCGCTGTGAAGAAAATCCTGGCCCAAGCTTGGAAAGAATTCAGTCTGTTCCGGCGGGACAAGCTGCTCATCCTGATGGCGGTGTTGATGCCGATTGTGCTGATGCTGCTTGCCGGCGTAACGGGCTCCCTGCGGCTGCGCAACGTATCTCTCCTGGTGTACGACTACGACAACACGCCGCTCAGTCGGATTTATCTTGAGACCTATGGAGCCGCCCTCACATTCCGGATGGTGCCTAGTAGAAACGCCGAGTCACCGGAGCGCGCGCTCGCCAGCTGGCGTGGGCGCGCAGTTCTTATCATTCCACAGAACTTCGAGCGGGATTTCCGGCGCGGCGCCACTCCTGCCGTGCAACTGATGATAGATGCCACGGACTCCAACGCGGCCACGGCATTGGGTAACTATGCAGAATCGCTGAATTCAGCCTTCGCCCAGCAGAACAGCATCAGCGTGCCTCCAGCCAAAGGTGTCAGCCTGCAACGGCGGCTTTGGTATAATCCTGGGCTCTCGGAGCGCGTCTACTTCGGAACTGGCGGTCTGGGCTTGATGCTAATCATCTTTCCTGCGCTGCTGGGAGCCCTGACGACCGCCAAGGAATACGAGACGGGAACCATTATCCAGGCATACGCCTCCAGTCTGACCGGGATCCAGTGGATTCTGGGCAAGGCTCTACTCTACGTGCTGATCGGAATCGTGGAATTTGTCCTCTGCTTCGCGCTCGGCCTATTGGTATTTGAATTCCGGTTCCCAACGGACCCAAGCGTCCTGGTGGTCGCTACCGTTTTCTACCTCCTGGCCGGAGTGTTCTTCGGGATGATGTGTGGCAATGCGACAGGCAACCAAAGCGCTGCGATCCAGGCTGTTCAGATGGGTTCCTTCCTGCTCTCGCTGCTGCTTTCGGGGTACATCTTCGCGGTGCGGAATATTCCGATCCAGATTCGCTGGCTGTCCAGCTTTCTGCCCGCGACTCATTACATTCAGATTGTTCGGAACTCTATCCTGCGCGACGTGGGATGGGGCACCTCGCTTATGCCGATGGTCATGCTTGTGGCATTGACGTTCGCCTTCTTCGCTGTGAATGTGATTCAGATGCGCAAAATGCAGTTCAAGGGATAGGTGCTGCCATGCCCGCATTCTTACGGCGTTACCTCGCTCTTCTGGCCAAGGAAGTCGGCCAGTTGAGACGCAACCGCGTCTTGCTGATTCAGTTGATGCTACCTCCGACCATCGTGCTGGTCATTTTTGGATACGCCCTGAACCCTAAGGTCCGTGATCTACGAATGGGCATAGTGGATGAAAGCTTCACAACAGAAAGCCGTGACTTCATCGATTCCCTTACTGAGAACGTGAATTTCAATGTGACTCGACAATATATAAGCGTGGAAGAGGCAGAAGAGGCGCTCAAGAGTCTGGACCTGGATCTTTTCATTGTCATTCCAACGGATTTCGCGCGCACCCTCCAGCGTGGCCACACCGCCTACGTACAGGTAGTGATCGACGCAGTAGACGCCAACACCGCGCAGATTGCCCAGGGCTACCTGGGAATGGCTTTGCAGGCGTACAACTCCGGCAGGACTGGGGCCGTCGGCACTCCGGTTGGCGATCTTCGACGTCAGCTTGTCTTGGCGAACGCCACACATCCTGCCCCACCGCCTGGAGTTCCCGAGGTGCAGCCAGCCTACCTCTACAACCCGGGCCTCGTGGCCTCGTGGCACTACGTCACCGGCATTATGAGCATCATCATGTTTATCAACGCGTCACTTGTCGCCTCGGCGCTGGCCGTCAAAGAAAAAGAAACCGGCACCATCGAACAGTTGCTGATGACGCCCGCTCAGACTGGTGAAATGTTGCTGGCTAAGACCACGCCGGTTTTCGCAGTGATGATGGTGGTCCTCTTTTTATCGCTGGGCGTTGGGATGCTTGTGTTCGGCCTTCCGGTCCGGGGTGCGGTGTGGCTGTTTGCGGTTTCCGGGGCCTTGGCGGCGCTAGCCGGCATTGGAATTGGCGTAATGGTGGCAACCGTTTCGAAATCGCAGCAACAGGCGCAGCTACTGACGTTCTTCGTTAACCCGCCGCTGACTTTGCTTTCCGGCGCAACTTCACCGCTCGAAAACATGCCGGAGTTCTTTCAGAAGCTTTCCTACCTTGACCCCTTGCGCTATATGGTGATGATCGTCCGCGGTGTCACCCTGAAGAGCGCGCCTTGGAGCGCACTGTGGCCGAACCTGCTCGCGCTCATGGCATTCTCGGTCATTCTGTTCGGGATCAGCGCCTGGCGTTTCCGCAAGCAGTAAGTGAGGTGATTATGACAACACAGAAAGAAAGAGCCGCCGCTTCTAAGTCGAAGCTAAAACGGAAAGTCTATGAAAAAGAGCTGCGTTCCCTCCAAGCTGAACTCTGCTTTCTTCAGGAGTGGGTGCAACACACTGGGCAGCGCATCATCATCGTCTTTGAAGGGCGTGACGGTGCTGGCAAGGGCGGCACCATAAGGGCGATTACGGAGCGGGTGAGCCCGCGTGTCTTCCGCATCGTGGCCCTTCCTGCGCCGTCAGATCGCGAGAAGACCCAGATTTATATGCAGCGTTACATTCCGCACTTCCCGGCCGCTGGTGAAATCGTGATCTTCGACCGCAGTTGGTACAACCGTGCCGGGGTGGAATATGTAATGGGATTTTGTACTAAGGAAGAGCACCGCCGCTTTCTCGAACTCTGTCCGGTTGCTGAGGGATACTTCATCGAAAGCGGAATTCTGCTCATCAAATTCTGGCTCGAAGTGAGCAACGAGGAACAGGAGCGTAGATTCGAGGCACGCATCGAGGACCCGCTGCGCCAATGGAAGCTCAGCCCGATTGACCTACCCTCGCGTGAACGCTGGTACGAATATTCCCGTGCGCGCGACATGATGCTGGAAGCCACCGATACCAGCCATGCTCCTTGGTACATTGTTCGCTCAGATGACAAAAAGCGGGCGCGACTCAACTGCATTTCTCACCTGTTAAGTTTGATTCCCTACGAGCATCTTCCAAGAAAGAAGATCAAACTGCCCAACCGCTCTAACAAAGATGCCTACGACGACCAGGCCACTCTCGAAGGCAGGGAATTCATGCCTGAAAAATATTGAGTGTCATGCCCGTTGATCGGTCGCTAAAGCCTCTGAAAACATCGCTTTTCGAGGAAATGGCCGGCTCAAAAGGACGTCCCGCAGATCACTGAAAGAGGCAGAAACGCAAGATACTTTGCCATGTTACGGACATTCACAGACAACATGCATCCTGATGAGGTGAAAGGAAAAGTCGATCTGCTTCCACTATCTATCTCCATCTGACTTTCGGACACTCCGGACGCAACACCGAGTGGTTCCACTTGGTGAATCAGCACGTCACCTCGATGCCTGACAAGTGGGAGTATCCGTGGTATGCGGCCTGGGACCTGGCGTTCCACACCGTCGCGCTCTCCACGGTTGATACGGATCTTGCCAAAGGACAGCTCGACCTGATGCTGCAGGAATTTTTCATTCATCCGACTGGTCAGATGCCAGCCTACGAGTGGAACTTTAGCGATGTGAATCCGCCCGTCCACGCCTGGGCGACGATCTTTCTGTATCGCACGGAACAGGCTCTGAAAGGGAAGGGCGACCTTGGTTTCCTCGAACGTTCGTTCGCCAAGCTGATGCTGAACTTTGCGGTTCACCCAGCAGCTGAAGACCGCTTTGGAAAGAACCTCTTTGAATGCGGGTTTCTCGGATTAGACAACATCGGGGTGTTCGACCGCAGCGCCGCCCTGCCCACCGGTGGCCACCTTGAGCAGGCAGACGGAACCGCCTGGGTCTCCATGTTCTGCCAGAACATGGCCGAGATCGCCGTCGAAGTGGCGGCACGCGACCCGTTCTACGAGGACATGGCCGTCAAGTTCGTTGACCACTTCCTCTGGATCGCCCGCGCCATGAATCAGACTGGCCCAGGCGGCATGTGGGAAAACATTCACCGGCCTCGCTCCGGACCTTCGGCCGCTGCGGCGAGCGGCACAATCTGCGGCCAGTGATCCCTAACCGCAAACACACGGAAGACGAACGCAACCAAAACCGAGATCAGAGTGATGAGAATAAACGCGAGCCTGCCCTTTGCGTACAGCGCGATAAGGGTGTAGACAGTGCTCGCCAGTACTGCCGTCGTGACGATATGCTCCGATGGCCTTACAATCTCAGGCGTGACTCCGGAGAAAAGATCGATGAACACCCCGCCCGCTGTGGTGGCGGCCAGCCCGACGAGGATCGCGGCGTAGACCCCAAGGTTGTGCTCGAGCGCCTTTTGTGCCCCCAGGATCGCAAACCAGGGCAAGGTGAAAGACTTGAAGAAGGCCAATGTTCTCGTGCGGAACCGCTCCTCCCTCGAGTCAGCGTAGCGATAAATCGCAAGCCCCAGAATACCCATCAGAAGACACACGAAAAAATAGGTCGGGTCCTTTAGTGGCGAGGGGATTTCACTGAGCAGAACGTCGCGCGTCACGCCGCCGCCGATACCGCCGAAGAACGCCATGATCAGCAGCCCCGCCACAGTGTAGCCGCGGTTGTGCGATGGGTTGCGAGCGACGAGTACGCCATTCAGGGCATTGATGCCCGCGGAGAACTGGTCGATGTGCGGAAAGCTTGATAAGTTCATTCCGAGTATCTCCTTTCTTCTTGACTAGAATGGCCCACTGCGCAGCAGAACACCGTAGAACGTGATCAATCCGATCAAGATGACAAGAATCGCTACCACAACGGTAAAGGGCCATACATGCTGCGCCTGGGGCGCCCGAATCGTTTTCAGAACATTCCAATGCTGCCAAGTTGCCGCCGCTAATGCCAGAGTGCCCAGCGCTATAAGGGTTAGCCCAAGGTTGCGCGGCGCTTGCGGACGCCGGACGTTCCCGGTGGCAAGTTCTTCTGGCATATATTGGAAGAACTTGTAAATGCTGAAGCCAAATCCGATCATCGAAAGGGAGGTTCTAATCCATGCCATCAGCGATCTATCCGCTGCCATCTTTGTGCGCTGGATGGCCAGATCGGTTCGCTCTTGGGCTAGAACCATTCCTCGATCTTCTGGCATGGGATCCGTCCTCGATGATTTCCTGTTGATGAGTGCAAGGCCAGAGGCGTGGATAACCGCGGTCAAGCCGATGAGCGGAAGGCGCTACAACCCAAGGCCTACTTATTGGCACTCGGTGGGGCCATCGATGAACTCTCAGATGCCTCCGCATCAACAGACCGCGGAACTCTCTAGCGCCGCGTTTAGCGCGTAATCGGTTCTCAGGTATGGAGATGCAAACGGACCACCACATCCAAGAATCCCCGGATTTTCCCAAAGTGATGAGAACGCAGATGTTCCAGGGGGCAGCACTTTGGATAGCTGCGAACGTACCCTGCATTTCGGAGTCGACTCCAAAATATCGTAACCACACGGACCGGCCTTCAGTTAAAGAACAACACCTCGATCAGCGACACCGGAAATTCTGAGAGACGTGCTGGTATCGCGAATCGGACATTCTCTACATCAGTCGAAGACTGACCAAGAAGGGAAGGGGCGCAAGATTGGGATTCCCTGGGGCAGCCATCCCGACACATGTCCGGTGCGATCACTACGGGAGTGGCTCTCGGTCGCAGAGATCGACTCCGGTCCTCTGTTCTGTGGCGTGTCACGACTCGGCGCACTCAGCAGGGAAGCATTGAACAAGGATTCCATTGGTGTGATCGTCAAGCGAGCTGCGGCGCGGGCTGGCTACGATCCTTCGACTCTCGCGGGGCACAGCCTACGGGCCGGGTTGGCCACTCAGGCTGCGATGAACGGCGCGACGGAGCTGACGATCATGAAGCAGACCGGCCACCGCTCGCTGGCTATGTTGCGGCGTTAAATCCGAGATGGGGAGTTGTGGCGCAAGAATGCGGCTGCGAGCCTCGGATTGTGACGGAGTCAAGTCTTCTCCCGACAGCAGACTGCCGGTAGTTCGCCTCATCGCTGATAATTCTTCAGAGTGGCAGTTTAAGTTCTGGGCATATTAACTTAACCCGTCGGCTACCTCCTGCCGACCGACTCGTATCGGAGGGCGACCGGTAAGGTGCGGTTTGCCCATGAGCCGCCCGGAATGCAGAAGACTCGGTTCTTCGGCACGCTTGGAGCAATCGCTGAGTGACTCGGCGATTTGGCACGAATCGAGGCAGCGATACTTATTGGATTCCTGGGGACCCCGTTGCAGCCGTTTCATCCGACCGCATGAGCACGGGAATCAAATACGGTCACTGGATGCCTGGGCCTATTCGCGGTACGAGGTGGGCGCAGTCCCGCTGCCGGCGAGCTGCTCGTAGTACGCGGACTGCTGGGCGGAACGGTCGGCTTCATGGCCGTAGTAGTCATAGCGATAGTGGGCTGAATCGACCGGCCGCGGGTACTTCCGGGCGGTGGAGGTGGTGTTCTGCGCACGTTGCTCCCAAAGGATCGCCTCCGCGGCCTGTTGAGCTCGGAAGGACCTCTCCTCTTGCCGGTAGTAGCTGGCTAATGCCTGATACTGTTCCGGCGTATGGGCGGTCGCAATTTGCTGCTTCAACTCCGAACGGTTGTAGCGCTTCGCAGTGGAGTTCTGGGTCGATTGCGCGAGGCTGAGGGAGGGGTAACCACAGGCAAGACTGACGAGGATAACTGCGAATCTGTTCATGTAGGTGACCTTTCTTCCATCTTCCGGTCGACTATGAAAGATGGAAGATAACGAACTCGTAAAAATCTCGAAGAACGTTCATAAAAGATTTCAGGCGGACGGGGCGCGGTCGCTCCAGAGGGGGCTGAAAGAGTTATCGACAGGATGAAATCGGAATAGGGCTTGGTTGCTGGCCCCGATCGGGCGGCAAGAGCGCCCATGAGCGCCTGTCCGGGATACCTTGCCCTCCTTCCCGCGCGAAGCCATAAAGTTTAGATAACTCGAGGCTTACGTCCAAGGGGCTGAAGTAGGTCCGGGTCCAGAGCTCTCAAGGACCATCCAGATCCTGTATTTTTTTTGCTGCGTCTGCTAGCTCAGCGGCCGGACAAGGGAAAACCTGCAGGTTGAACGTGACACCAGGTGATGGTGGCGATGAGGTAAAGGGCACCGACCTGCATCAAAGGGCGCGGGAGAGGTCGGGAGATGGCTCTTGTGGGTTGTCCTGCGGGGTGATGTTGTCTTCGGTGAACATCTGCGGATCGACGAAGCGGTAGCCGACATGGGGATCGGTGAAGAGGTACCTGGGTTGGGTGGGATTGTCAGCGATTTTCTTCCGCAACTGGCGCACGAAGGTTCGCAGGTACTCGACCTCTTCGCGGCAGTCCGCTCCCCAGACGGCGGTGAGGAGCTTGGCGTAGGTGACGGGGCGACCGGCATGGCTCATGAGGTAGTACAGAATCTCGTACTCCTTGCGGGTGAGGCGGACGGCCTGTCCATTTTGAGTGACAGTGCGGCGCACTGGCGCGAGATGGAGGCCGCCGATCTGAATCGGCGCGTCTTCGGAACGCAACGGAGCGTGGAAACGGCGGACGGCGGTGCGGATGCGGGCGATCAGTTCGCGCATGCTGAAGGGCTTGGTGACATAATCATCCGCACCCAACTCGAGCGCCTCCACCTTTTCCTCTTCTCCGTCGCGCACGGTGACCATGACGATGGGGAGCCGGGGCGCGAAGGCGCGGATGCGGCGCAGGGTTTCCAGGCCGCCGATGCCGGGCATGTTGATGTCGAGCAGGACAACGTCGAATGACCCAGAACGCAGTTGCTGGAGTGCCTCTTCGCCACGGGAGGCCTCGACCAGTTGAAAGCCGAGATCCAGCAGCGGCGGCCGCAATGCCCTGCGGATTGAAGCCTCATCGTCGACACAAAGAATACGCATTCCTTGCTGGCTCATGCCGAACACCTCTGTTTTTGTTGGGTGGGAATAGAGACAAAGAATGTCGTACCGACAGATGCTTCGCTAGTGACCCAGACGTGCCCTCCATGAAGATGCGCCGCCCGTTTGGCAATCGCAAGGCCAATTCCGGTTCCAACAGCACGGTTGGAGGAGGTAGAGGAACGGAAGTAACGATCGAAGATACGTTCTAGGTCAGCGCGGGGAATGACTGGACCATAACTATGTACGGAAAAGATTGTCTCTGCGTGATCATGGCTGACGGTGATGGTGACTGTGGCCCCGAAGAGCGAGTACTTGCACGCATTGTCGAGATACTGAGTGAGTAGCATGGTCATGAGTTGGCGGTCGCAGTGGAGCACCACATCTTCGTTGGGTAAGCGCACCGACACGTCCATCGTAGCCAGACGCTCTTTGAAGTTCGCTAATACCTCTTCCAGCAGCGGCTCCAGACCTACTGGGGTAGCGTGCATGGTGATCTCGCCGGCGTCGAGTCGAGCGGTGGTCAGGAGGCGCGTGGTCAGATCGCTCAGAGCTCCAGTCTGCTCATCGATCAGCGCGACCAACTCAGCCTGTGGAGCAGAGAGCCGACCCATCTCGGCCAGCCCCGTGCTGGCCGCGCGGATTACGGTGAGCGGGGTCTTGTAGGCGTGGGCGAGACTGTCGAGAACCGTGGCGCGAAGTTGCTCCGTGCGGCGTTCGGCCTCGATGTGACTTTCGTTGGCGAAGGCGCGGTAGCGATCGAAGCTGATGGCAATCAGGGAGGCGATGGCGTTGTTCGTCAAGGCTGTGGTATCGCCGCGAACGACGAGGCTACCGATGGAAATCGTCCCCAAACGGAGGACGCGGCGCGAAATCCCGGTCTCCAAATCATCGTCGCAGGTCTCGAAGTGGTAGGTACTCTGCGCCAACTCCTGCGGGTTCAAGTTCCAATCTCCTGCTTGATAGATCTGATGGAGGTCTGCGTCAAAGACAATGACCCCTTCCAGGGCGAAGATCTCGTGGGCCAGTTCGGCGAGTTGGGGGCCAGGCTCTTCGTGAAGGTCCATCTGCAGCGAGCGCCGGGTGAATTCGTACAGTTCATGCATCTGTTCGCCCCAGGACTGGGCGTTGCGGGCGTGCTCGGTGACGCGTGAGGAAAGCCGGCTCACCACGAGCGCGATGAGGATAAAGGCCACTACGGTTATCGAGTTGGCTGTCTCTGTGGCAGCATCGAGCCGCGGTTGCCGTGTGCCGAAATAGCTTTGAACAGCGACCGCCAACAGAGACACGATGACGGACTGCCAAAAGCCGCACAGTAATGCGATCAGGACCACGATCAGCAGGTAAAGCAGCACAACCACCGGCGAAAGCGATGCCGACCAATGGGCCAGTGCTGCGACCAGAATGACCGAGACGATGCCAAGGCCACACTCCAGCGTAAACAGGAGCAACCGCAATCCAGAGCCACGTGTGCCCCATGAACGGGAGGCAGGACGCACGGGAATATGCGGTTTTGCTTGAGACATGTGGTGTCCGAACCCTCCCATTGGGCATGGATGCAGCAAGGGCCCGTGTCTTACAGACATACAGATGGACTGATGGATGGAACCAAGCGGTTGCGCTTGGAAAGCGGCAGCGATCAGGACGCGAAGGTGCGCAGCTTCCGCAGTGCAGAAACCAGGTCTTTATGAATTCTTTATGAAAGTCTCAGTGAGGATTATGCACAGGTTGATGGGGAATGCCAAGCACTTTCTTTCGAGCGCGATGCTTAGTGGGAGCACGCGTCCTAATTATTTAACTTTTCCTCACGAAATCCTTATGACCTCTTTGCGTTACTGAGGTTGCGCCGAGCGGATGAATTCTCTGGGACAAGAGGGATCACGCTGCAGGCTCTTAAGCGACGTGTGTGTTGATGCGAAATCTAACTCCTTCTCCGGCCATTGCGAGTGCCATGGGGAAGATACAGACTTCTGTCTTCGGTTGGGCCTCGCTATTTCAAATCACAATGCAGAACTCTGGAAAGGAGCCAATATTGACCAACCTGAAAAATATATTTTCCCTGCGACTCATGCTTGGGGTAGTGATGCTAATCTCCGCGGGGGCAAGGGCGCAGACTCCAATACCCGTTGCTCCGGCTGCGACTCCGGATGTACCTGCCCCAGAAACTGCTTCGCCTACATGGAGCGTCGGAAGCATTGACTTCAGCGGTTTTATCGACGGGTACTACAGCTACAACGCGAACCGTCCGAGCAATGCTGCCAACGGCCAGGTCAACGATCTGTATAACTTCAACGACAAGACCGATCAGTTCAGCCTCAGTGCGGCAAAGTTCAGTCTGAATCACGATCCTGACCCAGTGGGCGCTCATATCGACTTCCTACTCTATGGCCGTACGAATACCCTGATCAACGCCGGGGGAGATGGGAACTATATTGAGCAGGCTTTTCTTAGCTTCAAGCCCATCAAAGCGAGGGGACTGGAGATGGACTTCGGCAAGTTTGTTACTTCGGCCGGAGCGGAAGTAATCGAGTCCAAGGATAACTGGAACTATTCGCGTTCTCTGCTCTTTTCCTGGGCGATTCCGTATTACCACTTTGGCCTGCGATCCTCCTACCCTGTGACCAAGACGTGGACAGCCGGGGTGCAGCTAGTGGATGGATGGAATGATGTGGTCAAGTCAAACGGTGGCGTTACCGTCGGTCTGACCAGCGCGTATGTGAAGCCGAAGTACAGCTGGAATGTGAACTACTACACCGGCCCAGAGAATATCGGCACCGAGAACGGCTATCGCAACCTGATCGATACCACCCTTCTGCTGACACCGAATGCGAAGTTCAACGCCTATATCAACTACGATTACGGACAGAATCGCAACTCCATGATCGCTCAGGGAAACAGCGCACTGCAACACTGGCAAGGAGTTGCGGTCGCCGCTCGTGAGCAGGTAGGCAGCAAGGTTGGATTGGCAGCACGTTTTGAGTACTTCAACGACCCGCAGGGCTACACCACCGGGACGGCGCAGCATGTGGATGAGTTCACTGCAACCTATGAATACAAGTGGGCCGAGGGTTTGCTAGCTCGCCTTGAGTACCGCCGCGACTGGTCCGACGTGGCGTTCTTCCATCGGGGGAATACTGGGTTGGTGGACGCTCAGTCCACCGCGACCGCTGGATTTGTCGCTTTCTTCGGACCAAAACGTTAGTTGCCCGCCTGCTTCCAGAACCAGCATGAAGGGGGCATCTAGAAGAAACAGTTCTACGAATCTTGGTTGATGAGGAGAATATTCATGGCAGATCCGAAAGCACCACAGATGCAGGCCACGCTCGGACTTACGGGGCTAACCAGCAACGCAATGGCACTGATTGCGCCCGGCGCCTTCCTTTGGCTCACCTTCTTCATTCAAGCTACCGAAGGGGCGACTGCTCCCTCCATGTGGTGGGGCATCGTGGCCGCGCTGCTGCTTTGTCTGGCTACGGCGGTTGCGTATGCGGAAATTTCGAAGCTCTATCCGGGAACAGGGTCGAGTTACTATTACGCCGAACAGGCTATGTTATCTAAGAATAAGGCATTCAAGTACGCGCGACTGGCTAAGTTCATCGTCGGCTGGGGATCGCACCTTTACTACTGGGTGTATCCGGGAGTCATGGTGGCGACCACAGGGGTCTTCGTTGGCTATGTGGTCGGCTTCCTGTATCCGAACTTCCTGAGCGGCGGTAATCCCGGGCCGCTGTTTATGGCTCTGGTGGCGATCTGCTTCTCCTTTTTCGTTGCCTGGATTGCACAAAAGGGCGCTGGCGCTTCAACGGCCGTGAACCTGGCGATCAATGTGGTGCAGATCTCGGCATTGCTGGTGTTCAGCGTGCTGGCGTTAGGGTATCGCGCGAATCATCCGTCGGGCAGCACAGGTTTCCAGTACGATGGACAGACGCTTTCGACCTACACCTATCAGTTCGCGACCAAGGCCGACGGCAGCATCGTTCGAGACGCGGGTGGAGTCCCGCAGCCTCTGCTTGATTCGGCCAAGAAACCAGTTCCCTATGTGGTCACGTACCCGAAGAAGGACAGCACCGGTCTCTTTCTTACCCATTCTTCGGCTGCTTCGGTGGTAAGTCCGCATAGCTTTAGTTGGGTCTTTATCCAGGCGACAGTGGCGATTCTGATTCTGGTCGGCTTTGAGTCGGTAACGTCAATGGGCGGGGAGGCCAAAAAGCCGACGAAACATATTCCGATCGCGGTCATCGCATCGCTGCTGATTCAGGGATTGGTGTGTTACCTGATTGAGTACTTCGCGGCGAATTACTTTTTGAACTCTGGGTACACGATGCAGGCTGCAGCGGGCTCGGCGGCCCCGATCGGCGATATGATGATTGTGGTGGGCGACGCTCTTCTGGGCCAGGGACATGGGAAGTATTTCATGTTGGGTGAGGCCATCACGGTCTTCCTGGCTTTGATTGGGACCACGCTCTCCTGCATGAACACAGGTGCCCGCGTGACCTATGCAATGGGCAAGGACGACGAGGCGCCGGAGCACTTCGGCCTGCTCCATGGGGGATCGCTGACGCCGCGCCGCGCCATCTGGACCCTGGCTGGAATCTCCGCGGTGCTGGGCACGTTGGCGGTCTCGCTGGTGTTCGCCGATGGGAGTGCGCCGACCGATGCAACGATCGCGGCTCTGCCTCACGGCATCTTCTCCTCGTTCGGGTACACCACCCATGCCCAGATGGCAGCTCTGCCGAACTCACTGCTCACCATTACGCTGACCTCGAACTTCGGTACCTTCATCCTGTACGCTCTCAGTTGCATGCTGGCGATTGTGGCCTTCCACAAGCGCCAGGATTTCAATTTCATCAAGCATCTGCTGATTCCGGGATTTGGTCTGCTTGCCAACCTGGTGTGCATGGCCTTCTACCTGATCGGTCCCTTTATGGGCTATGGCACGGCCAAGGAACCACTCCTGGCACTCGGTATCTCCGCGGTGTGGGGCATCTATGGCGGCATCTACTTCCTGCGGTCGTCAAAGGCCAAAGGGAAGGCTGTACTGCTGGCGTCAAGGTAGAACGGTGAGTGAGCGGGACTCTCCTCAATCTCTAACAGAGATCGGGGCGAAGTTCCGCTCACCGCTGAACTAGGATCGACGGCCATCAAACGATCCGCTGGTGATTCCGGAAATCTGACGATTCCTGCCCGGCCTTCTGTAGAGTAGGAATAGTTAGTTCTGCGGAGATGCCCCCAATGGGATTGCACGACAGCATTGAACCCGGTTCGCAGATCGACTCCTACCGCATCGAAGCGGAAGTTGCCCGCAGTGGCATGGCTTCCATCTATCGGGCTACGGATCTGCGCGACGATCGGGTGGTGGCGCTGAAGATTCCGCATCCTGACCTGGAGGCCGATCCCATTCTCTTCGACCGGTTCAGCCGCGAGTCGGCGATTGGGGAAAAGCTGGATCATCCCAAGGTGATGCGGGTCTTTGGAGGAGAGAAGCGCTCGCGCGTTTACATGGTGATGGAATGGTGTGACGGTCGTCTCTTGCGCCATCTCTTGGCCGAGGGAAAAATGTCTCACGACCGGGCGATCCGTATAACCATCGCGATTTTGGAAGCGCTGCAATATATCCATGCCAATGGTGTTGTGCACCGTGATCTCAAGCCGGAAAACATCATGGTCGATGGGCATGACGACATCAAGCTGATCGACTTTGGCATTGCGGGCGATTCTGCGGCGCGGCGGCTAACCTATGCCAATCTCACAGCCACATTGGGAACTCCGAACTATATCTCTCCGGAGCAGGTGACGGGGAAGCGCGGGGATGGCCGCTCCGATCTCTTTGCCGTCGGAGTGCTGCTCTACGAGATGCTCACGGGGCAGCAGCCCTTCTCCGGGCCCTCTCCGATGGCGGTGATGAACGATCGGCTCTTAAACTATCCAACGCCACCACAGGTCGCCGACCCAAGCATCAGCCCGCAGTTGCAAGAGGTCCTGTATCGCGCCCTGGAACGAGATCCGAAGAGCCGCTACGCTACCGCCCAAGGGTTCCTATGGGACTTGCAGCATCTGGACCAGGTTGGGGTCGAGGACCGTGTGGAGTTGCGAGAGTGGCGCAAGCGCAAGGTACAGCTGCCGCGCCAGATCCTCTATTACGCGCTTCTGACGCTGCTCCCAATTGTCGTTCTCCTGGTGATGTTTCTGCTCACGCGTCGCGGGTAGGCGGCGTTCTCTCGACCATCGCGAAAATCTTCATGGGTTCCTTATGGCCCACGTCCTAAGGTGGACTGAACCCCTATCCCTTGTCCGCATGGAAGGAAATTCATGTCAACTGACTACCGCAACTTTCTAACTCTTAGCTACCAGCAGTTGGAAGAGCTGAACCTGCAAGCCAAGCACGATCGGATCAATCGTGTATGTGTCAATGAAATTCGCGAAAAACGGCTGAAATACCTGACGGACGAGAAGCATATCAAGGCAGTGACGGTGTTGTTTTCGGATCTCGAGGGCCGTCTACACCTGTTGGACTACGACAAGAAGTTTCTGCTTGCCAGCTACGACAACCTTACCTTCGATGGTTCGTCGATTCGCGGTTTTACCGCACAGAAGGAGAGCGATCTACGGCTGGGAATCGACTGGAGCGCGTTTTATTGGGTGCCTTCGGACGTGTTCGGAACGGGCAAGGTGCTAGTCTTCGGAACGGTGATTGATAAGAGCGGTGCGCCTTATGGGGGAGACCTGCGTGGCGTGCTCAAGAACTACTCCGACAACCTGTATGCGGAGAAGGGCTACACCCTCAATGCGGCCAACGAGATTGAGGGATTTCTCTTTGCTGGTGCGGATGCGGAGAAAAAGTTTCATCAGACTGGGGTCTTCGAGTTTGTCAGTACCGGTGGCTACTACCATTCGCTGCCGCTCGACCCGTTGCGTGCCTTCATCGATACCGCGGCCGAAGTTCAGCGAGCCATGGGATTTCAAAATGAGAAGGACCATCCTGAGGTGGCACCGAGTCAGTTTGAGATCAATTACGGTTACAGTGAGGTGGTTGCGGCCGCCGACCAGATTCAACTGTACAAGTTGCTCAGCCGCCAGATTGCCAGTTCCATGGGCTGCACGGCAAGCTTCCTGCCCAAGCCGGTGGTCGGCGTCAACGGCAGCGGTATGCACACCAACATGTCGATTACCAAGGACAAAACCAACCTGTTCTGGGACGCGAATGGGCAGGAGCAACTGTCGGCGTGCGGTTGGCAATATATCGATCACATTCTCTCGCATGCGCTCGATATCTGCCTGATCATGAATCCGAGCGTGAACTCCTACCGCCGCCTGGATCCGCATTTCGAGGCGCCCAACCAGATCAAGGCGTCGGCGACGGATCGCGGTTCGATGGTGCGAGTGCCGATCGGGAACTCGAGGTCGATGAGGGTGGAGGTGCGCTCGGTGGCTCCGGATGCGAATCCCTACCTGGTGCTGTATGCGCTGTTCAAGACCGGCCTCGATGGTACGGTGGCGAAGATCGATAACCTGCGCCAGGCACAACGCTATCTTCCGGACAACATCTACACGGCGATCGACGACTTCCGAGAGTCGGAATGGATTGCGGAGATTCTAGGGGCGGACGTGCAGGGACGCTTCGCCGACTTGAAGCTGGCTGCGGCGGAACGCTCTCCGCGGCAGTTGGGGACGTTTGTGAAACCCTCGGAGGTACAATATCACCACGAGATCTATAACCAGGCCCTTTGGAATCACTTCTAGTTGTCAACTAAATTGGTAGGCCCTTGCAAGAAGGCAGGGGCTTATCAGCCGAACAAGGAAGGGCGACCTTCTGCGGAGGCTGTGGAGGGAAGGGCACAGACGAAGGAGAACATCGGTCAGTCACACATGCACCCGACACAGAGCGGGAAGCGCGTGTCCCAGGGACTGGACGGTGTGCGAAGAACAGCAAGGGAAAAGAAGCAGGAACGGTTCACCGCTTTGCTCCACCATCTGAGCCATGGCGTCACCTCACATTCACGGCATACGCGGAGGGTGGTCGAGGCTCACCGGATGTCGCAACCAACAGTAGCCGCACACCCCAGATGTTACCGTACCCTCATCCTCTTTTCTCAAAGGCTTCCACCGCATCGCGTAGGTTGAAGAACATGCGCTCGGTCGCCAGAGCCTTACCCAGTGGTGAGCGCATAATCACGTTGAGTGCCTCGGGGTTCAGCGCCGTCAGCCATAAGGTGATCCCACCCTCACGCAGTTTTTCTTCCGCCACGATGAGGGCTTGCAATGCCGTGTACTCGAAGTCTGGAATGGCACTGCATTCCAGGATCACCACTTCCGGATGCGCCTCATCGACCAAAGCCCGTAGCCGCTGGTGCACCCGAGGTGCGCTGGCGAAGGTCATACGGCCTTCGGTACGGACGATCAAGAGGCCCGGAATGGTCTCGTCCTCCGGATGAACGTCGGACTGCGGGCGGAACACGTCGGTGCCAGGCTTCCGCCTCACAGCGTAAACCAGGGGATGGTTGGCCTGGTAGACGAGCGTAAGTAACGAGATGGCGACCGCGACCAGGATGCCACGGAGGGTTCCAAGAAACACAACGCCTGCGCAGGCCGCCAGTGCCCACAGGAATTCCGTGCGCCTCACTTCCAGGATGGAGCGAAAACCCGCCGTGCTGAGCAGCGGAGAGGTGGTGACCACAACTACGGCAGCGAGTGTAGCCTGCGGCAGCAGGCTGATGAGTGGCGATAGAAAGAGAAGGGTTGCCAGCACCATTGCCACGGTCACCAGCTCGGAGACCTGGGTACGGGCCCCAGCTCGTGAGTTCACGGCGGTCTGGGAAGTTCCTCCGCCCGCCGGGAAGCATTGGAAGAAACACCCGGCTAGATTGGAGGCCCCGAGCGCGATCAACTCCCTGTTTGGCACGGGAAGCGGATCGTTGTGCTTGGCAAAGGCACGGCCAGCCGCGATGGACTCGGTGAAGCACATCAGCGCCATACCGAACGCACCGGGCCACAGGCTCTGCACAAGCGACAAGTCCGGAACCGCCGGAGTTGGAATCCCTGGAGGAATGCGACCAGTCAGCGCGATACCGTAATCCTTCAGCCCCAGAAATCGGGCGGCCGCCACACCCAGGACCACAGCCACAAGAGGAGCGGGGGCTCTGGGAAAAAACCGCTTCATGCCCAACAGAATCGCAAGCATCGCCGCAGCCAGAATCAGTGTCGCGCGGTTCGTCTCCGGCACACTTTCCAGGGTAGAAAGAACTTTGTGAAAGAAATGACCCCTTACGATGTGCACACCCAACAGTTTGGGCACCTGGTCAACCACGATGACCAGGCCGATTCCCGCTTTGAAGCCGGTCAGGACCGGATCGGAGATGAAGTTGGCAAGGAAGCCCAGTTGGAGGAGGCCGGCCAGGATCAGGATACCGCCCACCAGCAGGGCTAGCGTGGAGGCTGCCGCCATCAGGTGAGCTGAGTCTCCGCCAGGCACAGCGAGCGTCAATTCGGTTGCCGTCAGGATCGCGAGGGTGCTGGTGCTGCTCACGCTCAGAGGACGCGAGGTCCCCAGCAAGGCGTAGACGAACATCGGCACGAGCGCCACATAGAGGCCCGCCTGCACCGGCAAGCCCGCGATGCTCGCATAGGCCATGGATTGCGGGATTACGACTGCCGCTGTCGTCAGGCCTGCCACTGCATCAAAACGGAACCAGTCCCTTTGATATCCCGACAGCAGGCCCGTCATGGCATACCTATACTCACTTTCACGTTTTGGTTACGGCTCAAGCTTCTCTAAGGTGAGTTTACGGACGCGAGTGTGCTCTGTGAGTTGGCAGTAGCCCAATTTCGACTCCCGGCCCTCTGCACCCTACTGCCGCGCCATGGCGATGCGGATAGCTTCCTCCGGCGAGACGAGGTGATCGACGCTCTCAGCGTCCTCGGCGATGGCAAGTTGGACGCCCTTGATGCGCCCCGAGAACTCATTCCCTCGCGACCCGTAGTCGGGCGACACAGGCGCTCCGGTGTCCACGCCCACGTCGCATCCATCATCGCCAGAGAACATCATGGGTTGTGTGGCATCGACTTTGCCCTCGCCGACCTTCTTGCCATCCAGATACAAGGACACCCTGCCACCCTTGCCGAGGCCGCCGCCAGCGTAGGCAAACTCCATTCGGACCTGGTGGTCACCCGGAGGCAGCGCGCCGCTTGATTCGGCATAGAAGCACTGGATGCCGAAAAAGTTGTAACAGTATTTAAGTTTGCCGCCCTTCGCATAGAGGCTCCAGCCGCCAAAACTGCCGCCTTGAGCGACGATGACACCCTCAGCCCCGGTGGTGGGGACAACGATCTCAGCGGTCACCGAGTGGGACTTGTTCTTGATATTGACGACGGAATTTTCCGATAAACGCCCCATGCTGCCAAATAGAATTTGCGACTTGCCCTTGATCAGCACCGGCCGGCCCGCCAAATCTGAGTTGAACCGTTCCACTCTCCGGTCATCCATGGGTAGTACGTTGTAGCGTACTGCCTCGATCAGCCACAGGCGCTGCAGCTCATGTAGCTTTTCAGGCATCTGTGTGGCCAGGTTGTTCGACTGGCTCCAGTCCTTACTGGTGTCGTAGAGCTCCCAGTTGTCGTCGTCAAATGCCGGGATCTTCCCGCCGAAGACCCACGGAGTACTGTGTCGCGTAACCGCGGTCCAGCCTTTGTGGTAGATGCCGCGGTTGCCGAACATCTCGAAGTACTGTGTCTCGTGCTGCTCTGCCGCTTTGGCATCGTTGAACGAGTACGCCATGCTGACGCCTTCGATCGGGCGCTGCTGGACTCCGTTGACGAAGAGCGGATGGGGCAGACCGGCCAACTCTAGAATGGTCGGCGCGACGTCGACCACGTGATGGAACTGGCTGCGAATTTCGCCCTTCTCTGTGATTCCCTTCGGCCAGTGCACGATCGTTCCGTTGCGCGTGCCTCCCCAGTGCGATGCAACCTGCTTGGTCCACTGGTACGGTGTATCCAGGGCATGCGCCCAGCCCACCGAATAATGGTTGTACGATTCCGGCCCGCCCAGCTTGTCCAACCGCTCCATCAGGAACTCGGGCGTCTCCAAGGCAGACGCGCCGTTGAGAGTGATGATCTCGTTGAAGGTGCCGTTCAGCGTACCCTCTGCGGACGCGCCATTGTCACCGTTGATGTAGTAGATCACCGTGTCGTCGAACAGATTGAGTTTTTGCAGCGAATCCACCAACCGGCCAATATGGTGGTCGGTGTACTCGAGGAACCCGGCGTAGACCTCCATCTGCCGGATGAGCACGGGCTTGAGCGCGGCGGACATCTCATCCCATGCTGGGATCTCTTTGTGTCTCTGGGTAAGCTGGCAATCCTGCGGGATGACGCCGAGCGCTTTCTGGCGGGCGAAGATCTCCTCGCGTAACTTGTCCCAGCCCTGGTCGAATTTGCCTTTGTACTTGTCCGCCCATTCCTTTGGGACGTGGTGGGGGGCGTGAACCGCACCCGGAGCGAAGTAGACGAAGAAGGGCTTATCGGGAATGAGCGCCTTTTGTTGCCCGATCCAGTTGATGGCCTTGTCCGTCATGTCTTCCATCAGGTGGTAGCCTTCCTCGGGCGTCTTCCTGACCTCGATCGGTGTCGTTCCTTCATAGAGAGATGGGTACCATTGGTTCGCCTCACCGCCGATGAACCCGTAGAAGTATTCGAATCCGCCTCCCCCGGTTGGCCAGGCATCAAAGGGACCGGCCGGACTGGTCTCCCAGACCGGCACTTCATGACACTTGCCGAACTGAGCCGTTGCGTAGCCATTGAGCTTGAGGGTTCGCGCCAGTGGCGCGCAGGTGTTCGGCAGGATCGAGCTATAACCCGGTGCCGAGGTCGCAAGTTCGGTGATCCCGCCCATGCCAACCGAGTGGTGGTTGCGTCCGGTCAGCATCGCCTGTCGTGTCGGGGAACAGAGCGCGGTGGTATGGAAGCGGTTGTACTTCAGGCCAGAGGCCGCTAAGCGTTCCGCCGTCGGCGTGTGACATGGCCCGCCAAAGGCGCTGGAGGAGCCAAAGCCCGCGTCGTCAATCAACACGATCAGGACGTTGGGAGCGCCCTTGGGCGGGCGCAACGGCGTGATCGGCGGAAACTTGGTTTCCGGATCCTTCGCATCATAGGTGACCAGGCCCGTGCGCGGTTGATCCGGAATTGGAAGAACCGTCCGCTGCATATCGTCCTGTGCGCTCATCGTCTCTCCTTTGTGCCATCGAGGTTCAGGGTCGCTGAATGCCTCATGCGCCGGCCAGGCGAAGCGGGCGCTACAGCGTGGGGACTCGCAAGTGGAGAGCCAACGGCCGGGGTTTTCGGGCTCATCGTAAGTTATGCAAAACCAATGGTTTCGGCGCTGGCCGCCCAAGGTGCGCGCTCGGACGCACGCTCAGATTATGGGGCGCACACGAAATAGTGGAGATCCCCATGCGCACACGAAATAGTGGAGCGGGCCTTAGTTCATGCTGTTGCGCTGTCCCGGTCGTAGTCGCCGATGCCCGGATGGGATTACTAATTCCGGATTGCCGACGAACCGCCCACAACGCGAGTAACGGCACTAGTCCCTACCCGTCTGAAAGCTACCTTGATATTCCTGTATAAGTATCCACGGGCGGAGTATCCCTACCAGAAGACCTCCTCATCCAGATCAGCGTAATAAATCGCCTGCTACTTCACCGCACGCCACGTTTTATCCGGATTGTAGGAGGACATCTGTTGCGCGATGTCGGTAGTCTTATCGCCAAGATCCTTCTGGTAGATCACGCCATTCTGGTTGACGAGAAATGTCATGACACCGCTGGCGCGATAGTCCGCGGGAAAGGCGACCAAGCCGAATCCGCCAGCGCTTGGGAGCATGTGGTAGTAGTATCCGTGATAGGGCGTGCGCTTGCCGGAGATGTCATAGCCTTCTTCGGCAGCCTCGGCAAGCATCGGTCCCGCCGGGCTTTCGGGCTGGCCCGCTTTCACCTCCCAATAGAGTCCGTTCTGTTTGCCTGGTTCGCTGACGATTCGGGCTGCATAGGAGCCTGCGGGTTGTCCGTCGTGGGCGGAGGCCGCGTAGTCGTGTTGCGCGGCGACGATACCTTTGCACACATTGATGGCCGCGAGCTCATTGTGGCCGATGCGCCGATAAAGAATCTCATCTTTGCCGGCGATGCCATCCCAATACCATTTGTCGCCTGAGTGGGCGAGCGGGATAGGGAGTGGCCAAGCATCTTTGCCAACCTGGAGTGTGAATTCGCCCTTGCCCGAGGGCGCGAGGGAGTGGCCCTGGCCGTACCACTTCAAAAATGCCTCTCGACTGGCTTTGTCAGCGACCGAATCGCTGGACGCAACGACCTGCTCGGTGCCTGGGCCAAGGATTGCTCCCAGTTCCGAAGGATTCCCGTCGCGCACCGCCTGGATGAAAGCGGTCAGGGCTTCCTTAGAGGAAGAAAAGGTCTTCTGCCCCGCGCCCTGCGCATGGGCAGAATTGGCAAGAAAGATCGCCATAAAAACGGCGGGTAGAAGGAGATAATTTGCAATCCTACGAATGCGTTTCATCGTCTGTATCCTCAATTGCTTGCTGCGGAAGAGAACTCTGTTTTGCCAGACCTAGTCTGGAGACTAGCGCCCGCGACCGGAGGCGCCGCGGCCCAAGCTGGCCTGCCCGCGGCTGCTGGCAGTTCGCTCCGACTTAGCGTTGCCGCTGTTGCTGAAGGCGCTGTTATTACCTGGAGCGGGACGAGCCGCCGAGGCGCTGCCAGCACCAGGACGAGTTGCGGCATTACTGTAGCCACGATCGCCACCTCGATTCAGGTTCAAAGGCGCGGCGGCCTTATTCCTCGTGCCGGGATTGGCAGCATTGGGTCGATTGATTGGAGCGGCGTTAGTAGTATTAGGTCGATTCATGTTGTTGTTGGCGCCGGGGTTTGATGCGAGGTTAGGGCGATTGGCAGCCGCGTTGTTACCCCCCCTCGGCCGGTTTGCCGTAACAGTGTTGTTAGCGACATTAGGCCGGGTCGATGCAACAGCGTTGTTAGCGGCATTTGGGCGATTGGCAGTAGCGGCGTTGTTACTGGCATTCGGGCGATTCGCCGGATTTGCATTGGCCATGGACGCGCCGGGCTTCTGGTTAGGATTGTTCGGGCGAGCCCCCTGATAGCTGGATTGCCCCTTCCAGTTCGTCTGGCCAGAACCTTGATTGCCTGCCCCAAAAGCCGGGCGATTGTTCGCGTTGATGTTGTTCGCGTTCGTATTTCGGGTGTTGACAGTATTGCTGTTGAACCTCGCGTAGTAGTTGTTGTTCACATTCACGTTGACGTTTTTGTTGTACTGGTTCCAGTGATAGTTCGGCGGAGGTTGGTATCCGTAGGCTGCGCGGTACCCAGGGTAAACGGGACGGTACGGAGGCGGATAGTAGGGACGGCCGCCATAATAGACGCCCCCATATCCCCACGCGGGGTAAGGATAGTAGTTGTCGCGGTTCATCGCCGAACCGATAGCCATGCCAACGCCGAACGAGAGAATTCCGATAGCGACGGCAGAACCGGTGCTGACTCCGGAACTCGCTACCGGGGTCATCGTGTCTGCAGGCTGTGTAACGACAACCGTTGCGGGAGCCGGTGTGTTGTAGATGGTCACGGGATTGTACTGCGGAACATAGACGACCTGTGGATCGGCAGGCTTGATCTCCACGTATGGCTGACCGTTATCGGCTTTCTTCGTGTCGACCGTCATCTGCGGACTGGATTTCAGATTGCCCGTCTGCTGCGCTTGTGCGCGCTTGCGCTGGACGGCGTCCATCACGCCCTTTTGGTCTGCTTGAAAGCTCTGTCCAAGGTCGCGTGTCCAATCGATCTGCTGGCACATGTTGTCCACAACCTGGGGAAAGCTCATCAGGTATTGCATACTGGGGCTGAAACCAGCCTGCTTGGCGGCGTTGGAAAGCGCATCACCTTTCAGATTCTGGTTTTGCAGGAGCCAGTTCCCGCCGTCGAGCACCTCTTGGGCATTGGTAGACGCTGTGAGAATCTGCGCGAGCAGTTGATCAGGGTAGAGAGCGATGGGTGCGACGAGATCGTCGACGCTCATCTGCTGCGAGGGCGGATTCGCGGGCGCACTCTGAACCGGGGCAGCGTTTTGGCTCTGAGGCGGCGGCTCTGCCGACTTGCAGCCGGTGATGACGCTCATGAATGTGACGACGACGGTTAGAAGAGAAGCGGTGCTGGCGCGGAGAACGGGATTCATTGCGGATTCCTCAGGAATAACGGCTCTTGCAGTTGCCTAAATCGTTGGTCACATGGCGTTGCCACTTTTTCTTGCCAAGCCGCTTTAATCCGCGCAGGCCAACGTAATCCTCGTATGTCCCTTTCTTGTATGAAAGGTGGGCTAGTTCCATGGGCACCAGAAGTCCATCATGGACGAGGGCGGAACCGAGACCAATTCCCAAACCCATAAAGAGCAGCAGGCCATCCTTGTAGCTCCCAAGAGCCTGCATAGCGGCATCATTGACGATCTTCACGGGGCACCCGAATGCAGATTTAAAATCAAATCCGACCCATGCGGGTGCTAGGTTGTGGGGTTCCTTAGCCGGTCTACCCCGCAGAACCAAGCCTGGGTATCCAATCGACACGACGTCATGCTTCCAATCCCTGACGATCTTCTTAACCCCAGAAACCATCTGTTCGGGTTTCATCTGCGGACCAGACAGAAACCTTCGAGGCTCATCCTGCCTGGTGGCAAGAACCTTGACGCTGGTTCCTCCGACATCGACAACCAACACTCTTCGGCGGCTGGTTTCAGAGGCCGTTACCCGGTCCGCCACGATTGTCGAAGGGTTCACGCCGCCGCTTTCTCTCGCGTGTCGTCCAGCCGCTACACCAGGATCGCCCGCACGAGGTAGGACGCGGCGGCTCACAGGATCCGCTGACTCAGCGGCCATTCGCATTGATCTTTCCCTCCGATTAACGCGGACAGGTTAACAGCTCACTTGAGTGACTACAACTGGCAAGGCTACCAATGCTGACCGCGGCCTACATTGTTTACCCGTTCGGTCTGGGTGGGGTTTCGCAGGTTGATTTTAGGAAATCGGCATACGTTTTCATTCCTGAATTTGGATTTTGCCGAGGCGTTCAGAATTGCCATCGAAGGACGAATCAGTTGAATGTTGCGCTCCGCTGCGGCAGGGTCGAATACAACGGCGGCGGCGTAGTGGTCCCTTGTCGGTCCGGCCTGTGCCACCTTCTCCTGACTCCCCATGACTGTTTGCTTCATGTCCTAATGGCGTTCATCCCATGCCTCGAGGCGGCCGGCCCGCCCACTCCACCATCGCCTCCAGACGATAGATCAGCGGCGGCGTGGAGCTCTGGAGCCTGATCAGCGCGGCCTGCAGGCGGCTCAGACCGCGGGTGAGCTGATAAGCCTGATCGATGAGGTCGTCCCCTCGCACCTCGCGCACCTGGGAGTTGCCCACCGAGAGCTTAATCTGTGTCTCAATCGCTACTCCTACATCGCTAGCGAGGATGCCGACCCGGTCGGCGCTCAACACCTGCGCCCGCTTGTAACCGGCGAAGACGAGGTCGCGTGCTCTAGCGACCCAAGAGAATACGCCGGGTAGCGTGGCCTCGTCACCGCCTAGCAGAATCTCCATCCGGGTGTGGCCGAAGCGGATCTGTCCGAGCGCCCGCCCAAGCACATAACGCAGTTGTTCGGGCTCAAGGGAATCCAACAGCAAGGAAGGCAACACGATAGCGTAGGGCGCCCTGAACCCGAGAACTTCTGCTTCGACGCCAGACCCACGAATCACGAACAGCCGCGTCTGCGGCGCTTGGAATCGCTGACTGAGTTCCTGAACAATCTGAAAGATCCCCGGGAACTGCGTGGGCGTCACTTCCACGCCACGCAACATGTTGTAGGTGACTGCCTGGAGCGAAGTAACGATCAGCGCCAGCCAGACCCCGACGATACCGAGCACGATCTCCTTGTGCTTGAGCATGGCGACTCCCACCAGCAGGATGACGAACACAACCAGCGAGAGCAAGAGCATCGGCCGCTCGGTGGGGTGGCGGTACTCCAGTAGCCGGCCATCGTCGAAGCGCCGTGGCGTCGTGGGGAGCTTCAGGCGCCAGCCAGCCCTTTGGGTATTCCGGGCGCGAGATCCGGGGGCATCAGATTGCTGCATGTTCTCCTCCTCAAGTAGCCCAGAGCGGCCATCCAGCGCAGGGCTGGCAGGTCCTTCAAATTAGTCTTGTTCGACGGATTCTACTCGCAGCAGAATGTTCCGTGGTTTCTTTTCGGCCCGGCGGATCTTGAAGAGAGCGCTGAGAAATGGTTGCGCAGAAGACTCGCGGCCGAAGGAGGCCAACGAATCATCGGACGAGCACCCCGGCATTTAGAAAAGCGGGCCGGCCAGCTCGCCAGCAACCCGTTCGCGGGAGCAGCGTTCGGCGTCGACGCCGTGTTTTCGTACGCAAGGTGACTCGGAACTTCTCGATCGCCCTGCTGAGAGCGACGATGAACCACAGGAAGGCGACGCCGGCAAACGGCACCAGGCTAAAAGAAAAAGAGATCGCTTTTAGATGATTCATTACGTCAGTCACCGGCCCCAGCGGATTAGCGGGAACGGAAATCCAGATAAGGAGCATGCTGGTAGTGAGTAACTAAGATAAGAT
>Ga0210403_10000792_pt1 | contig 31614 bp, 25 predicted proteins | sample IncBWC19MmetaG_FD_150863 | JGI IMG/M metagenome (GOLD analysis project Ga0210403, IMG submission 150863) | Forest soil microbial communities from Barre Woods Harvard Forest LTER site, Petersham, Massachusetts, United States - Inc-BW-C-19-M | ecosystem: Environmental > Terrestrial > Soil >...
AGCGGGGCCGAGATGCGTGCTGGATTTGTGGGTGACCTGTCCGTCAGCGTTGTAGGGCGTGCGGGTGAGGAGAATGGGGGCGTTTTTTGCGCCCTTGGGGACGAGGATGACGGTGTAGAGCTTGACGCCGTCGCGCATGAGGATCATGGCGTCGCGGCGCTCGTAGTCGAAATCTTTGGTGACGGGTTGGAAATGGGCGGGGGTTTCGCTGGGGAGAGTGGAGTTGTCGTTTTGCTGGGCGGCGGCATGATTGGGAGCGGAAAGCGTCAGCATAACGCCACAAACTGCGCTCATTAGGAGGTTTCCAATATCATTGCTGTGCACTGCGCTGCGGATCATACGACTCTCCCTCGCTGGTTCGGCGATGGTGCGGCCGAAATGCTGCAGCGGATTATAGACGAATAAGGGCGCGCTGTCTGATTGTTGAGTGTTCTCGCGCGCAACGCAAAGGGATACACTTTGCTGATGGCGCATGCAGTGATTTCTCCACAACTTCCCTTCCCACCTGGGCCGAAGGGGAATTTTTTTCTGGGCAGCGCGCGGGAACTGGCGCGCAACTGGCCCGGACATTCGGAGCACTGCGCGCGCGAGTACGGCGACATTGTCTGCTACCGGTTTCTGCATGTTCCGATGTGCCAACTGACACACCCGGATCACATTGAAGTTGTTCTCTTGAAGAACGCGGCGAATTTTCACAAGTCGCGGGATTACGGGGCGCTGAAATTTTTTCTGGGCAACGGACTCCTGACGAACGAGGGGGCTTCTTGGCAAGCGCAGAGGCAACTGGTGCAACCGGCGTTCCGGCATGAAAACATCGCGGTGTATGCGGAGATCATGGCGGAGTCGGCGGCGGCGCACATGGCGCGCTGGAAGGATGGAGAGAAGCGCGACCTGCACCAGGGAATGGGCGAGCTGGCGCTGGACATCGTGGCGAAAGCGCTATTTGGGGCGAAAGTCGGCCACGTGGCGGAAACCATCGGCGAGGAAGTGGAAGCGGTGATGGAGCGATTTTTTACGCAGGCGGCGCTTCATTTCATGTTGCCGGATAAGTTTCCGATCCCGAAGACGCTGCGGCTGATGCGTTCGAAAAAGCGGCTGGACGAGATTGTACTTTCGATTATCCGGGAGCGGAGGGCGAGTAAGGTGCCGGCAAATGATCTGCTGCAGCGGTTGCTGGATGCGCGAGACGAGCAAGGCGAGCGCATGGGCGACGAGCAGCTACGGGAAGAGGTGATGACGCTCTTCATCGCGGGTCACGAGACGACGGCGAACGCGCTGACGTGGACGTGGTATCTGTTGTCGCAAAATCCAGAGGTCGAACAGAGATTGGCGGCGGAACTGGATTCAGTGCTGGCCGGGCGGGCGCCGGCGCTGGCGGATTTGCCGCGGCTGCCGTACACGGAGATGGTGCTAAAGGAATCGATGCGGTTGTATCCACCAGCGTGGGGAATCGGGCGGCGGGCGTTGGGTGATTTTGAGGTGGGCGGGTACAGGATTCCGGCGGGCACAAATGTTTTTATCATGCAGTGGGTGACGCAGCGGGACGCGCGGTTTTTTCCGGAGCCGGAACGGTTTGATCCTGAGCGTTGGCGCGAAGATCCGATTCGCAAGGGGAAGATTCCGCGGTTTGCTTACTTCCCTTTTGGCGGAGGGCCGCGGGTGTGTATCGGGGCGGGATTCGCGATGATGGAGGCGACGCTGCTGCTGGCGACGATCGCGCAGAGGTATAGATTTACATTGGCGCCGGAGGCGGTGGTTGCGCCGTTTTTCAGTATTACGTTGCGGCCGAAATATGGGTTGCCGATGTGGGTGCATCGGCGCGCGGCTTGGTAGCAGTTTGTTTGGATTTGGCGAGTGGAGAAAGCGCCGCCTCGGAAGGCGGCCGTTACAAAGGCAAGAGCAACCCAAGAAGGCGGCGTAAAGCCGCCCTTACAAAGCCAAGAGCACGGAAAGAGGGAGGGGCGAGCCCCTCCCCTACAAAGTCAACCGGGGCCACCTGAAGGTGGCCGCTACGGGTGCGCTAGAAGCCGGGTGGGTGCTCGGTTACTACGTTGAAGGCGCGTTCTAGGGCGAGGCTGGCGCGGCCTAGGGTGCCTTCTTCGAAGAGGCGGCCGATTAGGGTGATGCCGTGGGGGACGCGGCGGGCTGGGGAGAATTTTGGGATGGGGCGGCTGGGGTCGGGGGCCCAGTCGGTGCGGGCTTCGGAGACTTCGACGAAGCCGGCGCGCATGGTTAGCGAAGGCTGGCCGGTGAAATTGGTGATGGTGAGCATTTCGTCGCGGAGCGAGGGGACGAGGAGCAGGTCGACTTCAGAAAAGACGCGGGCCATTTCTTCGGCGACGCGGCGGCGCAGGCGATCGGTCTGGACGAAATCGACGGCCGAGAGAAAACGCGACTGGCGGAAGAGGTTTGGCCAGGCATCGTAGGTCTGGACTTTGAGTTGGTCGGCTTCGCCGCTTAGGGTGAGTTCTTCGAAGGCGGCGGCGCCTTCGGCGAAGAGAATGAGATTGAGGGATTGATAGGGCCAGTCGGGGATGGAAACTTCGACGGGAACCATGCCGACTTTTTTTACTGTTTCGAGGGCGGCGCGATCGACATCGGTGGCGGGAGCTTCTTTCATCCACTTGGGGAAATAGCCTACACGGAGGCCTTTCACACTGGCGTCGGCGTCGTAGTCGAGCTTGCTGGGGACGCTTTGCAGATCGCCAGGATCGGGGCCGCTGATGGCGTTGAGGACGAGTAGCGCGTCTTCGACGCTTCGCGTCATGGGCCCAAGTTTGTCGAGAGACCAGCAGAGAGTCATTGCGCCTGTGCGTGGGACGCGGCCGTAGGTGGGACGCAGGCCGGTGATGCCGCAACGCATGCTGGGGGAGACGATGCTGCCGCCGGTTTCGCTGCCGATGGAAAAGCCGACGAGTCCCGCGGCGGTGGCGGCTCCAGGGCCGGCGCTGGAGCCGGAGGCGCCTTCTTCGAGTAGCCAGGGATTTACGGTTTGGCCGCCGAACCAGATGTCGTTGAGAGCGAGAGCGCCGAGGCTGAGTTTTGCGACGAGTACGGCGCCGGTGGCGTGGAGGCGTTTTACAACGGCGGCGTCAGCTTTTGGAACGCGATTGCGGAAAGGCTCTGCACCGTAGGTGGTGGGGATTCCCGCGGTGTCGAGAAGATCTTTGCCGCCCCAGGGAATGCCGTGGAGAGGGCCGCGATATTTTCCGGCGGCGATTTCTGCGTCGGCTTGCTTGGCTTGGGCTAGGGCCAAATCTTTGGTGAGCGTGATGACGCAGCGGAGTTTTGGATTGAACTGTTCGAGACGCTTTAGATAAATGTTTGTGAGGCGTTCGGAAGTGATCTGGCGCGTCTCTACCCAGCGGGAGAGGCGGGTGACTGGAGAGAAGGCGATTTCGTCTTCGTTTTTGGGGAGCGGGCCGGGATCGGTTTTGCTGCGGACGAATTGGTCACGGTCGGGGCCGGCTTTGCGTCCGGGAAGGACCGGGTTCCAACTGGAGTACGGGGCCACAGAAGAAGGCAGGTCCACTTTGTGCGGGCCGGTGCGGCGTTCGTAGACAGAGGCGAGATTACCGCGCCAACTGGAGGCGGCCATTTCTAGTTGCGGCTTGGTGAGTTCGATTTGGACGAGTTTTTCGGCTTCGGTGAAGGTGTTGACGGAAACTTGCGGGCCAACGCCGGGGCCGGTGCCGAATGCGGGTGGCGCGCCCGCAGGTTGTTGCTGACCGGGATCCTGCGCTTCCGCTGGCGCGACTCCCGCCGCGCTTGCCGCTGCTGCCGCCAAACCTACCGCCGTTTCCGCCAAGAATTCACGCCGAGTTTTCGCCATGAGGCCTCCGGGCAAGCATTCTACCTCACACTTGTAATTCCCCCGCTGGAGAGATGTGAGTCCCAGAAGTTAATTTTCATACTGCGAGTTGCTGTCGGAGATAGCGAGGCGGGGAAGGGGCCGTGGGTTCGATTCAGGAAGTCAGCCGGGTTCAGGGCTTGTCTGGAACGACTATTGGTTCGGTCGAGAAGCCCGAGCCAACACTGCCAACAATGCCCATGCCCGTTCGCTTGGCGGGATCGGTTACGCGCTCAAGGATCCGATAGCCTGGAGGAATCTGGAAGAGCGCGGCATCGGGCTCTCCGCGGCGGATGTTGACCATCGCGATTGTCTGAGTGTTGTTTTTTTTCTCTGTGCCAATGACGCGGAGAATGATTGCCCCCAAGTCTTCCGAACACCACGATTCGGTCACGTTGATAAGTTCGCGGGTAGTCGTCATTGCGTCCCCACTTCTCGCGCTCTGCAACAGGGTGGTCCGTCGTTGCTGAACGCCTTGAGCCTCCAATCCTTCAATAGTGCGGTGTCCCAGGTCAGTCTGTTCCGCTGCGGGAAAATTGGGAGCAAGACGGAATTGGGCAGAGCAGAAGCTCGGGAGCACTATAGTGGCGGAAAGGGAGGGGGATGACTGGCGCCCAAAATTCACCTTTTGCACCGTCGCGGTCTTAGTCAGGGTGTCGAGTGAGATTGATTCTCCATTCACCGGGTCACAAATTGTAATGTGGAGCTGCTCTTCCTCCGTCCCTGTATCCGGACCGTTTCGCACTTTGTACTTTCCAGAGCTCCATTCCGTGCGGACGCGACCCTGGCTATCGCGGGCGACTTGCCTTGCTTCGGATCCAAAACTGGATACCAGCGATGAGTTCTCGGAGAGGAATGTGCGCTTAACTTCAGCTTGAAATGGGCTTCCAGTCAAACCGCTGATGGCGCCCAATCCTGGCAGAGCGCCAAAACACTGTGAAGCTGTTTTTATGGGGAATACTAGCATTGAAGCTGCAAATAGGAAAAGCAAGGCCGAATGGGCCGATCTTCCGCGCATTGTTCACCTCCACAGCTAACGCCAACGGCACCACTTGCTCGGGGAGAGTATACATCGAACGGCGGGTGGTGGCTGCTATACTGAGGAATTCCGGGTCTTAATTCCAATTTGACTGAGGCGATGTGTACCTAACACTTTTGAAGCGGCTGCAGGAAACGCTGGCCGGGCATATCCGCGAGAAATATGGAGTGGAACTTTCGGTGGTGCTGGAACGGCCGCCGAAACTGGAGATGGGGGAGGCTGCGTCTCCGGTGTGCTTTGAGCTGGCGAAGCGACTGAAGAAGGCGCCGCGGCAGATCGCGCAGGAGATTGCTACTTCCCTGCCGAAGGTCGAGGGCATTGCGCGGGTGGAAGTAGCGGGGGCGGGATATTTGAATGCGTTTTTTGATCGGGCGTGGTTTTGGGAGGCGGCACGAAAAGAATCGAATGGCCCTTCGCATCCGCTCAGGGTAAACGAGAAAAAGAAGGTGATCGTCGAGCATACGAGTATTAATCCCAATAAGGCGGCGCATATCGGGCACCTGCGGAATGCAGTGCTGGGCGACACGATGGTGCGATTGTTGCGGCACACTGGGAATGATGTTGCGGTGCAGAACTACATTGATAACACCGGGGTGCAGGTGGCGGACGTGGTGATTGCATTCCAGCAGATGGAGAAGAAATCGCTGGCGGAGGTGAAGGCGCTGGCGGGGCAGAAGAATTTCGATTACTTGTGCTGGGATCTTTATGCGAAGGCCACGCAATTTTTTGAAGAGGACAAGATGCGCGCGGGGAAGATGCGCGGGGAGACGCTGAAGGCGATTGAGGCGGGTGAAGGCGAGACCGCGGAGATGGCCACGGTGATCGCCGACTCAGTGGTGGGATTTCATCTGAGGACGATGGCGCGGCTGGATATTTTTTACGAGTTGCTGGCGCGGGAGAGCGAGATTCTGCATCTCCATTTTTGGGATGCGGCGTTTGAGAAGTTGAAGGCTAGCGGGGCAATACAGCTGGCGACGAGCGGGAAGAATGCTGGTTGCTGGGTGATGCCGTGGGGGAAGGAAGTTAATGAGGTAAAGGAAAAGAGCGGATCGGACGTTGCGCCGAGCGACGAGGAAGACCAGGCAAAGATTATTGTACGGTCGAATGGGACCGTTACGTATGTTGGGAAAGATATTGCTTATCAGCTTTGGAAATTTGGATTGCTGGGGAAGGATTTTCATTACCGCCGGTGGCCGAATCCTCCGGACGCGAAAGAATTGTGGGCAACTACGGCTGGGGCGAATGAGGCGGGTGCGCCGCGTTTTGGCGAGGCCGAGGCAGTCTATAACGTAATCGATGCGCGGCAGGCTTATTTGCAGGAAGTGGTGGCGGAAGGATTGCGTGCGCTGGGACATGCGAAAGAAGCGGAGAATTCGATTCATTTTGATTATGAGATTGTGGCGCTGACACCGCGGTGCGCGGCGGAGATGGGTTATGAATTGTCGGCGGAGGATGCGAAGCGGCCTTACGTTGAGGTGAGCGGAAGAAAAGGATTCGGAGTTAAGGCGGATGACTTGATCACGCGCATGCTGGCCGCGGCGGAAGCGCGAGTTTTGCTGAAACAGGCGGAGATGGCGGGTGTTGAGCTGAAACGGACAGCGAACGCACTCGCGGTTGGCGCGCTACGGTTTTTTCTGCTGAAGGTTACGCGGAATACGATTATTGCGTTTGATTTTGAGGATGCGTTGAGCGCGGAGGGAGAGACTGGGCCGTATTGCCAGTACGCGATCGTGCGGATTCGGGGAATTCGGCGGAAGGGCGCGGAGGTTGCGGGGACGCGGCGCGAAATTAGTTCAGAGACGCTGAAGAAGATTATGGAGGGGCCGGAAAGCAATACGATTTGGGAGGTGCTGCTGGCTTCGGGGTCGTTGGATTTTGCGGTTGATGCGGCGATTGGGGCGCAGGAGCCGGCGTTTGTTTCGAAGTATGCGTTTCAATTGGCGCAGGCGTTTAACAATTTTTATCACAAGCATCATATTTTGTCGGAAGAGGATGCGGAGAAGCGTGCGTTTTTATTGGGATTGACGGAGTTGGTGGAGCGGCAGTTGGTGCTGGCGTTGGGTTTGTTGGGGATGGAAGCGCCGGAGAAGATGTAGGGAGCGGCGAAAGCAAGAGTTGCACGACAGCATCGGCCGGCCCTGCGGAGAAAATATATGATTAGGTTTTGATCCTGCCTCGGTCCCTCCACTCCGCGGCTGGCACGCCAAAATTCGGCGCGAAAGAAAAAACCGGCCGCTCCGGTCGGGATGACAGTGTAGAGCAAGAAAACCATAAGAGGGCCGGGCAAGCCCGGCCCCTACAAAAGAAAGAGCGAGGGAGCCGGGCGACTCTTCCATCGTCAGGGCAAGCACTAAAGATGGCAGCTACACGAGATTAAAGGACGGGGCGGGGTTCGGCTACGTCGGCGTAGAGATTGTTGATTACGTCGGAGAATTGTTGTTCGACTACACGGCGCTTGAGTTTCATGGTGAAGGTGAGGCTGCCGCTGTCGAAGGTGAAATCGTCGGGGAGAAGGGCGAAGCGCTTGATGGTTTCGTAGGTGGCGAGATGAGTGGTGAGGCGGGCGACTTCCTGTTCGATCAAGGAGTGGGTGGCGGGATGGGCGGCCAGTTCGGCGTTGGAGAAAAATTTCAGGCCGTCTTCGGCGAGTTTGGCGGAGACGGTCACGGGATTCGGAACGATGAGGGCGACAACGAATTTGCGCTGATCGCCGACGACCATGGCGTTGAGGATGTAGGGACTGGTTTTCAGCGTGTTTTCGATGGGCTGGGGAGCTACGAATTTCCCCGCGGCGGTTTTGAGGAGATCTTTTTTGCGGTCGGTGATGAAGAGGTAGTTGTCCTTGTCGAGGTAGCCAATGTCGCCGGTTTTGAACCAGCCGTCGTCGGAGAGAACTTCACGGGTGGATTCGGGAGATTTGAAATAACCCTGCATGACGCACGGGCCCTTGGCAAGGATTTCCCCATCGTCGGCGATGCGGATCTGAACGTTGGGAATGGGGCGGCCAGAGCTGCCGGCGCGATTGTGCGGATGATTGCTGGTGAGAACGGGAGAAGTTTCCGTCAGGCCGTAGCCCTGATAGATGGGAATTCCGATGGCCCAGAAAAATTCGCAGAGATCCTTGGAGAGCGGAGCACCGCCGGAAAGAATGGTGCGAAGGTGGCCGCCGGTGCCGGTGCGAATTTTGGAATAGACGAGCTTGTCGGCGATGGCCCATTTCAGCCGCACGGCGAGGCTGGCGGATTTTTCGCCGCAGCGCCAGGCGGAGGATTCGCGGGCGACCTGCATGGCGAAATCGAAGATTTTGCGTTTGGCGCCGGTGGCCTTGCTTCCCTGCTCCATCAGGCGGGCATAGATTTTTTCGAAGAAGCGCGGAACGGCGGCGAGGACTGTGGGATGGACTTCAAGAAGAGCCTGCGCGACGTTCTCAACGATTTCGACGTAGGCTACGGGGCAGCCGTGAAAAATGTAAACGTAGTCGAGCATGCGGCCGTAGACGTGTGCGAGGGGGAGAAACGAGACGGCAATATCCTCTCCGGGGCGGAGATCGAGTTCGTGGCAGGAGTCGGTGACGTTCGAGCAGAAATTCGTGTGAGTGAGCATGACGCCCTTTGGCTCACCCGTGGTGCCGGAGGTGTAAATGAGCGAAGCGAGCTGGCTGGGAAGGACTTTGGCGGCGCGGAGGCGGTAGGCAGCGATTTCGGAGGGGCCGGTGGCGGCGATCAGAGTTTCGTAGCGAAGGAAATCGACAGGGAGATCATCGCCGGCGCCGGCAACGATGACTTGCTGGACTTCTTTGAGGGAGTCGCGGACGGCTAGAAATTTCTGAAGCTGCTTGTGGCCAGCGATGAAGACTACCTGTGCGCCGCAGTGGTTGAGGATGTAGGACATGCGGTCGGGGGATTCGTTGAAGTAGACGGGAACGGTGACGCCGCCGGAGCCGCTGATGGCGAAATCGGCGGTGTGCCATTCGGGGCAGTTGGGAGCGAAGAGGCCGACGCGGTCGCCGGATTTTACGCCGAGTTCGACGAAGGCATTGGCCAGGCCGGCTACTCGGCGAAGGAGTTCCTGGGAGGAGATGGATTCCCAACGGTCGGGTCCGCGGAACATTTGGGCGCGAGGAGAGGGATGCTCTTCGACGGCGTTGAGGAAGCGCGTGGGGAGGGTGCCGTAGTTCATGGGAAAGTTGAATTTACATGATGGGGAATTTTCGTGCAATGGGAGGGGGAGAGGAGAGGAAGGAAGGATAACGCAGCGGCGGAGAGGCCGCAGAGATTTCGCAGAGAAGAGAGAGGCGGGAGCACAGACGTAGACCCAGACCCAAGACCCACACGCTAAATCCGCGTGTGGGGCACCCGGGAAAAAGCAAGAGGAACCCAAGAGCGCAGGCTGAAGCCTATGCTACCAGTGCGCGGCGTTTTTCATGCGGGATGGGGTGGGATAAGATGGCGGGAGAGGGATTGAAGAAATGAGTGCATTGACACCAGTGGTGAATGATCCGGCGACTGGCCGGGGGCCGTTTCGGGCGCCTCGGGGGACGCAGCTATCGTGCAAGGGGTGGCAGCAGGAAGCGGCGCTGCGGATGCTGCTGAATAATCTGGATCCGGAGGTGGCGGAAAAGCCGGAGGACCTGGTGGTCTATGGTGGGACGGGAAAAGCGGCGCGAAATTGGGAATGTTTTCACGCGATTGTGAAGTCGCTGCGGGCGCTGGAGGGAGATGAGACGCTGCTGGTGCAGTCGGGGAAGCCGGTGGCGGTGTTTCGTACGCACGAATATGCGCCGCGGGTGCTGCTGTGCAATTCGAACCTGGTGGGACATTGGAACAATTGGGAGAAGTTCAACGAGCTGGACCGCGCGGGCTTGATGATGTACGGGCAGATGACAGCCGGCAGCTGGATTTACATTGGCACGCAGGGGATTTTGCAGGGAACGTATGAGACGTTCGCCGCAGCGGCGCGGCAGCATTTTGGCGGAAGCCTGAGCGGGAAACTGGTGATAACGGGCGGCATGGGCGGGATGGGTGGAGCTCAGCCGCTGGCCGCAACGATGAACGGCGCGGCGTTCCTGGGGATTGATGTGGATCCGGAACGCATCAAGCGCCGGGTGAAGACGGGTTATTGCGATGTGATGGTGACGTCGTTGGATGAGGCGCTGCGAATTTTGAAGAATGCAGTGCGCAAGGGGGAGGCGACGTCCGTGGGCCTGGTTGGAAATTGCGCGGACCTGATTCCGGAACTGGCGAAGCGCGGAGTGGTGCCGGATATTTTGACGGACCAGACGAGCGCGCACGATCCGATCGGCGGGTACGTGCCGAACGGGACGACGCTGGCGGAGGCGCTGGAGCTGCGGAAGAAGAATCCAGCGGAGTACCGGAAGCGCTCGGTTGCGGCGATGGGCGAGCATGTCCAGGGGATGCTGGATCTGCAGAAGCTGGGCGCGGTGACCTTCGATTATGGAAATAACATTCGAACGTTTGCGTTTGAAGCAGGCGTGAAGGATGCGTATGGTTTCCCGGGATTTGTGCCCGCGTACATCCGTCCGCTGTTTTGCGAGGGGAAAGGGCCGTTCCGTTGGGCGGCGCTTTCAGGAGAGGCATCGGACATTGCCCGGACGGATCAGCTGGTGCTGGAGATGTTTCCAGAGAACGAGCATTTGAAACGCTGGATTACGATGGCGCAAAAAAAAGTGAAGTTCCAGGGATTGCCTTCGCGGATTTGCTGGCTGGGGTATGGCGAGCGAGACAAGTTTGGATTGGCGCTGAACGATCTAGTGGCGAAGGGCGAATTGAAAGCCCCGATAGTGATCGGGCGGGATCATTTGGATTGCGGATCGGTGGCTTCGCCGTATCGCGAGACGGAATCGATGAAGGATGGGTCAGACGCGATTGCGGACTGGGCGTTACTAAATGCGCTGATCAATACGGCGAGCGGGGCTTCGTGGGTTTCGATTCATAACGGCGGCGGAGTGGGGATTGGGTATTCGCAACATGCCGGGCAAGTGACCTGCGCGGATGGTACCAAAGCAATGGCCAAACGCATCGAACGGGTGTTGACGAATGATCCTGGCATGGGCGTCGCCAGGCATGTGGACGCGGGTTACCCAGAGGCCATAGCGTTCGCAAAGAAAACTGGCGTGAAAGTGCCAATGCTGTAAGGATAGCGACACACAAACAAACCCAATGTCTCGGTGCAGAGGCAAAGGGTCGAGGAGCAGCTATCGATGTATACAATCCTGGGAGCGACGGGAAATATCGGCTCGGTCATCACGAAAAAATTGCTGGAGAAGGGCGAGAAGGTAAGGGTTGTCGGGCGGAACCCCGGCAGGTTGCAGCAGTATGTCCACAAGGGCGCGGAGGCGTTCGTTGCCGACGTGAAGGATGCGGAAGCGCTGACGAAAGCGTTGACCGGAGCGCGGGCAGCGTTTCTGATGATGCCGCCGGGGATGACTTCGCCGGATTACCGAGCGGACCAGGAGTTGGAGTCGTACGCCATTTCCGTGGCGGCGAGGAATTCAGGGCTGCAGTATGCGGTGAATTTGAGCAGCATTGGGGCGCAGGCTCCGGCCGGAACGGGACCGATCCTGGGTCAACACGACTGCGAACGAAAATTGAACGCGGTGGAAAAGCTGAATGTGCTGCACCTGCGGCCGGCATCATTTATGGAGAACCATGTTTCGGCGATCGAGATGATCCAGATGATGGGGATTTTCGCCGGAGCGTTGAGGCCGGACCTGAAGATTCCGATGATCGCGACTCGCGACATCGGAGTGTACGCCGCAGGGCGTTTGTTGAATCTGGATTTCAGCGGGAAGCAGATGCAGGAATTGCTCGGCGAGCGGGATTTGACCATGTCCGAGGTCGCGGGCGTTATCAGCCGCGCCATCGGGAAGCCGGACCTGCGCTATTTGCAGTTTACTTACGAGCAGGTGGAGCAGGCGCTGGTGAAGATGGGTATTTCGGCGAAGACGGCGGCGGCGTTTATCGAGATGTTTCAGGGGATGAATGACGGGATTGTGGCGGGATTGGAGCCGCGGAGCGCGGAGAATACGACGCCGACGTCGATTGAGACGTTTGTGAAGGATGTATTTGCCCCGGCGTATCAGGGGATTGCGGTTGGAGCGTAGATTGGAAGTAAAAGACGGCCGGTGGAAAGAAAGAGAAACCCAACAGGGCCGGGCGAGCCCGGCCCCTACAAAGGCTAGAAAACCCAGGAGCACAGGCTGAAGCCTATGCTACGTTTTTGAGCGGAAGCGTTCTGATTACAGGGGCGTCACAGGTGGTTACGCTGCGGGGCGGTCCGCGGCGGGGTAATTCCCTTTCCAAAATTGGATTAGTCAAAAACGGCGCGGTGCTGGTGCGCGATGGGAAGATTGTTGCCGCTGGGCCGCGCGCGGATGTGGAGCGGGGCGTGGAGGCGAAGTCGGCGGAGAAATTGGATGTGGGCGGGCGGGTGGTGCTGCCGGGGTTCGTTGACTCGCATACGCATCTGGTTCATGCGGCCAGCCGCGCGGAAGAGTATGAGCTGAAGATTCAGGGGGCGAGTTACGAAGAGATTGCGCGCAAGGGCGGCGGGATCCTGAATTCGGTGAAGAAGCTTCGCGCGGCTACGCACGAGGCGTTGAAGAGCAGGGCGATGGCGGCGCTTGCGGAGTTTGCGGCTCATGGAACGACTACGGTGGAGGCGAAGAGCGGGTACGGGCTGGATGTCGCCAGCGAGTTGAAGATATTGCGATTGCATCGGGAGTTGAATCAGGAGCAGCCGCTGGAGATTGTTTCGACTTTTTTGGGCGCGCATGTGGTGCCGGCGGAATTTCGGGCGAAGAAGGATGGGGCGGAGCAATACCTGGCATTGCTGATGGATGAATTGCTACCTGAAGTGGTGGTGGGCGACCTGGCTGAGTATTGCGACGTCTTTTGCGATCGCGGGGCGTTTACCGTGGCGCAGTCGAAACAATTACTGATGAAGGCTAGGGAGCACGGGCTGCGGCCTCGGTTGCATGCGGAACAATTGTCGCGGAGCGGGGCTACGCAGTTGGCAGTGGAGTTGGAAGCGGCGAGTTGCGATCACCTGGAGCAGGTGAATGAGGCGGACATCCGGGCGCTCGCTAAATCTGGGACGGTGGCGACGCTTTTGCCGGGATGCGATTTTCATTTGGGGTTGGAGAAGTATGCGCCGGCGCGGAAGTTGATTGAGGCGGGGGCGATTGTGGGGCTGGCTACGGATTACAATCCGGGGACTAGTCCGACCATGAGTATGCCGATGATATTGTCGCTGGCTTGTTCGCGATTGCGGATGACACCGGGGGAGGCGATTGCGGCGGCTACGATTAATGGGGCTTATGCGTTGGGGCGGGAGAAGACGATTGGGTCGCTGGAAGAGGGGAAACAGGCGGATTTGGCGGTGTACGAAGTGGAGGATTACCGGGAAATTCCTTATTATTTTGGGATGAATACCTGCTGGATGACGATGAAGCGCGGGGAGATTGTTTGGATGCGAGATTAAAGAGAAGAAGAAGAGAGAGGTTTACCGCAGAGAGTTCGGACATGATCCCACTGGATAATGGCGAGGGAGGTTGGGTGCCACGGTCCCTCCGCTCCGGCCAGCAAAGTACGCTGGCCTCCGGTCGGGATGACAAATTCTTGCATGTATGAGGGTAAGGCAACGGGCTTCACGAAGAAGGCGCAGAGAAGAGGGCGGAACGGAGAGCGATGAAGAGACTGATTGAGTGCGTGCCGAATTTTTCGGAAGGGCGTGATCCGGCGAAGGTTGAGGCGCTGGTGCAGGTGATGAGTGGCGTGCCGGGCGTGTACGTGTTGGACCGCGAGATGGACGCGGACCACAACCGGTGCGTGATTACGCTGGCGGGCGAGCCGGAGGCGGTGGGCGAGGCGGCGATTCTGGGCGCGGGCAAGGCGCTGGAATTGATTGACATGAATGTGCACAAGGGCGCGCACCCGCGGGTGGGGGCGACGGACGTGGTGCCGTTCATCCCTGTGGAGGGAGTGACGCTGGAAGATTGCGTGGCGCTGGCGAAGCGCGTGGGACAGGAGATCTGGAAGCAGCATCGGATTCCGATTTTCTTTTACGAAGCGGCGGCGACACGGCCGGATCGCGTGAATCTGGAGAACGTGCGGCGCGGGCAGTTTGAGGGGCTGCGCGAGGAGTTGAAAAAAAACCACGACCGGCAGCCGGATATCGGCGAGCCGAAGATTCATCCCACGGCGGGCGTGACGGTGGTGGGGGCGCGGAAATTTCTGGTGGCGTACAACGTCAACCTGAACACGGCGGATATCGGAATTGCGAACAAGATTGCTCGGGCGATTCGGTTTTCGAATGGCGGGTTTCGCTACGTGAAATCCATGGGCGTGGAGTTGAAGGCGCGGAACCTGGCGCAGGTGTCGATTAATTTGACGGATTACGAGCAGACGCCAATGCACCGGGTGTATGCGGCGGTGAAGCGCGAGGCGGAACGCTATGGTGTGATGCCGGTGGGAAGCGAGATTGTGGGATTGGTGCCGAAGAAGGCGATTGAGATGGCGGCGGACTACTTTCTGCAGCTGGAAAACTTCTCGCCTTCGCAGGTGTTTGAAAACAAGCTGGCGGATGCGCTGAGCGGCGCGCCGATGGAGTCGAAGGACGGCAAGCTGGCGCACCTGGCGCGGCCATTTCTGGATGCTGTGGCGGAAGCTTCGCCCACACCTGGAGGCGGAAGCGCTTCGGCGTTTGCGGCGGCGATGGCTGCAGCGCTGGGACAAATGGTTGCGGGGCTTTCGCGGAAGAAGAAATTGCAGGCGCCGTTCGTGGACAAGCTTTCGGAAAACGTGGACGCGCTGCGGAAGATCGCGGATGAGTTGACGGCGGCGATTGACCGCGATGCGAGTTCCTATGACGCGGTGATGGCCGCGTTCAAGATGCCGCAGGGGAATGACGAAGAAAAAGCCGCGCGGGAGGCGGCGATTCAGGCGGCTACGAAGGGCGCTTCGGAAGTGCCGCTGGAAGTGGCGGAGAAGGCGGCGGGGATGGTGGAGCGGCTGGTACAACTGGAAGCAATCTCGGCGGCATCCATGAAGTCAGACCTTCTGGTGGCGCGTCTAATGGGAGTGGCGGGAGCGAAAGGCGCGTTGGCCAATGTGGAGATCAACCTGGACGGGTTGAAGGATGCGGCGTACGTGGCGCAGATGCGCGGCAAAGTTGACGAACTGCGCAAGCGGCTCGGCTGAGAACGAGTGAGTAGCGTAAAATAGAGTTTCCTCAGTGGATCGGAGGTCCGGGCAAGCCCGGCCCCTACAAAACCACTTTTGAAAGAAGATTTTTACCCCCGGCCACCTGAAAGGAGCAGTTCATGCGGAATTTGACAGAGGCGACGAAGAGATTTGTGGCGGCGTGCGCGCTGCTGGCGTTGGCGGCGGCGATGGCCCGGCCTGTGAAGGCGAACGGCTTGGGCGCGGACACGATTGGATTGTTCCCGAAGAGTGTGGGCGAATTTGCTTACGCGGATTTGAAGAAGGCGCGGACGATGAAGTGGTATCCGGCGCTGGAGCAGCAGATGCTGCCGGAGAAGTTCAAGCAGTTCGAGAAATTCCTGGCTGCGGCGGGGATTGATACGAATACGCAGGTGGATGAGTTGACGTGGGCACTGGTGCCGGAAGCGGCGCTGAGCAAGGACCCGGCGGCGGCAGGCGCGGCGACGGACGCTCCGCCCGACAGCGAAGAGATCGTGGGGATCGCGCTTGGCGGGTACAACCCGGATTCAACGGAGGCGTATTTCAAGGCGCAGAAGCTGCCTACGGCGAAGTCGCACGGGTATACGTTGTTCGCGTTTGGGTCGGGTGTGGGGCCGAACGACCTGTTTTTCTTTTTTGTGGATTCGAACAAGGCCGCGTTTGGCCATCGGCAATTGCTGGAAAAGCTGATTGCGGTGCGGTACGGCGAAGAGGACAGCCTGCTACGCAACGACAAGATGTACAACCTGATCAACGAAGTGAACGGAAGCGGCGTGGTGTGGGCCGTGTTGGATCCGGCGTACACGAAACTGGCGATGGGGCAACTGGCGCCGGAAGTGCAGCAGTTTCCCGAAGCGGCGAAGCTGGTGGCGCGCATGCAGTCGATGATCATTTCCGCGACGGCCAGCAGCGGGATGGACGCGAAGTTTCAGGCGGTGTGCGGTTCGACGGAAGATGCGAATACCTTGAGCCAGTTGATGGCGGCGGGGTTGCTTTACAAGAAATATCAGTCGGCGAAGGATAACCCGGATCTGGGGGTCTTGCTGGATCAGACGAGTGTGGTGCCTTCAGGGGATCGGGTGGTGATCCGGTTGTCGGTGAGTGATGATCAGATGACGACGTTGATTAAAAAGAATACGTTTGCGTTTAAGATGTAGTGGGGATTGAGAGAAGAACCCCAGGTGCAAGACCGGCACCTGGGGCACCCTGTTGTCATTCAGATTAAGCGTTTTTAGAGAATTGAGGTTGAGGTTCTTTGGGCATCCTTGTCGGATGTGCCCTCTGAATGCCAGGGCGCGGGTGTGCGTGAGTTGGGTGGTATGGCTGCATTCGTAAAAGCGGAGGCTTTGCCTCCGCACTCAAAAGTCGGAGTTGGCCACCTGAAGGTGGCCGCTACAACGGCCAACCCGAGAGCGCAGGCTGAAGCCTATGCTACCTAGGAGGCGGCGTGGAGAAATTTGGTCAGGCGGAGGACGCCGGAGTTGTTGCGGTTTTCGCATTGGATGTCGTCTACGCCGGCCCAGGTGGGTTTTGGTTTTTCGGCCGGCGGAGGGACGCCGGGGACGGTTACTTCTACTTCGATGCGGTCGTCCAGGCGGCGGAAGCTTACCTGGCAGGGCGTGTCGCAATTGCTATGAAAATCGAAGCAGAGCTTACAGGCGGAGACTACGGCGGTTTTGAGTTGTTCGATGTTTTCGTTGGGCAGGCCGGCGGCGTCGGCGAAGACGCGCATGGCGCCACCCGCGGCGGCGGCGAGGCGTTCGTCGTGGTCGAGGGAGAGGCGGAGGTGGAGCGGATTTTTCGGCACGGCTATTCGCTGCTGGCCCAGGAGACGTCGCAGGCCTCGCGGCACTCGGGACAATAGTACAACCCATCGGCGGCGAGGCGCACTCTTTCGAGACTCTTGCAGATGGTGCAGTATTTATCGCAGGTGCAGAATTCCTCGGTTTTGTCGCATTGCACGCAGAGAACTTGTTGGCGGGCGGCCATCGGTGCCTCCGGAAAAAACTGTACCTGAGGGAGGGGCGGTCAGCAAGGGGCGGGTGGGGTTGGCGATGCATAAGAGCAAAGAGCGTTCCGAGAAACAAAGCAATTGGTTAGTATGCGATTAGGCAGCTGAGTGTCCCCAATCTAATTTGGGCGGAAACCCTCGAGCTTGTTCGGTGTCTAATTCTATGGTGAGGACTAAGATCATTGTTGGTGTGTTCTGCGGGCTAGCTGCCACAGCGGCTGGGTTCGCGCAAAAAGAAACCGAATCTACGGTAAGGATTGTTTGCCCCGCAATGGAGCACGTTAAACTCGTCAAGATGGTTAGGCCAGCTTACCCAGAATCGGCGAAGCAAGCTCACATTGAAGGCGTTGTACTCTTGATGTGTCTCATCGGGGCCGATGGTTCAGTAAAAAAATTGGACGTGGTAAAAGGCCACGAATTGCTCGTGCCGGCAGCGATTGAGGCTGTCTCGCAGTGGAAATATGAACCTGTGAAGATCAACGGAAAGGCTGTCGAAGCAGACACGAGCGTAAGAATTATTTTCGAGTTTCCCAAAGTAAAGAAAAAGGTCGATCCCAAGTAGCCACATGACCTGATTAACAAAGCAACCGGGAAGCCAGCCGACAAGGCAATTGGCGGCGTTTTGACGGGCTGTGGAGTGCGTGCTAACATCGGATTTTCTTGAGCAAACGGAATGGACTCCGGAAACTCTCCTGCCAATTCAAGTCTTCGCAAAACGGCACTGAACGCGCTGCATAAGCGCCTGGGCGCCAAAATGGTTAATTTTGGCGGTTGGGACATGCCCGTGGAGTATCCGTGCAGCGGCAATTTGATGTGCGAGCACCGGGCGGTGCGCGGCGGCGTGGGCGTGTTTGACGTGAGCCACATGGGGGACATACGGATACGGGGAAAATCGGGGGAAAGAAAGTCGACAGTCGACAGTTCACAGTTATTAGTTACGGAGAAGAATAACCCAAGAGCACAGCCAGGAATGGCTGTGCCACGGGTGCAAGATGTCACCCACGGGGGGTTAGCGGCGGTTCAGCATTTGTGCATGAATGACGCTTCGAAGCTGGCGATCGGGCAGGCGCAGTATTCGGCGATGCTATATCCGAACGGGACGTTTGTTGATGATGTGATCGTGCACCGGCTAGGCGAGGACGACTACCTGCTGGTGATCAATGCGGGGACACGGGAGAAGGACATTTCCTGGGTACGCGAAAACACCAAGGGAATGGATTGCGTGGTGGAGGATTTGAGCGACGCGTACACGCAACTCGCGATTCAGGGGCCGCGGGCGGCGGAAGTTCTTCAGAAATTAACCGACGCGAAGCTGGAGACGATTAAGAATTATTGGTTCACGCATGGAACGGTTTGCGGGTTGCCGAATACCTTGATTGCACGTACGGGATATACGGGCGAGGACGGGTTTGAGATTTATGTGCCGTCGGACGTGGCGACGAGCGAGCGGGTGTGGAACGAAGTGTTTGCAGCGGGGAAAGAGTTCGGGATTTTGGCTTGCGGGCTGGGGGCGCGGAATACCTTGCGGCTGGAATCGAAGATGGCGTTGTATGGGCACGAGATCAGCGACGAGATCAGTGTTTGGGAAGCGGGGTTGGAGCGGTATTGCCATTTGGAGAAGGGTGGGTTTGTTGGGCGGGACGCTTTGGTCAAGTTGAAGGCGGAGGGATTGAAGCGGGCGCTGGTGGGGTTGGAGATGGTGGAGCGCGGGATTGCTCGGGATGGGTATCGTTGTTTGGATGAGAGTGGGAATGCGTTTGGGGTGGTGACTAGCGGGTCGCCTTCGCCTACGCTCGGAAAAAATATTGCGTTGGCTTATGTGCCGCCTGCCATGACTGCGTTGGGGACGGAGATTTTTGTAGAGATTAGGGGGCAGAAGGTTAAGGCGGTGGTGGTGGGGACGCCGTTTTATAAGAGGGTTCGGAAGGCTAGTGCGGTTAAGACGTGAAGACGGAGTGAAGAGGCAGAGGTCGGTTGCCCTTCGACCGTAAGAGCCCACCCTTCGCACAAACCGCGAAGGATGGGGCACCCTCAAGTTCATTTGTTTGGTGGCTTTGTAGAGCGAAAGAATAAAGGAGTGGGACTATGGGATATCCGACGCAGTTTAAGTATTCGAAGGATCATGAGTGGATTGAGGTGAAGGGCGACGTGGCTACCGTGGGGATTACGGATTATGCGCAGCATGAGCTGGGGGATGTGGTGTTCGTGGAGTTGCCGGCGGTGGGCGCGAAGGTGATTACCGGGAAGACGTTTGGGTCGGTGGAATCGGTGAAGGCGGTGAGCGAGATTTATGCGCCGGCGAGCGGCGAGGTCACGGAAGCGAACGGCGCGCTGGTGAAGCAGCCGGAGGCGATCAATACCGCTCCGCACACGACGGGGTGGTTGATCAAGATCAAGCTGGCGAATCCGGCGGAGGTTGGCGGGTTGATGGACGCGACGGCGTATGAGGCGTACATCGCGGAGAAGCAGAAAGAAGCGTCGGCCTGATGCGCTACCTGCCGAAGAGCCCGGCGGAGCGCCAGGAGATGCTGGCGGCCATCGGGGTGAAGAATGTTGAAGAGTTGTTTTCGTCGATTCCCGAAAAATACAGATTGAAGAAGGCGTTGAATCTGCCGGGACCTTTTTCCGAGCAGGAAGTGATTCGCTATTTCCAGGAGCGCGCGAAGGAGAATTCCGGCGGGTATACCAACTTTCTGGGAGCGGGTGTGTACAACCACCTGCGGTCGGTGGTAACGGACACGATTATTCAGCGCGGAGAGTTTTTGACGTCGTATACGCCGTACCAGGCGGAGATTACGCAGGGGACGCTGCAGGCGATTTTTGAGTTTCAGACGCTGATGTGCCAGTTGACGGGCCAGGAAGTGGCAAACGCGTCGATGTACGACGGATCGACGGCGACGACAGAAGCGGTGTTGATGGCGGAGCGGCTGACGGGGCGGACGCGCGTGCTGGTGGCGCGGTCGGTGCATCCGGAGTATCGCGAAGTTTTGCGGACGTACGCGAAGAATTCCGGTCTGCATGTGGAAGAGGTTTCCTACACGGCGGTGGGAACGCTGGACGCGAAGGCGCTGAAGACGGCGATTCGCGAGGATGTTTGCGCGGTGGTGGTGCAGTCGCCAAACTTTTTCGGAACGATTGAGTCGCTGGGGCCACTGGCGGAGATTACGCGGGCGGCGGGAGCGATGCTGGTGGTGGCGGTGACGGAAGCGGTGTCGTTGGGCGCGCTGAAGCCTCCGGCGGAAGCGGACATTGTGGCGATGGAAGCGCAGAGTTTTGGATTGGCGCCGAGTTATGGCGGGCCGTATGCGGGGGTGATTGCTTCGCGGGAGAAATATGTGCGGCAGATGCCGGGGCGGCTTTCGGGGCAGACGGTGGACAGCGAGGGGCAGCGGGGATTTGTGCTGACGCTGGCTACGCGCGAGCAGCACATACGGCGGGAGAAGGCGACTTCGAATATCTGTACGAATCAGGCGCTTTGCGCGCTGGCGGCTACGGTGCATTTGACGCTGCTGGGCAAAGAAGGTCTGCGGGAGCAGGCGGAACAGAATTTGGCTAAGGCGCATTTTGCGTTGACGGAACTGGAGAAGATTCCGGGAGTTACGCGGACTTTTTCGGGGCCGTTTTTTAATGAGTTTACTGTGGCGCTGCCGAAGTCGGTGAAGTTGGTGAATGCGGAGTTGTTGAGGGAGAAGATTATCGGGCCGTTTGTTTTGGGAACGGCTTATCCGGAGTTGTCGAAGAATGCGGTGGTTTGCGTTACGGAGACGACTTCGCGGGGGGAGATTGAGCGGTTGGTGGCTGGGGTTAGGAAGGCGTTGACGGCGGTATAAGAGAAAGAAAAAAACTTAACACAGAGGACAAGGCGGCCTAAAGCCGCCCCTACATACGGCGAGAGAAGAGTGGGGATGAGCGAAAAGATTAAGAAGGCTGGGCGGCAGACGAATCAGAATGAAGGGTTGATATTTGAGAAGTCGTCGCCGGGGAAGCGGGCGTTTGAATTGCCGCCGCTGGATGTGCCGGCTGTGGATCCGGCGAAGACGCTGGGAGACTCCTACCGGCGCGGGGGCGTGGATGGATTCCCGGAGGTTAGCGAGATTGAGGTGATCCGGCACTTCACGCGGCTTTCGACGTGGAATTACGCGATTGATTTGGGGATGTATCCGCTGGGTTCGTGCACGATGAAGTACAACCCGAGGGTGAATGAGTTTGTGGCGCGACTGGATGGGATTGCGACGGAGCATCCTTATCAACCACAGGAGCTTTCGCAGGGTTGTTTGAAGGTGCTGCAACTGCTGGAAAAATGTTTGCTGGAAATTACCGGGATGGATGCGATCACCTTGCAGCCTGCGGCTGGTGCTCAGGGCGAGCTGACTGGCTTGCTGTTGATTCGCGCGCATCACGAGAAGAATGGGAATCCGCGGAAGAAGGTATTGATTCCGGATTCCGCGCACGGAACAAATCCGGCTACGGCGGTGATTGCCGGATATGAAGTGGAAAATATTAGGTCCAACGCCGAGGGGCAGGTAGATTTAGCGAAATTGCGCGAGCAGGTGACGGAAGGCGTGGCCGCGCTGATGCTGACGAATCCAAGCACGCTGGGGATTTTCGAACAGCAGGTGCCGCAGATTGCGGAGACTCTGCACGCGAAGGGCGCGCTGCTCTACATGGACGGCGCAAACATGAACGCGCTTACGGGCGTTACGCGACCAGGCGATCTGGGCGTGGACGTGATGCACCTAAACCTACACAAGACGTTTTCTACTCCGCATGGAGGCGGTGGGCCGGGGGCGGGTCCCGTGGCGATGAAGAAAATTCTGGAGCCGTATTCGCCGACTCCAGTGCTGGTGGAAAAAGAGGGCGGCAAGTTGGCGCTGGATTTCAACCGGAAGCAGAGCGTTGGGCGGGTGAAAGCGTTCGTGGGAAATTTTGGCGTGCTGGTGCGGGCGCTCGCGTACATATTGGCTTACGGGCCGGGGGTGCGGCAGGCAACGGAAGACGCGGTGGTGAACGCGAATTATATTCGCAAGGGGCTGGAGGGAGTGTTTGATTTGCCGTACACGAAGCCGTCGATGCATGAGGTGGTGTTCAGCGACGCGATACAGAAGCGGAACGGCGTGAACACGATGGATATCGCCAAGCGGCTGATTGACTATGGATTTCATCCTTATACGACGGCGTTTCCGCTGATTGTGCCGGGGGCGCTTATGATTGAGCCGACGGAATCGGAATCGAAGGAAGAGCTGGATTTGTTTGTGGAGGCGATGAAGTCGATCGCGAAAGAGGCGGCGGAGACGCCGGAGTTGGTGAAGACGGCGCCTCATACAACGCGGGTGCGGAGATTGGATGAAGTGGGAGCGGCGCGGAAGCCGGTGCTGCGGTGGAAGGCGGGAGTGAAGCGGAGCGAGGCGGCGGATTGAAAAGAAAGTAGCGAGTGACGAGTGGCGAGTGGGGAGAGAAGAAGGCGCCTACCCTTCGCGAAGCCCGTTCACGGTAAAAAACCGCCCCTAGCGAAGAAGTAATCCAGACAGGACAACTAAGCATCGGTGGCGTTGAGCGCACTTATGTTTGTACGTCACAGCGTTCCCTTCCCCGAGGGTTGGTAAACTGATTCGAGTGGGGACGGAAACGGGTTGGCGATGCTATGAGCGCTGCGATCGACGCGTGGTTGCCGAAATCGGTATTACTGCTGCGCGGATACAATTCTGAAAAATTTACGGCGGATTTGATTGCCGGCGTTACGGTGGGGCTGGTGGCCTTGCCGCTTGCGATGGCGTTTGCGATTGCGTCTGGCGTTTCGCCGCAGGCGGGGATTTACTGCGCGATTGTTACGGGCTTCCTGATTTCCGCGTTGGGCGGATCCAAAACACAAATTGGCGGGCCGACAGGCGCTTTCGTTGTCGTGGTGCTTGGAATTATTTCCAAATATGGGCTGGACGGCCTGTTCACGTGCACAATGCTGGCCGGGTTGATCCTGGTGATCATGGGCGTGACCGGGCTGGGCGGCATGGTGAAGTATTTCCCGCGGCCGGTGGTGGTGGGCTTCACGAACGGCATCGCCATCCTAATTGCGAGCACGCAGATCCGCGATCTCTTCGGGCTGAGGATGGAGCATGTGCCGGGGGATTTTTTTCACCGCATGGGGGCGATCGGGGAGAATTTTCATACGCTGAACTGGACCGCGTCGATCGTGGGATTTGCTTCGCTGGCGGTGATGATTGTTTGCGCAAAGTTTTTTAAGCGGATACCTGGGGCGATTCTGGTGTGCTTTGGGGCGACAGCGGCGGTGGCGATTTTTCATCTGCCGATTGAGACGATTGGGACGCGGTTTGGCGGAATTCCGAGCGGATTGCCGCATTTCGCGGTGCCGAGGCTCCAGCCCCAATTGTTGCTGCATCTGCTGTCGCCGGCGATCACGGTGGCGATGCTGGGGGCGATTGAGTCGTTGTTTTCTGCGGTGGTTTCCGACCGCATGAGCGGCGACAAACACAATCCAAACGTGGAGTTGATCGCGCAGGGAGTCGCCAATCTCGCTTCTCCCCTCTTTGGCGGCTTGCCCGCGACGGGTGCGATCGCACGGACAGCCACAAATGTACGTGCGGGCGCAAGGACTCCGATGGCGGGAATGATTCACGCTCTGACGCTGCTGGCGGTGATTTTATTTGCGGCGCCGCTGGTGAAAAATGTGCCGTTGGCGGCTTTGGCGGGAATTCTGTTCATGGTCGCCTACAACATGGGCGACTGGGGCGAAATTCCAGAGATTTTGAAACTTAGCGTGGCGGACAAGAGTGTTTGGCTGCTGACGTTGACGCTTACCGTGGTGGCGGACCTGACGCTGGCGGTGGAAGTGGGAATGATTCTGGCGGCTTTCAGTTTTATCCGGAAGATTTCGCTGACCACGACGGTGTCGAAAGTTACGGACGATTACATCGAGGACGGGCGCGCGCACATTTTGCAGGATAAGGATATTCCGGAATATGCGGCGGTTTACCGGATTCACGGGCCGTTTTTGTTCGGCGTGACCGACAAGATTGCGGAAGTTACGGAAGATATCAAGGCGTTGCCGCCGATTGTAATTCTGCGATTGCGGAACATGACGGCGATTGACGCCACAGGAATCGCAGCGCTGGAAGAATTGGCGGAGATTTTGCGGGCGAACGGGCGGGCGATGCTGGTTTGCGGAGCCAGGCCGCAACCCGAGGCGTTGATGCGCGAGGCAGGGTTTGAGCGGCACATTGGAGCCGAGAATATCTGCGCGAATATCGAAGAAGCGTTGAAGAGGGCGGAGGAGATCCACAATCAGTCTGCCTCAGTAACCGCAGGCACGCACCAAAACTAACAGTACCCGGGCCGTGCAATCTGAAAAAACCTTCAGAAAGCGGCAGGGAAAAACGAAATTGGAACACGAAATTGCAATGCGTGTAGACACCACTTCAAGAAATTCCCTTCTTTCACGATCCAAACATCGAAGCGTCTCTCTCCTGTAACAATGGCCGCCTAGTCTCGTGAGGTAGCGAATAGCCGATTACGGATTAGCGCGTCCCACCCAACCATCCAAAAGGAGAGCTACATGATGAAGCGGTTATTGGCAGCAAGCCTGTCCCTCGGCTTGATTGCCTCAACAACACCGGCGCCCGCGCACGCCAACGACGACGATGGCCACTCCCATATCAAGCACGTGCTCCTGATCAGCATTGACGGCATGCACGCGGTGGATTTTGAAAACTGCGCAAACGGCATCAGCGGGGCAAACGGTGGAGCGCCGTACTGCCCGACGCTCGCTGCACTCGGCAAGACCGGGCTGAACTACACACGAACGACGACCTCCAGGCCGTCGGACTCCTTTCCTGGCTTGATGGCTCTGGTAACCGGTGGCAGCCCGCGAACGGTAGGCGCGTTTTACGACGTGGCATACGATCGCGTCCTGGCGCCACCTCTAGTAACCACCGGAAACGGCCTGCCCGGCACAAGCGACCCGAACAACAACCCTGCCTTGGCGCCCTGCGTTCCAAACAAGATTTACGGAACCCAGACCGAATATGAGGAAGGCGACGAATTCAACCAACTACTGCTGAATGGCGGGAATCCCCAAGCCGCCAACGTTACCGACGGCGGTTATCCGGCAGTCAATCCCGACCGGCTGGTACGCGATCCGTTTAATAACTGCAAACCCGTTTATCCTTGGAACTTCGTTCGCACCAACACTATTTATGGCGTGATCCATGCCGCGGGCGGCTACACAGCCTGGTCGGACAAGCACGCTGTTTACGCTCTGGTTTCGGGCCCAACCGGAACAAGTGTGCCCAGCAACGTGGATGATTACTTTTCTCCGGAAGTCAATTCCAACCAGATTCCGTTGCCGGGAATAACCACGGCCGGCACGGGGTTTGATTGCGGAACGATCAAAGCGAGCGGAGACGCAAAGACTCCGGGGGACGATTGGACGACCGATTTCGATGCCATCAAATGCTATGACCAATTGAAAGTCAACGCGGTGGTGAACGAAATCAACGGTAAGAATCACCTCGGGACGAGTAAGGCTCCGGTCCCAGTGATCCTCGGCATGAACTTCCAGGCAGTCAGCGTCGGCCAGAAGCTTGTAAAGCCCGCTGCACTGCCCGCAAACCGAAGCGACAGCAACTCCGGCGGCTATGAAGACGCCCAGGGTACGCCCAGGCCTCTCATGGAGAGCGAAATCGTATTCGTGGATGCGGCGATCGGGCAGATGGTGGCGGCTCTCAAGCACCATGGCCTTCTGGATTCGACCGCCATCATCATCACGGCAAAGCACGGACAATCGCCAATCGACCCGAATCGCTTCTTCCCAATTCCCGGGAAAACCGGTAATGGTAACTCCCCTGGCGGTGTCATCGCGAATCTTCTCCCGGCGATTTACAGCAACGCCAACAATGGGCTGGGCCTGGCGGAAGACGACATTTCGCAACTCTGGCTCGCGGACCCGACGCAGACCGGAAACGCAGTTAGTATGTTGGAAGCCGCCGCAGTCGCGCCTCCAGGATGGGGTGCGGGGCAGATCTACTATGGCGCTTCACTGAACACGCTTTTTAACCCGCCAGGCGTGCCGAACAATCCCGGCCCGTGCTGCAAGCTGCGGGCAGGCGGAGACCCGCGTACGCCCGACATCGTGGCGATTCCAAACGTCGGCGTGGTGTATACCGGCGGCGACAAGAAACAGTCCGAACACGGCGGTTTTGCGTGGGACGACACCAATGTGATGCTATTGGTATCCAATCCACGCTTTGAGGGCCGCAGCATCAACAGCTTCGTGGAAACCGCTCAGGTAGCTCCCACCATCCTGAAGCTCCTGGGCTTTGACCCGAATGCCCTGGATGCGGTGCGAAGCGAAGGTACACCGGTGCTTCCGGCGGTGCAGTTCGGCTGGTAGAGCGGAAGTTGGCAATAAGAAGAATGGGCGCCGCGAGATTGTTCGCGGCGCCTTTCTTGTTTTGGAACGCGGGCAGAAAAAAGATTTAACACAGAGTTCTCAGAGGAGGAGCACAGAGAGCACAGAGAAAACCATAGTAAGCGGGAGCACAGGCAGGAGTGCCTGTGCCACAAGAAAAAACCGCACCCCGGTAGTATCGGGGTGCGGTTTCGGTTTATGGATGGAGTGCTGGACCGAAACTTTTAGCGAGCTAGGCGCGGAGTGGGCTCGGGTGGGAGCTGGACGCCGGGAGCCTCAACGGGGCGACCGCCGCGGGCTTGTGCCGCCTTGGTGGCGACAACGGGATCAGGGCGGCGTACGGGGATGGCGACGTTTTCACCTTCGCGAACGAAGTGAAGGTGATCTTCGCTGGGTTCCCAGTCGATGCAGATCATGTCGCCGAGACGAACCTGGTCGGTAGCGAGAAGATTGGCCATCGGATAGACGACGTGACGTTCGATGGAGCGCTTCAGGTGACGGGCGCCGTAACGTTGGTCGGTGCCTTCCTGCAAAAGAAAATCGCGGCCGTTGGTGGTGACGCGGAAAAGGAACTGGCCCTTGGCGGTTTCCAGAACGCGCTGCTGGACCATGGCGAGTTCGATGTCCAGAACCTGCTCGAGCTGTTTGCGATGCAGGGGGTGGAAAACCACGATCTTGTCGAGGCGGTTCATGAATTCCGGAGAGAATTTGCGACGAGCGGCTTCGACGGCGGTGCGCTGCACTTTTTCGTCGAGATTGGCGGCGGGTGTTTCGCCGGCCTTGACGAAGCCATAGCCGCCACCCATGAGCTCGGTGATTTCACCACCGCCGAGGTTGGAGGTGAGGAAGATGACGGTCTGGGAAAGATCCACGCGGCGATTGTCGCCAAGGGTCAGGGTGGCCTTGTCCAGCATGCCGAGGAGTAGTTGCCAGAGAGCGTCGCTGGCCTTTTCAATTTCGTCGAAGAGTAGGAAGGAGAGCTTTAGGTCGTCCCTGTGGGAGGCCGCCAAAGCTTCTTGAGTAATTAAGGGGTGAGTCTCGCGATGCCCGAGGTAGCCCGGGGGTGAGCCGATGAGTTTGGCAATTTCGTGGGAGTGTTGGAATTCGGCGCAGTCGACCTTAATTACAGCGCGTGGGTCTTGAAACAGGATCTCAGCTGCGGCCTCGACGATGCGCGTCTTGCCCGAACCAGTAGGCCCCAGGAAAAGGAGGTTTCCGACCGGCCGACCCGGTGAGTTGAGGCCCGCGCGGAAGACCTGATAGAGGTCGACGAGCGCCTGCACGCCTTCTTCCTGGCCAACGATGCGGGCGCGAAGCGACTGGTGGAAATCGCGGGTATCGTTGCTGCGGATTGTGGGATCCAGTTGCTGTTTTGCCGCTGCTTTCATGGCTTCTTCCTCGAACGATGACGGCCCCTCGCATCACCGCTCTGTCTGTGCGTGTCGAGACTTGAAGATCTCAACATTGCAGATATTGGGGGAAGAGCATGGGGCGTGCCATATCGCGGGGATGCCTGTGAATTTCGAAAAGGCTGCAAGTTCAACGAGATAGGAGTGTTGCAGTTGTGGAAACCGTCTCACCGCGTGAGAACGTGTGCCGAGAGTGTCCAAAATTGAGAGAGTTGAAACAGTTTGTGTCAGTTCAGGCGTGACGGAAAGAGGCCAGAGAGATTGGCGGATTGGGCATAAACGATGAACTGGAGTTGGGCAAATGGGTTGGGTTCGCGAACGCGAGCAGCTCCAAAGAAGCCCTTAGTTGGAGCGGCCTGCCTCTGAAGGCGGGCCCTACATGGGAGAAGGCAAGAAACTGGAGGCGGCCTGAAGCCGCCTCTATCGGTTAGCGGTGGTCCTTTTTACGGCCCTGCAGGGATTGCCTGGCGACGGCTGGGCCAGCCGCCGGAATTGAGGCGGGTGTCGAAGTTTCACCAGAGACGGCTTCGGCCGGAGTGTCTTTGGCTAGGCCGTCCTGGAGAGGCGCGGCACCGGTGGCCAGGGTTTCTTCCGGGGATTCCGGTGTGATGATGGCGCCTTCCTTTTCGCGGACAAACGTTAGTTCATTGTGGACACCGTCCCAATCTACCCGTACAAGGTCGCCGAGATTGACCTGTTGGGTTGCCAGCAGGTTCGCCAACGGGTAGACGAGAAAGCGCTCGATGGCGCGTTTCAGGTGGCGGGCGCCGTAACGCTGGTCGGTGCCTTCCTGAAGCAGGAAGTTGCGGCCGGAGTCTGTGACGCGGAAAAGGAATTTATTGGTGGCGGTGTCGAGGACACGCTTTTGGACCAGGCCCAGTTCGATGTCCAGCACGGTCTCGAGTTCGGCGCGCTTCAACTGGCGGAAGACCACCATCTTGTCGAGGCGGTTCATGAATTCGGGAGAGAATTTGCGGCGGGCGGCTTCGACGGCGGTGCGCTCGACTTTCTGGTCAATATTGGTTTGTGGCGTGTCGCCGGACTTGATGAAGCCGTAGCCGCCGCCCATGAGGTCGGTGATTTCGTTGGCACCGAGGTTGGAGGTCATGAAGATGACTGTTTGCGAGAGGTCCACGCGGCGGTTGTCACCGAGCGTGAGGGTGGCTTTGTCGAGCATGCCGAGGAGCAGTTGCCACAGGGCGTCGCTGGCTTTCTCGATTTCATCGAAGAGCAGAAAGGAAAGCTTCAACTTGTCCGTGTGGTTCGCGGCCAGGGCTTCCTGGGTGATTAAAGGATGAGTTTCGCGATGGCCCAAATAGCCTGGGGGCGAGCCGATGATCTTGGCTATTTCGTGGGAGTGCTGGAATTCGGCGCAGTCAATCTTGATGACGGCGCGCGGGCTGCCGAAGAGGATTTCGGCAGCGGCTTCTACGATGCGCGTCTTGCCGGAGCCGGTGGGGCCGAGGAAGAGGAGGTTGCCGACAGGACGGCCCGGCGAGTTGAGTCCAGCGGTAAAGACCTGGAACAGTTCGACGAGCGCCTGAACGCCGTCGTCCTGGCCGACGATCTTCGCGCGCAGTGCGTTTTGAAATTCAATGGTGTCCGCGCTGCGGATACTTGGATTTAGAGAAACATCGCCTGTCGCCATGACCGCCTCCCTAGCGTCCCCGGAATTCCGGTGACGCAGATCCAAACCGTCCGCCTGTCCGATGCATTCTCTTCAGCTGGTCTTTGGAACCGAACTGATCGAGCTTTACCTGGATGGTGGAGTGGAGAAGCTTCATTTGGAGGAGCAACTCCCGCGCCACCGCGGGCGATTCGGAAAACCGTAGAACCTGGGGGAAAAGGTCCGCCAGATCAATATTTAGAGTGCGGAGGGCCTGAATGAGTTTCTGAACGGCCGGGGATTGAGGATCAGCGAGATCGATCTGGTTGTCCAACTGTTCGCGCAGGGAGCGCCAGTTGAGATCGATGAAGGGATGCTTCTTGGAGACTGCCTTGACGACGTCGTCGGTGATCCGGGCGCGGTCGCCGAGACGGGCGAGATGGAGTTGCCGCACTTTTCCGCCGCGGCGCACATTGTGCACCAGATAGTAGGCGTTTCCTTTGCGACGGACGAAAGCCATGCTGTCCTCGAAAGTGCGGCGGGGCACAGGTTGAGGCTGCGTCCCGGATGTAGTGTAAGGGAATTCCACTACACTTATCAAGATTGGATGCGTCGTATGAGTAAAGGATGCTACCCTTCGCGTTGGCATTGGCAACATGCTGCGGCAAGTGGCCGCGAATGCTGCATCGGATTTTTCGCTGCGTTTCATCGAACTTTCCTTTACGCGCGGAATCCCTTGTTGTGAAGCGTCCCATACACTTCATTAAACACCGGCGGCGGGGAAAGGTCGCTTGCCTAGCGGTAAAATCCCCATTACCATTTTTTTACTATGAGCTGGGATCCTGTTTACAAGCTGGTGAAACAAATTCCCCGCGGCCGGGTTACTACCTATGGGGCGCTTGCCAAGGCGTTGCAATTACGCGGCGGGGCGAGAACCGCGGGCAGAGCATTGGCAGCGACCCCTTCTGGAAGAGGCATTCCGTGGCATCGCGTGGTGGGCGAGCGAGGGAAACTGCTGATTCCGGAGCCGCATGCCTCCCTGCAAAGAAAACTCCTCGAAAGCGAAGGCGTGAAGATCACGGAATTTCGAGTGGATTTTGCGAAGCACGGGTGGGCGCCGAAGCGGAACACGAACACGGCTAAGAAGAAGAACCGGCCGAAGAAGAAGGCACGCTAGTTTTGATTCCCTCACAATTTGAGGTTGAGATCCTTCAGGGCGCAAAATGCGAGCCCTTCAGAATGACAATTTTGCGTTTTGGCGTGCGAAGGTGGAGAGAAATTGAGCCGGAGGGAAATGCGGATTAGAGAGATGCGGCTCGCTGCGATAAGATAGATGTCTCCTGATGACGGCGAATCCCATTCTGCAGGTGGAAAACCTTGTGAAGCGCTACGGCGACGTGGAGGCCGTGCGCGGCGTTAGCTTTTCTGTGGAAGAGGGCGAGGTGTTCGGGCTGCTGGGGCCGAACGGCGCGGGAAAGACAAGCACGGTGGAGGTGATGGAAGGGTTGCGCGTGCCGGACAGCGGGCGCATTTCGGTTTGCGGGATCGATCCGCAGAAAAATCCCACCGGATTGAAGAATGAGATTGGCGCGACCCTGCAGTCCACTTCCCTGCCCGATAAGCTAAAGGTCGGCGAGGCGCTGCGGCTGTTTGCGGGGTTTTACAAGCGAACGCGGAATGTGGACGAATTGCTGCGGCGTTTTGGGCTGGAAGAAAAGCGCAACGCTTTTTACAGCCAACTTTCGGGCGGGCAGAAGCAGCGCCTGGCGCTGGCCATGGCTTTGGTGAACGATCCGCGGGTGCTTTTTCTGGATGAGCCAACGGCGGGGCTGGACCCACAAGTGCGGCGAGAGATTTACGACATTATTGAGGAGTTGAAGAGCCAGAAGAAAACCATCGTGCTGACGACGCACTATATCGAAGAGGCGGAAAAGCTTTGCGATCGCGTGGCGATTGTGGACCACGGAAAAGTGATCGCGACGGGGACGCCGCGGGAGTTGAAGGAGCGCTCGGCCAATACGACGCGAATTGAGGTGCGGCTGGCGAAACCGGCTT
>Ga0210403_10000793_pt1 | contig 31609 bp, 23 predicted proteins | sample IncBWC19MmetaG_FD_150863 | JGI IMG/M metagenome (GOLD analysis project Ga0210403, IMG submission 150863) | Forest soil microbial communities from Barre Woods Harvard Forest LTER site, Petersham, Massachusetts, United States - Inc-BW-C-19-M | ecosystem: Environmental > Terrestrial > Soil >...
ACCAGATTGCAGAAACCTCCGCGAAACAGGCGGTGAATTCGGAGACTTCTTTTTACTGCAACACGAAATCCTTGAGCATCGCGGAGTGGGCGCACAAGAGGCAGATTTCCCAGAAAATGAAAATCGCGCGAGCAGAGAGGAAGGAACTGGCGGACGGTTACGCGTTCCGGTTCCGGCCCGAAGCGGTGTCGTTGCTGGAGCTGGCGGACTGGGTTTCCTCGGAAGCTCGCTGCTGCCCTTTCTTCGACATGAGCATCGAGGTGGAGCCGGACGGCGGGCCGCTGTGGCTGAAGCTGACCGGCAAAGAGGGCGTGAAGCAGTTTATTCGAATGGAGTTTAAGTTGGACCAAGAAGAAGCGAAGCAATGGAGAAATGAAGTGACAGGCAATGAAGTTGAGGAACAAGAAAACCCGGCAAACGATCGGAGGTGACTATGGAAGGCGCTGATTTCTGTTGCGACATTAAGGCCATGAACAAAGTGGAAAGGGAACGCTATGAAGTGTTGCGCGAAAGACTGGAGAGCGCGATCGAAGAAACAAAGGAACTGGAAAGCGGATACGCTTTCCGGTTGCGAAGCGGGACGGTGTCTTTGATGGAAGTCGCGGAGTGGGTCGAGAAGGAGCACAAGTGCTGTCCGTTCTTCGATTTTGAGATCGCGGTGAACCGGAATGACGGGCCTGTGTGGCTCACTTTGCGAGGGAGTGAAGGAGTGAAACCGTTTATGCGAATGGAGTTCGGTGTTCGGTAACTTCGCGAACAGAAAGATTTAATTCAGAAGGCATAGAAGTCGGAACACCCTTCGAGGCTCAAGGCAAACAGAGGCTACAGAGAAGAACTCCGCGATAAGACTTCCATTGCGGTGAGCGGTGGACCACGGGTGTGCTACAAAAGGGAGGGAAACAGCACCGAAAGTGGCCGGGAGACCAAGAACATGGCGATCAAGAAGGTGAAGTGGGGAGTTTTGGGGGTGGCGTCGATTGCGGTGCGCAAGGTGATACCCGCGATGCAGCTCGGGGAGTGGAGCGAGGCCGCGGCGATTGCTTCGCGCGACCTGAACAAGGCCCACGAAGCCGCGGGCAAGCTGGGAATTCCTAAGTCGTATGGGTCGTACGAGGAGCTCTTGGCCGACCCCGACATCGAGGCGATTTACAACCCTTTGCCGAATCATTTGCACGTGCCGTGGTCGATCAAAGCCGCGGAGGCGGGCAAGCATGTGTTGTGCGAGAAGCCGCTGAGTTTGACGGTGGCGGAAGCCAAGACTCTATTGGCGGTCCGGGATCGCACCGGCGTGAAGATGGGCGAGGCGTTCATGGTAAAGACGCATCCGCAGTGGTTGCGGACGCGGGATTTGATTCGCTCGGGCGTGATCGGGGAGCTGCGGGCCATCACCGGAGCCTTCAGCTATTTCAATCGCAACCCGGCGAACGTGCGATCGGTTTTGGAGTGGGGCGGCGGAGGGATGATGGACATCGGGTGTTACCCCATCGTGACTTCGCGGTTTATTTTTGGGGCCGAGCCTTCGCGGGTGATGGGATTGATCGAGCGGGATCCGGACTTCAAGACCGACCGGCTGGCGTCCGTGATTATGGACTTCCCGGCGGGGCAGGCGACGTTCACGTGCAGCACGCAAATGGTGGCGCACCAGCGGATGGAATTCTTTGGGACCAAGGGGCGGATCGAGATCGAGATTCCGTTGAATGCGCCGGCGGACCGGCCTACCCGTATTCTCATCGATGATGGGCGCGATCTGTTCGGCGGTGGCGTGACCACCGAGAGCTTTCCGGTCTGCGACCAGTACACCATTCAGGGCGATGCGTTTTCCCGGGCAGTGCGCGGCGAAGGCGAGGTGCCGTCTTCGATTGAGGATGCGATTTTGAATATGGCGGTGATTGAGGCGGCGCTCCGGTCCGGGGAATCCGGCAAGTGGGAGAAAGTTGAGGCTTAGCGCGGCGTCCAAGAAACGGGTTTGACGGGGCCGACCAGGAAAATGTAAGACACGGCCCCGAGCAGTGTGACTGCGCCGGTAAGTGCGAAAGTCCAGAAGAATTGGCCGGTGCGCTGGAGGATAAATCCGGCAACGGCGGGGGCGGCAATGCCAGCTAGATTGCCGCAGAAGTTTTGCAGACCGGTCCATTTGCCGGCGGTGTGAGGCCCGGCGAGAGTCTGCGTCATAGTCCAAAGATTCGACGCGCCCATACCCAGGGACACGCAGCAGAAGAGCAAGATGGCCACCGCGATTTTCGGGTCGGCAACGACGAAAACCAAGACAAAACAGGAAGCCAGAGCCGATCCCGTACCGATGAACGTCTTGAGCACTCGTGTGGGAGATACGCCCGAGGCGATCCAACGGTCAGCCAGCCAGCCGGATGTCAGTGCGGAAACAGCAAGAACAAAGAACGCCGCGCCACCCACTGCGGACATGGTCTGTATGGAGAAATGGCGTTCGTGAACCAAATAAAACGGCAGCCAGGTGATCAGGAAATACCAGAGATAGTTGAAGCAAAAGAGTCCCGCGAAGGTGCCCCATGCGGAGCGGTGCTGCAGAATTTCGAACATGCTGGCGGATTGCGCCGTCCCGGAATCGGCGAGGCGCGCGTCTCCAGGCTTCCACCGAAACCACGGAAGCAACCACAGCAAACTCGCCAAGCCAAGCACCACAAAAAACCATCTCCAGCCGACGCGGGCCATAAGCAGGCCGCCGAGCAGGGTGCCTAGGGCCGGGCCTCCTGCCCATCCCGCGGAGATCAAGGCGTTGGCGCGACCCCGCTGATACGCCGGAAAGTGCCGGGCAATAATTCTGCTGCAGGATGGATAGGAAACCGACTCCCCGATGCCAAGAAGCAGACGAGCCACCAACAAAAGCTTAAAGCCATGCACGAAACCGGTGCCGACGGTGGCCGCGGACCACACCAAAACACCGAGCGCCAGCAGCCAATGGACGTCGAAGCGATCGACCAGCCAACCGGAAACGATCTGGAAGCAGGCGTAAGTCCAGAAAAACGAGGAGAGCAAAACGCCCAGCTGCGCGGGGGAAAAACGGAGGTCTTCCTTCAGCAGCGGTGCGGCGATGGAGAGAGCGCCGCGGTCGACGTAGTTGATGAAGATGGAGAACGCGAGCAGCGTGGCGACGCGCCGGAGTTCGGGCGAGAGCGTGGGGACGGGCTCCAGCGGGAGCGACGTATCGGAAAAAGGGGTCACCCGGGTTCTTCCGAAAAGTCGAGCGCGACGAGGGTGATGTCGTCTTCCTGGCGGCGGCCAGTGGCGTGGCCGGACCAGCGGGAGATTTCGTCGAGCAAGGCACTCGTGAATTGAACAGCGGAGAGATCGCGATGAGCTTCGAGGGATTGCTGGAGGCGGGCTTTGCCGAATTCTTGTTGCGAGCTGTCCATGGCTTCCAGGATTCCGTCGGTGTAGAGCAGGCAGCGATCGCCGCTGCGGAGCGGAATTTCCGTAGCGGTGTAGTCCGCTTCAGGGAACAGGCCGAGCATGAGGCCATTCTCTTCGATCAGCCGCACGCCGTTGGAACGAGACGCGAGCATCAGCGGCGGATGGCCGGCTCCTGCATAGCGCAGGACGCGCGCGTTCATATCGATAAAAACGTACGCGGCGGTGACGAAGTGGTCTTCGAATTTTCCGCAGAGCGCGCGATTGAGACCGGCGAGCAGGCGCGCAGGATCGTCAGCGTGGGCCGATTGGCCGGCGAAAGCGACTTTGAGCATGGAAGCGATGAGCGCTGCGGGGACGCCGTGTCCGGTGACGTCGGCGACCAGGATACCGATGCGCTGATCGTCGACGACCAGGAAGTCGTAGAAATCGCCGGCAACCGCGCTCATGGGCACGTAGCGGGCGGCGATTTCCAGGCCAGCGAGTTTCGGAATCTCGCGCGGCAGGGTAGAGGACTGAATTTGGCGGGCGATCTCGAGTTCCTTGTTGATGGCCAGCAGGCGTTCTTCGTTGGCGAAGGTGCGATACGCGGCGACGTAGCCTAGACAGCCGACCAGCACGAGAAGGCCAATCGGCTCGATGTCTGATCCAGGCACGAGGTGCATGTCGGCGAGATTGCCGTGCAGCACGAAGGCGCCGAAGACGATCAGGCCACCGAGCAGAATGCGGAATTCGCGAGTGAGCGGCTTGCGGGAAGCTTTGGGCCGCAGCCAAGGGATGTTCACAACGAGGCCAGCAACCAGAGCGAAGGTGAAGAGGCGGTTGATATTGGCGGCCAGTGCCTGTCCGCGGCCCAGAACGTCTCCAATTATGGCGACCACCGCGAAGACCGGCTGCACCATGAGCAAGCCGCGGAGGAAGGTGCGTCCGCGGTCTTGGGCGGTGTCGAGCAGAAATAGGAGGAAAGGGATGGGTAGGATGTAGGTGACCCAGGCACGGGCGTGAAGGTGGAGCGGATCGGTCATAGCGAGGGCGGAACGCACCAGAGAAAGATCCATGAGCATGCGCCCGGCATAGAGGAGGGAGAACAGGCTGAAATAGACGAGGGTGAGATCACTAGTCTTGCGGCGGAAGAAGAAAACGGCGAGTGCGACAACGCCGGCGGAGAAGAGGGCAACACCTACGGCGATGGTGAGAATTTGGTTGGGCAGGTTCGAGATGGTGACGGTTTGCGTCCCGAAGGCGAGAAGAAACTGGGGCATGGCAAGTTTATACGCGGTCGACGGCGGCAAAGCAAACGCCGGCGCAATGATTCGTTCGACGGGTCAGGCGCTACGGCGACAGAACCAGAGAACTTGTTGCCTTCCTGCCAAGAGCACGGTCGAAAGTGACAACGCTCATCTGTGAGGCTGTGGCGAAGGCACTGAGGTAGGAATCCGCCCAGTCTTTTGGCGCGGGTCGCCGATGACGTGACAACCCGCGGAACGCGCGTTCTACTCCTGGAGGTTCGTCGAGGAAGCTAATGCGATCGTCTTCGAGCCAGGTGTCATAGGCTTGCCACGCTTGCGATTGATTGAGGACATCGTTGTGGCCCATTACCGCTTCGGCGGTGAGCAGGCGAAGTAGACCGAGCTGCGTGAAGCGACAGAAAAAGAGGCGCGAATCCAGCGCTAGGGAATCGAACCACTTTGCTGCGATGAAGTGGTGGACGTGCCCGTCAAACGTCAGGGCGATCCAGACGTTTATGTCAGGGAAAAGAAATGATGTCGTAGATGCGGGCATTGTCGAGGTGCACCGATCCTGGGCGTTTGGACCGAACGATGGGGAGCTTGACGCGCTTGCGCGATGATTTTGCTCCCTTATGGCGAAGAATTTGCTCGACGCCACGGAGGATGAGCTTCTTCGCGGAGCTGCCTTCGCGGGCTGCGCGCGATTTCAGGCGGCGATAGACGGGGTCCGGGATGTCGATGGTCGTTCTCACGGTTACGATTTTACCATATTTATGGCTGGATTCGACTTCTTGTTTCCATCTCCAAACCTGATTACGTTATGGCCGCGGGCACTATCGCAGGCGGGTCGGCTAGGGCCAGATCGTAGTGGCGGACGCTGCGATCGTAATCGAGGAGCAGCGCGGCGGCGTTGGGCGCGACGACGGCGGCTTCGCGGTCGGGCTGGGCAAAGGCGTCGATGGCCTCCAGGGAGCGCCAGACGGTGATGACGGTGATTTCAACTTCTGCGCCAGCTTCGCGCTTGAGCAAATTCGAAGAGGCGTAACCATCTACGTCGCGCAGTTCGGGGAGCACATTTTGGGTGAAATGTTCTTGGTACGCGGGCCAGTTTTGCGGCGTGGCCCGCGCGGACCACATACGAGCGATCATGAAAACTCCTGAGCTGGCGCCATTAACGGGCCGCTCCGGAACAGCATACTACGATCGATTGCAACGAGGGTCAGCGCTGCTTTTATTCGTCGCGGAGGGCGGCCATGGGATCGACTTGGGTGGCGCGGCGCGCCGGGACGTAACAGGCCAGCAGGGCAGACAGCATGAGGACGGTGGCTACGGCGCTAAAGGCCAGCGGATCGATCGAGCCGATCCCGTAGAGCAGGCCTTTCATGAGGCGTCCGGCGCCCCAGGCGCCTGCAAAACCGATCAGCAGGCCGATGAAGCCCAGGGTCATGCCTTCTTTCAGAATCAGGCTTAGAACTTGCGAGGGAGCGGCTCCGAGGGCCATGCGCAAGCCGATTTCGTGGGTGCGCTGCACAACCGCGAAGGACATAACTCCGTAAATGCCGAAAGCCGCGAGAATCAGCGCGACTGTGGCGAAACTCCCGAACAAAACGGCGCCGAAACGGTCGCTACCCATGGAATCATCCAGGAGCCGATCCATAGTTTTCACATCGGCCATGGGCAGATCCGGATCCAGGGATTGAATGACGGCGGCGAGGCTCTTGCTCATGTTGGCGGGGTCACCGATGGTGCGCACGGCCATTTGGACGCCGGGCCACGGACTTTGCGCGAAGGGCACATCGATTTCGGGAAAGTCGCCGTCTTTGGGGCCGCCGTTGCGCACGTTCTCGTACACGCCGACGATCTGCCACGAGATCGCCGGTCCGAGATTGGCCACGCCCGGGATCAATTGCTCCACGGAGAGGCGCTGCGTGAGCGGATCGACGTTGGGCATGTACTTCTTGACCAGCGCGGAGTTGACGATGGCGACGGGCAATCCGCCGGCAATATCGGCCTCCGTGAAGGCGCGGCCGCGCGAGATGCGCACCCCAAAAGTCTGGTAGTAACTGGGGGTCACCATATTGAAGCCAGCGCCGAGCCGCTGCGAGCGGTCGGAGGCCTCCTTGCCAACTATGTCGAAGGGCATGCCAAAGTTCGTGCCCTCGACGGGTATTCCGGTGGAGACCGAAGCGCTGGTTACCCCTGGAACCGCCTGCACGCGATCGATCATTTGACGGTAGAACGTAACCATCTGCTCGGCTTGGGGCCGACGGTCGGTGGGCATCGGCAGGCCGAAGGTCAGAATGTGATCAGTTCGGAAGCCCATGTCCACGTGGGTGATATTCCAGAAACTGTGGATGGCCAGGCCTGCGGCGGTAAGCAGCGTGAGAGCCAGCGAGAACTCCGCGAGCACCAGGGCGTGGCGGAGGCGGTGGCGCGCCACGCCGACCCCGCCGCGTCCGCCTTCCTTCAGCGTGTCATTGATATTCAGATGCACGGCCTGAAATGCCGGGGCGCAACCAAATAGAACGCCGGCGAGCATGGTGGCGGCCATGGTGAACAAGAGCACCGGTATGTTTAGGGTGACGTCGGCTTCGGAGGGCAGCGTGTAGGCGGGCATCAGCGCCAAGAGCGCTTTCAGGAACGCCCACGCCAGCGCGACGCCGAAGGCACCGCCGATGGTGGCCAGCGCTAGACTCTCCATTAGAAATTGGCCGAAAAGCTGCCTACGCGTGGCACCCAAGGCACCCCGGACGGCGACTTCGCGCTGGCGGGCCGTGCCGCGGGCGAGCAAAAGATTGGCGACATTGGCGCAGGCGATCAGCAGGACGAAACCGACCGCGCCCAGCAGAATCCAGAGAGCACGAATGGTGTCGCGATTCAGAAAGTCGTTGTGCAGGGGCTCGACGCTGGCGCCCCAGCCCTGGTTAGACTTCGGAAACTCCTCTGCGATGTGCTTGGTGACCGATTGCATGTCGGAGTTGGCCTGGGCGACGGTGACGCCTGGCTTCAGCCGGGCCATGACCAGGATCCAGTGGAAGTCGTGATTGATCTGGCTGGGCCGGAACGCCAGCGGAACGTATAGCTCGCTCCGCACACGGTCAGTGGCGCCGGGGGCCAGAACGCCGACCACGGTGTATTGCTCGGCGTCCATGCGGACCTGCTTGCCGAGGATGTCGCGGTCGCTGGCGAAGCGGTTTTTCCATAGCCGGTAGGTGAGGATGACTTCGTGATCTTTGCCGAGTTCGCCCTCTTCCGGCAGAAAGTCGCGGCCGAGCAGCAACGGTTGGCCAAGCACGCCGAGGAATCCGGGCGTGCAGAACTGGGCTTCCACCTGTTCGGGCCGGTTGGAATTGGACAGGCTCATCTGCCGGCCGGTCCAGGCAGCGATCGATTCAAACGTGGTGTTTTGGCGCTTCCAGTCGAGAAAATCTCCAGCGGCAACGCCGTTGCGGCTGCCGCCGACAAAGGACCAGACCATGACGATGCGGTCAGGTTGGCGGTAGGGCAGAGGGGCCAGCAGGGTGGCGTAGACCACGCTGAAGATGGCGGTGTTGGCGCCAATTCCGAGAGCCAAAGCGAGAACCGCCACGGAAGTAAAACCGGGAGTCTTCCAAAGGAGTCGCAAGCCGAACTGCAGGTCGCGCCAGAGATTTTGCATCCTGTTTCCCCACCCGCCGGAACACCGGCAACGGCTGCAGCCTTAGACGATTGGTACGGACTTTCCGTCTTGTTAGTTCCTTTTCTTCTTGGGTGCCTAGCGATTGCCACTCTGTGCCAGGCGGGATGAGCGAATAGGATCGTGTACCAAGAGCTTGATGCTGCCCCTGCGACCAGTAGCGGGGGTGAATGCGCGGTGGCTAGACTTGGGGAGTTGTGGCGCTGGAGGAATGCGTATGGATGGCCCCAAGTCCTTTGGAAACAGAAGCGTCGACTTCCGGAAGAGCATTTCTGCGGGGGTGGCTGTCTTCGCGTTAGCGCTGGCCCTGGCGGCTTGTGCCGGCGTGGCGGGTTGTGCGGGGGCCACGGGCTCGACGAACGCGAATCAGGGAAAAGGGTCCGCGCCTGCGATTACCTCTTTCGGCGCGAGTCCGGCCAGCATAAATTCCGGGGCCAGCAGCACCTTGAGCTGGACGGCGAGCGGCGCGACGACGATTTCGATTTCGCCCGGTGGATTCACCTCGACGTCGGCGAGTGGGTCGACGATGGTAAGCCCGACGGCAACGACGACCTATACACTGACGGCGACCAATGCGTCTGGCTCAACGACATCCACCACCACGGTGACTATAAGCGCGGCAGGGACGCCGACCATTAGCTCGTTCCATGCCAACCCGACCAGCGTTCTTTCGGGCTCCAGCAGCACGCTTAGCTGGGCCACGACGGGAGCGACGAGCATTGCCATCACGCCGGGAAGCTTTACATCCACGGCGGCGAGCGGTTCGACGAATGTGAGCCCGACGGCGAAGACGACCTATACGCTGACGGCCACCAATGCGTCTGGCTCATCCACAGCGATGGCAACGGTTAGCATCGCGGCGGCGGGCGGCGCCTTGGCGATCACCACTTCGTCGTGTGCCAGCGGAACGCAGGGCACGGCTTATGCAGGCTGCACCATAACTGCCACCGGCGGCACGCCGCCTTACACGTTTTCGCTAGACACCAGCGGAAACTTCTCGCCGTTACCGGAAGGAATGGCTTTGAATGCATCGACGGGGGCGGTCAGCAGCACGCTCATCGGCGGGCAGGGCACGTACGGGCCGCAGTTTGTGGTCAAGGACTCGGCGAGCGGTCAAGTGTCCCAGCAGATCAACTTCGCCATCACGGGGAATAATGCGTTCCTGGCGAACGTATTTCCGTCGACATCGATTTTTCATCATCGGGTGGACTTTGCGTCCACCAGCTTGCCGGTAGATTCATCTCCGGCAGCTCCCATTTTCAGCGCCTACTTGCCGGAGGTAATTCGGCCGTTTTTCGGAGGGAGTGGCGGGTTTCCGAACGGAATACCGGCCGTTCAGGTTCCGTTCAATCAGCCCAATGTAGCGGTCGCGACCACGCTGTATCAGTCCTACTTTACGTCCGGGCCGATTCCGGCGTATGCGCCGCCGGAGGGGACCAGCGCGTCGACGGGAGACCGGCACGTTTTGGTTTACGTGCAGGCCGGCGGCGGAAAGAAACCCGCACTTTACGAGATGTGGCAGGGAATCAATCTTGGTGGGCCGTGGACGGATTCCTCCAACGCACTTTGGCCCGATGTGTCTTCCAACGTGCTGACGACGCAGGGTAACGGAACCTCCGACGCTGCAGGGCTTCCTGTCGGGCCACTGCTGGTGACCGCCGACGAAGTGATCGGCACGGGTACGCCGAGTTCGCCGAACGGGGCGGTGCACCATCCGGTGCGATTCACGCTCAACCATATGTTGAATTATTGGGTGTGGCCTTCGACGCAGACTGCTGGGGTGGGGAGCTGTATGTCCGGCGGGAGCACGATTTCCACGGAGTCGATGATTTCGCAGTCTTCGCCGCCGACGAGCTGCACGATGAGCGGGCCGGCCGGCGAGATTTACCGGCTGAAGGCGTCGGTGGCGACGCCGTCTTGTGCTTCTACGAGTCCGCAGGCGGCGATTATCATTACTGGGTTCCGAAACTATGGAATCATTTTGGCTGACAACGGAATGAGTGGAGGGTTGATTGGCACGCCAGACGCGCGATGGAACGATACCGATCTGGCTTGCTTGACGAGTTTGACCTTGGCGAATTTTGAGCCGGTTAATGTGTCCAGCTTGATGGAAACTCCTGACAGCGGGGCGACGAGTCACTAGGAGACTAGAGCAGCGGCCCAGAGATTGTCTCATGAATTCCCCAAAGGGCAGGGATAGGAGGGACGCGCTAAAGCGCGCCCCTACACGTTTAGGAGCCGCCGGCGATGGAGGGGACTAGGAGGACGCGGTCGCCTTCTTTTAGGGTGCAGGCTTCGCCGCCTAGGAAGCGGATGTCTTCTTCGTTGAGGTAGATGTTTAGGAATTGGCGGATTTGGCCGCTGTCGTCGCGGACGTGGCGGGAGAGGTCGGGGAAGCGGGTGGTCAGGGCGTTGAGCGCTTCGGCGACCGTGGCGGCGCTACAGTCGACCTTGGGGGCGCCGTCGGTGAAGCGGCGGAAGGCGGTGGGGATTTCGATGGTTACGGACATTTTTGATCTAGCTCCTTGAAATTTTCTTCTACAACGTATGGTCGTCGGCTGGTGGTCGGCGACTCATGAAAACTGAACCTCAGCGGCTGAACAGGCCGCGGAAAAATGCTAAGAGTGTTTCCTCAGGGGCTAAAGCCCTGAAAGCATGCACTTTATGTCGGAGCTAAAGCTCCGACCCCCGAAAGATGGGTGGGACGCGCTAAAGCGCGCCCCTACACGGTTCTCGCAGCGGCTAGACGCCGTACCTGACAAAAAGTACCTGACGAAACAAATCTTGCCACATAGGTTTGTTCACCCACTTTAGGCCTTCGCCGTGGTGGCCAGCTGGTTGTCGAGATAGGCCTCGAAGGCTTCGATTCTCGGGGCGATGGCTTCTGTCGCCGGGTAATCCGCGGCTATGGCGTCGGTAGTTTTCAGGCCGTTGCCGGTGATGCAGACTACCGTGGTCTCACCTGGGGCGATGCGGCCTTCGCGGATGAGTTTTTGGGCTACGCCTGCGGTGACGCCTCCGGCAGTCTCCGTGAAGATTCCTTCCGTTTCTGCCAGCAGTTTGATCGCATCCACGATTTCGGGGTCGGAGATGTCTTCGGCCCAGCCGCCGCTTTCGCGGATCAGCTTGATGGCGTAAGGGCCGTCGGCGGGATTGCCGATGGCCAGGGAGCGCGCGATGGTGTCGGGTTTTTGCGGCTCGAAGCGGGCCAGGCTCTTCTTCACGGCGGTGGAAATCGGGGAGCAGCCGGTGGCTTGGGCGCCGAAGAAGCGCACCGGCTTGGCTTCGACCCAGCCGAGAGTCACTAATTCGCGAAACGCTTTAGCGATTTTTCCGATGAGCGAGCCGCCGGCCATCGGAACCACCACGTTGTCCGGCAGGGTCCAGCCTAATTGCTCGGCGATCTCAAAGCCATGCGTTTTCGAGCCTTCCGAATAGTACGGGCGAAGATTTACGTTTACTAAACCCCATTGGAAGCGGTCGGCGATTTGCGCGCACAGGCGATTGACGTGGTCGTAGTTGCCGTTGATGCGCACGATGCGGGCGCCGTAGACGGCGGTGTTCAGAATTTTAGCGGGCTCGAGGTCCGCGGGGATGAAGACGCAGGCGTCAAAGCCCTGCTGCGCGGCCTGCGCGGCGACGGCGTTGGCGAGATTGCCGGTGGAAGAGCAACCCACCGTTTGGAAGCCGAAGCGGCGTGCAGCCACCAGCGCGGTGGCGACCACGCGGTCTTTGAAGGACAGCGAAGGGAAGCAGACCGCATCGTTCTTGAAAAAGAGATTCTTTACGCCCCAGTGCCCGGCCAGCTTGCGGGAAGCGACCAGCGGGGTGCCGCCGACGGCGTTGGGCGGCTGGAACTTTTCTGGCAGGGGGAGGAACTCACAGTAGCGCCACATATTGAAGGCGCGCGAGGCAAGGTCTTCGCGGCGGGCGATCTTCTTGAGGGAGTCGTAGTCGAAAGAGACTTCCAGCGGGGAGAAGCACTCTTCGCAGAACGAGCGCGGGGAATTTCCCCAGGTCTTGCCGCACTCTTTACAGCGCAGTTCGTAGAGATCGGACATGGTCACCTTTCGCGACAACGGCGCCCGCTTCCCCTGTGCGTTCCAGGCCAAACGGAATACAACCGCTGCAAAAACGCGCGGTGCGATGAAGTACGGGGTCTCTAGGGCAGCAAGGAGGGGGAAATGAAAAAACCCTCCGTGCCAAAGTGCTTGGAGGGTCTCAGAAAATCTTTCTGGGAAACTCTACAGCTCTTTAGCAGTTTTTTACGTGGAGCAAGTTGCCCTAAATCGCCACGTGTCGCCGCAACCGCAGCTACTAATTTTATGCTTGAAAACGGAGGAGAAGTCAAGAGCGAAGCGCGGGAGCGCCAGAACCATGGGAAAATATGTAACAACAGTTCGGAGGTTTGCCGCGTCTAAGAGAAAAGGGGAGCCAAGGAGAGCGAGTTAGGAGTAACATTTCCCGGCTGACGCACCAGCCTGGCAGGCGGCAGGGCACCCGGCCATTGGTACAGTATCCATCCTGGGTGCATTCCTTGCAGGCCGCAACCGCGCATAAAGCGCGGTGTTATACTGCACAGGCGGGCGTGACGTCTTCTTGAGGACTAAGAGGAGCAAGTGATTATGGGTCAGCAAGTACAGGAACTCTTTGATTGGGCGCGCCGGCGCAAGATTTTGGCGTCCGTGTTTGTGGCGATAACGCTGTGCGCGGGTATCTTGATCGGCACGATCGTTTCCGGCCGGGCCTCGGCGATGAAGGCTTTTTCGTTCGCCGGTACGAACGCGACACCTCTGGCGGTTCCGGATCCCATTGCGGCGACCAGTTCGTTTTCCGCCATTGTGAATCGCGTCGAACCCGCAGTCGTGAATATCGCCACCACCCAGGTACTCGAGCGCAAGCAGACCAAGAAGCGCCGCTCGCCGCAACAGCAGCCAGACCAGGACGATCCCATGCAGGATTTCTTCGACCGGTTCTTCGACGGCCGGCAGGATGCTCCTCCACAGGCGGAACGCAGCCTGGGCTCGGGCGTGATCGTGGACAAGCGTGGCTACATCCTGACGAATAATCACGTTGTGGAGCAGGCCACCAAGATTCAGGTGCAACTGGACGGCGGAGATCCCAACAAATACACCGCGAAAGTGATTGGCGTGGACGAAGACACCGATCTGGCGGTCATCAAGATCGAGGCCAACAAGGATTTGCCGACAGCCAAGTTGGGCAACTCCGATGGCATACAAGTGGGCGACTGGGTGCTGGCCATTGGCAGCCCCTTCGGCTTGCAGGCGACCGTGACCGCGGGCATCATCAGCGCCAAGGATCGCGGCGGGATCGGCGGGGCGGGGCACCAGTTCCAGAGATTCGTGCAGACCGATGCGGCTATCAATCCGGGCAATTCCGGCGGACCGTTGGTTGATTTGGCCGGAGAAGTGATCGGCATCAACACCGCCATTATTACCGGGAGCCGCGGCTACGAAGGCGTTGGATTTGCTTTGCCTTCGACGACGGCGATCAATGTGTACAACCAGATTATTTCGCAGGGCCGCGTAACCCGTGGATCGATCGGCGTTAGCTTCCGGGAAGACCAGGGAACCAATGCCATCACTCTTAAGTCGCTGGGCGCGCCGTACGGCATGGTGATCATGGGCGTGGAGCCCGGCAGTCCGGCGGAGAAGGCCGGGCTGAAGGGCGGAGACGTCATCACGGCCGTAAACGGCAAGGCGATCAAGACGGGCAACGACTTGGTCAACCCCATCGCACAGGCTCCCATTGGCAGCAAGGTGAAGCTGGATTATGTGCGGGACCGCTCGCAGAAGGAAACCACCGCCGTGGTGGAAGATCGCACGCGGGTATTTCCGACCCAGGCGGGCCGCGTAGGCGAACAATCCGGCGAGGGAGCTCCTGCGGAATTTGGGTTGCGCGTCGATAGCCTGACCCCGGACCGAGCCTCGCGTGTGGGCATGGAAGGACAGAAGGGCGTGCTGGTGGTCGATGTGGACCCCGCCAGCTTTGCCGATGATCTGGGCTTCAATCGCGGAGACGTGATTACCGAGATCAATCGCGAGACGGTCAGTTCCGTGGACGACTATAAGAAGGCTGTGGGCAAACTCAAGCCCGGGGAGAACGTGGTGTTCAAGGTTCTCCAGCGCGGCGATAACGAGAAGACACTGACGGTGTTTTTGTCGGGTGTGGTCCCGGCGGACAACAAACAATAATTGCAGCCCGGAACTGCGTTCCGGTTTTACGAGGCTGGATGCGTTTGAGGAGAACTATTGTCTTGGGGTTGGCGCTGCTGGTAGCGGCGGGACTCGGTGTGTGCCGGGCGACAGCGCAAACCGTTTCCAAGGGCTCTAACTCCTCAAGCGGCAGCAAGGCGCGTCGCTCGTCGAAGAAAACACGATCCAAGGCTCGGGAGAAGGGGCAAAAAGCGCCTGCTCCCGAGCGTATTTCTGAGATCCAACAGGCCCTGGCGAAGGATGGGTCGTTCGAGGGAACGCCCAACGGGAAGTGGAACGATGCCAGCGTCGAGGCCATGAAAAAGTTTCAGGCGGCGCATGGATTGAATCCTTCCGGGAAACTCGACGCCTTGACGTTGGAGAAATTGGGCCTTGGTTCGCAAACGGCAGGGGTTGCGGCGCCCATACCGCCGCTCAATTCGACTTCGAGGTTGACGGGCGCGCCGCAGACGGTTGAGCGGCAGTAGTTGTTTTATCTTTCGCGATTGCAATCCCATCCCAACTGAATTAGAAGTCCTACCGGCGCAGTGCGTCGTCGTGTATTCGCGAAAGGATAGCCTTCATGCGTGTAGCTCGATTTGTGCTTGGGATTTCGCTGGTTTTCTTCGCCTCTGGAAGTCTTGTAGCGCAGAACTCTGCGGTGGCAAAACCGGTGAAAGCGGTGCGCTTCGGCAAGTTGTGGGACGCCAAAGGCAAGGTGTGGACCAACGCTATCGTGCTGGTCGAGGGAGACAGGATTCGCAGCGTTACGACCGATCCGTCGGCCATTCCGGCGGGCGCGGAAGTGCTGGATCTGTCCAAGTACACGGGTTTGCCGGGACTCATCGACGTGCACACGCACATGACCATATACACGGATGAGACCCCTGGCGTGCCGATGCTCAAGCAGACGCTCAATCCGGTGCCGGCCGTCGTCGTATTCCTGGCGCGCAAGGGGGCCATGCGGACGCTGGAGGCCGGGGTTACCACCGTGCGAGATTTGGGCGCCGATCAGTATATGGACATCGCCATGCGCGACCTGATCAACCGGGGCGAGATGATCGGGCCGCGGATGTTTGTGTGCGGCTACGGGCTATACATTACGGCGACTCCCTTCAAGAAAGAAGGGACGCCGCCCGTGGGCGGGATTGCCGATGGCGTGCCGGAAGTGCTGAAGCTGGTGCGCCAGCAGATCGCCGCGGGCGCGGACGTGATCAAGATGTACGGCTCGACGGGCACCGATGACGACGTGACCGGTTTTGAAACCTATACGTTCGAGGAGATGAAGGCGGCCGTGGACACCGCGCACCAGTTCGGAAAGAAGATTGCCATTCACTCTTACGGGCCGGATGGGGCGCGTGATGCGGTTCGGGCGGGAGCGGATTCGGTCGAGCACGCCACCGACATGGACGACGCGACCATTCAGGAAATGGTCAAACGCGGAACCTTCTACGTTCCAACGATCGACCACAATCGCTACTACATCGACAACGGGGATAAGATCGGATACGCGCCGGGGTACAAAGAGAGGCTGCAAGCGTTCATTCCGCGGAATCTGGAGACGGCGCGGAAAGCCTTCAAGGCTGGGGTGAAGTTTGCCATGGGATCGGACGCGATTTACACCATGTTCGGCGAGAATACACGCGAGTTAGGGTGGTTCGTGAAGGCGGGAATGACGCCGGAACAGGCGCTGCGAACCGCTACGGTGAATGCAGCGGCATTGCTTGGAAAGGAAAAGGAATTGGGAACCGTCGCGCCGGGATATTTTGCGGACCTGGTGGCGGTGGAAGGCGACCCAGTGGGGGACGTGAACGCCGTTCTGAATGGCGTCCAGTGGGTGATGAAGGGTGGCGCGGTGGTAGTGGACAAGACCGGTGCTGCAGCTACGCGGTGAGGCAAAAAGTGGGCCGGAGGATGCGGGCGCACCATCCGGCCCGTGCCCAAGGAGACTACTCAACTACCACGTAAAGCGAGGATACAGAGACGTCCTCGAGCACTTGCCACGGTTTTGTAAAAACGGCGTCAAATCTTCGGCTGGCGTGCCGTCGGCGCTAAGTCTCGGCGAATGAATGGTATTTGGGTGGCCCTGCCCGCGGCGAACTATTTCCGCGGGGATTGCGGTTTGACGGCCTTACAAAGCGCCTGTAGAATTTTAGTTGACGAGCAGCAATCCCGCGTTCGATCCCGCTGAGAACCAAGAGCTGCAAACGGAGCATCAACAGGCTTAGGAGGAAGTATGGCTACGGCAGTCGCGCCACGCGTCTACAAGAATTTCATTAACGGGGAGTGGGTGGACTCGCGGGGCGGCGGCGCCTACGAGAATCGCAATCCGGCGAATACGGATGAGTTGGTGGGCATGTTCGTGTCTTCGACTTCCGCGGACGTGGATGCGGCCGTGGAGGCCGCGAAGGCTGCTTATGAGAAGTGGCGGCTGGTGCCCGCGCCGAAACGGGCGGAGATCTTGTTCCGCGCGGCGGAGCTGCTGGTGCAACGCAAGGAAGAATTGTCGAAGGATATGACGCGGGAGATGGGCAAGGTCCTGGCGGAGACGCGTGGCGACGTTCAGGAAGCCATCGACATGACCTACTACATGGCCGGGGAGGGTCGCCGGCTGTTTGGGCAGACGACGCCGTCGGAATTGCCGAACAAGTTCGCCATGAGCGTGCGGCAGTCGATCGGCGTGTGCGGACTGATTACACCGTGGAATTTTCCGATGGCGATTCCGGCGTGGAAGATGATGCCGGCGCTGGTGAGCGGAAACACCGTGGTGCTGAAGCCGGCGGAAGACACGCCGCTGTCGTCGTATCACTTGGTGCAGGTGCTGGCTGAGGCGGGCATCCCCAGCGGGGTGGTCAATCTGGTGAGCGGCGATGGACCCAATGCGGGTGCGCCGGTTTCGCAGCATTCCGATGTGCCGGTAATTAGCTTCACCGGGTCGACGGCGGTGGGGAGGCTGATCGCGCAGGCTTGTGCGCCGGACTTCAAGCACTGCAGCCTGGAAATGGGCGGCAAGAACATTATTATCGTGATGGACGACGCCAACCTGGATTTGGCGGTGGAAGGCGCGGTCTGGGGAGGATTTGGCACCACCGGGCAGCGCTGCACCGCGGCGAGCCGAATCGCGGTACACAAGTCGGTGTATCACGAATTTGTGTCGCGGTTTGTCGAGCGCGCCAAGGCCCTTAAGGTCGGCGACGGGCTGGACTCGAGCAAAGAAATGGGGCCGTGCATCAACGAGCAGCAGCTCAAGACCGTGATGGAGTACGTGGAGATTGGCAAGAACGAAGGCGCCAAGCTTTTGACCGGCGGAAATCGGCTGGACAGCGGCGCGCATGCCAAGGGCTGGTTCCACGCACCGACGGTTTTTGGGGATTGCTCGCCGAAGATGCGCGTTGCGCAGGAAGAAATTTTCGGGCCGGTAGTTTCGGTGATCCCGGTGGGCAGCTTCGACGAAGCCCTTGACGTCGCCAACGGCGTGCCTTACGGATTGTCGGCGTCGATTTACACCCGGGACGTGAACAAGGCCTTCCAAGCTATACGCGATCTGTACACCGGCATCGTGTACGTCAATGCGCCTACGATTGGCGCGGAGACGCATCTGCCGTTCGGCGGCACCAAGCAGACCGGCAACGGCCATCGCGAAGCCGCGATCGCCGCCATCGACTTCTACACTGAGTGGAAGACGCTGTACATCGACTACTCGGACAAGCTCCAACGCGCCCAGATCGACAACAATTAGCAACTAAGGTTGTGGCGGTCGACAGGTGAGGCCCACGCGTGCCGCCTCGCTCGGAAACGTGCATTGGCCTAGATGTTCCACGAGCTATTCTGAAGCACGTTCGTCCGCGAGGCGCGTTGACGCCGCTTGACAGCATTTCTACAATGGTAGTTAGCACTAGGTGTAGAGTGCTGCCATGAGGACTATCGCACTGCAGGAACGCCGTAACCGCCAGATTCTGGCGGACATCGTCCGCACGTACATCGAGACCGGTGAGCCGGTGTCCTCGCGCGCCATCTCCAAACGGTTTGAGGAAATTTTGAGCACCGCGACGATTCGCAACATCATGGTGGACCTGGAGGAGGGCGGCTTTTTGTACCAGCCGCACACTTCGGCGGGACGCGTGCCCACGGCCGCGGCCTATCGGTTCTTCGCGCAAGAGATCGCCACGCAAGCGACCATCAGCGTTGTCGATAAAGAATGGATCAAGCGAGAGATCGGGGCGGGAACCAACGCGGCGGAAATCACGGAGCGAGCTGGGCACGTCCTGGCGGAAGTATCCAACGCGCTGGGGATTATTGTTTCGCCACCGATGGGCAAGACGGTCATCGAGCACGCCCGCATGTGGCTGCTCCCAGATGGCCGCGTTGTGGTGGTGCTGATTTCGCCCGGCGGTAACACGCGCGACAAAATTCTGCGCCCCAGCCGGCCGTTTTCGCAAAGCGAGCTGGACGCCACCGCCGATTTTTTGAACCGCCACTATTCGGGCTGGACGCTCGAAGCCATCCGCGGCGACTTGCTGCAAAAGCTGGCCACCGAGCGGGAGCGCTACGAAGGCATCGTGCAAAGCGCGCTGGCGCTCTGCGATCCCGCGATTCTGGGAGACGACTCCGCCCGCCAGGTACATGTCGAGGGCGCCGCGCAGATGGTCGGTGCGGCGGACTTTGCCGATCAAACGCAATTGCGCGACTTGCTCTCGGCCATCGAAGAAAAACATCGGTTGGTGACGGTCTTGAACGCTTGCATCGACACGCCGGACCCCGTGCACGTACAAATCGGCCTGAAAGAAATCTCCGACGCGGGAGAAAATCTCGCGCTCATCAGCGCCCCTTACACGATGAACGACCAGGTGCAAGGGTCTTTGGGCGTGCTGGGTCCCACGCGCATGCACTACGAGCGCGCTATCACCGCGGTGGCCTACGTGGCGCAACTATTCAGCGAAGCACTGAGCAAAATTTGAAAGACTTTTGGAACAAGAAAGGCAAGCGAGTGCCGGATAAGGACATGAACACGAATATGGATCGTGACGAGCCGCTTGCCAACACCGGCCAGCCCGCGGAAGCGAAGGGGGCTCCGGCGGATCCGTCCGCTGGTTCCGATGCGGAAGTCGCCAAACTCGCCGCGGAGCTCGACGATCTGCGGCAAACGCTGCTGCGCCGCCAGGCAGACTTCGACAATTATCGCAAACGCACCGAAAAGGAACGCGCCGAGGACTGGAAGCGTTCCACTGCCCGGGTGATCGAGGGCTTGATCCCCACGATCGATGGTTTCGAGCAGGCGTTGGCGGCCCATCGCGAGACCGAGTACGAAAACTATCGCAAGGGTTTCGAGCTGATCTACAAGCAGCTCCTCGACAACCTCGCCAAACTCGGCGCTGAGCGCATGGATCCCATTGGCAAGCCGTTCGATCCGCATCTGCACCAGGCGGTCGATCGCGCGGAAACCGCCGACCACGAAGACGGCACCATTCTGCAAGTCTTTCAGCCGGGATACCTTTTCCATGGCCGCGTGCTGCGACCCGCCATGGTGCGTGTAGCGGTGAATGCGCGGCCGGCATCCAAGAAGATCGTCAACTAAAAGCGCAGAAAGGGAACAGTATTCGCATGGCCCAGGCTAACCAGAGAGATTATTACGAGGTTCTTGGCGTTTCGCGGACGGCCACCATCGAGGAAATCAAGGGCGCCTACCGCAAGTGCGCGCTGAAGTGGCATCCCGACCGCAACCCTGAAAACAAACAGGACGCCGAAATAAAGTTCCGCGAGAGCACCGAAGCTTACAGCATCCTGAGCGATCAGCAGAAGCGCCAGATCTACGACACCTACGGCCACGCCGGCTTGTCGGGCGCGGGCGCTGCTACGGACTTCAACGGCACCATCTTCCAGGATTTCCACGATATTTTCGGAGACTTTTTCGGCTTCGAAGACATGCTCGGCGGCGGGCGTCGCGGCGGCCGGACGCGCGCCCAACGTGGCGCGGATTTGCGTTACGACATGACGCTGACCTTCGAGGAGGCCTCGACTGGTGTCACCACCAAGGTCAAGCTGCCGCGCCAGGAATACTGCGAAGCCTGCAACGGCACCGGGGCGAAGAAGGGAACTGGCGTGGTCGCGTGCCAGACCTGCGCGGGCCGCGGCCAGCTGGCCTACCAGCAGGGATTTTTCACCATCACGCGCACCTGCCCCGCTTGCCAAGGCGCCGGGCAAATCGTCCGCGAGCGCTGCGCGGAGTGCCGCGGACAAGGCCGCATCGAGCGCGAGAAGACCATCGAGCTGCGGATTCCCCCCGGCGTCGATAGCGGAACGCGCTTGCGTGTCACGGGAGAAGGCGAGCCTGGACCGAACGGGGGTCCTGCAGGTGATTTGTATGTCGTGCTGGATGTAAAAGAGCATCCTTTTTTCGAACGGCGCGGCGCTGATCTGTACTGCACCATTCCAGTGAGCATCGCACAGGCCACACTCGGGACCGAGCTGCAGGTTCCCGGACTGAGCGGCGAGGAAAAACTGAAAATCCCCGAAGGCACGCAAAGCGGCGCGGTATTCCGCCTCAAGGGCAAAGGCATGGCCGACCCCCACGGCGGCGGCAAGGGCGACCTGTATTACCACGTGCGCGTGCTCACACCGACAAAGCTCACCCGCGAGCAGCGCAAACTGGTGGAGCAACTGGGCGCCTCGCTAAAAGTAGAAAACAAGCCGGCCGAGCGCAATTCGTCCATCTTCGACAAGGTCAAAGACATTTTCGGCTAGTTTGGCGCCACGAAGCAGATCAGGTCCCCTGCCGGCGGCTCCATTGCTGTAGCCGCGGTCTTCAGACCGCGGGGGTTTAGGTTAAACGTAGGCGCGTTTCGTGCCGACATGCAGGATTCTTTCGAGCGATGCCCAATCGAGCTTCGCAGTGTTGCCGCCGCTGAATCTAACCCCCGCCCTCTGACCCTTCGAGGCTCAGGGTAAAAGAGAGCGGCTACAGCAACCTGCGACACCAGAGAACGCTTCCATATGAGATAGAATTCACTCCGTGCGCAGGCGATTCTTCGTTGAACAATTTGCGGGTCAAACTGCCGTCATCGACGGAGAAACCGCTCATCACTTAGGCCGGGTTCTGCGCGCCCAGCAAGGCCAGTTCTATGAACTCAGCGACGGCGCAAAAGTCTGGCTGGGCCGCATCGAAACGGTGACCCGCAACCGCGTCGAGTTTGCACTCATCGAAGAAATTGCGTCGCATCCGCCGGCCCTGGATGTCACGCTGCTCCTGTCGGTTGTGAAGTTCGATGCTTTCGAATGGGCCATCGAGAAAGCCACCGAGCTGGGCGTGAGCACCATCGTGCCGCTGGCGGCCGCGCGCAGCGAGAAGGCTCTGCTCGTCGCCGCGGCCAAGCGTGCGGAGCGCTGGAAGAAAATCCTGGTGGAAGCTTCGCAGCAATCGCGACGCGTCCGAGTGCCGGTGTTGGCGCCGCTGATGCATTTGGAGCCGGCCTTCGATGCGCATAGAACCGGCGCCTGCGTCATGCTCTCAGAGAGAGCGGATGCGCCGGCGTTTCGCCAGCTTCTTGCCGGAGAAGCCGCCTCGCAGTCCGTGCTGGCGATCGGTCCAGAAGGCGGTTGGACCGATGAGGAACTCGGCGCCGCCACCCGCGCCGGGTTCCGCGAAGCCTCTCTGGGAAAACTGATCCTGCGGACGGAAACCGCCATGATTGCCGCGCTGGCATCGCTGAACTACGCGCTGGGAGCTTGAGGCGTGCCCGCAAGCAACGGCGTCGCGCAGGCTGGCGTCTTAAATAACAGTGGGTCGCAAGGGGCGTGAGCCCGCGGTTGCAGAAAAGAGCGCGCACCGTGACCAAAATATGGCGCAGCGCGTGACGCCCATGTTATAAATACGAGGCAGCGGAAAAATGCAAAGCACGGACGACAATCAGCCTCCGACCATAGCGGCTCCGGAACCCGCGGCCTCGACGTCCTCAAGCCCGGGCGCCGAACAGCCCACCCCGGCCCATTCCCTGCGGAATGAAATTCGCGTGTGGACCCGCGATCTGCTGATCGCTATCGGCCTGGCTTTGGTGATCATCGTTTTTCTCTATCAACCGGTGAAGGTCGAAGGCACCAGCATGGCGCCGCTGCTCTCCGACCAGGAGCGCATTTTTATCAACAAGTTCGTGTACCGCTTTGAGCCCATCGAGCGCGGCGATGTGGTGGTCTTCTGGTATCCGCTGGACCGGTCGAAATCCTTTATCAAGCGCGTGGTGGGCCTGCCTGGAGAGACGGTGGAGATTCGCCAGGGCATGGTGTACCTGAATGGCAGCCAGCTTCCCGAGCCTTACGTCCCGCCGCAATACGAGGACCTCAGCGATTTCGGTCCGGTTCGCGTGCCGCGCGACAACTATTTTGTCATGGGCGACCACCGCATCAGTTCCAACGATTCCCGCGTCTTCGGTCCCGTAGCCAATCGCTTCATTTACGGCCGAGCGGTGTTTGCGTATTGGCCAGTGGATCATTTCGGCTCGTTGTCGTCCAGCGGAACCACGGAAGCCAAGACCAAATGATTTGCCACGGAGGACACACTGACGGAAGTTCCGCACCGACCTGCCATACTCGCGCTGGAAGACGGGCGCGTTTTTAACGGCCGCGCGGCCGGCGCGATCGCGCGCCGCGGCGGCGAAGTCGTTTTCAATACCAGCCTCACCGGATACCAGGAAGTTTTCACCGACCCCAGCTATGCCGGGCAAATCGTGTGCCTCACGTATCCGCACATCGGCAACGTGGGCGCCAATCTCGACGATGAGGAGTCGCCCCGGCCGTACATCGAATCGCTGGTGGTGCGTGAGTTCTCGCAGGTCGCTTCCAACTGGCGTTCCGCCGAAACCGCGCAGCTGTATCTGAACCGCCACAAGATTCCGGTGATCTGGGACATCGACACCCGCGCACTGGTCCGGCACTTGCGGCAGTGCGGGGCGCTGCGGGGCGTAGTGGCTACCGACGGTACCCCGGCGGACCAGTTGATCTTCGAAGCCAAGCAATTGCCGAGCATGGCCGGGCAGGAACTTGCCAGCCGCGTGTCCTGTGGAAAATCTTACAAGTGGGACGCCGGCTCGATCGATCTGGCTACCTCGCCCTGGACCGAACAAATGGGCGAGACCGAAGGCAACAACGAGAACCGCAAGTTTCGCGTAGTGGCCTACGACTACGGCATCAAGCAGAACATTTTGCGGCTGCTGGTGGACCATCACTGCGAGGTGGCCGTCGTTCCCGCGCGGACATCCGCGGAAGACGTGCTGGCGATGGGCGCGGACGGCGTCTTTCTTTCCAACGGCCCGGGCGATCCCGAGCCCGCGACCTACGCTATCGAGAGTATTCGCAAGATGCTCGGACGGGTGCCGGTCTTCGGAATTTGCCTGGGACACCAATTGTGCGGACTGGCCCTGGGCGGCAAGACCTTCAAGTTGCGGTTCGGCCATCACGGTTCGAATCACCCGGTGAAGAACCTGCTCACCGAGCAGGTGGAAATTACCGCGCAGAACCACGGCTTCTGCGTCGCGCCGGAATCGCTGCCGTCCAGCGACGTGGAAATGACCCACGTCAATTTGAACGATCAGACCAACGAAGGGTTCCGGCATAGGTCGCTGCCGCTCTTCAGCGTGCAATACCATCCGGAAGCTTCGCCGGGGCCGCACGACTCGCACTATTTGTTCACGCAATTCACGGACCTGATGAAGGAATTCGCGCAGCCCGGGAGTTCGCGGCGATGAGGCTTTTGCTTTCTATTCCAGGTGCTGGAAGTTCCAGGTGATGGAAGTACTGAAGGGGCCGAGGCCCAGGGAAAGGTCCGCTGCTCGGCACGGCTAAAGCCGTGTCCTGACGAAATTCATGCCAAAACGCAAAGATCTGAAGAAAATTCTGATCATTGGCTCCGGCCCCATCGTCATCGGCCAGGCATGCGAGTTTGACTATTCCGGCGCGCAGGCCTGCAAAGCCTTGCGCGACGAAGGCTACGAAGTCGTGCTGGTGAATTCCAATCCCGCGACGATCATGACCGATCCGGAGCTGGCGCACCGCACCTACATCGAGCCGCTTACGAAGGAATATCTGGAAGCTATCATCGCGCGAGAGAGGCCCGACGCCATTCTGCCCACTGTCGGCGGACAAACTGCACTGAACCTGGCCGTCGAGCTCTCCGAGAGCGGCATCCTCGAAAAATACAAAGTCGAAATGATAGGTGCGTCATTGCGCGCCATCAAGATGGCCGAAGACCGGCTGTGGTTCAAAGACGCTTGCCGCAAAATTGGCTTGGAGGTACCTGCTTCCGCGCTGGTCAACAACGCCCAAGATGCTGTGCGGCTCTGTGACCAGTTAGGATTCCCGCTGGTCATCCGGCCGTCGTTCACCCTTGGCGGTACCGGTGGCGCGATCGCTTACAACCAAGAGGAATTCGGCGAAGCTATCGCCCACGCCCTGGACATGAGCCCCGTCCACGAAGCGCTGGTCGAAGAGTCCGTGCTGGGCTGGAAGGAATACGAGCTCGAAGTCATGCGTGATTTCCGCGACAACTTCGTGGTGATCTGCTCCATCGAGAATTTCGACCCCATGGGGGTGCACACCGGAGATTCCATTACCGTCGCTCCCGCGCAGACCCTTACCGACAAGGAATACCAGCGCATGCGCGATGCCGCTGCCGCGATCGTTCGCGAAGTCGGCGTGGAGACCGGCGGCTCCAACGTGCAGTTCGGCATAAATCCTGAGAACGGCCGGATGGTCGTAATCGAAATGAATCCGCGCGTCTCGCGCAGCTCGGCGCTGGCCAGCAAGGCCACCGGATTCCCTATCGCCAAGATCGCCGCGCGCCTGGCCGTGGGCATGACTCTGGACGAAATCCCCAACGACATCACCAAGAAGACTCCAGCGTGCTTCGAGCCGACCATCGACTATGTCGTGGTGAAGATTCCCAAATGGCAGTTTGAAAAGTTTCCCGGCGCGGATACCACCCTGGGAACGCAGATGAAGTCCGTCGGGGAAGTGATGGCTATCGGGCGAACCTTCAAGGAAGCGCTGCAGAAGGGCATTCGCTCGCTGGAGCCGCACACTCCGTGGAGAGCGCCGGCGGAAACGCCGGATTCCTTGTTGCGTGAGAAGCTCGCGACCCCCCGCCCCGATCGTATTCACTGGCTGCTCACGGCCGTCGAGCGCGGGCTGCACGCGGAAGAAATCTGCGAGCTTACGAAAATCGACCCTTGGTTCATCCAGCAGATCGAAGAGATCATTGCCATGAACCGCCGCGCCGCCGGCGTAACCGTGGAAACCGCCTCGCGCGACTTGCTCCGCGAAGTAAAGCGCCACGGAACCAGCGACGAACATCTCGCGCGCATCTGGAAGACCACCCCGGCCGCGGTACGGCTGCAGCGCGCGCGCTACGGTGTCTCGCCGGTTTTCAAGCGGGTCGATACCTGCGCTGCCGAATTCGAATCCTTCACACCGTACATGTACTCGACCTACGAAGACGAAGACGAATCCGATCCGCAGCCGCGCACTAAGATCATGATTCTCGGCAGTGGCCCTAACCGCATCGCGCAGGGCATCGAATTCGATTACTGCTGTTGCCATGCCTCCTTCGCGCTGCGCGAAGACGGCTACGAAACGATCATGGTCAATTGCAATCCGGAGACGGTCTCGACGGATTACGACACCTCGGATCGCTTGTATTTCGAGCCGCTCACACTGGAAGACGTGCTCGCCATCGTGGAACGCGAGAAGCCCCAGGGCGTCATCGTGCAATTCGGTGGGCAAACGCCCCTCAACCTGGCGCTGGAATTGAAGCGTAACGGGGTGCCCATCATCGGCACGACACCGGAGTCCATCGATCTGGCGGAAGACCGCCGCAGGTTCGGGCGCTTGCTCGAAGAACTGAAAATTCCTCAACCGCGCAACGCCACCGCGCTGGTCCCAGAAGAAGCCGCCCGTGTGGCTGCCGAAATTGGCATGCCGGTACTGGTCCGGCCCAGCTACGTGCTCGGCGGCCGCGCCATGGTCATCGCCTACGACGTAAACACCGTGCAGGAGTACGTCGCGCAAGCAGCGCTGATGGGCCCCGCAAGGCCCGTGCTGATCGACCAGTTCCTCGAAGAAGCCACGGAAGTGGATGTGGACGCGCTCGCCGACGGCAGCGAAGTGGTGATCGGCGGAATCATGGAGCACATTGAAGAGGCCGGAGTGCATTCCGGGGACTCCTCCTGCGTACTTCCGCCGGTGAGTTTGTCGCCGAAGGTACTCGATACGATTCGCGAGTACACAAAACGCCTGGCGCTGGCGCTGAAAGTCGTTGGGCTGATGAACGTGCAGTACGCCATTCAGCGCGACATCGTCTACGTTTTGGAAGTGAATCCGCGGGCTTCCCGGACCGTTCCGTACGTGAGTAAGGCCACCGGCGTGCCGCTGGCGAAAATCGCGGCGCGGCTGATGGCGGGCAGACGGCTTTCGGAGATGAAGCTGCCGCTGGTTCGCCACAACGGTGTTTCGGAAATCGCTGTCCACGACTTTTACGCCGTCAAGTCGCCGGTGTTTCCTTTCAACAAGTTTCGCGGCGTGGATACCATCTTGGGCCCGGAGATGCGCTCCACCGGCGAAGTCATGGGCATTTCGACGTCCTACGGGCAAGCGTTCGCGAAAGCGCAGCTCGCCGCAGGGCAGCGGCTTCCGCAAAAAGGCTCGGTGTTCCTCAGCGTGAACGACCGCGACAAACGGCAGGTCGGCCCGCTCGGCAAAGATTTGATGGCGTTGGGATTCCGCTTGCTGGCCACGCGAGGTACAGCTGCGGCGTTGGCCGCCGCCGGCATCGAGGCGGAATCGGTGTTCAAAGTAAACGAAGGCCGGCCGAACATCGTCGATTTGGTGAAGACCAAGAAGATCGACCTGATTATCAACACGCCGCTGGGCCGCGAGTCGTTTTACGACGAAAAATCAATTCGCAGGGCGGCGATTCGGCATAACATCCCGTGCATCACCACGCTGGCGGCGGCCCAAGCCGCGGCGCTCGGAATTCGCGCGCTCCTCGATCAGAGCACGGAAGTTGCGGCGCTGCAGGACTTGCATCGTGGGCGAGCATCGGCCACCACGAGCCCAGTCTCAGGAGACTAAGTCATGGATCTTTCTGGAATTTATCCCGCACTGACGACGCCCTTCGCTCCTGACGGCTCGGTGTCGATCGCCGACGTGAAGCACAACATCGAACGCTACAACCACACCGACCTGGCCGGATACGTGGTGCTTGGCTCCACCGGGGAAAACGTGCTCTTGTCGCGGTCGGAGATGGACGCCATTCTCGCGGCGGTGAAAGAAGTGGCTGGCAAGGGAAAGCGGCTGATTGCCGGGACCGGCGCCGAATCCACCGCGGAAACCATCGACCGCACCAAGCGTGCCGCCGAACTCGGTTATCACTTCGCGTTGGTGAAAACGCCGTACTACTACAAGCCGATGTATACGGCGGAAAGTTACGTCCATCACTACCGGCGGGTGGCCGATGCTTCGCCGATTCCGGTGCTGTTGTATTCCGTGCCCGTTTTCACCGGGGTTTCGCTGGAGGCGCGCGACATTGCCGTGCTCTCCGAGCATCCCAACATCGTGGGTATCAAAGATAGCTCCACGCACGTCCAGCGCATTGCCGAAATGGTTTCCGTGGCGCCTGCCTCGTTTCAGATTTTGACGGGCGGAGCGGCGGTGGTGGTGCCATCGATGACCGTGGGCGCGCGCGGGGCGATCCTGGCGCTGGCCTCCGCGCTGCCGGAGAAGTGCGTGGCACTGTTCGATTTGGTGCGCCGCGGGCACGCAGAACAGGCGCGAGAGCTACAGAACATCTTGCTCAAGGCTTCCAAGGTGATTGTCTCCGAGGCGGGCATCGCTGGGGTCAAGTTCGTGATGGACCGGCGAGGATATCGCGGCGGCTTGCCGCGCCTGCCGCTGCTGCCGGCTTCGGAGGCCTCCAAACAACGGATCCTGGAGTTTCTAGCCGCGCTGGAGCCAGCCGTCGCCCGGGTCTAGAGTCCGTGTGCGCGCGCGTTCGGCTGGAGCGGCGCGGAGATAGGCGCTCGATCGGCAGAGGCTAGGTGCGCACACTAAGCGGGCACGGCGTGCCGCGCCCCTATGAAGTTTTTTCATGCGCGGCAAAGTGCCCAAAACCCCCGCTACCCTTTGCGGGTAGGTGGCGTCCAAAGACTGAAGTGGGCTGGAGACCGAGCGGTTCACGGCCGCCCCCGGCGATACCACAGAAGGGTTGCCATGGCGGACGGCAAAGCGCCCGCCTCGGAAGGCGGGCGCTACAAGCCTTTGTTGATGGCTCGATTTGTGCTGTTTTTGTGTATTTATTTGCTGTGACCAATGAGCGTGGGTATCATCTAAATCCTAATGGGTTGTGTATCCTTACCGTTCCGGCGCCTGCCCCACCAGCCAAAGCTGTTCCTCCAATTTCTCGATGATTTTTCCAGCGTTACGCGGTTCTACGCGCATCCGCCGACTTTCGAGGCAATAAAGCGGACGGCGCAATCTCTTAACTTTCCTGCCGAGCGGAGAAGAGAAGTCGCGGCGGTGCTACGCGACATCAATACGGCGCTTGGAGCGGGCGAGGCCACACATCGGAATCTCGACCGCTTGGAGGGCGGAGCCGTCGCTGTTGTAAGCGGGCAACAGGTGGGTTTGCTGGGCGGTCCGGCGTATGCGTTTTACAAGGCGCTGTCTGCGATTCGTATTGCTGAGGAATTGAGGGAAGCAGGGATTCCAGCGGTACCGGTGTTCTGGATGGCTACCGAGGACCACGACCTGGACGAAGTGCGGCACGTGTCCTGGATCAAGGGCGGGAAGCTGACACGATTCGAGTTGCCGGGGGAGGAAACGCCGGGGCGTCCTGTCGGGCGGGTCAAACTGGGAAGTGCGATTCAGGAAATCACTAAAACGGCTGCGGAGCTTCTGGTCGGTCCGGGCAGCCATGTTATTGCGCAGATTTTGCAGGAGAGCTACGGGCCGGAAGAGACGTACGGGAGCGCGTTCGGGAAATTGTTTGCTCGGGTGTTCGCCGAATACGGATTGATTTTGCTTGATCCGCTCGATGCACGGCTTCACCGGATAGCGGCTCCGGTGTACCGCAAGGCTTTGGAAGATCGCGACGTCCTGGCGGACAAGCTGCTGCAGCGGAGCAAGGAACTGGAAGGCGCAGGGTTTGACGCTCAGGTAAAAGTTTCGGAGTCGAGCACGCTGCTGTTCCGCTTCCAGGATGACTTGCGGCAGCCGATCGTGGCGGGGAACGGGGCCGCGGGCAGCGCCAAGTTTAAGTGCGGCGCGGCTTCGTGGACGCAGGAAGAGGTGCTGCGGCTGGTGGATGCAGAGCCGGAGAATTTCAGTCCCAACGCGCTGCTGCGGCCGGTGGTGCAAGATTTCCTGCTGCCGACGGTGGCGTTCTCGGCGGGACCGGCGGAGATTTCGTACCTGGCTCAGTCCGAGGTGGTGTACCGGCACATCTTGGGACGCATGCCAGTGCTTTTGCCGCGCGCGGACTTCACCGTGTTGGATGCCAAGGCGGACAAACTACTGCAGAAATATCAGTTGTGCATCGAGAACATATGGGCCGGGGCGCAGGAGTTGCGTAAGCGGATGGAGTTGGTATCGCTTCCGAAGACATTGGCCGACGATTTCGACCGTAAAAAGACGCTGATCGAGAGCACACTGCGAGAGCTAGGCGAAGACATCCAGAAGCTGGACGCGACGCTGGCTGGGGCCGTGGACACGGCTCGGGAAAAGATGAAGTTCCAGTTGGACAAGCTGCGGGAAAAGACCGGGCGAGCGCTGGACGAGCGGGCCGGGGTGATTGCCGAGCACGTGGAGTTTCTGGAAAACCTGGTGTATCCGAACAAGGCGCTGCAGGCGCGGGAGTTGTGTCTGTTGCCGTTCCTGGCGCAGTGGGGCCTGGACGGCTTGAAGGAATTGAAAGAGCTCGCTGGCAGTGCCAACCTCAAAGAACACCGGATCGTGCGCATTCCGTAGACCCCTCCTATCTTTTTTGCTAGAACCCATGGCTGCTACCCCGTTGCAGTATTGAAGTTTGTCAGTGGCGCATGTCCACAGAGCCTCCGGCATTTTGTCGCTCCGGAGTTGTGCACTCTCCCAAGGCAATCCAACTGCTAACGATGATGGGGCCCCTCCGTCCATACGGTCACAGGGACAATAGCGTCTGCCGCTTGATCGGGCGCGCACAAGGAGGGCCCGTGGTCTCATTCGTCCAGGATCTGCGCTATGCGCTGCGAATGCTGCTCAAAAGTCCCGGGTTTACGAATGTCGCGATTCTGACACTGGCCTTGGGGATTGGCGTCAATGTCGCTACTTTCAGCGTGGTGTACGCCGTGGTGCTGCGGCCGCTGCCTTTTCCCCATCCTGAGCAACTGGTGCGCGTGTTTGACGACCTTCGCGGCCCGAACGAGCAGGATGTGGGCATGTCCGCACCGGAGCTTTGGGATCTGCAAGATCGCTCGGGTGTGTTTCAGGATATCTCGGCGGTGGCGCCGAGCAATTCAGCCGTGGCCGGCGGAGATCGGACGGTCCGTGCCGAAAGTCTGGTCACCAGTCCCGATTACTTCGCCTTGCTGGGTGCGCAGCCGCAACTTGGCCGTGTCTACACACGGCAGGACGGCGCTCCCGGATTCATGGAGCCGGTCGTTATCAGCAACGGCTTCTGGCGCCGCAATTACGGTTCGGACCCAAAGATAATCGGGCGGAAGATGCGGCTGGATAGCGATTTGTACACGATTGTGGGGGTGATGCCCGCGGGCTTTCGCCATCCGGGCCGGACGCTCAATACCGACGTGGATGTCTGGATCGCTACGGGCTTCAACGGTCTTCCGTTTCCTGTTCCAGCTGTAAGGTCACAGAGAATGATTCCTGGGGCGATTGGGCGCTTGAAGCCCGGCGTCACCGTGGCGCAGGCGCAAGCCCAGTTGGATGCCTATGTAGCCCAACTTAGCCTGGAATATCCCGTCGAATATCCCGCTGCCGCTACGTGGGCAGTACGGCTGGTTCCGGTGAAAGAAGACCTGGTGGGTCCGCAGCGGACGGAATTGTTCATCCTGTTCGGGGCGGTGGGATTTGTG
>Ga0210403_10000794_pt1 | contig 31599 bp, 27 predicted proteins | sample IncBWC19MmetaG_FD_150863 | JGI IMG/M metagenome (GOLD analysis project Ga0210403, IMG submission 150863) | Forest soil microbial communities from Barre Woods Harvard Forest LTER site, Petersham, Massachusetts, United States - Inc-BW-C-19-M | ecosystem: Environmental > Terrestrial > Soil >...
CGGCGCCGTGCGGGACACGCTCATCATCAAGGTGCCACCGGGAACCGAGATCGTGGGGGTGGGCGAGACCTCATCCTCGGAGGGCGACCTCGCCGGCCGCCGCTGGGACCTGCTGGCGGGCGGGCAGCGGGCCACCGTCGCCCGCGGCGGCGGTGGCGGCAAGGGCAACAAGCGCTTTGCCACGCCCACGCGCCAGGCGCCGCACTTCGCCGAGCGTGGTCTCACCGGCGAGGAAGGGTGGCTCGAGATGAGGCTCAAGCTGCTCGCCGATGTGGGGCTCGTCGGGCTGCCCAACGCCGGGAAGTCCTCTCTGCTCGCGCGGCTGACGCGGGCCGCGCCGAAGATCGCGAGCTACCCGTTCACCACGCTCGCACCGGTACTCGGCGTGCTCGAGAGCGAGGAGCGCCAGCTGATAGTGGCCGACATCCCCGGTTTGATCGAGGGGGCGAGCGAGGGCGCGGGGCTCGGCCACGAGTTCCTCGCGCACGTGGAGCGCACGAGCCTGCTTGTACACGTGCTCGACATGGCGCCCGAGATCTCAGGCGGCGAGCAGGCCGACGCGGTCGCCAACCACGAGACGATCGAGCGCGAGCTGGCAGCTCACGACGAGCGACTGGCGCGGCTGCCGCGCGTGCTCGCGCTCTCCAAGGCGGACCTCGTGACCCCCGAGCGCGCATCGGAGCTGATCGCGCAGTGGCAGGTCCGCCTCGGCCCCGAGGTGCCGGTGATCGCCACCTCGAGCGCCACTGGCGAGGGGGTGGCCGCTCTCGCGAGCGAGCTGCTGCGCCGAGTCACCACGGGCGAGGCCGCCGCCGGGGGTGCGCCGGGATCACCCGCGGCAAAGCGCGCGGCGGCCACGGCGCCGGTCCCCGAGGAGCAACTGGCGGAGCACATGGTGTTCCGCCCCACGGGCGGGTCGGGCTTCCGGGTGGAGCGCCTGGGGCCGCGCTCCTTTGCGGTGCGCGGCAGGGGCATCGAGGTGCTGCTGGCGCGACACGACGTGGACAACGAGGAGGCAATGGCCTACCTCGAGGGGCGCCTGCGGCGCATTGGCGTTATCCGCGCGCTCGAGGAGGAGGGCTTTCAGCCCGGCGACGAGATCGAGATTGCGGGCATCACCTTCGAGCTGGACCCAAGCGCGCCCGCATAAGCTCCACTGATGAGAAGGATCGTGTTGAAGCTGGGCTCGAGCGTCGTCGCCGACAGCGAGGGCACGCCGCGCATGGACGTGCTCGCGCGCGTGTGCGACCTGCTCGCACGGCTGCATGGTGAGGACGTGGAGGCGATCGTGGTGACCAGCGGCGCGATCGCGCGGGGCATGCGCGTGATGAACCTGCCCCAGCGTCCCACCACGATCGGCGCTCTGCAGGCGGCCAGCGCGGTGGGGCAGGGCAAGCTCTACCGGATCTATGACGAGCTGCTGCGCGAACGCGGGGTGACAAGCGCACAGGTGCTGCTCACGTTCTTCGACATGAGCGCACGCACCCACTACCTCAACGCGCGCCAGACGCTCACCACCCTGCTGGAGTGGCGTGTGCTGCCGGTGATCAACGAGAACGACACCACCGCCACCGATGAGATCTCATTCGGCGACAACGACTTCCTCGCCGCACAGGTGGCGGTGCTCGTGGCGGCGGACGAGCTGATCCTCGCCACCGACATCGACGGCCTGTTCACGGCCGACCCGCGCCTCTACCCCGAGGCGCGCATCGTCGCCGAGGTCACCGACTTCGGTGCGCTGAGCGAGCTGGAGATCGGCCACACCACCTCGCCGTTGGGGTCGGGTGGGATGCGCTCGAAGGTGGTGGCGGCGGAGATGGCCACGGCTGCGGGGATCGCCACGGTCATCTGCAACGGACTGCGGGCCGAGGCGCTGGCCGCAGTGCTGGCGGGCGAGCGCGAGGGCACGCGCTTTCCCGCGCGCGAGGCTCGCTACAGCAGCTTCAAGCTGTGGCTGAAGTACGCAAAGCCATCGCGCGGCACGCTCCTGATCGACGCGGGCGCTGCCCGCGCCGTGCGCGAGGCCAGCGCGAGCCTGTTGCCGGTGGGGATCCTCGAGGTGGTGGGCGACTTCGACGCGGGCGACGCCGTGGAGATCCTCGCGGGCGATGGCGGCGACGGGGGGCCCGGGAGCGCGCACATGCTCGCCAAGGGCATCTGCAACTACTCCGCCGAGGAGCTCAGGCAGGTGATCGGCTTGAAGTCCGCGGCGGTGCGGGAGATCCTCCCGCGTGCCACCGAGGAGGCGGTGCATCGCGACTACCTCGTGGTGGATTGACACCCACCCTGCGTCTACCCTGTAGGCCCATGGCAATCGCCGTCTCATCCGTCCAGGACATCTGCCGCTCGGCCAAGGCCGCGGCCCGTGCGCTCGCACAGGTGGACACCGCCGTCAAGGACGCTGCGCTCGAGGCGATAGCCGCAGCGCTCGTGGACCGCAGCGAGGAGATCCTCGCGGCCAACGACAGGGACATGCAGCTCGCGATCGAGTCCGATCTGAGCGCCGCTCTGCTCGACAGGCTGCGCCTCGACAGCGGGCGGATCGAGGCGATCGCTGCGGCCGTTGGCCAGATCGTCGCGCTGCCCGACCCGGTGGGCGAGATCATCGATGGGCACCGGCTGCCCAACGGCCTCGACGTGCGCAAGGTGCGCGTGCCTCTGGGCGTGGTGGCGGTGGTGTACGAGGCGCGCCCCAACGTGACGATCGACGCGGCCGCGCTGTGCCTGAAGTCAGGCAATGCGATCGTGCTGCGCGGATCCTCCACCGCGATGCACTCCAACGCCGCGCTGGCGGACATCGCAGCGCGGGCGGCCGTGGCAGCGGGCCTGCCCGCGGGCTGCGTGAGCCTGGTGGCGGGCGGCGGCAGGGAGGAGCTCGCCGAGCTCGCCACGCAACGGGACAGCGTGGACCTGATAATCCCGCGCGGCGGCGAGAGCCTGAAGGAGGCGCTCGCCGCGGTGGCCACCGTGCCGGTCATCTACGCGGCTTCGGGCAACTGCCACATCTACGTGGACGCCTCGGCGGATCTCGATCGGGCCGAGGCCATCGTGATGAACGCCAAGACCCAGCGGCCCGGTGTGTGCAACGCGCTCGAGACCCTGCTCGTCCACGAGGATGTCGCGGCGGAGTTCCTGCCGCGCGCTCTGCGCGCGCTCGGCGACGCGGGCGTGCTGGTCCGCGGCGATGAGTGCACGTTGGCGATCGCCGAGCAGAGCAAGGCTCCCGATGGCGGCCGCGGCGCGGCCGTGGTTGAGCCCGCCACGGAGGAGGACTGGGCCAGCGAGTACCTCTCGCTGACGCTCGCAGCGCGGGTGGTGGGCTCCGCTGAGCAGGCCATCGAGCACATCGGCCGCTACGGCAGCGGACACTCAGAGGCGATCGTGACGGGCGACACCACGAGCGCGCGGGCCTTCCAGCTCGGCGTGGATGCAGCCTGCGTGTACGTCAACGCCTCCACGCGCTTCACCGACGGCGGCGAGTTCGGGATGGGAGCGGAGATCGGCAACTCCACGCAGAAGCTCCACGCGCGCGGTCCGATCGGGCTGCGCGAGCTGTGCACCTTCAAGTACCTGATCGAGGGCGACGGCCACGTCCGCGCATGAGCGCCCGGGGGCGCCCGCCGACCGATCGGGAGCGGGCGGGGAGCCCCGTTCGCTGGGCATCCTCGGAGGGACGTTCAACCCGCCGCACATGGGGCACCTGGCGGTCGCACAACACGCGCTCGACACGCTGGAGCTGGACACCGTGCTGCTGATGCCGGCCAACATGCCTCCGCACAAGTTCTCGGCGGAGGACCCCGGCTCCGCGCACCGGCTGGCCATGTGCCGGCTGGCAGCACAGGACGCCACGGGCGTTGCGGTGTGCGCCCTGGAGATCGAGCGCGGGGGCCCGTCGTATACCGTGGATACCCTGCGATCCATTCATGCCAGCCACCCGCACGCTGAGCTCACGTTCATCGTGGGAGCCGACACCGCGAGCACGCTGCCGTCGTGGCGTGAACCCCGCGAGCTGCTCGACCTCGCAGGCCTGGCGGTAGCCGCACGTGGCGGATGGGCCCGCACGAAGGTGATCGAGACCGTGACCCGGCTGCGTGGCCCGCAGCTGGCCGGAGCGCTCCCCTCGGGCGCGTCACCCGTGCGCTTCCTGCAGATGCCCGAGATCGACGTGTCCTCATCGCTCGTGCGCGAGCGCGCTGCTGCCGGCGAGCCGATCGAGAGCCTGGTGGGCGCGGCGGTGGCACGCTACATCCACGAGCACGGGCTCTACCGCGCCGAGGTCCCGGCGCAGGCACGGGCGTGATGGAGCCGCAGCAGCTCGTGAGCGAGATCGCTCGCTACGCCTCCGACAAGAAGGCGCTCGACGTGGTGGAGCTCGACCTGCGCGGCGTGCTCGGCTACACCGACTATTTCCTCGTGTGCTCGGGCAACACCGGACGTCAGGCCAAGGCCATCCACGACGGGATCCTCGAGGGCCTCAAGCGCGAGCACGAGAGGCTGCCGCGCCGCGTAGAGGGCTCCGCTGAGGCGGGCTGGATCCTGATGGACTACCTCGACGTGGTGGTGCACATCTTCACGCCCGAGACGCGCGAGTTCTATCGCCTGGAGCAGCTGTGGGGCGAGGTGCCCGCGCGCGCAGCGGGCGAGGGCGGCTAGAGGCGCAGCTTGACCGGCCGCCGCTGGGGCGGTTAGGGTCGCGCGGACAGCACCGCTGAGGGGCGGCGCGTGAGATGGAGGGGATGAGAAAGATGAACGGCTCGATCGCAGATCGCCGAAACACGTACCTGTTGGTGGCCGCGGCGGTGCTCTCCGCGCTGGCGCTCCTGGTGGGGCTCGGCGCGCTCGCGCCAACCGCGCGGGCGGAAGGACCCGGACAGGGCGCGCCGTGGACGGTCAGCGTGGGGGACTCCTACATATCCGGCGAGGCGGGCCGCTGGGCGGGAAACACCAACAACAGCTCATCCAACATCGACGCGCTCGGCTCCTCCGCCTACAACGACAACTCCTCCGGCTCGGGCGAACTGATCGAAGGCTGTCACCGTTCCAAGTCCGCTGAGGTCTACATCGGCGGGGGCGTGAGTGGCGAGAACCTCGCGTGCTCGGGCGCCAAGACCTCGAGCTTCAGCACCGGAGGCCTGTTCAAGCCGGGCGTCGACTTCTACAACTCAGGCGGTCACGAAGGGCAGGCGCTGATGCTTCAGCACTTCGCCGCCGGCCACAACGTGAAGCTCGTGGCGCTGGCCATCGGCGGCAACAACTTCAACTTCGCGAGCATCGTGCAGACGTGCGTGGAAGACTGGCTGCTCACGCCCGAATGGTGGCCATCGTATTGCAGCGAAGAAAGCTCGGTCACCAACAACTTCAGCGCCAGCAACGTAGCCACGCAGAAGGCAGCCATTACCGGCGCGATCCGCAACATCGCCCAGGCCATGACGAGTGCGGGGTACTCCAGCTCGCAGTACTCGATCCTCGTTCAGGACTACCCCTCGCCGATCCCGAACGGCGAAGGCTTCCGCTACTCCCAGAGCGGCTACACCAGGCAGGAAGTGGGCGGATGCGGGTTCTGGAACAAAGACGCCAACTATGCCAACTCCACGATGCTGCCCACGATCGACAGCACCGTGCTCGGCGCCGCCTCCGCGGCGGGGCTGAGCAACGTCAAGACGATGGACCTGTCCTCGGCGTTCAACGGGCGGCGGCTGTGCGAGAAGGGGGTGGGACTGCTGGAGGAAAAGGGCCTGTCCTCGTGGCGCAGCTCGGGAGCGGTGGACAAGACCGAGTGGATCAACCAGATCCGCACGGTCAGCGCGATCTTCCCTCCCTACCAGATCCAGGAAGACCTGCACCCCAACTACTGGGCGCAGCTGGCGCTGCGCAACTGCCTCACGCAGGCCTACAACGGCGGTTCGCCGAAGGGCGGCGCGTGCAGCATCTCCGGCTCGGGGCTGAACTCGGCCGGCGAGCCCAACATGGCCCTGCACTGAGCAGGCGAGCCTGACGCTTGCGGCCACCCGGCGGGCTCCGCGCCCGCCGGGTGGCCGCCGGATCGCCGCCGGGGTCTCCGCTCGCGTGCGGGCCGTCTCGTTGTGGGCGGTGGCTTGCGAAGATGGTGCACATGAGTACGAGCGCATCCACCCACCCGCCGCACCTCTCGGCTGTGCTGCGCGAAGGCGAGCGGGTCACGCCGCTCGAGCTGTTCTTCGACCTCGTGTTCGTGCTGGCGCTCACGCAGTGCACCGCCTTGATGTCGGCACACCCCACCTGGGAAGGCCTCGCCCGGGGCTTGCTCGCGCTGGGCGTGCTGTGGTGGTCGTGGGTGGGCTATGCGTGGCTGACCAGCGTGCTGAACCCCGAGGAGGGCGCAGTGCGGCTCGTGATGTTCATCGCGATGGCCGCGTTGCTCGTGGCCTCGCTGTGCGTGCCGGGCGCCTTCGGCGGCGACGCGCTGCTGTTTGCGGCGGCCTATGCGGTGGTGCGCGCCGCCCACATCGCGCTGTTCGTGCTCGCCAGCCGCGAGGACGCAGCGCTGCGGCGCTCCGTGGCCGGCCTGGCCATCAGCACCGCGGTCGGAGTGGGCCTGCTGCTGGTGGCGGCGCTGGCGCCCGAAGGGTGGCGCCTGGGGATCTGGGGCGTTGCTCTGCTGCTGGACATGGGCGGGCCGTTCGTGATCGGTGCGGAGGGCTGGCGGCTCGAGCCCGTGCACTTCGCCGACCGCCACGGCGCGATCATCATCATCGCCCTCGGCGAGTCGATCGTTGAGATCGGCGCAGGCGTGAGGACCGGCGTGGACGCGGGCGTGGTAGCCGCGGCGGTGCTCGGAATGGCGGTGGCCGCCGCGCTCTGGTGGCTGTACTTCGACGTGGTGGCCATCGTCGCCGAACGGCGTCTGCGCAAAGCCCGCCAGGGGCGCGAGCGCAACGAGATCGCGCGCGACTCCTACTCCTACCTGCACCTGCCGATGGTGGCGGGCATCGCCCTCGTGGCAGTGGGGCTGAAGCGGACGCTCGGCAGCGTCGGTCAGCCCCTGGGTCTGGTGGCGGCGTCGGAGATGCTGGGCGGCATGGCCATGTACCTGCTCGCGCACGTTGCCTTCAGGTGGCGCAACATCCACACGCTCAATCGCCAGCGCCTGCTCTGTGCCGCGGTGCTGCTCGCGCTGCTGCCGCTGGAGTCGCAGATCGCACCTCCGTCGCTTGCCACGTTGGGCGCGATGGACGCGCTCGTGGTGGCGTTGATCGCGTATGAGGCGTTGCGCTTTGCCGAGCGCCGCGACCACATCCGCCACCGGCTCGCGCGCGAGATCGTCCCCGACTGACGGCGGCAGGGGCGCGAACGCTCCCGGCGCTCGCCCAGGCTCGCCTCAGACGCCGCCCCCACCGGCGATCGGCGCCGGGGCGAAGGCGGGGCGACGCGCGATCACGGCGAGGATTGCGCCCTGGGTGAGCAGCGCCACGGCGACCGCCAGCGTGAACGCAGCGAGCGTTCCGAGCGGCCGCAGCGAGATGGCGAGCGTGAAGCAGAACAGCGCGAAGGCGCCGTAGCCGCCGAGCAGCCAGCGCAGCAGCCGCTGCGCTTCCTCGGCGCCGCGCTGGGCGTGTGTGAAGGTGGCGAGCACGGTGGCGATGATCGGGAACGGTGCCAGCAGCCCGCTCAGGCGCGGACCCAGCCAGCCCGCCACGGCCGTCAGCGTGAGCACCAGCGCCACCGAGCACGCCGCGCGCAGTGGCAGGTCCCAGAGTGGCGCCTCCTCGGCCGGCGTCGCCTGCGCGCCTGCGCGCGGCGTGAGCAGCAGCCCCGCGAGCAGCCCCGCGCCGGCGATCGCAAGCGCAGCGCCCGCGGGCAGCGCGAGCGCGCTGAACAGCGCGGTGGCGAGCGCAAACGCGAGCCAGCCAGCGAGCATGCTCGCCCCCCAGAAGGCCCGTCCCGCCAAGCGCGCGTACACCACCACGAAGGCGATCAGCGACACGAGCCCCAGGAGGGTGCCCACGGCGGCGCCGGCCGCGAAGGCGCTGCCGTGAGCGAGCGCGTAGACCAGCAGGATCGGGCCCGCCACGACCGGCAGCCCCGCGATCAGCCCGCCAACGCGCGGCCCAAAGCGCCGGGCAGCAAGCGACGCGCAGACCACGAAGGTCGGCGCCAGCAGCAGCTTCGTGGCGAGCAGTCCCATGCTCGCATGATTGCGTACCGGTCGTGCCACGCGCCGGCGCCGGCAGGGAAGCGCCCGCTCAGGCGGGCGCTGCGAGCGCCGGGGTCAGACGGCTGCGGGGACCGCGCGCTCGCCTGCGTGCTCAGCCACCGTCGACCCCGCAGCGGGCCTGTGGGGCCGGCGCTCGGCGAGCACCACGCGGCAGCCCCGCGCGGGGCTGATCGTGATGCTGCGCCTGCGCGTGCGCTCGCGCCTGCTCTCGGCCGGGCTCAGCTCACAACCTCGCAGCAGCGAGCGGATCACGATCTTCATCTCCAGTTGCGCAAAGCTCGCGCCGATGCAGCGGCGGCGCCCGCCGCCGAAGGGGATCCAGGTGTAGGTCCCCGGCGCTCGACCGCCCTCGCGCTCCAGGAAGCGCTCCGGGCGGAACGCATAGGGGTCCGGATACACGGCGGGGTCGTGATGGACCAGGTAGGCGTTGGCCATGAGCAATATGCCGGGCGGGTAGGTCACGCCGCCGATCTCGACGGGCTCCTTCACCAGACGGGGCTCGGCGTTGGGCAGCACCGGCTGCAGGCGCATGATCTCGGTGATCGTCGCCGACAGATAGTCCTCCTCCGCCTCGGCGTCTATCTCCCGCTGCAGGCGCGCGAGCGCAACCGGCTCGTGGGCAAGGCGCTCGAAGGCCCAGGCTAGCTGGGAGGCGGTTGTCTCGTGCCCCGCCACCAGCGCTGTCATCAGCTCGTCGCGCAGCTCCTCTGCGCTCATCGGCGAGCCGTCCTCGTGGCGTGCTGCGAGCAGCAGGGCGAGCACGTCCTCCCGCGCAGCCTCCTCGTCCCGGCGGCGCTCATCGATCAGGGCGAAGATCAGCTCGTCCACCTCGCGACCCAGCTGCTCGAGCTTGGCGGGGGGGCCGAAGCGGCTGAGCGCGGGCGGCAACGGCGGCAGCAGCGAAAGCGGGCTCTCAGAGAACGAGAGGATCCTCGTGAGCAGGTCGCGGAGGGCGTCCAGCTGCGCGCCCCGCTCGAGCCCGAACACCGCGCGCAGGATGATCTCGAGCGTGAGCCGTTGCAGGCGTGGGTGCAGCTCGATCACCACGCCACGCGGCCAGGATTCGATCTCGCGCTCGGTCAGCTCCTCCATCAGCGCGGAGAGGCTTTGCATGCGCTCGCCGTGGAAAGCCGGCAGCAGCAGCTTGCGCTGCTCGAGGTGGGGGCCCTCGTCCAGGAGGATCACCGAGTGGCGGCCCACGATCGGTTCGAGGATGCGAGCGCCCTCACCGGGGTGCAGCACGTGCGGGGGCGCCTTGAACACTTCCTCGATCTCCGCGGGGTCGGAGATCATCACCAGCGGTGGCTGGCCGAGCAGGCGCGTCGTGAAGCGGCTCCCATACCGTCTGCGCGAGCGCTCGAGAAAGGCGGTGGGCCGACTCCATGTGCCGAGGGTCTGCAGCCACACCGGCATACGTGGTCCGGGGGGCAGGCTGTTGGTCATTTCCGCCTCGTTCCTGGTCGCTGCGCTGATGATAGTTGCTTGCGCGAGCGACCGCTGCGGCTCGCGGGTTGGGCTTGCGCTAGGGGCGTGGGGCGTGCGCGCGGGCGAGGCCGCCCTCGTGCGCGAGCGCGTTCACCTCGACGTCGATGAAGCCGGCGCGCGAGAGCGCCGCCTGCCACCACGCCACGCTCGCGGGATGCTCCCAGCGGCCGGTGAGGATGCGCGCGGCGTTTTTGAGCAGGCGCAAGAGTCCCGCCGGCCCGCGCCGGGCGATCCTCCACACCAGCAGCGCGATCACCGCTCGGTCGCGGCTCTCGCTCACGCCGAGGCGGAACATCATGTCGCCGAACACCAGGCGCCCACCCGGGCGAAGCACGCGCCTGATCTCGGCCAGCGCGCGATCCTTGTCGGCGTCGCGGAGATGGTGAAAGCAGTAGTTGGACACCACCACGTCCACGCTCGAGTCAGCCAGCGGGAGATGGGTGGCGTTGTCGACCATCACCGACGCGTTGGTCACACCGAGGCGCTCGAGCTTGGCTTGCAGATGAGCGCACATCGCCGGAGAGACGTCCAGCGCGCTGACGTGCGCCACGCTCGGGGCCGCCGCAAGCGCGAGCAGGCCCGTTCCGGCGCCGACGTCGAGTAGGTGGTCCTGCGGCGTCAGCTCGGCGGCCTCGATGATGCTTTCGCGAAGCGCGAGGAAGCCGGGGCTCGCGGCCATCTGCTCCAGGTCGCCGACATGCTCATCCCAGTTCTTCGCGCGAAACCAGCGCGGGCGATGACGATGACGGTGGCCGCCGGCGGCCTCGCCGGCCGCCGCGGGGGAGTCGGGCGGCGAGGATGGAGGCCGTGTCACGGTGGGGGAGCTGGATGCGCTGGACGGTTGTATACCGTGTACCTACCACGCGGCCCCCCGATCCCCGGTAAGCGAGCGGTGAGAGTTCTCTAACGGCCGCGCGAGGTTTCGTGCCCTCACTTCCCCGACGCCCGCCTGATGAAACCCGCACAGCCCACCGCGCCGGCGCGCCCCGCGTGCGCGCGGGTCGCCCGCGGGCGGGTGACCGAGAGCGGCGCAGGCGCGTCATCCGACGCCAGCGCCTGGCGGCGGTGGCGCTGCTCGCTCTCATCCTCGCAACGGTGGCGCTGATCGTCGATGGCACCGGCGGCGCGCACGGTCACCGCGCCGCGAAGCACTCCTCCGGCTCGGCGCCAGGCGCCACCGCCACGACCTCGCCGGGCACGAGCTCGACGGTCACGCCGCCCCCCCGGCGCTCCTCCTACCCGGTGGGCTTGCGTGTGCTGCGCCTGGTGGACCCCAGCCGCACGATCCAACTGCCCAACGGCGCGAGCGAACCACGCACGCTCGTGACCTACGTGCGCTACCCGGCGATGGGGCCCGCCGGGGGCACAGATCTGCAGAACGCGCCCGCGGCCGCCGGCGAAGGCCCCTTCCCGCTGGTGGTGTTCGGGCACGGATACGCGGTCACACCGGGCCTGTATGCGCGCCTGCAGCAGGCGTGGGCACGAGCGGGGTACGTGGTGGCGGCGCCGGCGTTTCCGCTCGAGAACGCCAACGCCCCCAACGGCCCCAATGAGTCTGACCTGCCCAACCAGCCGGGGGACATGCGCTTCGTGATCACTAGCCTGATCGAAGCTGGCGGCGCCGGTAGCTCGGGACCTCTTGCTGGCCTCGTGGATCCCGCCCACGTGGCGGTGAGCGGACAGTCCGATGGCGGCGACACGGCGCTCGCTCTGGCTTACGACAGTCGCTTTCGCGACTCGCGCGTGGGTGCTGCGATCATCCTCTCGGGAGCGGAGATACCGGCTGAGGGCAGCTTCATCTTCCCCAGCCCCGGCCCGCCGCTGCTGGCCACACAGGGAACCGCTGACACGATCAACCCGCCGAGCATGACCGAAGCGTTCTTCGAAGCGGCGCAACGGCCGAAGTACCTGCTGCGCCTGCTTGGCGCCGAACACCTGCCTCCCTACACCTATCAGCAACCGCAGCTTGGGATCGTGGAGCGAGTCACGATCGCCTTCCTCGATGGGTATCTCAAGGGGCACAGCGACGCGCTGGCGAAGCTGGGATCGCTCAGCAACGTTCCGGGCATCTCCACGCTGCTGGCGGAGCCATGAGTGCGGAGAGGCCAAGCCCGTCGGCGTTATCGCCTCGCCGGCGCTGGCGGCTGATCGCTGGGTGCGTGGTGGCAGCGGCTCTCGCGGCGGCGGCCGCAGTGGCGGTGCTGGCGGGCCAGGACTCGGGCTCGCCGCAGGGCACGCTCGCGGGCCTCGCCGGGCGCACGTCCGGTTGTCCCACGGCACACGGGGCTGCACGGTCGCGCACGGCTGTGCTCCGCGCGCAAGCGCGCTGGCGCCTTGAGTCCGAAGGCGTGGTGATCCACCGCGACCTGCGCCGGATCGCGCACGATCCCGTGCTGGTTGAAGCGCTCAGCGCGCATGACCTCGCGGGCGCGCTCGCGGAGGCCAACCGCCAGCTCGTGCGGCACGTGGTTCGCATCAGGGTGCTGCGCGGCTCGCGGGTGCTGGTGGACGCCAACCCCACCTCCTTCGACGTGGGCGGCTCCGCGATCACCATTCACGGCAGCGGCGGCGCGGTGCTCGGGCGCCTGCAGATCACCGTCCAGGACATCATCGGCTTCAACAAGCTCGTGCACCGGCTGATGCACGCCGCGGCGGTGGTGCGCGGCGCTGCGGGGCAGGCGCGAAACACGCTCCCGGCTGCTGCGAGCCTCACGCTGCCGAGCTCCGGGTGCGTGCGGGTCGGAGCGCGCACCTATGTGGTGGGCTCCTTCAGGCGGCTGAGCTTCACCGGCGAACCGCTCTCGATCTGGATCCTCACGGCCGCCTAGCACCACGCCGGCTCGGAGCCGCGGTGCTGGACGCGGGTCACGGGCTGCTTCATACTGAGTCGATGGACGCAGAACGCGCCCGTGCGCTGCTGGCTCGTGAGCGGGCGCGCGTGGAACGCACCCTGGCCGACCTGGCTCCGTCTGACCGCGACGAGGACCCCGATCCCTTCGACCAGGGCGACGTGGCGCCGGACCTGCTCGACGCTGAGCTCGGCTCGGGCCTGGCCGAGCGCCTGCGCGATGAGCTCGCAGCCATCAACCGTGCGGAAGCGCGCGTAGCGGACGGCGCCTACGGGATCTCGGTCGAGAGCGGCGAGCCGATCCCCGACGCGCGTCTTGAGGCGATCCCGTGGGCGGAGCGGACAACCGAGGAGCAGGCCCGTTACGACCAGCTGCGCCGCTAGCTCGATCTGGGTCGCCGTCGGGTGATACGGCAACGGTCCGTGAGCCTATGTCCTAACCTTGTGTCGCCGGCTTCGTTGTCGATATGTGATCTATGCGCGAGCTTGCGCTTTCCATTCAGGCCCCCCGGGGCCGTGCCGGCGCCGGGCGGCTGTCGAGCGACGAGCGGCTGGCGCGGCTCGTCTCGAAGGGCAGCGAGGCGGCGTTTGCCGCGCTATATCAGCGCCACCATCAGGCGCTGTATCGCTATTGCCGATCGATCGTGCGCGACGAGGAGGATGCCCAGGACGCGCTGCAAAGCGCGATGACCCGCGCGCTCGTGGCCCTGCGCGCCGAGGAGCGCGATCTTGCCGTGAGGCCGTGGCTGTTTCGGATCGTCCACAACGAGGCCGTGTCGATCCTGCGTCGGCGTCGTCCCACGACGCCCCTCGCGGAGGAGCTGGAGCCCGCGGATCTGGGCTTGGAGCGGACCGTGGAGGGACGCCGGCGGCTCGCGACGCTCGTGACCGACCTGCAGGCGCTGCCCGAGCGCCAGCGCGCAGCTCTGCTGATGCGCGAGATGAGCGGGCTGTCGATACAGGAGATCGCGGTTGTGCTCTCGACCTCGCCTGGCGCGACCAAGCAGCTGGTGTTCGAAGCGCGTCGCGCACTGCACGATTTCGCGGAGGGGCGCGCCATGGAGTGTGAGCAGGTCCGCCAAGCGATCTCCGATGGCGATCGGCGCGTCTTGCGCGCGCGCAAGCTTCGCGGGCACATGCGCGAGTGCTCGGGCTGTCGCGCCTTCGAGGTCGCGATCTCCACACGCAGCGCAGACATGCAGGCGCTGGCTCCTCCGCTGCCGGGAGTGGCCGCGGCGGCGATGCTCGGCCGGTTGCTCTCCCACGGCGCAGGCGGCAGCCACCTGGGTGGGGTGGCCGCGGGGTCGGGGGCGGTGATCGGCAACTCGGCGGCTGCTTCGCTCACGGCCAAGAGCCTCGCCGGCTTGGTCGCCGCGGTGGCAGTCGCCGGCGGCGCGCACCTCGCGCTCGTTCACGGACAGCACTCCCATTCCACGTCTCGCCTGGGATCGCGTGTCACCTCTCCCGGCTCCGCGACCGCCGCCCGGCATCCACCGGCGCGCGAACGCGACGCGCGGACATCCGCGACGCCGGGGGCTGCAGTGGCCAAACGGAGGGCCGCTGCCGGTGCGACCGGCGTCACCAACGACAGCGCGGCCGCGAGCGCTCGCTCGGGCATCGGACCCATCCCCAACCCCAACGGTCATCCTGAAACCGGCAACGGCTCCTCCCACACTCTGCGAGGCCACGGCAAGGCGAGCGCAGGAGGACACAACATCGCTGGTCGCTCACGGCCCAACCGCTCAGGGAGCCATCGTTCCGGCTGGGCACGCTCGGGACACGGTCAAGGCGGCCAACGCACGCAGTCGTCGGCCGGACCCGTCACGCATGCACCCCAACGTGGTCGGGGCGCACGAGAAACGGGTGGACAGCCGGCCGCGCCGGCTCCCGCGAGCACCGGCGCCAAGAGCAACGAAATGGCTGCTCACCTGCCCGCGGGTACTTCGCAGGCCGGCTCGGGCGTCAGCCGCGGTGGATGAGAGCACGGCCCTTCGGCGCGGTGGTTGGGCCTGACCTCTGCGCGTCCCTCGCGTTGTAGGGAAGAACACACGCCCCCACCATCAGCTGAAACCGAATCAGGAGAGAAATTCGATGATCAGGAAGATCTTGCTAGTCGCCGCCGGAGCGGCTCTGATGAGCACTCCCGCGTGGGCGCTCCCGGGTCAGGCGCCCTCGAAAGGGCGCAACAGCCACGCACCGAGCACGACGCCGGTTGGACCCCCCAGTACGACGCCGAACAACAGCAACAACCCCGGCGCTTCCAATCGCTCCTCGCATGGCGATCATGGCAACAACGACTCGGGCAACCACGGCCACGCCAACAAACCGAGCCACCCGGGCCAGTCTCATAAGTGCAAGCCCCACGGTGTGGCTTACGTCGCCGGCGGCACGCTTGCGAGCCAGACCCTGACCAAGAACGCAGACGGCACCTACAGCGGCGAAGTCACCGTCGAAGTCACGCACACCAACCGCCACGCGAGTGGCGCGAAGGGCAAAACCGTCACATACAAGGTCACGAACGCTCACGTCACCTTCGGCATGGCTGACACCAACAACGATGGCAGCGTGGGCCTCGATGACGTCGTGAAAGGCGATTCGGCGAAGGTGATCGGCAAGATCACCGTGCTCGCCAAGAAGTGCAGCAAAACGGAATTCACAGCCGCGACCACGATTCGACAGATCGTGTTCAACGCACCGCCGGCCAGCTAGAGGCCGGGCCTGCCGGGCGGCTCGCGAGCGACCCGCCCGGCAGGTGTATCTCAGCCGTGGCCTCGCCGTGGCCGATCACCTCGCCTGCCTCGGAGACGAGCTCGAGTCGCACGCGCCCGTGACGCGCGAGGGGAGGCGATGCCGGCCGCCTCGTCGCGGGCGTGCCCGAGAGCGCGGCGTAGGCAGCGTCCGCGAGCTCGTCCAGGTACTGGCTGGGTGAGCTGGCGATCTGGCCGGCGAGCCACCGCCGTGCGACCGCGTGCGTAGGACCGGTGACGACGGCGTTCAGCACGAGCATCGACATCGATCGCACCTGTCCGCGCTCGACTAGCGGTGCCAGCCAGTCCTGATAGGCGGTTGCGAGCTTGCGATTCATCTCGCCGAGCTCGGCGCTGCCCGGCGAGTCCCACTCGAGGGTTCCGCGTGTGTACACGAAGCGCGCACGCTCGACGTTGGCTTCGATCCACTCGATCTGGTGCGCGATCACCCCGCGGACAGCGGCGCGCAGTGATCGCGGCCGCCGGGCCAGCAGACGCCAGAGCTCCTCCTGGAAGGAGGCGATCGCCTCCACGTAGAGCGCGTCGGCGATCGCCTCCTTGGTCGGGAAGCGATGGAACAGGGCGCCATTGGAGACGCCGCTGCGCTCGCGAATCGAGGCAATGGTGGTCTGCTCGTAGCCGGCCTCGAGGAAGCAGGTCAGCGCGGCGTCGAGGATTCGGGCTCGGGTGCTCACGCTTGGGGAACCGGGAGTGTGTAGAGTGTTGCTCTGGAGCATTACTCCACTATATCGCTATGCGACGACAGCCCGACGCAAGGAGCCCCAGATGAGCACCACGACCACCGTGTTCAGCGACGTCCCGCCATTCACGCTCCCGGCGTTTCATGCCGACGTACAGGCGCAGGCGCAGGAGCTTGCCCTGCGCTTCGCGCAGCGTCACCGGGAGATCCGCCTTTACCCGTTCGAACACGGCGAGCTTCACCCCGAGCTGTGGCGGGAGATAAGCGAGCGAGGCTGGCCAGGCCTGCTCGTGCCGGCGGCGCACGGAGGCAGCGAGGGGGGCCTGCTGGCCTACCTCGTGGTGATGGAGGCGCTGGCTGCCTCGAACCTGATCCTGTGGATGCCGGTGCTGAGCGCGGCCATCGGCCACGCGATCGCCGAGGTCGGCCCCGACCCGGTGCGCGAGCGCTGGCTCCCGCCGATCGCGGGCGGCGAGGCGTTCCTCGCGCTCGCGGTGACCGAGCCCGAGTGCGGTCACAACGTGTTCCGCACCCGGACGACCGTGCGAAGGGACGGCGACCGCTACCTGATCAATGGTCTGAAGGCGGTCACCTCCGGCATCGACCTCGCGGAGCGCGTGCTGGTGTTTGGTCGCACACCGACCGGCGATGGCGGGACGCCGCAGTTCACGACCGTGCTGGTCGATCCGACGGCGCCCGGGATCGAGCGAACGGAGCTACCGATGCGCTGGCGCGAGGGTGCGCGTCAGTTCGAGCTGAGGTTCAACGACGTCGAGGCCCCGCTAGATGGCCTCGTGGGGGCCGAGGGCCAGGGCCTGCTGGCGCTGTGGCCGTTCACGCACATCGAGCGGCTGATGAGCGCTGCGCTGTGCATGGGCAACGCGCGCTACTGCGTGGAGCGCGCGCTCGATCGCGCGAAGGAGCGCACGATCTTCGGCAAGCAGCCGATCGGCGCCGAGCAGGCGATCCAGCACCCGATCGCGTCCCTGCACGCGCGTATCGCCGCCACCCGGCTGCTCGTCTTTCGCGCGGCAGCGCGCTTCGATGCAAAAGCCGACACGATGGAGATAGCCGCGGAGGCGAACATGGCCAAGGTGCTCACCGCCGATCTCCTGTTCGACGCGGCGGATCACGCGATGCAGACCCTCGGGGCGACCGCGTGGGATGAGCGTGAGGGGATGATCGACCTCTTCCTCGACACGCGCGCGTCACGCTCGGCGCCGATCTCCCAGGAGCTTGCGCTGAACTTCATCGCCCAGCACGTGCTCGGCCTGCCGAGTCATCGTTGAGCCGCGTGCGATGATGCGTGAGGTCGCGGATGAGGAGGTCGCTACGACCACGATGCCCCAGGTCACCTTCTACTTCGATCTCGGATCGCCCTACGCCTACCTTGCGGCGGAGCGGATGGCCACGTTGGTGCCCGAGCCCGTGGCCTGGCAGCCGATCCTGCTCGGCGGGCTGTTCAAGCGCAACGGACGCAGCTCGTGGGCGTTGGGCGACTATCGCCGCCGCCAGACGGGCATGGCGGAGATCGAGCTTCGCGCGCAAGGCTACGGCCTGCCCGCCATGCGCTGGCCGGACCCGTGGCCGAGCGACTACCTGTACGCGATGCGCGTGGCCACGTTCGCGTTCGCCGTCGGGCGCGGGCGCGAGCTTTGCACGTGCGCCTTCCGCGACGCCTTCCAGCGTGGCAGGGATCTGAGCATCGCCGCGCATGTGCTGGACGCCGCCGAGCAAGCCGGCCTCGACCGCGGCGAGGCGCAGACTGCCACCCAGGATCCGCAGATCAAGCGGGCGCTTCGTGACGCGACCGACGCTGCGAACGACCTCGGCGTGTTCGGCGTGCCAACAGTCGCTATCGGTGACGAGCTGTTCTGGGGCGAGGATCGCTTGGAGGACGCGGTAGCTCATCTGAGCACCAGCGCCGATCGCGGCGGGTCAGGTCAGATCGATCGCTGACGGCGACCATCGGCAGCCGAGAAGCTTGCCTGCTGCTGCAGGCGCTCGAGCACGCGCATCAGAGCCGCGAGATCCTCGGCAGCCACCTCGCGCAGCGCGGCCGGCGGCTCATCCAAGATCGAGTCAGCGCGCGTGGCGGCGGCGCGGCCGGCGGCGGTGAGCTCCACGAGCTTGGCCCGTCGATCGGTGGGATGAGGCGTCCGCCGCACCAGCCCACGCTGCGCCAGGTCATCGACGATCAACGTGACGTACGGGGGGTCGGCTGCCAGCCATTCGGCGAGCGCGCGCAGTGTGTATGGCTGCGTGGCCAACCGTCGCAGCGTGAGCACGCGGGCCCAGCTCAGCCCGAGCGCCTCCGACACGGCGACCTTGCGATCGTGGTCGTGTGCGATGTCCGACATCGCGCGCCAGGCGCGACGTGCGAGGTCCGCATCCGAGCCGCCCATCACGCCTCCTGCGGGGCCTCGTTGAGGCGCTCGGCGGTCCGCTCGGCGCTGGCCTTGGCCGCTGCGGTGCTCGAGACCAACCCAAGACCCACGATCCCGGCGCCCACCGCGGCGATCAGCCACCACGCGGGATGGCTGGCTGCCGCGAGGTGATCGTGGAGCGAGCCGTTCAGCCTCGCGGTGGCCACCGCGCCAACCACAGCTACGCCCAGTGTCTGGCCGACCTGGCGGCTCGTCGAGGCCACTGCGGCGGCTACGCCGGCCTGGCTCGGCGGCATGCCCGAGACGGCCGCGTTCGTGATGGGCGCGTTCACGGAGCCGAACCCTAGCCCGAACACGCTGTACGCCACCAGAATCCACACGAGCGAGGTGTGGGCGCTCAGAGACACGAGCATTAGGCTGCCCGTGCCCAGCCCGAGGCCGCCCACGACCAGCGGGAGACGCACCCCGTGTGCGCCGACGACGTGGCCGGAGATGGGGCTGCACAGCACTGTCATGGCCGCCATCGGCAGCGTGCACAGGCCGGCGCTCAACGGCGAGAGGCCCCGCACTTCCTGTAGGTAGAGCGTGTTGAGAAACAGGAACCCGCCAAATGCGGCGAACGACGCGACTGCGATGACCGCCGCCGCGGAAAACGGGCGGCTCGCGAAGAAGCGCGGCTCGATCAGCGGGTCGACGCGGCGTAGCTCATAGCGCACGAGCGCCACCACCGAGACGCCCGCTGTGACCGCAAGCGCGACGATCCACGGAGAGCTCCACCCATTTCCGGGCCCCTCGATGATCGCCGTCGTCAGGCTTGCCAGCGTGAGGATGACCAGCACCTGGCCAACCGGATCGGGACGACGCGGGCGCGGCGCGCGCGACTCCGGCACGAAGCGCGTGGTGAGCGCGATCGCTGCGAGGCCAATGGGGATGTTCACCAGGAACACCGCCCGCCAGCTCAGCCCGACCAGTATGCCGCCCAGCACGGGCCCGAGCGCCATGCTGATGCCCACAACCGCACCCCAGATCCCGATCGCCTGCGCGCGTTCGCGCGGATCCTCGAATGTGTTGCGGATGATCGACATCGCCACCGGGTTGAGCATCGCGCCGGCAACGCCCTGCAGCACGCGGAAGGCGATCAGCCAGTCGGTTCCTGGCGCTAGGCTGCAGGCCAGCGAGGCGATGGTGAACAGTGCGAGGCCGAGCTTGAACACTCGAGCGCGACCCAGGCGATCCCCCAACGACCCGCCCAGCATGAGCAGGCTCGCGAGCACCACCGTGTAGCCGGCGGTGGTCCACTGCAGCGAAACGACGGACGCACCGAGCTCACGCCGGATGGATGGCAATGCAACGTTGACGATCGTCGCGTCCATGCCCACGATCAGCAGGCTCATGCAGCAGATCGCGAGCACGAGGCGGGGTCGAACGGGCGTTATCGGAGCTGCAGGCGCTCTCGGGGAAGTAATGATAGACATATAATTATTATAATATTATAACGATCTTGTGTGGCGCGCAACCCTCAATCGTTCCGTGTGTTGGAACGACCGTCCATGATCGGCCGGCCCGAGCCTGGCGCTAGCCGTACGGCCCAAGGGGGGAGAAGATGACAGGAGCGCCTCTGTGCTTCGTACGCCACGCGGTGCGCTGGGTGTGCTCTACGCTCGAGGACCGCCGGCTGATGGCCGAGCAGCGGCGCGGCGTGCTCGGGCCAGCGCACTTGCGGTGGCGCGGTAACTCACCACTGGATAACCGCCGAAAGTGGTCAGACTACGACTGGAGTGGATGCGGCGAGGAGTGGAATGCATCGCCCGAGTGGAAGCAAGCACTCGTCGAGGACGTGCTTGCCCGGTGGATTCCAATCGACGCCGCTGTGCTGGAGATCGGGCCGGGCGCCGGACGTTGGTCGCGGGCTCTCGCGGTGCGCGCCTCGCGCCTGGTGCTCGTAGACGTGAGTGAGCGACCGCTTGAGCTGTGCCGGGAACGTTTCGGCGGCGATGCTCGCATCCAGTACATCCTCTCGTCTGGGAGCGATCTGCCTCACGTGGAGGACGGCTCGATCGATGCTGTGTGGTCATTCGATGTATTCGTACACGTGGCGCCCCGCGATCAAGCGGCCTATCTCGAGGAAATTGCGCGTGTGCTCATACCCGGTGGTGTCGCAGTTGTGCATCATTCCGAGGGACGCAATCGTGGCCAACTACCATCCCGTCAGGGCTGGCGTTCACCGATGTCGCGTGCTCTATTTGCGGCCCTTGCGGTCGAGCGTGGGTTGCAGGTGGAGCGCCAGCTTGACTCGTGGGGGCCCAATGGGCGCTACGACTTGAGCGGCTATGCGGATGCCATCACCGTATGCAGGCGCTGAACGCAGGCGGGGAGATGTCGTGCTCCGCAGCGACCGCAGCAGTCGCGCTGGGGCTCCGAGAGCCGCATGCCTGCGGTGATGGGTGTGTAGCAATGTTGCTACACTTGCTCTCATGTCCATCACGATCCCGCAGCGCGAGCTCCGTAATCAAATAGGCGACGTGCTCAGGCGCGCCGAAGGCGGGGAGCACTTCACGATCACCGTGGGCGGACGGCCAGTAGCCGAACTTGGGCCTCTGGCCAGTGCCCATAAGCCCGCAGCACCGGGTCGACTTGCGGCGATCCTTGCAGAGGCTCCGGCCGACAGCGCGTGGGCCACGCAATTGCGCCAGATGCGTGAGGAAGACCTTGCTGTGGCTCAGGACACCTGGGCCACTTGACGGCGCTGATCGATACGAGCGTCCTGATCGAAGGCGTCACGCCTGAGATCAGCGAGTCATGGGTGGTCAGCGCCATCTCGGTCGGCGAGCTCGAGGCGGGTGTGCTGCTGGCGCCTGACGGCCCTACACGTGCCCTGCGGCTGCGGCTGCTGTCCGCCGTGCTCGCAGAGGCTCCTGTTGTCGATGTCGATCGCACGGTCTCCGCCCGCTACGGCGAGCTGCGGGCTGCTAGCGGACGGGGACCGACGAATGACCTCTGGATCGCCGCAACCGCGCTCGCCCACGATTTCACCCTCATCACAGGCGACGAACGCCAAGCGGCTCTGCCCCTTGTCCGCGTGGAGCTTGTCCCGCACAGCGCATGAGCACGTAGCAGTCCAGTCGGCACAGCGCCGGCACGGACGGTCTGTTTGCCGACCAGGAAATGGAGCTAGTCGGGATCGAACCGACGACCTCGTGACTGCCAGTCACGCGCTCTCCCAGCTGAGCTATAGCCCCGTGTCAGGCCAAAGTGTAGCTGTGCGCGGCTGCCACGTCGCGGGCCCGGTGAACTGGTTCATCCGCCCAATAGATCCCGTGGATTACCCCGCCGCTGCGCAAACACGCCGCCGCCCCCTACCCCCGCGGCAGGAACTCGGGCACGTCCAGATCCTCGCCCGAGCCATCTTCCCCCCGCACCCGTCTGGCTGCTCCGCGCTGCGTCTCCTGCGGCGACCGCGGCTTACCCGGCGCGGCCTGGTCGAGGCGGGCGATCATGCCGCCGTGGGCCAGGCGCACGTCGCGCAGCAGCCGCTCAGCGTTGTTGCGTAGCGAGGTCGACAGCTCGCGCAGGTGGCGTGAGACCTCGGTGCCCTCGGCCAGCACCTCGTGGGCCACCACGTGTGCGTCGCTTGTGATCTCGCGCGCTTCTGCGCGCGCCTGCGACTTGATCTCGCGCGCCTGGTCCTCTGCCTCCTGATGCAGGCGGGCCAGCTCCTCTCGCCGCGCGAGCAGCAGGCGCTCGGTGGTCTCGCGGGTCTCCTGCGCGATGCGCTCCGCCTCTGCGCGGGCGTGCTCGAGCATCTGCGCAGACTCCTGCTGGGCGGCGGCGAGCTGCTTGTCGGTCTCCCGCTTGGCGGCCGCCCGCACCTGCTTGGCCTCGGCCTGCGCCTGCGTGCGCACCTGCTCGGACTCCTCGCGGGCTCCGGCGAGCACCCGGTGCGCCTCCTCCCGTGCGTCCTCCAGCAGTCCGGCTGCCTCATCGCGAGCCTGCTCAGCGTCGGTGTGCAGCTTGGTGACCGCTGCAAGCGCCTCGTTCCTCGTGGCCTCCGCCTGCGCGCGCGCCGCGCCGAGGATGTCCTCCGCCTCCTCGTCTGCGGCCTGCACCCTGTTGTCGGCCGCGCGGTCGGCCTCGGCGATACGCTCGCGGGCGCGCGTCTCGGCCTGCTCGCGCAGGTCCGCCGCGGCCCTTTCGGCGGCGCCCACGATGCTCGCCACGCGCCCCGGCGCGGCGCTGAGCACATCCGGGCCTCCGTCGTCGGCGTAGTTGTGCTCCTGGTACTGATGATCCTCCAAGGCGCCATCGTAAACCGCCGCGCCCAATCGGTAGCGGTGGGCTGTCGAGCGCGCGCAGAGCGTCGCCGGGAGCGCGTTCGCCTCATGGCAGGAAAAGTGGGATCTGTGTCCTTGCGGACAGAAGCGGCGTGCGCGATGATCGACGTATGGCCAGCGCCCGCAAGCCGCGCCAGGTGGCGATACTCGCCTTTCCCGGCGTGCAGAGCCTGGACGTGACTGGCCCGCTGGAGGTGTTCGCGGGAGCACAGCAGCTGCTGCTCGCCACGGGCCGCCGCGAGCGCGGCTACGAGGTTCGGATCCTCAGCTGCGACGGCGCTCCGGTGACCACCAGCAGCGGTCTCACCATCGTCCCGCATGCCGCCATCGACCAGGTCCACCAGCGGCTGGACACGCTGATCGTGCCCGGTGGGTCGGGCCACGCCGCGGCCGCCGAGGACACAGCCATCGTTGAGTGGATCGCAGCGAGCGCGCGCGCCGCGCGGCGCACCGCCTCGGTGTGCACCGGCGCCTTCCTGCTGGCTCGCGCCGGGCTGCTGGACGGCCGCCGCGCCACCACGCACTGGTCGGCCGCCCGCGAGCTGCAGCGCCGTCACCCCGCGGTGATCGTGGACCCGGACCCCATATTCGTGCGCGAAGGCAAGGTGTGGACCTCCGCCGGCGTCACCGCGGGCATGGACCTCGCGCTTGCGCTCGTGGAGGAGGACCTCGACCGCGACGCCGCGCTGCTGATCGCGCGCCACCTCGTGCTGTTCCTGCGCAGGCCCGGCAACCAGTCGCAGTTCAGCGCCACGCTCGCCGCTCAGGAGCCCGAGCGCGAGCCGCTGCGCGAGGTTAAGCGGCTGGTGCTGGAGGAGGTGAGCGGCGACCATTGCGTGGAGGCGATGGCCGCCCGCGCGCACATGAGCCCGCGTCACTTCGCGCGCGCGTTCTCGGCCGAGACCGGTGTCACGCCCGCGCGCTACGTGGAGCGGGTGCGCCTGGAGGCCGCGCGCCGGCGCCTGGAGGACACGCTCGAGCCGGTCGCCTCGATCGCCGCCTCGTGCGGGTTCGGCACGCCCGAGACCATGCGCCGCTCGTTCCTTCGCGCGCTGGCGGTCAGCCCCGCGGAGTACCGCCGTCGCTTCAACGCCCATGCTGCCCACAGCGAGGAGACCAGCAGATGGACATCGCGATCGTCCTATATGACCGCCTGACCGCGCTCGACGCGATCGGCCCTTACGAGGTGCTCAGCCGGCTGCCGGGCGCCACGGTCACGTTCCTGGCGGCGGAGCGCGGGTCGGTGCGCACCGACAACGGCATGCTCACGCTGGTGGCCGAGCGCGCGCTCGAGGACCTGAGCGCGCCCGACATCGTGGTGGTCCCCGGCGGACCGGGCGAGGTGGCCGCACGCGCGGGTGGCCCCGTGCTCGACTGGCTCCGCGCGGCGCACAGCACCAGCACGTGGACGACCTCGGTGTGCACCGGCTCGCTCGTGCTCGCCGCCGCCGGTCTGCTCGACGGCCGCCGCGCCACCTCGCACTGGCTCGCGCTCGAGCAACTCGCCGCGCTGGGCGCTGACGTGGTATCCGACAGGGTCGTGTTCGACGGCAAGATCGTCACCGCCGCGGGCGTGTCCGCCGGCATCGACATGGCGCTCGCGCTCGCCGAGCGCGTGGCCGGCCGCCAGGTCGCAGAGGCCATCCAGCTCGGCATCGAGTACGACCCGCAGCCACCGCTGCACGCGGGCAGCCCCGCAACCGCTCCCGCCGAGGTGGTGGCGCTGCTGCGCAGCCGCAGTCGCTTCCCTGTCGAAGCCTGAGCCCGCGCCTCCGGCTGGACCCGCTCGCACACGCTCCGGGCCCTCCCGCTGCCCGTGGTCTCCCAGGCGCCCGCTAACCTCCGATCTCCGATGGCCGAGCGTCGCTATGACCCACATGAGATCGAGCCTCGCTGGCAGGCGCTGTGGGCCGCTGAGCACACATGGGAGGTGTCCAACGACGCGGGCGCAGACGCGCGCGCGGATGCGTTCTCGGGCAGCGCCCGCGCGGCCGCACAGGAGAGCTCCTACGTGCTCGAGATGCTGCCCTACCCGAGCGGCGAGCCGCACATCGGGCACCTGAAGGTGTACTCCGTGGGCGACGCCATCGCCCACTACCACCGGCGGCTCGGCAGGCGCGTGCTGCACCCCATGGGCTATGACTCCTTCGGCCTGCCCGCCGAGAACCACGCGATCAAGACCGGCGTTCACCCGCGTGTGTCCACCGCGGAGTCCATCGCCTCCTTCCAGCGCCAGTTCCGCTCGTGGGGCATCTCGATCGACTGGTCGCGCGAGCTGGCAACCCACGAGCCCAGCTACTACCGCTGGACGCAGTGGATCTTCCTCGAGCTCTACCGGGCAGGCCTTGCCTATCGCAAGGAGGCCGCCGTCAAGTGGTGCCCGAAAGACCAGACCGTGCTGGCGAACGAGCAGGTGGACGCCGAAGGCCGCTGCGAGCGCTGCGGCGCGCTGGTGGAGGTGCGCCAGCTGGAGCAGTGGTTCCTGCGCATCACCGACTACGCCGAGCGGCTGCTGGGCGACCTCGACGCGCTGGAGTGGCCCGAGCACGTGAAGACCATGCAGCGCAACTGGATCGGGCGCAGCGAGGGCGCGGAGGTGACCTTCCGCTGCGAGGAGCTTGGCATCGACTACCCCGTGTTCACCACTCGCCCCGACACGCTGTTCGGCGCCACGTTCTTCGTGATGGCGCCCGAGCATCCTGACGTGATGCGCCTGGCGCAGGGCACACCCGACGAGCAGGCCGTGCGCGACTACGTCAACCACGCTCTCAACGAGAGCAACGAGGAACGCGGCAACGCCGAGAGGCCGAAGACCGGCGTGCCGCTCGGGCGCACCGTCACCAACCCGGTCAACGGCGAGCAGATCCCCATGTACGTGGCCGACTACGTGCTGATGGAGTACGGCACCGGCGCCATCATGGCGGTGCCCGCCCACGACGAGCGCGACTACGCCTTCGCGCGCGCCTTCGACCTGCCGATCCGCCGCGTGATCGCTCCCCGCGACGCCGACGGTGAGGAGTCGCTCCCCTACACAGGCGACGGCGTACTGCTGGGCTCACACCCCGACTTCGACGGCATGGACAACCGCGAGGCGCTGACTGCGATCGTGTCGTGGCTCGACCGCGAGGGCAAGGGGCATGCCTCGGTGAGCTACCGCCTGCGCGACTGGCTCATCTCCCGCCAGCGCTACTGGGGCTGCCCCATCCCGATCCTCTACTGCGAGAGCTGCGGGATGGTGCCCGTTCCCGACGAGGACCTGCCGGTGGAGCTGCCCGACATCGACGACTACACCCCCAAGGGCCGCTCGCCGCTGGCCGCCGCCGAGGGCTGGGTGAACATCGCCTGTCCGGTCTGCGGCGGCGCGGCCAAGCGGGAGACGGACACGATGGACACGTTCGTGGACTCCTCCTGGTACTTCCTGCGCTACTGCGACGCCTCCAACGAGCGCGCCGCATGGGACCCCGCGGCGGTGCGCCAGTGGATGCCTGTAGACCAGTACATCGGCGGGGTGGAGCACGCGATCCTACACCTGATGTACGCGCGCTTCTTCACCAAGGCGCTGGCAGACCTCGGCCACCTCGACTTCCAGGAGCCCTTCCAAGCCCTGTTCACCCAGGGGATGGTCACCAAGGACGGCTCCAAGATGAGCAAGTCCAGGGGCAACGTGGTCTCACCCGCCGCGATCGTTGAGCGTGTGGGGTCCGACACCGCGCGCGCCTACATCCTGTTCGTGGGGCCGCCCGACCAGGACGCCGACTGGTCCGACGACGGGGTGGAGGGCGTACATCGCTTCCTCAGTCGCCTGTGGCGCCTGGCCGCCGACGTCGCCGAGCGCGCCGGGACCGAAGGATCGTCGGAGCCGGAGCCGGAGCCGCATGGATCGATCGACGCGCGAGGCGATGACCTCGTGCTCCTGCGCAAGGCGCATTGGGCGATCGACAAGGTCAGCGGCGACCTGCAGCGCTTCGCCTTCAACACCGCCATCGCGGCGGTGATGGAGCTGCTCAACGAGAGCTCGCGCCTGCGCGACTCGGCGCAGCTCGACACGCTGCGCTTCGCGCTCGCCACCGCCGCCTCTCTGCTGTTCCCGTTCGCTCCGCACGTGAGCGCTGACATCTACGACATGCTCACCGGCGAGCGCGTGTGGGAGCAGCCCTGGCCCGAAGCGGATGAGGCGCTGCTGGAGAGCGATGTGTACGAGCTCGTGTGCCAGGTCAACGGCAAGGTGCGCGACCGCGTGCAGGCCGGCGCGGGGGCGCCCGCCGACGCGCTCACCGCGCTGTGCCGCTCCGCGCCCAACGTGCAGGCCCACATCGACGGCCGCGAGATCGTCAAGGAGATAGTGGTGCCAGGCAAGCTCGTCAACCTGGTCGTCCGCTAGACGGCCGATAGGCGGCGCGATACGGCGTCCTCGGTCGCTCGTGTGCGGCTTGCACACTTCGGCTCCCTGCGTCCTTGTCTCGCTTGCCTCTCGGCCGTCTAGGGGCGTGTGTCGCGCCGGGCCATCTCCGTTCCTGCATACACTCGGCGCATGCCCGAGCTCAGGCCCGCCTACCTCATCCACGGCGACGACCACGGCGCGGTGGCCGAGCGGCGCGCCGGCCTGCGCGCGCTCGCCGAGGCGCAGGAGGGGGGGAGCGCAAGCGTGGAGGTGCTCGAAGGCGACGCCGCTGCGCCCGCTGCGGTGGCTGAGGCGCTCGCCGCGATGACGCTCGCGATCGGCCGCCGGGTGATCATCGTGGAAGGCGTGGAGCGCTGGCGCGAGGCCGATGTGGCCAAGCACGTTGTGCCGGCCATGGCCAGCATGCCTCCCGAGACCACCATCGCGCTGTTCGCGCGCGAGGAGCCTCGCGCGAAGGTGGCAGCGGCGGTGCACGAGGCGGTGAAGAGCGCGGGAGGGCAGGTGGTGGCTCAGATGACAGTGCGGCCGTGGGAGCTCGCCAAGTGGGCTCGCGAGCAGGCCGCGCGCATGGGCATAGTGCTCGACCCAGCGGCCGCCAAGGCGCTCGTGGCGCAGGTGGGCGAGCGCCAGCAGCGCCTTCTGCGCGAGCTGGAGAAGCTCGCCCTGGAAGGCCATCCAGAGCACGTGAGCGCGCAGGAGATAGAGCTGCGCGCCGCCCAGTCGGCGGAGTGGCGCACGTTTGCGCTGGCGGATGCGCTCGTGGGCGCCGAGCGCCGTAACGCGCTCGTGGCCTACCTGCGGCTGCGTGAGCAGGGCGAGCGGCCGGCGGGCCTCGTGTACGTGATGGCCCAGCGGCTGCGCGACGCGCTCTCCGCCGCCGAGCGCCTGCGCGCCGGCGCCTCGGTGGCCGAGGTCAAGCGCGGCCTGCGCATGCCCCCGCGCGCCGCCGAGCGCTTCATGGCGGACGTCGCTCGCAGCGATCCCCAGCGGTTGCGCGACGCGCTCGGCGCCCTGGCCGACCTGGAGCTCGACTCACGCGGCGGGGCGCCCATCACCGCCAGCCGCACCCCGCTGGCGAGCATGAGCGAAGACACGCTCGCAGTGCGCGCGATCCAATCGATCACAGCCTAGGCGACCGACAACCGGCCTCTCGGCCGTCTCCCCGAGCTGCGCCCGACCTGCGGAGGCTCGGACTACTCCGACGCTGGCTGGCCGGCGCTCAAACGAGCAGCGCGGGACTTCTTGCGCGCACCGGTGTTGCGGTGCAGCGCGCCGGCCTTGACGGCCTTGTCGATGGTGCTCACCAGCTCGCGGTGGGCTGCGTCGACCTCGGCGCGCTCGCCGCCCTCGGCGAGCCCCTCCAGGCGACGGAAGTAGGTCTTGATAGCGGAGGTGTAGCGGCGGTTCTCCAGGCGCTCGCGCTCGGAGCGGAGGATGCGCTTCTTCTGTGAGTGGATGTTGGCCATGAGCTTGATGGCGCGCGGCAACGAGCGATGCCCGAGCGCCGCGCAGCGCCGTACTATAGCGGCCTTGTCCGCCGCAGCCGAAGCCCCCCCGGAGGAGCCGCCGGCCCCGGCGACCGCGGGCGGAGGGGGCGGGGGAGGGCGGGTGGCGCGCAACACCGCCATCTTCTCGATCGCCACGGGGGTCTCGCGCGTGGCGGGACTCGCGCGCGAAGTGGCGGCGGCGAGCTTCTTCGGCACCCGCGGCCCCGCCTCCGCGTTCACCATCGCCTTCCAGATCCCCAACCTGGTGAGCAACCTGTTCGCCAACGCAGCGCTGTCGGCGGCGTTCGTGCCGGTGTTCACCGAACTGCTCGCCAACGGACGGCGCAAGGAGGCCTTCCGCCTGGCCTCCACGCTGTTCTGGATCATGCTGATCGCGCTCGGCGCGGTGACCGCGTTCTTCGTACTCGCCGCGGGGGTGATCATGCCGCTGTTCACGGGCCCCTCCTTCAACGGGGCGCTCGACGGCCTCACTGCGGGCCTCTCCCAGGTGCTGTTCCCGGTGGTGCTGCTGCTGGGGCTCAACGGGCTGCTGGTGGGCGTGCTGCAGTCCTACGACCACTTCACCATCCCCGCCATCTCGCCGGCGGTGTGGAACGTGGTGATCATCGTGCTGCTGGTGGTGCTGCGCCCGCACTTCCACGGCGGCTATGAAAACGGCGAGCAGCTCTACGCGCTCGCGATAGCCATCCTGATCGCCACGTTCGTGCAGTTGCTGATGGCGCTCGGCGCGCTGGGGCGCATCGACTTCCGCCTGCAGTTCGCCATCGACTGGCACGATCCGCGCATCCGCCAGGTGTTCGGGCTGATGCTGCCGGTGACCATCGGCCTTGGCATCGTGAACCTCGACCAGCTCATCAACTCGGTGTTTGGCACGCTTGTCTCCCGCCAGGCGCCGCGGGCGATCGACAACGCGTTTCGCATCTACATGCTCCCGCAGGGGCTGTTCAGCGTGGCGGTGGCCACCGTGCTGTTTCCCACGCTCAGCCGCATGGCTGCGCTCCGCGACGCGGCGGGGATGCGGCGCGCGGTGGGCATCGGCATGCGCCAGATCAACCTGCTGCTGATCCCTGCGGCGACGTTCATGATCGTGCTCGCCACGCCGATCGTGCGGCTGGTGTTCGAACGCGGGGAGTTCAACCGCGAATCCACGCACCTGGTGTCCATAGCGCTGTTCTGGTTCGCTTTCAGCCTGCCCTTCGGAGGGCTCAACCTGCTGCTCACCAGGACCTTCTTCGCGGTGCAGCGGCCCTGGATACCGACCCGTCTCGCCGCCATCAACATCGTTGTGGACGTGATCGTGAGCATCGCCCTGTACAAGCCGCTTGGCATCGCCGGGCTGATCATTGGCACGGTGATCGCCAACGCGCTGATGACGGCGCTACAGCTGCAGCGGCTGCGCGCGGGCTTCAACGGTCACATGGAGGGTGGGCAGACCACCATGATCACCGCGCGGATCCTGTTGGCGTCGGCGCTGCTCGCGGGCGTCTCCTGGGGCGTGTGGAAGCTCCTCGCGACGCTGCTCGGCTTGTCGCTCCCCGCGCAGATCGTGAGCGTGGGCGGCGCGGCAGCGGCGGGAGGGGTCGTGTACCTGCGCGCTGTGCTTGCCATGCGCATTCCCGAGGCCCACCAAGTCAGCCGCCTGATCCGCGCGCAGCTCGGGCGGGCTTAGGAGCCGCTCGGGCGGCGCACCCCGAGCAGAGGCCGGGTGAGCCAAGGCCCACCCGGCTTGCGCCCGAACAAAGATCGCCGCTTACTACATACGTCCCAGGACTGTGTGTTTCGCCTGGGCGGCTTAACACTCCCGACACCTGGACAGGCCGCCCCGCTTGCGCGGGGCGCGTAGCCGCGGTTGGATGATCCCTCGTCGGGTTGGCGATCTGCCGGACCGTCAAGGCTAGCGTGTATATGCGTCCGGCCGAGGTTGGCGCCGCCGTACGGTGGTGTACCTTCGCGTCATCGGGTGTTCGATCTGGGGGTTCGAGGTGGGCAACGCGGTGGGCGTGGGTGTGGTCTGGGCAGGTGCCGTCTCGCGCACGCGCGCCTGCGGTGCGATCGCGGCGGTCACGCTGACGGCGCTCTCGTTGGCAGCATCCGGCGCCGCCGCGAGCCCGGCGTCGCTGGTTGCCCAGATGAACATCGGAGCGGGCGCCAGCTCCTACCCGAGCAACTTCGCCAACGTGAACGGCACGCTGTACTTCAGCGCATATGACAGCGTCCGTGGGTACAAGCTGTGGAAGAGCGACGGCACCACCACGGTGCTGGTCAAGGACATCAACCCGGGCAGTGAAAGCGCATATCCGGAAGGCCTCACGAACGTGGGCGGCACCCTGTTCTTCGCCGCCCGCGACGGCGCGCACGGATACGAGCTGTGGAAGAGCGACGGCACCGCGGCGGGCACGGTGATGGTCAAGGACATCAACGCTGGCGCCGAAGCGTCCTACCCGCGCCATCTCACGGCGGTCGGCTCCACGCTTTACTTCAGCGCCAACGACGGCCTGGCAGGCACCCAGCTGTGGCGCAGCGACGGTACCGAATCCGGCACGACCGTGGTCAAGGTGATCAACCCGCTCGGCAGCGCCGAAATCGGCGAAGAAGAAGGGAGCATGGTCAACGCCGAAGGCGAGCTGTACTTCAGCGCGAACGACGGAGTCCACGGCATGCAGCTGTGGAAGAGCGACGGCAGCAAAAGCGGCACGACGATGGTCAAGCTCATCAACCCCACCGAAGGGGCGTACCCCAAGCGCATCGCCGCAGTCGGCAAAACCGTGTTCTTCGCCGCCGAAGACGGCGTCCACAACCAGCAGCTGTGGAAGAGCAACGGCACCGAACTCGGCACCGTGATGGTCAAGCTGATCAACCCCGCCAGCAGCGCCGAACCGGGCGAAAACGGCGGCCTGGTGAGCGCGAGCGGCAAGCTGTACTTCGACGCCAACGACGGCACCCACGGCAGCCAGCTGTGGAAGAGCGACGGCAGCGAAGGCGGCACCGTGATGGTCA
>Ga0210403_10000796_pt1 | contig 31509 bp, 27 predicted proteins | sample IncBWC19MmetaG_FD_150863 | JGI IMG/M metagenome (GOLD analysis project Ga0210403, IMG submission 150863) | Forest soil microbial communities from Barre Woods Harvard Forest LTER site, Petersham, Massachusetts, United States - Inc-BW-C-19-M | ecosystem: Environmental > Terrestrial > Soil >...
CTTTCGATCTCACCAAGCTCATGGGCTTCTTCGCCTCAAATGCACCCGTGGACACTGATAAATTGATAAATGCCCTTCTGTGAAGCGAATATGAATTATGCCGCTCAGTGGCCATTGCGGGCGATATCGAAGAGCCACGGGGTTAGCCTGATCTGCGCAATTACTTTGCGCGCCAGCGATTGAAATCCCAATTCTAAACAGGCCAGGGTGGCCCACAGATGACCCAAGCTGACGGTGCAGTCAACGGATTCTGCACAATCGAAAGCCGGAAAGTCGTACCCCGTCAGGTCGCTTCAACGTGAAAAGCACTGCACGAGTCTATACGGGGTTACGCCTCAGTTTTTGCAGTCGCTCTGACAGTTCAGTGACAGCAAAGTCTTGACCGGCAGCCATTCTGTGATCACACTAAAGAATGAAATGGCTCCGGCCCCAGGGCTAGCAGCCGGCAGCACCGCTCTTTGAGAATTGAATGACCGATAAGGCTGGCGCCATACAAGCATTCGGCGCTCGGGTCATGGTCTGCCCGAGCGCCAACTTGCAGAAAGAGCTCTCCGTTGCGCAACGAAAATCTCATGGCAACGGGCATCCGCAACGAGTTTTTATCGAGTTTTCAATGGCTTGCGCGGATGTGCGGATTGAGGCCTGATTTTTGTAAAGTCATATTCATCGCCATGGGTTGTGATAAAGCGTATTCGGCGCAAGATTGCAACCATGAGCAGCTTCCCAGCAGGACTAATGAGACAATGATACGGTGGTCTCGACTCCGGCCAATCCGGTCCTTGAACGCATGCGCTTGGAGAAGCGCCGGGTGGCGTTGCATTCCTTGCTGGCCGCGCTGGGCGTAACGGCCCTCAAGCTCTTAGTAGGGCTTTCCACGCACAGTCTGGGGATACTCTCTGAGGCTGCTCATTCCGGTCTCGATCTGGTGGCCTCCATGATCACGCTACTCTCCGTGCGGGTCTCCGATAAACCTGCCGACGCCGAGCACCAGTATGGACACGGCAAGGTAGAGAACTTTTCCGCCTTCCTTGAGACCGGGTTGCTGCTGCTGGCGTGTGTCTGGATCGTGTGGGAGGCGTCACGCCGCCTGGCGGGACATCACGCTGTCCACATCGAACCTACCTTGGTTGCCTTCGGCGTCATGGTGCTGTCGATGATTGTGGATTGGTGGCGCTCGCGGGAGCTGCGGAAGATTGCCAGGAAATATGACAGCCAGGCGCTGGAAGCCGACGCCCTGCACTTCAGCACCGACATTTTTTCAAGCGCCGTGGTCACACTGGGATTGGCCCTGGTGTGGCTGAACCATTCCTGGGGCAATGTTTGGCTATTGCGGGCCGATTCCATCGCCGCCCTAGTGGTTTCCGTGATCATCGTGTGGGTGAGCTGGCGCCTGGCGCGGCAGACCATTGACGCCCTGTTGGACGCCGCTCCGGTGGGTCTTCGTGCCCGCATAGTCGATGAGGTGTTGACGATCAACGGTGTCATTGAGGTGGAACGCGTCCGCATCCGGCGTTCGGGTAATCGCTACTTTGCCGACCTGGCCGTGGGACTGGCCCGCAACGTTACCTTCCAGCGGTCGGGGCAGGTGGTGGCCGACATCTCCGGGCGGGTCCGCGGGATTCTTCCGGACGCCGATGTGGTCATCCATCCGGTGCCGCGCGAGACCGCCAGCGAGAATATCTTTGATCGCATCCGCGCGGTGGCGGCCCGCAACAATTACAGCGTACACGACGTGAGCGTCCAGGACCTGGGCGGACACCTGCACGTGGAGCAGCATCTGGAACTGGATGAAACCCTCAGCCTGAAGGAGGCCCATGAACTGGTCACCCAGATGGAATCCCAGATGCGCAGCGAAGTCCCGGAAATTTCAGCCATCCTCACGCACATAGAGAGTGAACCGGCCACCATTGAGCCGGGCCGCAAGGTCGAACAGGATGCCGCTTTGGCCGACCGCCTTAAGCCGATACTGCTGGAATTTGCGGAAGTCCTGGACATGCACGACGTGGAAATCAAACGTGTGCGGGAGAAGGTCTACATGTCCTGCCATTGCACGATGTCGGATGGGTTGCCGCTTTCGCGCGTACATGACATATCCACGGCCCTGGAGATTCGTTTTAAGCAGGAAGCCCCGGAGCTTTTCCGGGTGCTGATCCATCCTGAACCGCAGACCGACAACCGGAGATAGGGTTTAGCGTGACGGGGTTCTGCAAGATCGGAGATCGGGACATCGGAAAGTGCCCATGGGACGGGTGTAATAAAATGTAACGCGATAGAGATTCCAGGAATCTATTGTCGTAATATCGGGTGGCCGCGTGAAAACGGTTCGATCTGACGTACGAAGGTTTCCAGATTTGATCATCGTCGAAAAAGGACAAGACATGGCACAGAAGAAGATTGTGGTTTACAGCCAGCCTGGCTGACCGCCGTGCGATACGGCGAAAGCCTTCCTCGCGGAGCGGGGAGTTGAGTTCGAAGTGAAGGATGTCAGCGCCGATCAGCAGGCGGTTTTTGAGCTGGTCAGAACATATAACAGCCGCTCGACCCCCACCATCGTGGTTGGCGATGAGGTCATGATCGGTTTTGATCCCACTCGATTGGACGCCATGCTTGCCGGCTGAAGATCTCGAGGCTGGACTGAAGATCGATGGCCCCGCGGCGCGGACGGCGGTTTCTCATCCGTGGCGGGGCTATTTCTATGTAGCCGCCGCGACCCTTTGCTGGGGCACCGCCGCCACCGTCAGTAAGGGCCTTTTCCAGGGCCGCTTGTTTCCCGGCCAGCCGATGATTTCACCCCTGGTCCTGGCCCAGACACGGACCTCCTTTGCCGTCCTGATGCTGCTTCCGTATCTGCTGCTGCGGAATCCGTCCGCGTTGCGGATGCCCCACCGCGATTTTGCGCTTTGCCTGCTCACAGGCACACTGGGCCTGGCAGGCTCCAATTTCTTCTATTACTGGGCCATGCAGAGGACCACCGTGGCCGTCGCCATTACCTTGCAGTACACGGCCCCGGTGTGGGTCCTGCTGGCGATGGTGGCCCGCGGCCGGCAACGCGCCACCCGCTGGCACGTGAGCGCGGTCATTCTCGCCATCACGGGCACCGCCCTGACGATCGGCCTGTTTCATTCCGGAATCAGACTCAGCTCTTCGGGTGTAGCCGCCGCCATGATAGCTTCGTTTTCCTTTGCCTTTTACAACATCGTCGGACAGGAACTGGTGGGGCGATATCCGGCCCTGCCCGTGATGGCCTACGCGCTGCTGGGCGCCGTCCTTCTATGGATATGCGTGAATCCGCCGGCGCGTTTGCTTGCCGCCCATTACTCCTCCGGCCAGTGGATGTTCCTGGTGGGCTTTGCCTTGCTGGCCACGCTGATGCCGTACAGTTTTTATTTCCATGGCCTGAAATATCTGGATCCGACGCGGGCCGTCGTCACCGGCTGTCTGGAGCCGGTGTTCGCTATCTTGCTGGCCATGACCTTCGTACACGAAGGACTTGCGGGCCTGCAGGTTGTGGGGATTCTGGCAGTGTTGGCCGCTACTGTGCTCGTGCAGACGCAGCCAAAAGCATGACGGGAGGCCCTTGAGGACCGCCCCCGCCTTCCCGTGTGATTGTTGCCGATCAATCAGAGAGTTTAGCGTCCCACCCTTCGCAAATAGCGCGAAGGATGGGGCGACCATCGGCTGGGACCCATTAAAAAATGATTATGTCGAGAATATGGTTGCCACCTTGCACGATGAGCACGCGGTTTCCGAAGATGATGCGCTCGTAATCACGGGGCAGGCGAGGCAGGCGCGCGTTGCAGGAGGATGGCAAGGAACGCAGCTTCTTCGCTTGTCCCGGCGGAAGGGAGCCGCCGCGGGCCAGCTTTTTCTGGATTCCGGGAGGCAGACTCTCGAAGTCATAGCCGGAGAGGCATCCATTCAGAACATCACGGTCTCGTTCGGTAAAGATATAACGGTCGTCGTGGTGCGAGCCCCGCTGGCGGTCGTCGTCATCATCTTCATCTTCGTCGTCATCGTGGGAGCGATGCCGGCCAGCGTGGTAGTCATCACCGCGTGGGCGGCGCCGATCATCGGAGTCATCGGGACTAGAATAGTCGCCGGGAGCGGAGCGGGTGTCAGAGGTCCGAATCGGCGGGCCGCCGCTCACGAATCCCAGCACGGCTTCGGATTCGACCGAAGCGGGCTTTCTTCCAGTGGCTGCGGCTGTTGCAGTTCCTGCACCGGCTCCGACGCCTGCGCCAATCGCCGCGCCTTTTCCGCCGCCTGCGATTCCCCCAATGATTGCGCCGGCTGCTGTGCCTCCGCCGATCTTGGTCAGGTTGTTCTTGGTGTGAGAGGCGCCTCGGATGACAAATGGCTGCGATGAAATACTGGTGTTATTGATTGAAACAATCATGAGTTCGAGCACGCCAGGGCCGCTCAGCCGCCCTGACTTCGTCACGGACGTTATCTTGCCGGTGACGGTTGCGCCCCGGGGAAACACAGTGGATCCGTTTGCGGCCACCGGCTGGAAAAGAGTGCCGGTGAACCTAGCGCCTGGCTGGGAAGTTTCGCTCGACAGGTTCTCATTGATCCGGACATTGATCGGCGTGCCATCCGGCAGATTCGGCGGCCCCGATGGGCGTCGTTGCGCTTGCATAGAAGCCCCGAATAGCAACACTGTGCAAACCGTGAGCAGTGCTCTTGCAACCTGATTCATCATTACGTATCCTCTGCTAAATGCTAAACAGCCGATTTCCGGGTCTCGTTGAGGAAAGAATCCCTAGATAGACTTTATGTTGCCTGCCGCCTTGCGGGCAATGGATGTATCTTGACCAACAGTGCATGTACTCCAGATCGGCCCGCGCAGATTTGAAAAATCTTATCGGCGCTCTGTTGGATGGAAGCTCCGTGAGTCCGTGGCCGGGCGTAACCGGCATTTGCCATCGCAAAGCAATATGATTCAGTATCGCGCACTCTATTTGATTGGAGAATGAGAAAAATGAAACGTCTATTTGCAACGTTCGCCGCATTGGTAATCGCTCTCGCCTTTTCCCCCGTAGCTTCAGCGCAACGCGGACATGGCGGAGGAAAACCAGCAACTACCGGTCTGGAGCACGCCGAAACAAAGGCCAATTTTCACGGAGAACGTGGGATTGAGAATGCCGAATCGAAGCATGACAAACATAAGGACGATCGAGATAGAGATAACGACCGGGACAAAAAGAAACACAAGAAGCACCACAAAAAGCATCGGTCCTAGGACGATTAGTGGGAGCTTGAGTCATCGTCTTGGTGGGGCACCCATCCCTGGTGGGGGCCCCCGTTCCTCTGGCAGCGTCTCGCGTAAGCCTCGAAAGAATGCCTAGAAACTAGAAATAAGAAGTCTGGTTGACCCACTGCACGCGCTGGACTGTGGTGGTAACCCCTGCCGAGAATATTCCGCCGGCTGTTACCGTGGTGGAAGGGAACCACGGTGGAGCGAAGTTCTGCGAGAAGCGGCGGTCAAAGTACACGTTACGGGTGGTGGCCCCGATGCTTTTGATGCTGTTCTGAATTCGCCCGCCGACGATATTCAGGGTGTTGATGCTGTTGCCGGTATTCACCAAGCCTCCCGTCCCGTTCTGGGAGATGGTAGCCAGGGAAGCATCGATTTGCAGGTTCCCGTTGGACTGCTGATTGTTGAGTTGAATGTCGCCGGTGGCAGTGAAGATCCCCAGCACCTGTCCCAGGTTGTTGGCCGGAATCAACGTGTCAGCCGGAGTTCCTTGAATCTGGTTCTGGGTCATGGTGACCGGCTCAGTCTTGTAAAGAATGTCGCCGGTGATGGCCACGTTGTTGGCCGCCGTGATGGAGAGCGCGGTGTGGTCTTGAATGGCGGCCACCGCCTGGCCGGGACCGGAGAGGGACGTAATGCTCCCGTTGACATAGAGCATCGCGGCATTGCCGGTGATTTGCCCGGTGGCCGGATCACGCTGCTGCGGCACTCCCTTGATATTCAGCGTGGCGCCGCCGGAAATCATCTGCGTCGATCCGGCGCCGCCGTTGGCGGTAGGGTCGATGTTGATCGTAGTGATGGTGGAACCCTGGGTGATGGTATAGACCTGAGTCGATGCGCCGCTGGCGGTCAGGGTCACGCTGGCGTTGCCTTCGACGTAGATGCCGCCTCCTGCGAAGGTAGGATTGTTGCCGCCGGCATTGACCGTATACGGCAGGTAGACTCCGGTGTTGGCGCCGGCGCTCGGGTACTTGACCTGGTTGACGTTCAGCAGATAAGTGTTCAGATCGGAATTGGTGACGGCGGTATTGGTTGAGCCCATTCCATCGAGCACCGCGCGCTTCTGGTTGTAGTCGTTCAGCGGCAGCGGAATCGATGGCTGGCCGCGATTGAATCCCGATTGAAAGTTAGGCGAGATGGTGGTCGAGCCTTTCTTGTCTGAGTTTCCGGCGATCTGGTCGCAGGCGCCCTTGAATTGATAACCGGCTTGAGAGCTGGCGCTGCCCACAGTGTCGGTGAAGATGTAACTGCCGGAGCTCCCGAAATTCCACGCGCCGTTGGTGAACACCGGGCCGGAGATCGTGCCGGGGACCAGGGTAGAGCCGTCGCAGATGGTGTATTTATCAATGAACATGCCCCAGGCGGCGAAGCTGGTGGTGGTGCCGGCTGGAACCAGCAGGGCATTCACTATCAAGCTGCCTTTGTCTCTGAGCTGGGCGGTCTGTGCTCCCTGCGCTTGCCCCAGCGCCATGAGCGTGTAGTTGTAAATATATTGATAGCCGGTCACTGCGCCCGAAGGCGCGGCGCAGGTTGATCCGACGTTGCCGCCGGTCACCGTGCAGTTCGCCAGAGATAAGGTGGCCGAGGCGATCTTGAACTTTTCCGGCCAGGAGTTGACTGCCTGTCCCTCTCCCGCGCCGGTAACCGGCTGGTAGGACTGGCCATAATTCGAGGTGATGTAGTTCTGGACTGTGCTATCGGTGCCCGGCGGAATCGGCTGGGTGGTATTGGTGAAGGTCGCCGGGATGGCCCCTAGAATCTGGTTTACCATCGTCTGCCGCGCGATGTTGAGGCCGGAATCGGCGCCGTAAAACGATCCGCGGAAGTTGCGGTAGTATCCGTTGATCAGCAAGTCTGACCGGACGGAAAGCACCATGGCCAGGCTCAGCCCGGTGAGCAGCAGCAACAGCAGCAGCGTGGTAAGCAAGGCAACGCCGCGCTGCCGATGGCGCGTACGCAAGCTGAAACTCTTCGATGACCGTGCTGTGTTTTTTTGCATATTGAACTCCTGAATCATTGGTTCATGCTCAGATTCCTGGGATTGATCACTACAGAGACCGCTTCCACCCTGTAGGGCCCCTGGTCGAAAGTGTTCCGTTGCTGATTGACCCAGTCAGCGGTGGTCCGCCCTATCACTGAGACCCGCACGGCGCGGACCAAGGCGAAGTCGTAGCCGTAGCTTGAAGAATCAAAGTTGTAAGCAGCGTCGGTGGCGCCGTTCCAGATCGACGCGCCGGCCTTAAAGCCGATGATTTGTTCGGAAATCACGGTGCTGACGCCGGCCTGCTTGCGCACGAGTTTGGGGTTGGTGTTGTCGGTGGAGTCCACGCTGTATGTAATCGGCGAAAGCTTGAGGACCCAGTCGCCGGTGCAGAACTGTTCGCCCAGTTTGTTGGCGTCCCCGGACTGGGTAATGAGGAGCGGGTCAGTGACGCTGGTGTTGGTCCCACCGGTACCCGTGGGGTTATGTTGAAGCTGTACCTTGCCGCCCGTCACTGAGCCATCTTTGGTGAGGATGGTGGTCGTCATCTGCGATCCGTCGCTCTTGACCAGCAGCAACTGGTCACCGGCGTGAAAGCTGGCCGCCAATTGGGCGAGGGTGGTAGCGCCGACCGGTGAGGTGAACAGTGTGGAAGCGGTAGTGCTCACGCAGTTGGCGCCGTTTCCGGAAGGCGTCGAGGGGGGCGTGCTTTCATCGGTGACGATGATGTTGAGTGTATCGAAACAGCCGGCGCCATAGGTGAAAGTCGCCGCGTTGTAGCAATCGGCGCCCGGCGCGCTGTTGGCGATGGTAATTCCGATGGGCCAGGCCGGAATGTTGACGCCCTGATAGTAGCCGGTGCCTGCGTTGACCGCATCAATCTGCATCTGGGCCACGGCGTTGCGCATGGCCATGTTCAAGCCGGCCTGGTTCTGCTGGCTGCTGACCAGCGGAATGTGGGCACGCACTAGGCTGACGGCCGCGCCGCTAATGACGAGAAACACCGCCATGGCCACCAGCAGTTCCACCAGTGTAAAGCCACGATGGCCGGCCGGCTTCCGCCGCCCCGGTCGTGCTTTCCGAGTGTGCATGAGTCCTCCAATGGTCATGGGCGCACCATGCTCGCCTGAAATGGCGGCAGCTTCGTGCTGTTCAGCCAGGAAACAACCACCGTCATTCGCCGTGCGCCGTGCACAGGCTTGTCCTTCTCGATGATCCAGCGGCGTTTGAATATCAGCAAATCAGAGCCGCTTGGAGCCGTGGTGGAATTGGTAACTACTACTTGTCCGTTGGGTGAATGGGTCGTGGTGGTGTAAACGATGTTGCCGGACGAGTTGGTACTGGTGACGGTCTCAATGATGGTCCCGTTGCCGGCGGAAATCAGCACCTCGTCGAAGTAGTCGATCATCTCTGTGACCGCGCCCACGGTAACGGTCTGCGAGATGTCGGCCGTCAGGCTGCCGGCGGTAGTGCCCGTGGGCACCGCAATCGCAGGATCGTTGACGGGCCAGTGGTTCAGGTCCTCGAGCTTCTCTGAGGCCAGCAGGGCCTCGTTGCTCAGATAGCGCGACTGGCTGGAACTGAAGTTCATCTGGCTCATGAGCGCGGCGGAGCCCAGCAGGCCCACCGTCAGGATGACCATGGCCACCATGGTCTCAATGAGCGTGAGCCCCCGCTGGCCATACTGGCTGCCGCAGGCGGTTGCCGGGTCCTTACGGAGTGACTTTGATGTTGCCATAGCTCGATACCTGGACCGTTTCTGTGTTTCCATAATATGAAACCTGCAATGTAGTCGTTCCAGTGGTGGCAATTACCAGACCGCTGGGGCGAAACTGTAGAGTGGTATCCTGATCGATGGTTGCCACAACCGATGATCCGGAAAGCGGAACCGCTCCGCCAACATTGGTGAAAGTATTGGTGTTCGCCGGGTCGCTTTGCACCTGGTAGGTGGAATTGGCTTTGCTGAAGACCACGGCGAACGGATATCCCGAAGAGATGGCCTGGTAGCGTGAAGTCTGGATCACGCCCTGAACGGACGAAGCCGCCGAACGCAAGCGATAAAGTTGCACGCTCGACTGGATTGAGGGCACCGCGATGGCCGCCACAATCGACATGATGGCCAGCACAATCACCAGTTCAATGATGCTGAAACCGCGCGGGCGCCGTTGATGTTTGCCGGGCTTTGTTCTTGCCTGGGTTCCTGCCTTGGTTCTTGCCATGAGTCCGTGCCTCCGCCTTCCGGTAGCGCATCGCGATACCGGTCGTGAATGTGTTTACAATCCCAGATTGCTCTCTCGAGGCAATACGAATCGTCCTCGCTTAAGGAGACTGGGGGGGCACACAATGGGTCCTGGCTTTTGGGGAGAAGGGACCTATGTAAAGATTGAGGGACGAGAACAAACGCCCCTTCCGAACGACATTCTAATGTGGAGGGAAGGAACTGCTTACTTTTCCTGTTTGCGCCCCTCATCACCTGGTTGCATCTGAAACGAAGGTACCTAGAATGACTGGGCTTGTCAATTAATGAGTGGTTTCTAATATTAAACTTTAGTAACCAATGCATGGCCAATTCAAGCGCTAAGGCATTCGCTGCGTTTTGGATGCGTCCGTAAGAGCTCTATGCTGTATTGAACTAAATAAAGACAGGTCGGGTTTCCCCGTATCTTTGTGAATGCCGAAACGCCATTTTTTGTTTTCCGGAAAGTCGGAAGCAGGAATCCGCGCAATGGCCGAACGGTCGTGACATCAAGCAAAGGCGGCCTCAGAGAGGCCGCCTTTCGTTCCGTCCGAATAGACTTTAGTGCGGAGTAAAGTCCTGGCGATAGCTCAGATTATCGACATCGCGGAACATGGGTGTTCCGGGGGGTAGATTCTGGGGCTGCGTGAACAGCGGATCGAAGGCGTAATTACGCACGGGCGGATGATACACCGTATCACCGCAGCACTTGAACGTTCCCGTCGCGTAGGTTGAGTAATAGAGGCTCACCATTGAGCCCTTGTAGAACAAGTTCTTGCCCGTCCAGGTTTCGAGGAAGCGCAGGAAGTTGTGTACGCCGCCGTCGGTGCCGAATCCGTATGCGCCCGAGGCCGAGCCGGTCTGCGTATACGCGGGCGCCGGAAACACGATGTTCTTGCCTGCGGCGATGGCCACGCGGTAATGAGTATCCACTGCCGGACGGTTGACGGGACCGGTGCCCGAGCCAGAGGGGAACTGCAAGCTGACGCGGTCGATCCAGTTGTTCGACAGCAAGGTAACTGCATCGGCAATGATGGCCGCGGCGGAATGCGCAGGTTCTGCGGCCGCAGGATTGGCCCAGGTCGGGTCCGCGGCGCTGGTGTTGTAGTCGCCGAGAACGTAGACCGGATTCTCCGAGGCCACAGTGAATCCGCCGGTGCCATCAGGTTTGGTGGGCAGGTTGCCGAGAGAGCCATTGACGAGTTTCAGGACGTGGCGCGCTCCGCTGACGGCGTTCTTGCGTCCGACGGTGAGACAGTTGGCGAGCCGGGCGGGGCCGTAGGGGGTCAGCGTACCGGCGCTGGCGCCGGTGTTGACGTTGAATCCGGCCCCCAGGTTCCACGCCCCAAAATTATCGAGCACGCCGTTGTTGTTTACGTCTTCAGGAGAGCGCGTCTTGCCCGGGGCCGCCGGTTCCAGTGCCCGATCGGCGATTCCCGCGGCTGAGGCTGCGTTGATGACATCTTCCAGGCCGGAATCGCCGGTCTTTAGACCGGCGGCGTTGGGGTTGGGTTGCATGCCGCGGCGGTCAGAGAAATACAGGATGTAGCCATTGTCTTTGTTGGAGACCGCGTTAGCGCCGCTGGCGCCGATGGCCCCGCCCAGCCAGCGTTTCAGATTGTTCACATCGAGCTCTACGGCATTCATAATGCCGTTGACGGTGCAGCCGGCCTGCACCACATCACGGGCTTCGCCTTCACGGGCATCATAGAAGTTGATGGGATACCAGTTGTTGCGAGTAATGCTGCCAGGAACGGCGCTGCTGCCAAAGAACGGCTGGTTGGTGACCAGGTCGGGCGGCACATCCGCCGGACGATCGGTCGTGCCACATCCCGCGGTGACGCAATGCGCCTTGAAAGGATCGAGCACTCCATTGGCGTTGCGGTCAGCAGGCTGTTGCAAAAGCAGAATGGCATTGGGGTTTACGTCATTGGGTGCGGCCGCAACCGGGGGATTCAGATTGCGGGCAAAGCCCAGCGTCAGCCACTCACGGGTGACCGGGAAGTAGTTGCCAGCGGCATCGCGGTACTCCACGCGCAGATACCCATCGAGCAGGTTCCAGGTGGTAGGAGCGCCGGCAGCGATGATCGGAGCTCCAGCGGGCACCAGGGTGGCATGCCCGGCGGGCGGGGCCGCAGGGGCCACAGGCCAGTCGGGGGGGAGCGGGGTTGAAGTTGCCGTGGTCCATGTGCTGGGATCGGCCACCGCGGCTGAAGTTGTGCCTTCGGCAAACAGAGTGGTAAAGAGTGCTCCAACGGGAGGGGCAGGTAGTGCTCCCGGCACCGAGGTCGGTACGCCGTTGCGGTAGTCCTGGCCGCCGGCATTGAGGACGTTGGCGAGGCGGATGTTTTCAGGATCGTTGGCGCCGCCTGTTAATTCGGCGGGATCATCCACCAGCAATACACGGATTTCCGCCTGATTGTATAGCCGTGCCTGGGAGATGGCCGAAGTGGCGGGCTCGCCCGGCGGGGGCCTGCGTATGATCTCGAAAGGTTGGGGTTGCGCGCCGTTGCCGGCCGCGCCCGGGTTGGTAAACGGGAGTGAAAGACGGATGGCGCCCGTTCCTCCGGGCTTCCCGAAGTTCCCGTCGACAATCCAGCCGTTGTACGCGCCTTTAGAAACGTTAGACCATTGCGGGTTCTGGCCGCTGTTGGGGCCTCTAGTGACGCTGCTTTCGTTGAGCCCGATGGCACGGCAAGTCGGCCCGGGTGGCCCGGCAGGCATGGCATTGCAACCGCCGGCGGCCGTCAGAATAAAGGCGCTACCGGTGTTGCTGTAGGTATTCGAATCCAGGCCATTGGGCAAAACCGATCGAATCACGTTGCCATAGGCGGTAACCTTGTCGTGAAAGCTCATGGTTGCGCCCGTAAAAACCCCAACGTAGAGGTCGCCGTTGGTGTGAATGCGACCTTTAAAATCAAGATTGGGGCTGTTAAAGAAGCCCAGGTCGCTATCGGAGAAGACGCCAAACTGGAACACCGGGACCAGCGCCATCTCCACGTTCCGCATCATCGTGACTTGGGCATTGAAGCCGGTTTGGGCCGTTACCCTCAGTTCGACCGGAATCAACTGGGCATACAAGCCTTGATTGGCGCCTGAGGAAATCAGCCCGAATCTCGAAACCAGCTTTCCGTTGGCGTCCACGCCGGGTATAAAGCTGTATTCGGGATAGGAAAGGGCCGCTGTGCCCACCGGCGCGAGGTTTTGCAGACTGGTGATGTCTTGTGGCAGCGGGGCCTGGATCTTGGAAAACGAAGCGGCCAGGTCGGCGGTCATCTTTTCAATGGCGCCTTCCGCCGCGTGGTAGGCAATATTGTTCTGCACGTCAAATCCGCCAACCTTGGTTTCGGTATGCACGGCCAGCAACAGGGCAACGGAAACCGCCGTAAGCAGCAGGAGCAGCAACAGGCACATGATCAGGGCGAACCCCCGGGCGTTCCTGCGTCCGGACCTTCCGCGACGGCCGGCATGCCTCGGCGCCGCAATGATCTGTGTGATTTCCATGGGTGTCCTCCGGGACTCGATTACTGGCAACGGTCTTTTATTGATAACGGTCTTTAAAGCTCATGTTGCGTACGCTCACTTCGGTCTGCAGATCAATGTTCTGGTAACCCTTGAGGCCGCGAGTGGAGCTGCGAGCGATCAAGTGCAAGCCTACCTTCTGGATTAAGTTGGGAGAGATAGGGGGAGCGAGGGAAGCGCCGCCATCGGGCAGGGCGGCCACCAGATTTCCGTTGTTGTCATAAGCGTCATAGACAAAGCGCAGATCGACAACGTTTTCCGCAACCGGGGCCGGTGTTTGGCCGTTGACTTGACGCATCAGGCGGGGAGTGCCGGGGCCGGCCCCACTGGGGTCAGGCAGCACGGCGAGAAAATAGCTGATGACGAAGACGCGCGTGGCGGTGGTCTGGGCGCCGCCTAGCAGTTGTTGCAGATCGCCGCCGGTGGCGGCCACCTGATTGAAGAGCAACACGTCCTTGTCGTTGAACTTGGCGTCATAAATGTTGCCGTTTGCGGTTACATTCTGCGTTAGTTCGCCGATGGCTTGACCCTGCGTGTTTTGAAACAGCACCAGATCGCCGGTTGTGAGTCCCACAGACGCGTCGTTGACGGGTGTGGGCAGCGGGGCGGGAGCCGGGTTGGGCAAGGTAAATGTAACATCGGTAGCCGAAGGGCCGTTCAGCGTTATGTTGTATGCGCCGAGGGGCAATGCGGTGTCGGCATATACGACCGTCACCACGTCGGTCGGCCCGCTGGCTGCATTGATGGTGGGGCCCTTGCCCGCGCCCGGAATGAGCCAGTAGAGGTGATCGTTGGGCAGGGGAATGCCCACCGGGGCCGCCGCGGGCAGATAGCAAGCGGTCTGGTCGCAACCAATCTTGGCCGAAAAGGTCCTCGGACCAGTGGGCGTGGCGATGCCGCCCACCGGCAGGCCCGCGCCGGCCAGGGAAATATCTTTGAGCATGAGGTTTTCGGCGGCCCGCAGGTCTTCCTGCATCTGGGCCCGCTGCGATACCACTACGGAGGCTTCCATGCCGTTACGGAACAGAGTTATACCAGCGCCTACGACGACCAGCCCGACCGCCAGGGCGATAAGCAACTCCAGCAGACTGAAACCTGCCTTCCAATTTCTGTGTAAACGCTTCATCGTGGGCTCCCCCTTAGCGGTATTGGGATATGTATCCCGTTATGGTGTACGTGCGGGTTGATCTCAAAGGGGGGACAACATACCGGACCGTCACGGTTAGGGTGCGCAGTGCATCGGTGCCGGGCACCGGCTGAATCAAGATGCTGCGCTGGAAGTTGGTGAGAGGAACCACTTGATCGTCGGCGGTGCCGAGAACTCCGTCGGGGCCGGCCAAGGTCATCACCTTGGGGGCGGCCAGCGCATCGTCGGCAGTCCCAAGAATTCCGTCAACTCCGGCCTGTTTGATGGTCTGGAAGCCCGTCACAAAGACGCCGTCAGGAACGGTTCCGGAGCCGATATTCTGGATCTGCAGCCACGTCAGTTCGGAGGAGTTGCGCGCGGTAAACACATTCTCGAGGGCTTCCGAGGCAAGCTGTTTGGCCAGCAAATCCTGTTGCGAACTGTGTGTGGTGGCCATGGCGACCCCGAAGACGCTGAGTACGCCGATTAATCCGATGGTGAGGATAACGGCGGCGATGAGCATCTCGAGCAAGCTGAATCCGCTGGCCGGACTTGGCCGCCGCCCCGCATTGCGGCTGGTTTTCATAGCTGCCCCCAATAAAGCCTGTTGGTATTTGTCCGCAACAGTTGCCATCCACGGACGCGTCCGGTGATGCCGAAAACCGTGGTTGCCCGTGAACTCATCAGCTCGCCTGGGCGCGCGATGTAGACCACACCGTTGTTCAGCCTTCCATTGACGTCCCGGGCCGAGCCGTCAGGGTAAAAGTAAACGGCGTTGATGCCTCCGGGGCCGGCGCCAATGTCGAAATCAATCGCAAAAGCGCCTGTGCCGAACCCATCGGGGGTGGTGAGGGCCGTGGAAGGAATGCCCACCTCATTGGAAAACGCAACGTCGGAAGGCAATGTAGTTGTTTGCACTACGATTCCGGTCGCCGATTGGGTGACCGTGATCGTTCCCGGAGCGGTGAACGTCACAAGGTAAACGCGGCGCTCAGCCTCAGCTCTTTCCCGGGCCAGCGCCAGGGTGGTCAGGGTGGCCGTTTCGGCGGTATTCACATGCACCGAGCGCAGTGCAGGCGCAACATTAAACACGCCAATGGACGCCACTATCAGGATAATACTAACCACAATGAGAAGTTCAAACAGGCTAAATCCGAGTTCTTGCCGTTTAATTTCCATAAATCGTTTGATTTCCACAAAGCCTCAAGGCCATCTCGCCAGAGATTATTCGGCGCGTTGCAAGTTCAGTGGGTGACATTACCTTTTGAGCACAACAGGAGTCAACCTCGTTCTGCCAAAAGCCAGCACCATTAGGCCGTTATCATTCTCGTCCAGACAGACCGGGTACGAAATGCCAATTTCTCGCCTCATGAAAGCGATCACTAAGGATTTCCCGAATGACAAAGCACTTTCACATTAGAATACCCTAATTGGCTGTGGTTTGGCGGGTTGAATTGGAAGCGGTATTTTAGGACATGCATGCCGGTGGGTGGTATCGCGTTACGAAAGGCCAGTCGCTCTTTTTTACTTGCGAGTATAATCCAAACATGAGTTCTCTCAGAATGGTTGCCGTATTTCTCCTGTGCATGAGCGTGTCCGTCGTGGCGGGCCAGAAGTCAGCTTCTCTGGAATTTCTGGTGGTGAAAGACGCCGACGGCAAGCCGGTGCGCAATGCTGAAATCGTCCTCCATCCGGTGGACAAACACGGCAAACAAAAGGCGGAAGGGTTGGAAATCAAGACCCACGAAGACGGTAAAGCGCAAATCGGAGGCATTCCATTCGGCAAGTTGAGGGTGCAGGTGATTTGTCCAGGCTACCGGACTTTTGGAGCGGACTATACGGTGGGCGGGCCACAGATGGAAATCACCATCAAACTGCAAAAACCTTCGGAACAATACAGCATCTACAAGTGAGGCCCACACGGGACTTGCCAGTACGGTGAGCAGGAGACTTAGGAGCCATCGCGGATCGGGACATCTGGACATCGGGTAATCGGGACATCGGAACTGCACAGGCCGCTGTCCAGTGTGTTCCGATTATCAGATTACTTTTTCTTCTGGTCACCGTACCAGGCAGGCCTCTTGCCGCGGCAGGTGTTTTCCGCCCGTACCCAACGGCCTCAGGGCCTGCGAATCGGCCAGCAGTTGAATTGTTTCCTTGACAGAATCGCTCTGGGATGTCATTTCTAGTAGCTTTGCATTCTGCGGCCCGGATTTTGGGGAGAGGAAGAACGATTGAACGTCAAGGTTTTCTTTCACAACAAGTGTTTTGATGGCACGGCCTCGGCCGCGCTTTTTTCGCGCTTCTATCGCGAACGCATCAACCCGGCCGCCCAATTCGAGTTCAGCGGCCTGCTGCATCGCGCGGGGGCGCTTTTCCGTGAAGAGGACTTTAACGGCGACGAGAACGCCATCGTCGATTTCAAGTATTCGCCGTCGCCCCGCATCACATGGTGGTTCGACCATCACCAGAGCGCTTTTCTCACGCCCGAGGATGCCGAGCATTACCGCCGGGGCAGCCAGGCGCAGAAGTTTTTCGATCCGGAGTTCAAGTCCTGCACCAAGTTCCTGGCGCACATCGCGGCGGAGAAATTCGGTTTCGATCCGCAGCCGGTGGCCGAGCTGATTGCATGGGCCGACATCATCGACGGCGCCCAGTTTAGCAGCGCCGCCATGGCCGTCGAGCTGGCCGAGCCCGCGCTGCAACTCACGATGGCGATTGAATCGACCAACGATCCGGCCTTTCTTCCGCGGCTGATTCCGTTGCTGGTCAGCGGTCCGCTCGCGCAGGTCATTCAGGAGCCCTTTGTCGCTTCGCTGATTCCACCTCTGCTCGAACGCCATCGCAATTCCATCGGCATTCTGCGCGAGCGCTCCGAATGCCGGCAGGGGACCATTTACTTCGATATTTCAGATCAAGACCTGGAAGGCTATAACAAGTTCATCCCTTACTATCTTCACCCGGAAGCGGTCTACAGTATTGGATTGAGCAGCAGCAGTTTTCGCGTCAAGGTGGCGGTCGGCTCGAATCCGTGGACGAAGAAGCAGAACATGGTCAACCTGGCAAAAATCTGCGAGCGCTATGGCGGCGGAGGGCATGCCCGCGTGGGCGCCATTTCATTTCCGCCGGACCGAGCCGTGGATGCCCGGAAAGCGGCCGCGGAAATTGTGCAGGAACTGAGGGCTGCGGAAGCCGGATAGGGAGATAGGGAATTAGCTGCAGGCCCGACTCATTGCAGCACTTCGTGGAGCGGGCGCCAGTGTGCCCGTCGCCATGTTTATGCCCACAAAGCACCAAATGGAAGTGCCGCGATTTTGTATATGGAAATAAGAGGCCCGGCGCCACAGATCATACTGCGCATTCAGGAAGCACTGGCGGCAGAAGGGAAAGATCCCAGATCACGATGCGGCGGAAGAGTAGATCCTTCTCAGTTTTGGATGTGTTTCGATGATTGCACTTTGGCGGTGCAGTAGCATAAGCTATCATTATATATTGGAGGCGCTTATGTTTCATTCTCTTTCCGGGAAGTTTCTTGCCATAGCTCTATTCCTTTCTTGTAGCTTGGCGCTGGCCGCCGGACAGAAACCCGAAGCGCCTCCGGCGCCCCAGACAGCGCGCCAGGCATTGATTGAAATGCTCAAGGGTGGCGCCAGCGGATGGAGCAAGCATCTGACCGTGGAACTTAAACAGCAAATCGACGAGCAGACAAAGGCCAAGGACTTGCGTGGAGGTTATCTGGCGGTCATGTCGCCATTCACTTCCATAGGACTGCAGAAGGGCACGGAAATCTTCAGCGATGGGCCGGTTTTGCTTTCAGTGCAGGAACCCAACAGCAGCGAAAAGATTGAAGTGCGCATCGACAGTGAGGACCCTCATGGCGACCAGGAAGATATCCAGATCTCCATCCACCTGTTTCGCGATGGCCAGGAGAAGAACATTCCGTTTTTTTCCGGTATTACCGTGGGCCTGAAGAAGCAGAAGGAGATATGGCGGCTGAACGAGATCTCTGCGCCGGTGAAACTGGCGGTCGGCGATCCTCAATTTTTTGAAGACCTTGCCGGCTTGAATGGCCCTTCCGCGAAGCAGGAAGCTTCTTCCGGTTCGGCGCCCCCGGTGCGGGAAGAGCGCCCGCCGTTGGGAATTATCCCGGTCATGAACTATCTCGCGTATGCCGAGAGTAGTTACGCTGGACAGCATCCCGAAGCCGGGTTTACCTGTAGTCTGTCAGACCTTGTGGGACCACTGAGCGAAAGCTCGGCCCTGGATCGGCTGATCGATCCCTCCATTGCCGGCGGCAGCTACAATGGCTATCGCTTTTCTATTACCGGATGCGGCTCCCGGCCCTCGGAAACGTTCCACATTGTGGCTGAACCTGACCACACCGGCCCCGCGACCACGGCTTTCTGTGTCAATTCCACGCATGTCGTGCGTTCCTCCGACGATGGACGGGGCGCCACCTGCCTGGCTGCGGGCGTCGTGACTCATCGGCCCCAAACTTCCATCGATTGATGTGACGGGTGGAAGATTTGGCCGGTGGAATTGGCCCGGATGGCTGGAGTGGCGGCGGCTGGTTTTTAAAAGACGAAAAAATGTAAACTTGCTCTGACAGTCTATTGTGGTGCGTGGTTGTCTGGTGGTGAAGGCTTCCCGCCCCCTGTCTTCCGGTTGGATGGGTCTTCCATGGTACGGCTTTCGGTCCGCTGTTTTGGGCAAGTGAGAGTACCGCAACCGGGGACAGCAACTCGTCAGGTTGTTGCTATGAGTTTGCGAGTCTTAATTTGCGGCGAAGAACACGTTGCGCAGCAGTGGTTGCGCGAACTACCCGCCGATGTTGTCTTCCGCGTTTCCAGCTCACGGGCGGAGTTCGAACAGGCCCTGCAGGAAAGCTGGGACGTGGTCCTGAGCAGCTACCGGATAGATGATTTCGGTGTACTCGATGCTTTGGAGGTCCTGCGGCGTAAAGACCCCGCCACGCCCCTGGTCGTGGTTGCCGGAGCCATCGGCGCACAGGCCGGCTCCGAGTGCATACGGGCAGGGGCCGCCGTCTTGGTAGGCGAAGAGGACTTGCGGAGGCTTCAGCCTGCCATGGAAGAGGCGGTCCGGGAAGCCCAGGAACGGAATGCCCGGGTGGAAGCCGAACGGGAACGCTTCCTCGAAATGGCGAGTCACCGGGCCACGCTGCAGCGCAGCCTGGCGGGCTTCTATCTCAGCACCATCGGCGGTAAATTACTCGACTGCAATGTTGCCTTCGCCAGGATCTTTGGCTTTGAATCGGCCGCTGAAATACGGACGCGATCGACCCTGAGTCTCTACCTGTCGCCCGCCGACCGCGACGCTTTTCTCGCCCGGATCAAGGCGCACCGTCAGGTCTCGAACCTCGTGACCCCCATGCTGCATCGCGATGGTTCAACCATATGGATACTCGAAAACACAACGTTCATCGAGCCCGAAGATGGTGGCGAAGCCCGTATGGAAGGCACCATCATGGACATTACCAGCCGCAAGCAGGCGGAGGATGAAGAGGAACGGTTACGCAGCCAACTGCTAAGGATCGCGTGTGAGTGGATCGGCACTTTTGACGCGGTCACCCAGCCGCTGGTGCTGCTGGACCCTAAATTCAACATCGTCCGGCTCAACCGCGCATTCAAAGAAGCCGCGGGCATGGCTTCGTTCCAGGAGTGTGCCGGTAAGCCACTGAGCGCCGTTTCCACCGGCGAACCCTGGCATTCGTCGGTGTTCTTTGCCCGGGAAGTGGCGGCCGGCCGTGCCGGCATACGCAAGGTGCAGGGCGCAGACGGCATGATATGGGAAATCGACGGCGCAATTTTCCCGGGGACGGCGGAGAACGACCCGCGCATCATTCTTACTTTCCGCGATATTACAGAACGGGTGCAGGCGGAAGAAGGTCTTGCTCTTTTGAATGCCACACTCGAAGGCAAAGTCCGGGGGCGCACGCGCGAGCTGGCGCAGGCGAATGCGGAGCTTTCCCTCCGCAACCGGCAAGTGGAGCGGTCGAACCGCATGAAGAGCGTGTTTCTGGCCAACATGAGCCACGAGCTGCGCACGCCGTTGAACGCCATCATCGGGTTTACGGAGCTGCTGCGCGAGCAGCTCGCCGGTCCGCTCAACGACAAGCAGAGAGACTATCTGGGCCATGTGTTCAAGGCGTCAAAACATCTGCTGGGCCTTATCAATGACGTGCTTGACCTGGCCAAGATCGAAGCCGGCCAGATCACACTGAACCCTGAATCCATCGACCTGCCATCTTTCCTGGCCGATGTGAAGAACCTCATTGCGCCTATGACCGCCGGAAAAGGGCTCATCTGCGAGGCGGAATGTGAGCCCGGCCTGGTGCTCTACACCGATGCGGCCCGGCTGCGCCAGATACTGTTGAATCTGGCCGGTAATGCGGTGAAGTTTACGCCTGCGAGCGGTCGCATGAAGATCAGCGCCCAGCGCGATGGCGCTTACATTACGATCAGTGTGCTCGATTCCGGGGTCGGCATAGCCGTGGAGGAACAGGAGGCGGTATTCGAGGAATTCTTCCGGGCCACCTTGGGGGCAGGCATTTCCTCAGAGGGCGCCGGACTCGGGTTGCCGATGGTGAAACGGCTGGTGGAGCGGATGGGCGGTAGCGTGAAGATGCGCAGCGCGCCCCAGCAAGGCAGCGAATTCTCGTTTACCGTTCCGTTGCGACACGACACGACTGGAGTTACCCATTGAGCAGAAAGGTCTTGGTCGTGGAAGACAATCAGGCGAGCTGTGAACTGCTGGTGGAGGCGCTCAGCAGCCTCGAATGTGAAGTCCGGGCGGTGCGTGACGGCGCCGCCGCTCTGCAAGAGGTCCTCTCTTTTAGGCCCAAAGTCGTCCTGATGGATATCCAGCTACCGCTGATGGATGGCGTTTCCGTACTACGCGCCATCCGCCGCGATCCTTCGCTGCAGAGCGTGCGCATCATTGCGGTTACCGCCTATGCCATGCAAGGTGATCGTGAAAGGTTCCTGGACCAGGGCTTCGATGGATACCTGGGCAAGCCGTATGAGGTTGCCACGATGATCAATGAGGTCAGGAAGGCCCTGGATGCCGCCTAGTTCCTCCGTAGAACCGGCCGTGCGAGTCATGATCGTGGACGACGATCCCCAGAGCCTGGCCCTGAACGCCGCCGCGATTGAAGGGTGCGGCCTGGAAATCATCACCATCGACCACCCGGAAGAGGCCCTGCGGCGCGCCCGGAAAGAGCGGCCCTCCATCGCTTTACTGGACCTGCGCATGCCCTCCATGAACGGCATTGAGCTCATGGAGCACCTGACCGCCTTGGACCCGAATATCGACGTGATTCTGATTACCGCCCACTATTCCGCCGAGTCGGCGGTAGAAGCGGTCCACAAAGGCGCATGCGATTACTTCGACAAACCCATCTCGGTGCAGCGGCTTCGCGACCGGGTACACAAGCTGGCCGAAGACGCCCGCCAGCGGCTGCAGCGCGCGGAAATCGAACGCGCCTCGATCGATATCTATCAGTTCGAAAACATGATCGGACGCAGCGCCGCCATGCTCGATGTATTCGTGCAATTACGGCGGATTGCTCCTCATTTCCGCACCATCCTGGTTTCGGGGCCAACCGGTTCCGGCAAGGAACTGGTGGCCAAGGCCCTGCACCAGTTGAGTCCGGCGGCGCGCGGAAGTTTTGTGGCCTGCAACTGTTCTGCGATTGTCGAGTCACTGTTCGAGAGTGAACTGTTTGGCTACGTCAAAGGCGCATTCACCGGGGCCAACAACGATAAGATAGGGCTCTTTGAATATGCCAACAACGGCACCATCTTCCTGGATGAAATCGGCGACATGCCGCTCAACACCCAGGCCAAGCTGTTGCGCGTGCTGCAAATGCAGGAAATCTTGAGGGTCGGCTCGACTACGCCACGCAAGATCAATGTGCGCGCCATCGCCGCCACCAACCACGACCTGAAAGCCATGGTCGCTGAAAAACTGTTTCGCGAAGACCTCTATTACCGGCTGGCGGCCATCGAGGTGCGCTTGCCGTCACTCAAAGACCGCATGGAAGACCTGCCGCTGCTCACGCGCTATTTTCTCGGAAAGTACAGCCAGGAGTACCACAAGACCGTGAGCTTTATTTCGCGCCGCGCTGAGGCCATGCTCTCCCGTTATGCCTGGCCCGGCAATATCCGCCAGTTGGAGAGCGCCATTGCTCACGCCTGCATGATGGCCGAGAGTGCGACCGTCGACGTGCAGGATTTTCAGGAGGAATTACGCAGCTCGGGACCAGTGGATCTCTCCAGTGTCCAAACCGAGGTCATGTCGATGGAGAAAATGCAGCGGGTGTATGCCCGCAGCGTGGTTGCCAAGGTGGGCGGCAACAAATCGCGGGCCGCCGATGTTCTTGGGATCAGCCGGGTCACACTCTACAAGCTGCTGGCCGGCCCCGATGGGACCGGCGAGTCTTGATTTCGGGGGGCGCCCGCAGCCGATGCGTAGACACGTAACTTGTTACGTCTAAAAGCTTACGCTCTTTGAATGTCACTTTTGGCGAAAGATGAATCCGGCACAAATCTTTTTCCTCGGCATTTTTTAAGATCGCCGGCTTTTGGGACGTAACAAGTTACTCGTCATGGTGGCAGCAATCAAGCCTTTGCCACTTACTTGATCTTCTTCATCTTGATCGCCTTCATGCCGGCCGCAAACACCTGCGGGCGGTCATTGTTGTATTGCGTCTTGGCGAGTTCCTCGATGAGATCGACGGTGCGCCGGGGAAGCCGGTAGGTCATGCGCGCCATTTCCTCCGGGTGCGGACTAGGCGCAGGGGGCGGATCCATGCGGATGAGAAGCTCCATGGCCACCTGCAGAACCCGCCCGTTCGACCGGTATTCGGGCGCGGCCTTCTTGATTTCCTCCAGAACGGCGGCCGGCAGCGTGTATCTCCGCGACACGTCCACTGGGCCAGGCTTGGCCGGCTTTTTGCGCCTCTTGCCCTTGGGGCGCTCCCAGGGCTTGGCAGGTTTCTTGGCTGGTTTCATCGATACAACTCCCCCGGTCCCGCAACGATAGCGCCCTGACATAGCGGCATGTCGCCAGGCAAAAACCAGTCTAACACACTGATGTGTCGCATCGCGAGACGGAAAAGTCGCGGGCATTCACGCAATTAGAGAATTCTAATTTTACTCTTCCAGAACGGCCCTGAAGGGCTATGCTTCTGCCTGTGACCCGGCAGCTTACTCTAGGGCGGTGTCCTCCGAAAACTGCACGCCTCGGGGAAGTTTCCGCCAATACCAAACTCACAAGGAGAAAAGCATGAAAAATACCATATGCAAGATTGTCCTGGCTCTATTGACGCTGGCTGCCTACGGTGCTGCGCCAGTTCCAGCCGGCGCCGACGGCGTGCCCGCCCCGGCGTGTTGGCCTAACCCTTGTCAGCCGCAGTAGACCATGCCAGTTCCACCGAAATCTGCAACCCCCCTTTAAGGGGGCGTTTCCCAACACCACAAGACTCACACAAAGGAGACAACCATGAAAAAGACCATTCTCAGAATCATCCTGGCTACGTTGATTGCATGCAGTTGTGCGACCATGCTGGCGGCCGTGGATACGACACCACTCCCGGCATGCTGGCCTAACCCTTGTCAACCACAGTAGTGACCGTGTTCAGTTCTCCCCAAGACCTACAACACCGCGGGGGAATCTCGTTAATCTCAACGCCACAAAACTTATCACAAGGAGAAAAAGTATGAAGAAGAAGACCATATGCAAGATTGTCCTGGCCATATTGACTCTGGCTGCCTACAGTGCTACGCCAGTTCCAGCCGGCGCCGACACCGTGCCCGCGCCGATGTGCTGGCCTAACCCTTGTCAACCGCAGTAGTCTTGTTTGCTGTGAGTGGCTGGTTTAATCTGGCCACTCACAAATATGAGCAAAAGTGACTTATTGCTGAGCTTCGTTGGACCGATCTTGGCAATCTGCCTGGCGACCACTTTGCTCGTCCGCAAAATTTACCGCGAATTTCCATTTTTTTTCTTGTACATCGGCGCCTCAATACCGATCAGTATTATCCGGGTGTTCGTTATCGGCAACTACCAACTGTTTTTCATGGTTTATTGGGGAACAGAGGTCCTTTATACCCTTTTGGCGCTCTTGACGCTCCATGAGGTCTTCCGCACGGTCTTTGCGGCATTTTACGAGAACCGGTGGTTCTGGCTGTTTTTTCCGTGCGCGGTGACCGCCATTTCCGGAATGGCCATTGTCTATCGCTTTGGAAGTCCGCCGGTGCAGGCCAATCGGGTAATAAGTCTGATCGTTTCACTGGGAATGGCCGTGAACCTAGTGCAGGCGGCGATCTTTATACTTTTCTTCGGGCTGCTCTGGTGGAATGGAATCCGCTGGCGCAACTATCCCACGGGCATCGTGCTGGGTTTCGCCGCGATCGCCGTCGTTCTCCTTGGCGCGAATTGGGCGCGTTCTGAATTTGGAACAAAATTTAATACTCTGCGCAGCTATGCGCCGGCCGTGGCATATATAGTCGCCGTGGCCTTATGGCTGGAGACATTCTTGCGTCCGCCTGAGCCGGAGCCGAAATGGACCCATGAGATCACGCCGGAGCAGATGCTGGAACAAGTCCAGCAGTACACCAGGATCGTTGAAAGGCTCTTAGGAAGAAGAAAATGATAACTGGATGGATCGTGGCGTTGGTAATGGTTGTCTGCGCGCGGACCGCATGGCGGAGGTTCTATCGCTTCCCCGATCGCACCGAGCATGACGTAGTCTCATATTTGATGTTGATCGACCTGGGCGAGTTGAGCGACCTTGTGGACACGCTGATGGAAGAGCGGCTGCGCTACGAACTGCCGCCCCGGGAGTTCCGCCAAGCGCAACTGAAGCGCCTGCGTTTGTTGCAGGAGTATACGCGCTGGATGCGGCGCAATGCCGACATCCTGCAAGAGTGGGGCGAGTACGGCTTTCACCGCCGGTTGCATGCCGCTGAAGACGGCATACGGTCGGGCAGCCTGCAACTGATCGAAGCCTCCCGGCACTTCCGCCATGGGGCGCGCGCCATCCAGTTGCGGCTGCACATCCTGTTCATCCGCATGAATCTTTTTCCTTCCCGGCCCGTTCCCCTGCTTGCGCCGGCCCGGCACATCGACGAAACATTTGACCTGCTGTTCGCATATCAATCGCTGCGGATCGCCGCGGAGTACCTGAGCCGCGCCTATGGCGAAGATTGCTACGAGAATCTGGCTCAAGTGCTGTAGCTCTCGCTGCGGCAGGAATTTAATGCCTGGGAACCGCGCGCAGTAGGAACCGGCTGCGCTCTTTGGCGGTGAGCAGCCGCTCGACTTCGAGCAGCCTTTCAGGAGAGCATTCGATGGGAGTATCGAGGGCGCCGATGCCGGGAAAGTGTTCCTGGGCCCGGCGCAGCTTGCGCGCGATGGCTTCAGCGTCCTTGAAGGCCACCTTCTGCTTGGCAAGGCACTCCAGGGACTCTTCATAGCTCAGTTCGAACGCCGAAAACGGTTGCTTTTCGGCAAAGCAGCGCACGGCCCGGTGGATGCCGTCGAGCAAAATGAGACCTCCAAAGCGCCTTGTGAATATCCCCGGCGCGGCCGGGTCAACGTGTCCAAGGTGATCGAGGTCAAATTCATTCATGCCCAGCAGGATTCGGAGCGCATCGGGGGCGATGGCGGCGGCCGGCCTGCCGTCGGCCGCTTTTTCCCTGGCCCGGTCGAGCCTGAAGATATAGGTGTCGAGTTCATCCAGGAAATGGTACACCTCCACCATTCCAGGCTGCCGCCTGGATTGGCAAATGGCGCACTTATGACTCGTCCTGGACTGGCGTGGTTTCTTATTTCTTGTCAATCGGCAACGGGCCCTTTCTGCGCCCAATCCCGCCTCGGCTCCATGGTACACGCCAATATGTCATGTGGCAAGCACACAGCAATATGTGGGTGCTTAACAGTCTTGGGGGAAGAGTCCCAGATCGATGGACTGGCGGCGTTGCATCTCGACAAGCAGGGACCGTACCTGTCGCTCAGGGGATTCAGAATGTGTTGTTGCCTGCTGTAGAGAGACACGGGGCACTAAAGTGCGAGCAGGGGCTAAAAGCCCAGTCGCTTCTACAATTTAACGGCACGACTACGCCGCCCATCGTTCGCTCCGCTCGCTCCGGGCGGCTCAAGTCGTGCCCTGATACCTGCGATGGCTAAAGCCGACAGCTCATTGGCAAAGATTGCATTCTCGCCTGCCTCTCATCGCTTCTCGGCGCAGTTCCCCTAAAACGGTCAAGCACCCGGAGCCAGACCGCGTCCTTGTTTAAAGCCTGTACAGTCTGTATCGAATGCTTACAGACCCTTCACCGGGAAGCGGGTCATCCCGATCTCAGATAGATGAAAACAATAAGGCCCCCCGGTTTGATTCTGGCAGCACGATTGCACACCAACAGGGAATGGTATTGTGAATCACTACCGCCAGGAATGGATACAATGTAGGTTGTGTTACGGGGGCTAGGCCTACCGAAAACCACTTATCTACGTTAGTGATATGCTAGTGACGATCTGATGGTCTACGGTCCGATGCCCGGTATTCATGAGAGTATGGGATTGCCGATTTGAGACGGTCTTGAGTGCGCACTTTAGCTCCAATGACGTCCGGCGCATTCACCCCAGAAGCGCCTTCTAGCAGTGGGGCTCCCCGCGAGGCCCTGCAGCCTCATGGGGAAGGCCAGCCATGGGGCGTCTGGGCGAGGCGCTCGGTCTTCGCTTTTTTTGCTCTCCACATCGTTTTTCTGCTCCTTTGGACAGGCCCCGGACGGGCCCCAACTTCCTGCCTGCTGCTGCTTTGCATCAGCCTGGGATCAACCGCAGTCTGCTTTTACAATGCCCGCCTCGCGCCCGTCCGCAGCCGCTTCTGGAAGCTCACCGGCGCCAGCTTCCTGCTGTGGAGCGTTTCACTGGCGGTCTCCATTGTCTATGAAGATGTGCTGCATATTTCCATCAACTCCTGGTGGCTGGGCAATCTACTGGCCTTGGTGGCGCCCGCGCCTCTGCTGTTGGCAGTCGATGATAGCGCTGAAACCCGGCGTATCCGTTTCGTGGACGTGCTGCATGTGGTCACCGTCTCGGTGGCGGTCTATCTCTGTTTCATTTTTATTCCGTGGAGAAATCTGGGCGATAGCGCCGAGTTCGGCTTGCGGGTGTGGAAGGTTTCCCTGATTCGGGATGCAGTCATGACGCTGCTGCTCCTGGGACGGCTTTTGCGCGACCGGGAGTGGCCCTCGTCAGGTGCGGTGGCGGCCTACCTGTTTGCTTTCGGCGCCGGAGAGAGTGTCTATCTCTACTACCACGCTCAGGGAAGACTGCATTCCGGCGCCCTGGCCGATATGGTTTGGAGCGTGCCGTTCGTCCTGGCTGTGCTGATTTCCAGACGGGAGCATGGGTGGAAGACTCTCCCGAGGCGCGGGCGCAAGGGAGCAGTGCTTTATGGGGCCGTGATCTTGCATGCCGTACTGATATCGGCGTTGCTGTTTTCTATCGCCACCTTCACAGGCACACAATTGCGGGTTGCCCAGGCCGGCCTGGCGCTTTCATTTCTTATGTTCGCTATCCGCATCGTGCGGATTCATCGTGTGCTTGCCGAAACCATCGAGCAAATGCAGTCCCTGAATCAGGGACTGGAGACGCGAGTGCAAGAACGCACCCGGCAGTTGCAGATGGCCAACCGCAAATTGCAACTCCAGAACACCAAGATCTCACGCTTGGTGGCGTTCAAAAGGCGGTTTATGGCCAATGTCAGCCATGAATTCCGCACTCCCTTGAATGCCGTGATCGGCTTTTCCAGCTTGTTGCTCCAGGGCAGCGGCCATGATGCCGGCAAGCGGCGCCAGTATCTTGAGCATGTGCGCAGATCGGCGATCGATCTTTCCTGGCTGGTCAATGATGTGCTTGACTACGTTGATCTCGACACCGGCGATGCCCGGCTTTCGCTCGTGCCCGTGGAGTTGAGAAATCTGTGCCGCACGGTCGTTACGGGCATGGAGCCGGTGCTCGATGAAAAGCAGTTGCAGATTGACTGCCAGATCGCGGAAGTCCGGGTGATGGCGGATGAAGCCAGGTTACGCCAGGTGGTGCTCAATCTCCTGAAGACCGCCATTCAATTCACGCCTCCGCACGGGACCATCCGGCTCTTCGTGGATGAACGCCCTGGGCAAGCTGAAATCAGGATTTGCGATGGCGGTCACGGCATTCCCCTGGAGCGTATGGAAGAAGTCTTCGGAGAGTTTTCCCAGCTTGGCCCCGACCGGGAAATGCAAATGGCCGGCCCCGGCTTGCGCCTCGCTCTGGCAAGAAAGCTGGTCGAAATGCACGGCGGCAGCATTCATGTGGAAAGCGGCTTCGGTCAGGGTGCGTCGTTCATCTTCAGCCTTCCGGCCACCTCCTGCTGACCCCCACAACCGTTACGCCTCAGAGTGTCCCATCTCGAAAACGATTGAGGACCATTTAGGGTTGGCAAGAGTTGGCGCATGGTCTGCGGATGCTCCTGAAAGGGCGATTACGAGCGCCGGCTTTTAGACGTAACAAAGTTACGTCTCTGCATCGGGTGTCGTGCTGCGTTATTTCTCCGGGGTTTTGCCGCCTCCGTCGTTGGCTTGCACGCGCTTTAAACCGTCTTGGGCGTATTCGTCGTTGGGGTCGAGGGCCAGGGCGTGTTTGTAGGCGTTGAGGGCCTTCTCGGGCTGCCGTGTGTTCTCATAGGCGTAGCCCAGCATGCTGAAGGATTCAGCCGAAGTCTGGCCGCTGGTTGTGTCGCGTTCCAGAAGCTCAATGGCTGAGGGCAGATCAACGTTGATGAAAGCGCCCCGTACGGCAAACATACGGGCATCGTGTCCGTGGACTTTGACCAGTTCGCGTCCGGCGGCGAAGAGCAGCAGGGCGGCCACACTGAGAATTACGGAGCGCGCTATGGTGTTCGCGGTCTTGGATGCGCTGAAGAAGCTGGCCAGGGGCAACCCGATGATCAGGCCGGAAATGAATCCGCCGAGATGGCACATGTTATCGGTGTTTCCGCCCTGGCCTAGAAGGAAATTAACTCCGACAAAGAAGGCCAGGCTTCCGAACAGAGACTTCTTGGCGCCCTCTGAAAGCATCAGATCGCCAAACTTGATGCCTACCAGCAGGGCGCCGGCCAGCCCAAAGATAGCGCCCGAGGCCCCTACTGTATTGCGCGCCGGTTCGTAGTTCAGGCTGAGCAGGTTGCCGCCCACCGCTGTCAGAAGATAGATGAGCACCGTAGAGACGCGTCCGAAAAGGCGTTCGCATAACTTGCCCAGGCTGAACAGGCACCACATATTGAAGCCGATGTGCCAGATGCCGGCATGTAAAAAGCCGGCGGTTAGCAGCCGCCAATACTCGCCGCTCAGTGTTAGCGGGCCGCGGTTGCCGCCCCACGCTGACAGCCAGTCGCCCGTGAATCCCGTGAGATAAGCGGCGATATTGACCGCCATGAGGGTGACGGTGGCCGGATAATCGCGCATGGTCCCGGTTGAGATCCCGCGGCTTGCGCGCGAGGTGGCCTTGCCGGCGCACTTATCGCAAAGTACCGGGGCTACGCCCTCGTCATTGACTTGCAGTTCGGAGCCGCATCTAAAACATGTAGGCATAGTGAATTACAGGATAACAAAAGCCAGTGGGGAATCGGGGGATTGGGTGATCTGGCGATCGGGACATCGGATAATCGGGACATCGGAAGATCTGCAACTCAGCAATCCGCAAGACTGGGCCCGCATCTATCTTGGATTCTCGACCTTGGATTCTCGACCTTGGATTCTCGACAACCCTTGCTGATTATTTCTTCTGCCTATCCAGAGACAGGGCGCTCTTTGCTTCAGTGTCGGCGTCGCCGTTCCTGCCCATCTGCCGGTAGACGATCGCCAGTTGCTGGTGGGGCCTCGCATCCTTCGGGTCAAGTTCGATGGCTTTCTTGAGCGCCGTTTCTGCTTCCGTGAGGCTGCCGGTCATCCGCAGGGCTTCTCCGAAATAGCGGAAGTCTTCGGATTCCCAGGTTATCTTGCCGGCCATCTTCTTGAATAAAGCCACGGCCTGGTCCGGATGTCCCTGCCCCAAGAGGGTAGCCGCCATATTCACCTGCACCCATGGAAAATCCGGCTGGAGAGTGAGTGCGTATTGGTATTCCGTCATGGCTTCGCTGTAGCGGTGAGCGCCGGCCAAGGCATAGCCCAGCGCTCCGTGAATCTGAGGGTCCTTGGGCCGCAGGGCGACCGCCTTTTGAAAATGGGGGATGGCGGCGGTGTAGTCTGCCGACTGCTGCAGGACCTCTCCTTCATATATCTCAAGATCCAGAGCTTTGGCCTTGACCAGAAGCGGAAACATAGCTGCCAGGGCCACGGACAAGCCTGCCGCGGCGATGACCTGCCGTGTTCGGCGTTCTTCCATCGGCGCCGAGTACGAGTGCGCGAAGAAGAACCCCAGGACGAGCCCCGTGAGTAGCCCTCCTAAATGCGCCATATTATTGATCCGCCATGCGAGCCCGATAATCAGGTTCATGACGGCGAAGCGCACCACCCAGCCCAGAATGCCCTTGACCCGCGTCTTGGGCAGGTCCAGCTTCGCGAAGTAAAAGAAAGAAATCAAGACGCCGGCGATCCCGAAGATTGCGCCCGAGGCCCCTGCGCCGTTCCGTATGGGGCTCCACCACAGACTGAGCAAGGACGCGCCGACGGCGGTGACGATGTAGACCAGCACCGTCGTCAGCTTGCCCAATAGACGTTCCAGCGGCTGGGCGAGCGCCAGCAGGCACCACATGTTGAGCGCCAGGTGAATGATGCCGATGTGGACGAAGGCCGAAGTCACGCTGCGCCAGTACTGGCCACCCAATGTGAGAGGACCGTTGTCTGAGCCCCAGCGGGTAAGGTGCTCAGAGCTTGGCAACATGAATGAGACCCCGGTACCCACCATCACTGCGAAGACGGCCACATTGATGGCCACCAGAAAATGGGTTGCGGTCAGCCATGCCGGGCCGGAGTCTGCTGCTGGAGGAAGATCGTCCCATAGACGTGGACGGCGCGGCGCTGTCTCCTGGCGTGTGAGTTCAGTCTCGGTTTGCGCGCGGCAGTCATTGCACAAAGGGGAGTTGTCGCCAAAACTGAAGGCGGGCAGGGGTGTGCCGCATTTGAGGCAGTTTGCCAAGGTGAGATCCTACCTCATTGTAAGGCTTCCCAGACGGTAGAGACGGTGCTCCGCACCGTCTCCTGGAGTTTCTACATTTTCGGGATGCTAGTCCATTGGAAGAAGTCCCGCAGGGACGAGTGATCACTCCACGTACGCAAAAGGTACTTTTGAATTTGAGCGCAGGGTGGAGTATCTCCGAT
>Ga0210403_10000797_pt1 | contig 31412 bp, 31 predicted proteins | sample IncBWC19MmetaG_FD_150863 | JGI IMG/M metagenome (GOLD analysis project Ga0210403, IMG submission 150863) | Forest soil microbial communities from Barre Woods Harvard Forest LTER site, Petersham, Massachusetts, United States - Inc-BW-C-19-M | ecosystem: Environmental > Terrestrial > Soil >...
GAATATCAATACTCAGTGATTCGCGCCACCAAGAGGAACCATGAATAAGATTGCGAGGCGCTTTCCATTGTCCATTCTCTCCGCGTCTCTGCTGGCTTTCGCCATATTTCTCTCGCTTTCCAGGTCGGCTCCGGCGCAAAGTCAGGATGTACAGGTCATCGAAATTACGGCGAAGAAATACGAATACTTGGCCTCACCAATTCACGTAAAGAGTGGGACCAAAGTTCAACTCAAGATCACAGCCACCGACCACGATCATGGTTTCAAAATCGCCGCTGTTCCCGATAGCGCGGTAACGAATGGCACGGCTGGGCTGGTTTTCACTTCTCCACAAGACTGCTGGCAGCTTAAACAGGGTGAAACGACCACGATTGAATTCTTGGCCCGAGCGTCCGGCACGTACACATTTAGGTGTTGCCATACTTGCGGTCTGGGCCATCGGGGGATGAAAGGCCAGATTGTTGTGGATTAGCGGGTGCAGGCGAGCTCAGAAAGAGCAATGTGCCTTGGTGGCGTCGGAGCCAAGCGTCAATAGCCAGCGCGACTGTTCTGCCCCTATCTCGTCATTCAGCGCAGAAGGCCGATACGGCGCAGAAGGTCTTGAAAGCGCGGATCTGAGCGGAGAGGATCGAAGCCTGGCCGCAACAGGGCGCCCGGATTAAATCGCTCTTCGTAGCTTCTTTCGAGCCAACTCATCGCTTGACCCGAGTCCCCAAGAGATACATAAATCGCCGCAATCTCCGAAGCACGCGAATATCTGGGGCTGGAGCTCTTTTTCAGATCGCCCAGTAGCTTTACTGCTTCGTTCCGTCTGCCGGATCCGGCGTAGGCGCGGGCAAGATTAGCGATGACGGGCGCGCTGCCCCCGGAAAGCTGGGCGGCTTTTTCCAGTTCCGCGACAGCCTCGTTGAGCATCTGTTTTTGGAGGTAGGCCTGACCGAGTTGATTATGTGCGAGAGCGAAATTGGGATCCATTTCTATGGTCTTGCGGCTCTGTCGTATCGATTCGTCATAAGAATGCGCAATGACAAGAAGCTCCGCCAAATCGGCGTTAATAATGAGGGACAGCGGGTCCAGGTTTTCTGCTTTTCGCATTTCCACGACAGCTTCGTCGTAGTTCCCCACCAGGGCTAGATGCCAGGCGTACCAATGGTGGGCGGTTGCATAGCCCGGGTTCAGTTCAATGGCCCGGCGGAATTCTCCTCCGGCAGCGTTGAAATCCCAGTCGAAGCCATCCAGACAGAACGCAAGCGAGTTGTGGGCTTCGCCCAGCGCGCTGTCCAATTCCAGAGCTTTGATCGCCGCGGCTTTCGCTTTGGGGAGTGCCTCTTTGGGAGTCATCACGGCATACTGCCAGTCTCCCAACAAAGCATAGGTGTCGGCTAAACCGGAATAAGCTTGAGCATATTTCGCGTCCTCCTCGAGGGCCTGATGGAAATAAGCCAAGGCCACCTTCAAACCATCCGCGGTTCGCTTATTCCAGAAGTAGCGCCCTTTGAGATAGGACTCGTAAGCTTGCGGATTAACAACCTTTACAGTCTTCAGGGCAGCTTGTTCCTGCGGATTTAAATTGATGCGAATTTGATCTGCAATGGCTCTCGCCACCTGGTTTTGCAGCGCCAAGGTGTCCCGCAATTCACCCTCATAGCTCTCGGACCACAAGTGCTTGTCCGAGGAGGCTTCGATCAATTGCGCGGTGATGCGGACCTGGTCGCCGGAACGGAGGACAGTTCCCTCCACAATGGCGTCCACATTCAGCTCTCGGGCGATCTGCGGGAGAGGTTTGCGTGCATGTTTGTAAGCCATCACGGAGGTGCGCGAGATCACCCGCAAAGCGCTGATCTGCCCGAGATCCGAAATCAACTCGTCGGTCATTCCGTCAGCGAAGTAGTCCTGAGACGCGTCGTTCGAGAGGCTTTCGAGGGGAAGAACAGCCAAGGAGCGAATGACGGGGGACGCGCGGTTCCAGGAGTGCAGTTTCCAGGCGGCCAGCAGCGCCGTCAGAAGAAGCAGCACGAATGCAGAGATTCTCCACGCGAGTGACGGCCGAAGTTCCTTGGGTTTTCCGGATTTGCCCACGAGATCCGCGCGATCACCAGATCCTGGCTCGAGACGAGGCTCGGTTGCGAGTGCAGGGCTGCGAACAGGAGCCGCGTCGGCAGGTTTTACTTCCGCGAGGAATCGGTAACCGCGGCGCGCAACCGTTTCTACAAAGCGTGGACTTTCTGCGGAATCGCCGAGGGCCTCGCGGATTTTGCTGATCGCTTTGTTGAGTCCGTGGTCGAAATCGACGAAAGTGTCCTCGGGCCAGAGTTTTTTCTGAAGTTCCTCGCGAGTTACGACCTCGCCGGGGTGCTCAAGCAGCATGGCCAGTATCTGGATGGGCTGTTCCTGAAGGCGAACTCGCAGGCCGTGCTTCCGCAATTCGCCCGCACGAAGATCCAACTCGAATACCCCAAAGCGGAGCCGCGCGCGGCGATGAAGGTCGTCTTGCATGAGGAGGTGAAAGCCCAGCGAAAGTGAGTGTACCACCGCGGCAGAGTGCGCCGAGAACCAAAGATGGGAACATCTTCCTGTAAGTCTTTTATAGACCTGTAGTTACCAGGGGACCTCGATTCCAGCGGAAAGGAACTGCGCGTCCATTGAATCGATCTCCGCCGCGAACCATAGTCAGGCCGTCAAGCGAAGGCAGGACGCGGCGCCGTCCCGAGGGAGGCTTTGATGTTCGAGGACGATCAGCTTGGGGATTTTGAGCAGGCGGTCTTACCGCATCTTGACGCCGCGTACAATCTCGCGCGCTGGCTGTTGCGCAATGACCAAGACGCCCAGGACGTAGCCCAGGAAGCATATTTGCGCGCTTTCCGATTCTTTCCCGGCTTCCGCGGTGGCAATGCGCGTGCCTGGCTCCTGAAAATCGTCCGGAACACTTGCTATACCTGGTTGCATGCAAACCGGCCCCTGCAAGACGCCGCGGAATTTGACGAAAACCTTTTCCGTCCTGATTCTTGCGCTCCCAATCCAGAAGAAGCCATGCTCCAAAACGACAGCAGCACTCTGGTGCGAAAAGCGATGGAGAAGCTCCCGCCGAATTATCGGGAAGTCATGATTCTTCGCGAACTCGAGGGGATGTCCTATAGAGAGATCGCAGCTATAACGGGCTTGCCCGCAGGCACCGTGATGTCGAGCTTGTCGCGTGCGCGGGGCCGTCTGCGCCAAATTCTGGCAAGTCTCGTGAGCGAAGATACGGCGCCAAGTTCGCGGCGAATAGCCGTTGTGAACATTTGATTGCCTGAGCGTCGATCATCCGTATTGCAAATTCCAGTTTATGGCAGCCGCCTGGCATATAGCGGGACGGGAGCAAGGTCATCTGCCAGCGTTCATCAGCATGGTTGTTGTTCCGGTCTCTTTGCGTGCGGCCGCTAGAGGCCTCAGGCCAGGAGATGAACTCGCGTATCGCGGCCGAAGACGATTTTCAACACGTCGTCATTCCGTGCGGAGGACCCGTCAGAGTCCCAGGCGTAATGGATCCCGCAGTTTCCGTTCGGGAGGTGAGAATTCAAGAACACTTGAGGAAGGGGATGGGCCGATAGAGGCGTTCCCGTCATTTCATTTTCTTCGCGGGTGCCCTGAGAAAGTCGTCCATAACTTGGCGACCGAAATACCAACAATTTTATTCCCGCCACCTAAACACCCCTCGATCGGGGAATTATCCGAGGGCATGCGGGGTCTTACACTCTGAAGACACTGAAATGTCTCGCAATTCAAAACCGCATCGAACAAGGAGATTTGAAATGAACTGGGCTCGACATTTGAAACTATTTACGAAGCTAGGCGCGGCTGCTCTTGCACTGGGCGCTTTGGCGACTAGCGGGAACGCACAGAATGCATACCAAGGCAAGTTCACGCTGCCATTTGAGACGCACTGGGGAAACGCCACACTGCCGGCTGGCGATTACACTTTCGCCATGTCATCCGCAAGCTCTCAATACAGACTCTACATCCGAGGAGCGCAAGTCAACGCCATCATCATGGCCGCCTCAACCGATGACCGAGCCGTCGCAGACCACGCGCAGTTGAACCTGGTGGACATCGCCGATGTCGAGACCGTCCAGACCTTTGACGCCCCTGAGCTCGGACTGACACTTGTCTACCTTACGTCCGCACAAAAGCACGTGGGACACAAAGAAGCCCATCAAAAGACAGCTTCACAGACCACGCCTGCGACGAAAGTGAGTGAAAACAGAACTTCTATCGCAGTCTACGCTGCGGGTCGCTAAGGAAAGAAGTCATGCAAGTCACTGCAAACGCCGGGGACAGAAAGATAGTGGTGGGATCCCCGGCAAGGCCCACGGTAGCGAAGCGGCGTAGCCTGAATTGGGATGCGCGTTCCCGCACGGAATGCACCTCGAAGAAGGCTGCGCTGCCAGCCTCTCCTATCGCCGGCGGTGAGCTGAGTGAAGCGGAGGCCATCCGGCGAGCCTCGGACGGCGATCGCACCGTATTTGAATTTCTCTACCAGTTGCATAGCCGGCGTGTGTATGCCGTATGCCTGCGCATGCTAGGAAACACGGCCGAAGCGGAAGATCTCACTCAAGAAACCTTTTTGCTTTTGCTCCGCAAAATTCAGACCTTCCGCGGCGAATCGGCCTTCTCTACCTGGTTGCACAGACTCGCGGTTAACCTCGTGCTGATGCGTCTGCGCAAGAAGTCGCCACCAATCGTCTCGCTCGAAGCGGCACTCGACCCGGACGATGAAACCGCTTCGCCTCTCCCCGCGTCAATGATTGGTGCGCCTGACTTGCTGCTGGAGGGATCGATTGATCGGATAAATCTCGAACGCTGCATCGCGCGGTTGCCCGTGGGATACCGCACGATATTTGTCTTGCATGACATCCAGGGATATGAGCATCACGAAATTGCCGGGATATTGGGGCGCTCGATAGGTGTTTCGAAGTCGCAGCTACACAAAGCCCGCATGCGGCTGCGTGAACTGCTCCACGAAGTCCAGCGTGAAAAGACCCGTGATGAGCGCATGACAGCGGCTAAGATGCGTTCCCGCGCCGGCGAAGCGTTGCTCGTGTAGTGTTCCATCGGAGCCAAGGACGACAGTTATGCTCGAGGTGAATTTCTTTTCGGAGATCGACCTTTTCAAACAACTCCCCGATTCCTGCCTCGAGGCGCTTGCGCGAGTCAGCAATGTACTGAATTGCAGTGCTGGGCATCTGTTTTTTCAGCCCGAGCAGACTGGCAGAGTTCGCGCGTTCGAATGCTCTCACGGCCGAGCGAGCCGCCGCTTCTTCTTTGGCTTGACGATCAGGCCCTTATAGCAAGTCAAGACGTTGCTAGGTTCCACAGCTTCGCCGACCCAGCGTTGCAGGATGAGGGCCTCGGCAGTATTCGTTCCGGGCTCACTTTCAAATTCCAGACCAAAAATTCTCGAGAGCTGGTCTTCGCCGGGGAGGGTCTCGACGGCCCCCTGTTTACTTTCCGGAAGATGGCAGCGTCGCCAAACGGAGATGGCGGGTGCGAGCACCATTGTGCCGATCCAACTCCAGGTGACGCAGAAACACCGGGATGAATGGTGCGAGCAGATCGATTACGACAAAACCGCACGGAGCGATTTTGGAGTGTCCATGCCGAGACTGCAGCAGGAGTCGGACTATCTCGGTAGCCGGCCATGGTCTGCGGGCTGGCCGACCGCTGGCCGGGCGGTAATTTGTGTAGAATAGCGCGTCGTCGAGCCGAGGTTGCAGTGAGACTTCACGGCGAGTGAATTCCAGAGGGAATGCCATAAAGAAGAGAGAGTGATCATGCCATCCGTTTTTAGAGACAGGATTTGGTCGATGCACCTGCTTTTCGTGTGGTCCACCTTGCTGGTGCTCTTAATCGGGTCCGAGAGCACGGCGCAGACACCGTCTGTCGCCGCCACTCCGCCAATGGGCTGGAACAGCTGGAATCATTTCGCGGAAAAAATTGATGACGCGACCGTCCGGACACAGGCTGATGCCATGGTATCGAACGGCATGCGGGACGCTGGATACATCTACATCAACATCGACGACACCTGGCAAGCGGAACGAGACGCACAAGGGGTTATTCATGCCAACAGCAAATTCCCGGACATGAAAGCGCTAGCAGATTATGTTCACGGAAAAGGGCTGAAATTGGGGATCTATTCCTCACCAGGACCGAAAACGTGCGCCGGATTCGAAGGGAGTTACGGCCACGAAGGGCAGGACGCCGAAACCTATGCGGCCTGGAGCATCGACTATTTGAAATACGACCTGTGCAGCTTCGGCAAAATCATGGATGCGGCGGGTTCACCGGAAGCAGCGCACAAATTGATGCTCGATGCTTATACGAAGATGCACAACGCGCTTCTGAAAACCGGACGGCCCATCGTGTTCAGCCTTTGCCAGTATGGCGCAGACGCCGTGTGGCGCTGGGGCGCCTCCGTTGGCGGCAACGCGTGGAGGACGACGGGAGATATCTCGGACAACTATTCGAGCATGACGCTGATCGGATTTGGCCAAGCGGGCCTTGCGAAATTTGCCGGACCGGGACACTGGAACGATCCGGACATGCTGGAAGTTGGAAACGGCGGGATGAAGTTGGAGGAGTACCGGACGCACATGAGCCTCTGGGCTCTGCTTGCCGCGCCGCTTTTGGCGGGCAACGACTTGAGCACCATGAAACCGGAAACGATCGCGCTGCTGACGAACCGTGAGGTGATCGCCATCGATCAGGACCGCCTGGGCAAGCAAGCGGACCGCGTTCACGCCGAAGGCACCCAGGAAATTTGGGCGCGCCCGCTGGCGGATGGTTCAAAAGCCATTGGTATTTTTAACCGGTTCGACTGGCCGCAGGTGATTGCAATCAATTTTCGCGAATTGGGGTACAAGGGCGGTGTGAAGGCGCGTGACATCTGGGCGGGCAAGGATCTAGCTGGGCTGACCGGCCAGTATAAGGCCCACGTGCCGAGTCATGGCGTGGTGTTGCTGCGCGTCTCCGAATAGAGAGTTCTCGCACCCGACGAAGCTAAACGCCGTTGCGCGGTCTTTGGACGCGAACAAACCTGGTGTCTTGCATTGGTTCCGATTCGCATTCAATCGCAATTGTGGTGAGCGGGTGATCGGGCGCATCGGTCGGCACGCCCGTAAATCGTACTCGGAAGCGATCCTGTTCGAATTTCACCTCCTGACCGGAGGCAAAAAGCCGCGCGGATTTTACTTTCGTCATTAGACCCGCCAGAGCAACCGTGTCTCCCGGCCAGAAATAAACATGCATGTAGAGCGTGTTTCCCTGGCGCGTAAAGCCGGCAAATTCGGAAGCGTGCACCTGACAACGATCCGTGGTGTGAATAGATGCGCCGTTGCGCGACATCCACTGGCCCACTTCCGTCAGGACGCGCACGGAATCCTCCGGAATCGAGCCATCCGGCTTCGGGCCGATGTTCAAGAGATAGTTTCCGCCGTCGCGGGAACAGGAAACGAGATTCCGAATTACCGTTTTGGGGCTCTTCCAATTGTCATCGGCCCGATGGTAGCCCCAGCTGTCGTTCAGCGTCATGCAACTTTCCCACGACCGGCTTCCCTTCTCCGCAACGATTTCCTGCTCGGGTGTCGAGAAATCCCCCGGCAGGCCGTTGCGATTGTCCACAATGATGTCCGGCTGCAGCCCGAAAACCATTTTGTTCATGCGCTCCGACTCCCAGCCTGCCGCGTCTAGTGGCCAATCCACGTCGTACCAGAGCACATCGATTTTTCCGTAGTTGGTCATCAGCTCGCGGATGAGCCCGTGGGTATATTCGACGAAGCGTTTGCGCGCTTCCAGGTCCGTGGCACAGCGCGCGCCGTCGGGATGATGCCAATCCATCAGCGAATAATAGAAGCCGACGTGCAGGCCTTCGGCTCGCGCCGCTTCTACGTACTCCCGCACGAGGTCGCGTCCAGGACCTTGTTTCGAAGCGCAGTAATTGGTGAGCTTGGTATCGAAATTGCAGAAACCTTCGTGATGCTTGGTAGTCATCACCATGTATTTCTGACCTGCGGCTTTGGCCAGCTTGGCCCATGCACGAGCGGCGTTCGGCTGGGGCTCGAAGCGCTTCGCCAGCAGCTCGTATTCACTCACGGGGATGCCTTCTTCCTCCATGACCCATTCATGGCGGCCCAACACGCTATACAGTCCCCAGTGAATGAACATGCCGAAGCGCGCCTCATGCCACCACTTCATGCGACGAATGCGATCGGCGTCCTCCGCGTCCGAAGCGGCCTGCGGCTGTGCCGCTGGCGTTCCGGGCTCTCCAAATGCAGCGTCAGCCCTGGAGGAAGCACCGAGCGCGAGGAGTGTGGCGCCAGTGGCGAACAACCAATCACGGCGCGGAATACGGTTCGGTCCCATGGTTCGAGCCTCCTTGGAGTGGCACTTCCGTTTGCAGGACGACCTGCCGAAGCAAGCCGAGGAATGATCGGCTCTTAGCACTTACTTTTCAAGCTTGAAGATTTTTTCCATCAGCAGCCACTTTTCACCCGGTTTGGCCCCAGGAAGCACCTCCTGGAACTTCCACATTAACTCTTCCCACTCGTGCACCTTCGGATTTTTGCGATCCGCCTGCGCCTTAGCCTCGAAAGAGAATTGCTCATTGACCTCCATCACCATGAACATGCGCGTGCCAAGCAGATAGATCTCCATGTCCTCGATTCCGGCGTCTTTGATACTCAACGTAATCTCCGGCCAGATTTTCTCGTGGTAGTGCTTGTATTCGGCGATAAGCTGCGGGTCGTCTTTCAGATCCAGCGTTAGACAATAGCGCCGTCTATTCATTTTGCCTCGAGAATAGCCGCAGATTCAGGAATGGCCGAGACACTGTTCGGCCTGTAACCACGCACCGCGAAGTAAATGACGTATAGATAGCAGATCAAAGGGACGATGAATGCCCTCTGAATATTGCTTGCATCAGAGATTTTCCCCATCGCCGGGGGAATCAGCCCGCCGCCGATGATAGACATGACCAGAAGCGACGACCCGCGCTTGGTCAGACTGCCCAGATTCTTTAGGCTAAGGGCAAATATCGTCGGAAACATGATGGAATTGAAGAAACCGACCAGAACGATGGCGATGACCGAAACGAGTCCCGAAGCGCTGATCCCAATCAGGACACAAGTTACCGCACCAACACCGAAGATGGAGAGCAGCTTGGGAGCTGGGATGCGCTTCATCATCCATGAGCCGGAGAATCTCCCAATCATGAACCCCGTTTGATGCGCCACAAGAAACAGAGCGGCCATTTTCTCCGGGCTGTCAGGAATGAGATGAGACAAAACGCTCGCGTTTTCGCCTTCGTGGCCGGCAAGAAATTGCGAACCCCAGGTCGCCATACTGTCGAGTGTTTGTGGCATGGTGTGCTTCACAAACCGAATAACGAAGCTCCCCACTCCCACCTGCGCTCCCACATAGAAAAACTGGGCGAGCACACCCTTGATCAGATGCGGATGTGCCATCACCTGGCCGAGGCTCGCGGTCGTCCCTTCTTTGGCATCGCCGGCTTGGCGCGGATCAACCTCTGGAAGTTGTGCAAAATAAATCAGTGCAGCAACCAGGAGAAAAACGGAAGTAATCACCAAGTACGGGATTTTCACCATGTTCGCTTCGGACGTTATGTAAGACTGAACTTCGAGCGGACTCATTGCAGCTCTTTGAGCGGCGGTGTGCTCGACTCCGGAAAGGATAAACGCAGAGCCCAGAGTAAGCACCAGCACGGCGCCAACAGAGTTGAACGATTGAGCGAAATTGAGCCGGCGTTCCGAACTCTCTGGCGGACCAAGAACCGTCACATAAGGATTGGCTCCAACCTCCAGAAACGACTGTCCGGACGACATAACGAACAGGGCGAGCAAAAAGAACCCGTACTCCCTGGAACTGGCCGCGGGAAGAAACAGGAGCGTCCCGGCAGAACAGATCAGCAACCCCACCAGAATTCCTCTCTTATACCCGATCTTCTCCATGAGCCGGCCCGCAGGGAAAGCCGCCAGAAAATAGCCGCCAAAGAAAGCAACTTGAATGAACGAAGATTGGAAATCGGTCAGGTTAAAGGCCTTTTTGAGATGCGGAACCAGAACGTCGTTTAAGTTGACTCCGATCGACCAGAGAAAGAACAAGCTGGTGACCAAGATGAATGGCAGAAGGAATTTTCGCTCGGTGATTGGCGCGGATGCCTGAGTCATGGCTCCCTTAGGTCAAAGCGCGATCGAGATGAGTATAACCGCCGTCAACGAACACGTGCTGCCCGGTGATATGCGAGGCTTGCGGAGAAATGAGAAACAGCACCATGGCGGCGATTTCGTGCGGCTGAGTCATGCGCTTGCCCAACGGTATCTTCGAAACGATGTGCGCCAGTTTCTCCTCAGGGTTAGGAAATGTGCTGACCCATTGCTTGTAGAGCGGCGTGATCACTTCGGCCGGAACCAAGGCATTCACGCGAATTCCGCAGGGAAGCAGTTCCGCGGCCCAGTCTCGTGTCAGCGAGAGAATCGCGCCTTTCGCGGAAGTATATCCAGAGGTGCCGCCCTGCCCCGTGACCGCAACTTTCGAAGCGATGTTTAGAATACAACCCTGAGATTTTTTAAGCGCCGGTAATGCGTAGTGGGCCATGTTGTAGTAGTGGAAAAGGTTGAGCCTAAGCGAACTCACATACTTCTCGGGGCTGCCGTTCTCCAATCCAACGTTGTCATTCGCACCAACGTTGTTCACCAAAACGTCCAGCCGGCCGAATTCCGCGAGTGTCTGCTCGACTAACGCGCGGTTACTTTCAACCGGCAAAATATCTGCGCAAAGGAACCGGTAGATTGCGCCGGCGTTTTGCAACTCAGACTCCAGCTTCTTTCCTGCTTCGGCATCCTTGTCCACGAATACAGGAATAGCGCCCTCGCGCGCGCAGCCTCGCGTGATGGCCTCTCCAATTCCCTTGCCCCCGCCGGTAATGAGGACAACCTTGTCTTTAAGCTGCAAGTCCATGAGAAACCGCCTTTAAACCATAAAACCGAATCGCATTTCCGGAGAAAATATTCTCTTTGTGCTGAGCTGCGTGCGCTTCCACATAAGTCTCGATCAGTTGCTTCACTTGCCGATAGCTCGCCGCCAGAAGGCACACCGGCCAATCCGAACCGAACATCAAGCGCTCCGGCCCGAATGCTTCGAAGACAACATCAAGGTACGGATCGATATCTTCAGGCTTCCAATGAAGCCAATCTGCTTCGGTAACCAGGCCGGACAACTTGCAAAATACATTCGCATTTTGCGAGATGGTCCGCATGTACGACGCCCACGGCTCGCGGCAACCGTTTTTGATCAGCGGCTTCGCCAGGTGATCCACCACAAATCGCTGCTCCGGAAAACGCGCCGCAAGCTCTATAGCCGCTGGAAGTTGTTTCGGATAGATGAGGATATCGTAAGCGAAACCATATTCGCGCAGCCGCGAGATTCCGCGCGTAAAATCGCGTCTCACTAGGAACTGGTCATCAGGCTCTGCCTGGGCAATATGCCGGAACCCGCAAAGTTTCTTATATTGGGAAAAGAACCGCAACCTTTCCTCAATCTTCGGCGAGCAAAAATCGACCCAACCCACAACTCCGGCTATGCGTTTGTACCTCTCCGCCAAATCCATCAGGAAAAGTGTTTCATCTTCGGATTGATCGACCTGGACAACAATAGTGCTGTCGATGTCGTTTGCCGCGCGCTCGTTTTCCAACTCCTCCGGCAGAAAATCGCGTTTCAAGTGCGCCATCGCGTCCGTGATCCAGGCATCACGCGCAGGATCATATCTCCAGAAGTGCTGGTGCGCATCGATGGTCATTTGCGGCTAAGCTCCGATTAAGCACCAAACATGTCGGTTTCAGTGGCCACCAAGATAATGCGTTTCCGCCAAGTTTCGCAATCTCGCGGCTGCGCCCTCCGCGGTGATATCGCGTTGCGGGCCCGCGAGCAACTCGTATCCCACCATGAATTTTTGCACCGTGGCGGAGCGCAGCAGCGGCGGGAAAAAGTGAGCGTGGAAATGGAACTCTGGATGATCCTCACCATCCGTGGGCTGCTGATGAAAGCCCATCGAATAGGGGAAGGCTGTCTCGAATAAATTGTCATAGCGAATCGTCAATCTGCGGAGGATGTCGGCGAGATTTCCTTTCTCCGCGTCATGCAACTCCCCGAGGCTCGCCGCGTGGCGGCGGCTCAAGATCATCGTCTCGAAAGGCCAGACCGCCCAGTAAGGCACGACCGCCACAAACCCCTGGTTCTCGCAAACAATGCGCTCGCCGTCCTCGATTTCCAACCGCAAATACTCGCACAATAGACATTTCTCATTGGCTTCTAAAAACTCGCGCATCGCCGCCTGCTCTCTCACGGGGATGTTCGGCACTTCTCCGTTTGCCCAAATCTGGCAATGCGGATGCGGATTGCTGGCGCCCATCAGCACGCCGCGATTCTCGAAGACTTGTACGTGCTTCACCCAAGGGAGTTCGCCCAATTCCCGGTACTGCTCCGTCCACACCTCAACAACTTGCCGCACCTCACCCTGCTCCATGCGAGGTATCGTCAGGTCGTGGCGAGGAGAAAAACACACCACGCGGCAAATCCCTCGTTCCACCCGGGCGTGTATCAACCCTTCTTGGTCCATCTCGCTGTAGGAAACATTCGGCAGCATCGCGGGATAGTCGTTCTCGAAAACAAATGTCTCAGAGTACGCAGGGTTCCGCACCCCTTCAGCACGCACATTCCCCGGACACAAGTAGCACTCCGGATCGTACTCCATGGCCTGCGATGGTGCCACCTTCTCCACTTTCCCCAGCCACGGCCGCTGCGTGCGGTGTGGCGACACAAGAACCCATTCCCGCAAAAGGGGATTCCAGCGCCGGTGCGGTGTGGTGCGAAGATCTTTCCCATTCATGGTCTCGATACCCTACACGGCCATTTCGCCTTACTCAACCAGACCGCCACCATCGGCCGGCATGCGGATGTAACTCATCCGTACGATGCCGGTTTATTTCTGATCAGGTTTACGCGGCCAGGAGCCAGATAGATATACGGATTCACTCAGAACCGCGTGCGAACCTTTTCGCGATACTCTTCCCGCCTGTCATTTTCGACTCAGAGGGTATTTTTCAAATTGGCCTGAAGGAGAGAGTTCGGCTTGGGTGAAAGACTGTGAACCACCAACCTCCTGCTCCGAACTATGAAGCTCAGTTCCAGAAGCGCTTTTGCGGGCATCGCTTGTGGGACAAGAAGCGTTATCTCCCCCTCTCTTAGTTGTACACAACTTGCAACTCAGTAGCTTTGAGAAGAAGGCGTTCGCCCGTCACGTTCCCGTCTCGTTTCGTTCGGGAATTCAGACTCTCACTACGGGCTGTCAGGGTGTTTCTGCTCATACAGCCACTTTTGCCAACGAGACAACCTCTTCAGGAGTATCTTTTACCCATCGAGTTCGCCCATCAACCATCTCAAGTTCCGTCACATTCTGGCCAGCGCCAACAGTAACAATCTGGTCGGTATTGACGAACACAACGCCAACTTCCTGCCCGGTCTCGTTTGCCTTGCGAAGTTTAATTAGTGCCATGCAGCTCACCGACGAAGTCGGCCTGGGCTCACAATGGGTCGGGCACCTGCAGGACAGGGTTTCCCCTCATGCCCGACGAGCAGGTGCCTAATCACGGCGTTGATACTCTTAGATTTCTCACCGTTTAGTTCCGCATCCTCGTAAAATGACACGTCTTTGGACCTGCGAATTCTCCTCAACTCGCGGGCAACGTCAGCCGCCTTGCGTTTCAAAGCGTCGAGTTCTGCGCACATACTTTTTGCTCCGGCGGCTGGCGATTCTACGTTCCGGGTTCCGGCAACGCAAGAGCGTTTTCGTACAACGTTCCGCACCAATCCGCTCGAGCCATCACTGGCAAGGTCCAGCAGTTTGATCTTATCCGTCCAACGATCACCCGCTATACTCTTTGTCGATAGCTTCGATTCGTTTTGCTACCTCTTCTTTACGGCCATCCGCTGGAAGGGTTCGTTATACCCGCTGGGATGCACCCTCGGGACTATCCAAAGTTTTTACGCGGAACATTTCGATTCGGTCGAAGTCGATCCGACGTTCTATGCTTGCCCCTCCGTCCATACTATCAGTGGATGGTTTAGGAAAACACCGGACAATTTCTCCAGTAAAGATTCTTTTGCCCTTCATTCGCAACAACTGCCGTCTCACTCAGAGCGTCTACCTCGATAGACGCCAGCGGCCCCTCGGAACTCTGTGCTTATCCCCTGACCTGCGTAAAGTACTAAAATTCAGACACCAACGGATGGCCCCATCCTTTATTAGCAGACGGCCGCAATTTGGCTGGACGCGAAATTGGATGACACTCGGGCACGCCTTCTATAGCCCTAGCTGCTTCATTTGCGGTCGGCATACTTTAGCCGATATAGATGACGATCTTGTCGGAGGATTGCGGAACGCATTCAGCCAGAGAACTCGCTAGGGCCATCCCGCTACTGCGGGATGCGCTCGCACGTTGACATAGATTAGACGCCGCCGGTCACTACGTTAATCCCGGGCCGGCTCGGCGTTCCGGTTGCGGACAATTCTTGTCGAAACCGTAGATGCCGGCGTCGCGTCAGTTCAACCAGCGGTCGCCACACGGCGTGCACAAGGTGATGCTTGATGAGTAGCCGCCAGAACCGGTTGGAGCGCTTATAGAGGTAGGACATCGCCAGATACGGCGCGACCGAGCGCGAATCTGCGGGCCTGCGCCGCCAAATCGAGGTCGGCGAGAAGAGCCGCTGATAAATCCAGGCGTAACCTCGTTCCAATTCTTCGGGCGTCATGTGTTTCGGACGAAAGACCGCGTGGGCCGTGTCGTATTGAGCCCAATCGCGGTGCAGCAAACGCCCCTCCACTTCCATTTGGCGGAACAGCGGCGTCCCCGGATATGGCGTAAGAATGTGAAACGTCGCGCACTCCAAACGGTTTTGCTCGATCCACTCCACCGTCCTGGTGAAGACGTCTTTCCGGTCGTGATCGAATCCCAGTACGAACGAACCATTCACCTGGATGCCGTTGTCGTGCAGCATGCGGACTCGGCGTCCGTAGTCGGCAGTCTTCGGCGTTTTCTTCCTTGCCTCAGAGAGATTTTCATCTGTGAGCGATTCGAATCCCACGAATACGCCCGTACATCCGGCGATGGCCATGGTACGGATTAAACCTGGATCGTCGGTAACATCAATGGAGACTGCCGCGCTCCAGATCTTGTTCAGGGGGAGCAACGCATGACACAATTTGCGCAAATACTCCGGGTTGGATCCCAGATTGTTGTCGACGAAGACGGCGTAAGGTTGCGTATCCGCGAGGAATTCTGCGGCGATCTGCTCGGGAGCCCGCATGCGGTACGGCATGCGCAAGCCATCGGTAGCCAGGTAACAAAACCCGCACCGGTTGTGGCAGCCGCGGGTGGCAATCAGACTGGTGGTCGTGAGAAAACTCCTGCGCGGGAGAATCGATCGGCGGGGCGCCGGGTCCTCACGATAGTCAGTCTCGTAGGTGGCTGTGTATTTCGGCCGCAAACAGCGCGCCTCCACGTCCGCCAGAATCCGCGGCCAGAGCTGCACGCCATCCCCCACAGCAAGAGAGTCCGCGTACGGCGCACACTCTTCGGGACATGACAGGACGTGTAGGCCGCCCAGCACGACCTTACTTCCGCGACTCCGGTACCATTCGGCAAGCTCGAACGCCCGCCCCGCGAAGGTCAGGTGGACGGTGATCCCCACCACCTCGGGCATCGGTCGAAAAGGTGGCCGCCCGTCGAGCAGGTTCTCGTCCCAATACTGAAGGTGCCAGTGTTGTGGTGTCGTCGCGGCGAAACTGGTCAAAGCAAGCGTTGGCGTAAGCACGTGCTTTCCGAAGCTGGCGTTGGGATCCTTGGGGTAGAAGGGGTTAATCAGGAGCGCATAGCGGGGCTGTATCGGTCCTGTGATCGCGGGACTCAAGAGCGGCGGCCGGGTCATCTCCGGCGGGCACCATCGGCGTCTCGGGACCCGCAACCACGGCTGAGTGGCGCTCATGAATGTACTTTATATTACAAAGTACTTCATGTCAAGAATATCGTCCGTGCTGGTGGCCTGCCCGGTCTATTCCCGAGCCGCCGGTGGGTCCGGGCGGCGCTTGTCCCTGGGTTGCCTAACGCCTTTACTCGTGGAAGTGCAGCCAAAGGAACGCGAAGTCCCTGGGGAAAATGTCAAGTCGAAGCCACTGTCGACCGGACCGACGCCAATGCATAGCTTGATTTCCCACAACGCCGGCTGGACAAGTTCCGAGTAGCCGGGAGTTGACCGGTTCGCTCAGAACAAAGAAGCCGAAACCGTAACCTGCGCACCCTTTTCTTCGTATTCCTTTTAGAGAGGATCCCTCATTGTCCGAGGTTCGTACCTCGCGCGATGCGGTAGAGTAACTGGAGAGACTTTCTCCGCCCCATGCTCGCCATTCGTGACAACCTTGCGCAATGCTTCAGCGCTCTGCGCTCGCACAAGCTGCGCGCCTCGCTCACCATGCTGGGCCTGACTATCGGCGTAGCCACGCTGATCACCGTCATGACCATCGTGCAGGGCGCAAATCTCTATGTCGAACAGAAGATCGCCAACCTGGGCACCAACGTCTTCCAAATTGCGCGTACACCCTTCGCGGTCACCGATTTCAACATCATCATCAAAGCTCTGAAGTACAAGAAAATTGAAGTCGACGACATGCACGCGATTACCGAGGGTTGCCCCGCCTGCGAAGTGGTCGGCGCGACAGCGAGCACCACTGTCCGGGCGCGTTACGGCAACAAAGAAGTGCCGGACGTCAGTTTCTCCGGGCAAACGGCAAACATGGCGGATATTGATACCCGCGCGGTCGAGCTCGGCCGCTACTTCACTCCCACCGACGCAGAGCACCACACCGACGTCTGCCTTATCGGCGATACGCTCGTACAGCAATTGTTTCTCGGCATGGATCCCATCGGGAAGACTATTCGCCTCGGCAACAATGAACTCATGGTCATCGGCGTGATGGAGAAGGTTGGCAGCGTCCTCGGGCAGGACCAGGACAATTTCATCATGGCCCCGCTTCCGGTGTTCCTGCGCATCGAGGGGATTCATACCAGCCTGATCGTCAACGTCAAAAGCAGCAAAGAGAACTTTGAAACAGCGCAGGACCAGGCGCAGCTGGTTTTGCGCTCACGGCGCCACCTGAGCGGAAAAATGGAAAATAACTTCTTCATCGGCACGAAGGAAAGTTATATGGCCCTGTGGCGCAGCATCAGCTCCGCATTTTTTGGTGTGTTCATCCTGGTGAGCGCCATTTCGGTGATCATCGGCGGTATCGTCATCATGAACGTCATGCTGGTGAGCGTGAGCCTGCGGCGCAGGGAGATCGGCGTGCGCCGCGCGGTCGGCGCAACGCAAAGGGATATCCTGCGCCAGTTCATCGCGGAGAGCGTGCTGCAATGTATCGCTGGAGGAATCGCGGGCATCTCCATGGGTTTTCTGGTTGCATTGGCCCTGCGGACCTTCACTCCTTTCCCGGCCTCCGTCGAGACCTGGGTCGCGGTGCTGGGAGTATTCCTCAGCTCCGCGGTTGGACTGTTTTTTGGGATCTATCCGGCGTTGCGCGCCTCGCGGCTAGATCCGGTCGTGGCGTTGAGGTCGGACTGATGCCCATTATGACGCTTGCGCAAGCCCGCGAAAACTTCCATGCCGCAATGGAGGCGTTGCGCTCCTCCAAGGTGCGCTCCGCGCTCACCGTCCTGGGCATCATCATCGGCGTTTCCTCGGTGATTTCCATGGCTGCGATCATCCAGGGCCTCAACAAGTTCGTGCAGGAGCGCGTGGAATCTCTCGGCTCTCGCACTTATTTCATCTCGCGATTTCCGCCCGGCACGGATCCTTCTCGCTGGCCGGACCGCATTCGAGTGCGCAAATATTTTGAATACAACTACGCCAGCTTCATCCGCGATGCCGCTCCCGACGTGCAAGCCTTGACCACCATCGGCACGCGCGGCTTTTTTTTCGGCGATTCAAATCTCATCACCAGCGGCCACTACAGCGTCGAACAGGTCATCGTGCGCGGCGCGGAGCCGGAATACATCGATGCCATACCGCTCTTCAGCATCGAGCGCGGCCGCTTCATCAGCACCTTCGACCAGGAGCACGCCCGCCCGGTCGTCGTGCTAGGTGCGGCCATCAGCGAATCACTCTTCCCCAACACCGACGCCCTCGGAAAAACCGTGCGCATCAACGGCAGCGTCTACGAGGTCATCGGCGTGTTCGAACACGACCAGGGTTTGTTTGTTGGCCCTGGCGTGGATATTTTCGCGATCATTCCGCTGAGCAGCTTCAAGAAGGCGTACCCAGAAGCAAAAGAGCTGATCATGGCTTTCACCGTCCCGGACAATGTGAACGTCGAAACGGCGCAAGGCGAAGTCATCCAGGCCATGCGGCGCCTGCGCCGCCTCCCCGCCGGCACAGAGAATGATTTTGAGCTGAGCTCACCGGACTTCATCAGTAATTTGTGGAACCAGCTCACAGGCGCGCTGGTGATTCTCACTACCGTGATTAGTTCCATCGGACTGCTAGTGGGCGGCATCGGGGTGATGAACATCATGCTCATTTCGGTGACCGAGCGCACCCAGGAAATCGGCGTGCGCAAAGCCATCGGTGCGCGCCGTGCGGACGTCCGCCTGCAATTCTTGCTCGAAGCTGTGGTTCTTACGCTGATCGGCGGCACGCTCGGTATTCTAGTCGGAGCCGCTGTTTCCGCGACGGTGCGCACTCTGGCGCCTTCGATTCCCGCAACACTGTCCTATCTGTGGGTTTCTATCGGGTTTGCCATCTCCGTGGGAGTGGGACTATTCTTCGGTTACTATCCGGCGAATCTAGCGGCCAATCTCGACCCCATCGATTGCTTGCGGTATGAGTAAAAATCTTAACGTTTAACGTGATCAGCCGAATAGTGAAAACTTCCTCTGGCGAGTACCAGCCCCAGATCCGCTTAAGACCCGGCGGTCCGAGATATTGTCAGGGCCGCTTGGGTTGAATCGCGTCGAAGACCGCGGGAGGGAGATTGTTCATCTGCTGAACGAACTCAACTAACTGCCAAACCTGCTGATCAGAATAAAATGCGCCGTACGCGGACATGCCGGTTCTGCGGATGCCATGCTTGACGACCCAGAATAATTCGGGCTCTGAGTATTGAGTGCCCACGTGGGCGAACTCCGGTGGTGGCGCGTAAGCGATCCGCTTCCGCGCGGGGCGTCCGGGTCTGCCGTGGCATCCAGCGCAACCGTCCAAGTACATTTTCCCTCCCGCGATCAATTGCTCATCCGAATGCGGCAGCGGGTTTTGTATTCTTTGTGCGCCGCGCGTAACCGATGCGTGTAGCGCAAATTCCATTAGTCGGCTTTCCCACGAGGGAGCTCTGACATCCCCGCGCACCTCCGCGGCACCCAGCCGCAAGTATGTGAGCGGAACAATCGGGATGAGCACGACGGTGGCGAGAAAACCAAAGATAAAGTTTTTCATCGAAGCTCTCTTTGGGCGCTCTATTTCGAGGGCGGTGGCTGCATGGCCTTGACAACCGCGGGCGGCAGATTTCGGGCGCGGCTAATGAATGCGGCGAGGCTCCACAACTGAGTATCTGAATATGAGGCACCTTGTGGATACATGCCCGTCATGCGGATGCCGTTCTTTGCGACCCAGAAGATTTGCGCTTCCGAGAATTGCGTTCCGGCCGAGGGAAACTGCGGGGCCGGAGGATAAAACGTCGCGCCGAAATCGCTGGGAGGTTGTCCGGGCTCGCCGTGGCAGCCTACGCAATCATTCAAATACAGCTTGCCTCCAGCGATGAGCGTATCGTCTGAATTGGCCAGAGGGTTTTGAATTTGCGGCGCGCGCCGCCGAACGGAGGCCTCGAGCGACGCCGTCATGAAATCCGCTTCCCGGGCGGAAGGCCGCTGATCGGCGGCGACATCCATGAGACCCAAACCGAGGTAAGCGGCCAAAGCGATTGCCAGGAAAATAATCGCGCACAAGGAGCCCGCTAGGAATTTCTTCACGTCACATCGCCTCCAGGAAGCTATGGCTTGCTGCCGTTCAATTGCTCAAGCTGCTTTTTGGCCCACTCGTCCTGGGGATTCAGGTCAAGAATCTTCTGGTAATCCGCCTTGGCTTTCTCCACTTCCTTGTTTGCCAGGTGGGACATTGCCAAAAGGTTGTAGGCCCAGCCCGAGGGCGGTGTGTTGACTTCGACGTTGAGCTCCATGATGGCCACGGCTTCCTTGGCTTTATTCTGTTTGAGCAAGCTCTCCGTCAAAATGTTCAGCGACGTTTCTCCAAAGTCGTATTGACCGCTTCCGAGGTCCTTCTTCCTGAGATCGCGGTAAAGAACGATGGCTGCCTGAATATCCTTCTTATCGATTGTTTCTGCTAGAAGGGCGTTCATGGTTTTCGGGATACTGAGCTGGTGGTGACAGGTCACACACTCCACACGGACGGGTGAGGTTCGCCCCATCTTGGCGATGTATTCCTGGTTGATGGCATCGACCATGCGCAACATAGCGCGTGCGGTTTTCTTGGTGTCTTTTTCATCAGAAGCAAAATCTATCTGGTCGAGTTTGTCGCCATCTTTTCCCGCATGGCAAAATTGGCAGCGGACACCCAAGCTGAACGAAAATCCGCGCATGTTTCCCAAGAGGTCTGGACGTGAAATCGTTTTCGGGAAGTATTGCAGATTGGTGAACTTGTCGGGCACTTGAGGCCCAGCGGGGAGAGCCGCCAAGGACAGCAACATCACCGCAGTTGCGGACAGACTTCCTATGCGAAACGTGCCATACATTGCCGCCTCCATCTGCGCTTGCTACTCGACTCAATGCAGTATGCAAAAGCTAGTGATTTATCCGGCCGTTGTGGTGGGGAGGAGTTCAATTTTTTGTCAGGAATCTGTCAGGAGGGCGTCCAAGAAATGCAAATTCCGACATCCAAAGACGGATGGCCCGTGCTGCGGGTGTTATACTGGCAATCCTGCATGGCGATTTCGTTATCTTGGTATTCTCGAAGGGCTCGGACGGCCCTGATTGTCCTCCTCTTGTTGGTCAGTCTGGCAACCGCAAGCCTGATCGTGCTGCAGGCCCAATATGCCAATGCTTCGCAGCGGGCCACTGTTGAGGGCGTCCTCCACGATTACTCCTCACTCGTTGCCGACGAAGTCATCCGCAGATCGAGCGCGGAGATTGCATATTACGGATACTATCCGCTGGTGGTGACGGTGCTCCACGAAGTCCAGCTATCGGGAAAGCTCCCTGCAGCGATAGGCGTAACCCTGCTCTCCTCAGAAGATCCGCGTGTGAAACGCGCCGCGGGGCTGGCGAAAAGATACTTCGAGATGGATCCATCCACCGGGCGGTTGAGTTTTCTCAACGAGCCGGCACCCGACGAAGTGGCAGGCCGGCTGCGGGACGGTCTAGCGCGAGTCTCCCTGCAGCACAGCGACACTGCATACCAAGTCTTAAACGCTCAAATCGGAGCTGCTCCACGAACATTTGTGGCCGGCTCCACCCAAGGGCCGCGAGGCCAAAAGATCGTGGCTGGCTTTGAAGTTGACCTTCCGGCCCTGACGCAATGGTTTGGAACCGCTTTGAATCGTCAGCCCCTCGTGCCGCCTTCCCTAGGTCACGGACAAGTGACAAACGAGTTCCTGCATGTGAGCATTCGCGACCACGGCGCAGTGGAACGCTTCCGGCTGGGCAACGAGTCAGCACCAAAATTGACAGTCAAAAAACCTTTTGGGGATACGTACCAAGGAGTTTTCTTAGGTTTCACCGTAGAAGCCTCCATCGATCCGCGGATCTCGCAGCAAATCGTCATTGGGGGACTGCCGCGGTCCCGGCTGCCATTCTTTCTGGGGCTCCTGGCATTGAATGCGGGCCTGATCGTCACGGCCATTTTGCAACTGCGCCGAGAAATGGCTTTGCAGCAACTGCGGGACGAGTTCGTTTCCAGCGTTTCTCACGAGCTTCGGACACCGCTAACGCAGATCCGGATGTTTGCCGAAACACTGTTGCTGGACCGCATCCGTTCCACCGAGGAACATCGACGGTCCCTCGAAATTATAGACCGCGAGGCTCGCCGCCTTACGCAACTGGTCGAAAATGTTCTGCAATTCTCCCGAATGGAAAGAACAATTGACTCCCTTTCTAAGGAGAAGCGTGAACTCGCGCCCCTTATTCAGGAAATCGTGGAGGACTTTGAATCCGGAATGAATGGCAGTGGGGTTCAGATTGTACTTCGCTTGTCATTTGGGCTGACCGCAAACGTGGATACCGACGCTCTGCGGCAAATTGTGATCAACCTTCTGGATAATGCCGTGAAGTATGGAAGAAAACAACAGCAAGTTATCTTGGGACTTGAGGCTCGTGACGGCATGGCATGTCTCTTCGTAGATGACGAAGGACCCGGCGTTCCGGTGGCCGATCGAAAGCGTATCTTCGAGCGATTTCAGAGACTAGAGCGCGACAGGCAATCAGCGATTGCGGGCACAGGAATCGGTCTATCAGTGGTACACGATTTGGTGACCCGTCATGGCGGCCGGTGTTCAGTGACTACAGGTGACCGCGGCGGAGCGAAGTTTAGAGTCCAGTTGCCGCTTTTCAAAGGAGCGGAAGGGGCCCGCAAGGAGCAATCGGAGGAATCGCCTTGAGCCGAATCCTGCTGATTGAGGACAATAGCGATCTGGCGTTCGGTCTCCGAAACAACTTGGAGATCGAGGGCTACGAAGTCGCGACGGTTGCGGATGGAATGACTGGCCTGAAGGCTTTCGCGAAAGTGAATCCCGACCTCGTGATTCTCGATCTGATGCTGCCGGAGTTGGACGGTTTCCGAGTATTGCGATCATTGCGCCAAGACGGACACACAACCCCAGTCCTTCTACTGACAGCGAAGGGAGAAGAGGCCGACAAGGTCAGAGGGCTGCGGATGGGGGCGGACGATTACGTGACGAAGCCGTTTGGACTCCTGGAGTTGCTGGCAAGGGTCGAGGCCCTGCTTCGCCGCACGCACGGCGCAGGCGCTGCCACGGAAGACATGCGGAAGGTTCAACGCTTTGGCGCCATCGAAGTCGACCCCGCTTCGCGCACCGTACGCCGCGCATCTCAAACCGTCGAATTGTCTCCAAAGGAATTCGATTTGTTGCTTGCACTCTTGCGAGCGAGGGGAGCTGTGGTCACCCGACTGCAAGTGATGAGGGAAGTTTGGGGATACTCCGCGGCGGTCGTCAGCCGGACGGTGGACACCCATATCGCGGAGTTACGCCGAAAGCTCGAAGAGAGTCCGTCCTCGCCTCGTCACATCATCACCGTACGAAAGACTGGCTACCGGATCAAGTTCTGATGATATGCAGTTGCGCGAACGCCGGACGACTATAAGGAATTCTTTCTTCTGAAATTGGACGTTCGCTAACAAGGAGGCTGGAGTGGTCCTTACGAAAGACGAACTCATCGGCAAGCTTCAGCATGAAGTACGCATCCTGCTTCACCTGGTTTCAAAGGTTGACCCCGCGAAGCTCGACTACCGTCCCACTCCCACGCAGCGCAGTCTGCTGGAGCTGCTGCAATACCTGACCATATTTGGCCCGATCCATCTCCGCACCATCAAGGTGGGAGTTTGGAATATGGACGTATGGCGCGATACGTGGCGCACCCAGGAGGCAGCGGCAAAGGGCAAGAACCTGGAACAGGTAAAGGACGCGCTCCGCGCGCAGTCCGCATTGTTTGTAGAATTACTAGGTTCCATTCCCGATGCCGACCTGCGCAGCGAGATGGAAATGTTCGGGAGCAGGGCCAGTCGAGGATCGTGGTTAGTCGGGATGGTTCTGTGCCACTACGTGGCCTATCGCATGCAGCTGTTCTTATATCTCAAGGCCTGTGGTCACGAGGAACTGAGCACCATGAATTTGTGGGCCGGAGTGGATATGATGTAGCAGACGCGGCCCGACGAATCGCCGTTGGCGAATAGCCTTCGGCGGGTAGCGGGTCCGCAGGTCCCGTCGAGAAGATTGTTTATTGACCTCCCGGAAGCCGGCTTTTGGAGCGCGAGTCGAAAGTCGGAGGAGCGGAAGGAGAAGGTCAGTTCAAGACGGTCTGGGCTCTCACGATTGTGGAACTCTTGGCATATTCTCGACTAGGACATATGTCGTCGAACGCGCACCTCATAGGTTCGCGCCGAACCCAGCCGGCCCGGACTATCGGAGGCACTTCGACGCCGCCAAATGAGTTCGAGCGAAGTTTTGGTACGGACAATATCGGCCAGAATGGCGACATAACGAGCATCTGTGAAGGCACAAATAAGAAGAATGATCTTGAGTATTATTTGGCCCGCGTGCGCAGAACCGGCGATCCCTACGGCCAGGCGCCGGTGTTATGGTGTGCCTTGCCACTGTTGCGCTCAACATCCAGCGAGCGCGGTTCCTTCAGCCATAGGCGCGGGAGAATCTGATGCGAGTAAAAAGCTGCCCAGGCAGACACTCGGAATGGACTGCGGCTAATAGATGGCCGGATATCGCAAAGAGGAGCTTATGGGGCCTGTTTCGCTGCTGGCTATGAATATGCTCCCGCTTCGAACCATCGGAATGACGTTTCTTCTGTTTACGAGTGTGGGGCCGCCGCCATGTGCCCGTGCAGCCGAACCAGCGGTGATCACCGTCGACGCCAGCGAGACGAGCCGCACGTACCGGCCAGTATGGAATTATTTTGGTGCTGATGAGCCGAATTACGTGTATGCCCGCAACGGCGAGAAACTGCTTCACGAACTGGCCGCTCTGAGTCCCGTACCGGTCTACTTTCGTGCCCACAATCTGCTGACCACGGGCGCCGGCGAAGGGTCGTTGAAATGGGGATCGACGAATGTCTACACAGAGCTGCCGGGAGGCACGCCAGTGTACGACTGGACCATCACGGATCGTATTTTTGACGCGCTCAGCCGGAATGGCGTGCGACCTCTTGTGGAGGTTGGATTCATGCCGGAAGCGCTGTCGACTCATCCGCAGCCCTACCGGCATGATTTTCCGCGAGGGGATATTTTCACCGGTTGGTCGTATCCGCCGCGCGACTACGACAAGTGGCAGGCGCTTATCACTGCGTGGGTCCAACACCTCCATGAGCGGTATGGCGAGGGCGTGAAGGAGTGGCTCTGGGAAGTATGGAATGAGCCGGACATCCCCTACTGGCACGGTACTCCCGAGGAATACAACCGGCTCTACGACGTGACGGCGGCGGCCATACGGCACGTGCTGCCGTCAGCCCGGATAGGTGGTCCGGAAACGACGCGCCCCTCAAGCGCTGGAGCCGGTGCCTTCCTGAGCCAGTTCCTGGAACACTGCGCACGGGGTAGAAATGCTGCCACCGGAGGAATTGGCGCACCGCTCGACTTCATCAGCTTTCATCCGAAGGGCAGCCCAAAATACGTGGACGGACACGTGAGGATGGGCCTAGCCGCCCAACTTTTGGCAGTAGATCGCGGCATGCAGATCGTTGCGTCTTTTCCGGAGTGGAAGAGTACACCCATTATTCTGGGAGAAAGCGATCCGGAAGGGTGTGCCGCCTGCCAGGGTGTGCAGAACGGCTACCGCAATGGACCGCTGTATGGAGTCACCATAGCCGAAGCTACTGCGAGAACCTACGAGCTGGAACGTCGACACGGTGTCAATCTCATGGGGATTGTTACCTGGGCCTTTGAGTTTGAGGATCAGCCGTATTTCGCTGGCTTCCGCGAGCTGGCAACGAACGGAGTGGACAAGCCGGTCCTCAATGTCTTTCGCATGCTGGGCATGCTGGGAGGCGACTGGGTCAACGTGCAAAGCAACGGAGCCCTACCGTTGAGCAAGATCCTTCAAGAGGGCGTTGTTGATGCGCCGGACATTAATGTCATGGCCACGCGCAGGCCGCGCGAACTCGACATCCTGGTGTGGAACTATCACGATGACGATGTCGCGGCGGATGCGGTGACCATTCAGCTGCAGATCGAAGCTTTACCGGAACTAAAAACACGTGTCGAGGAGTTCCGTATGGACCCGAGCCATAGCAACGCTTATGCCGCCTGGCAGAAGATGGGGAGGCCGAATCGTCCGACCACCGCAGAGCAAGTGCAGTTGGAAAAGAGCGGGATGCTCGAGGCAATGGAACCGCCGGGACTGCGAATGGATGGCCGAAGGCCACACATCGGAATGCTCGATTTCACCTTGCCTCGACAGGGCGTGGCACTGTTTCGCCTCTACTGGTAGCGTCACAAGCCGCTTTGGCAAGCGGTCCGGCGTCAAGGATCGGTTCAAATACACACGGCGCACTCGGAAAAATATTCCGCGCCAGAAGTCCGGTTGTAGGAATAATCGTGCTATGGAACGCCGCTCGCGCTCCAATCTCCTCAAGCGCCGTTTCGGGCCTATTTGCGAGGTATCCAACCAACCACCAGGAACTGTCGGATGAATTGGAGCGACGGGCGTTTCTTGGGGTAGGATTGATTTGCTTTCCACATTAGCTGAGAGAGGGGAAGAGTGGAGACGCTTTTTCAGGACTTGCGTTACAGCGTGCGGATGCTAACAAAGGCGCCGGTGTTCGCGATTGTCGCTGTCCTCATTCTCGCCTTCGGCATTGGTGCCAACACCGCTGTGTTCAGTATTCTGGATGCAGTGCTAATTCGGCCGCTGCCCTATCCCAATGCCGAACGGCTGGTCAAGGCTGAAGTGTATGATTTAAAGTCCGGAGACTTCTACGGTAAAACCTCCTATCCAGACTTCGCGGATTGGAGCGAACAAAGTCATTTCTTCGACCCCCTCGCCGCATACGAAGACAAAACGTTTAACCTGGCCGGAACCCTCCAACCAGAACACGTGAAGGGCCAGGTCGTGTCCTCCGATTTCTTGGAAACCTTCGGCGTCGAGCCGCTGCACGGTCGATCGCTTGCGAGTACCCGGAATCAGCAGGCCGTCGTACTGAGCTTCTCGCTATGGTCACGCACGTTCGGCTCCGATCCACAGGTCGTAGGCAGGTCGATCACTCTGGACGGCTACAATTACGAGGTGGTCGGCGTCATGCCGCGCGGTTTTCAGTTTCCTGATCCACAAACAGAACTGTGGGTCTCCATCACTTCCGTTCGTCCCGATTTGCGCGAAGAGATAGCCGCACGCGGCAATCTCGAAATGTCTGTGATTGGCCGTCTTACCGCGCACGCAACGTTGTCTCAGGCCCAAGCCGAAATTGCGGTAATTGCTCAACGCTTGGAACAGAAGTATCCGGATTCAAATCGAGATCTCGGAGTGAGGCTTGTACCTTTGCAAGAAGCCGTGGTGGGAAAGTTCCGATCGGCTCTACTAATCCTGATGGGGTCGGCAGCACTGGTGCTGTTGATTGCCTGCGCAAACATCGGCACCCTGCTTCTCGCGCGCGCTGCCGCGCGACGGCCAGAGATTGCTATTCGGTCCGCGATGGGAGCCACACGGCGCAGAATCATCGCGCAATTGCTAACCGAGAACTTGCTGCTGGCGGTTGCCGGAGGCGCACTGGGAGCGCTTCTTGCTTTCTCGTTTATGGGTGTCTTGGTCGCTTGGGCGCCGAAGGAAATCCCCAGAATATCCTCCGCACATATTGATCTGCCGGTGCTCATGTTTACCGGGCTGGTCTCGGTGTTGGCGGGTGTCCTCTTTGGTCTCGCGCCGGCTTGGCTGATTTCGCAAGGGGATCTCAATACGTCTCTGAAACAGACCGGGGGAAGCCTGGAAGTTCGCAGACCTCTGACCCAAATCATGGTGGTTGCTGAATTTGCGATGTCCTTGGTTTTGCTCGCGGCTGCTGGCTTGTTGGGAAAGAGCCTGCTGCTCTTAAATCAAGTTGATCCAGGTTTCCGCCCCGATCATTTGCTAACGGTTGAGGTCTACCGGTCCATGCTCAACGGGAGTGGCGATGCCGACTGGAGGAATTGGACAGGCTTTTATCAACAGCTACTCGCTCGCATTCAAGCGCTGCCGGGAGTGGATTCCGCGGGTGCCACGCTAGCGCTGCCCATTCAGGGCCGCGTTTGGAACACCAGCTTTAAAATCGACGGCCGCCCATTCGGGCGTTTATCTGAACAGCCACAAGCCGACGTACGCATCGTCTCCAACAACTATTTTGGCGTAATGAAGATTCCTCTTCGAAGCGGCCGTTATTTCTCCGTGTATGACACGAAAGATTCGCCTCACGTCTCTGTGATTAACGAGGCTCTTGCCCACCTCTATTGGCCCAACGAAGACGTCGTAGGTCGATTTATCGAGATGGGCGCGTTTGGCGCCGGCCATTGTGAGATCGTGGGTGTTGTTGCGGACATTCGACAGACGAGCTTGAGCGATCGACCCGCTCCGGGCGTCTACATTCCCTTTACTCAGGAATCCATGCCTTGGCAGACGCTGGTGGTTCGCACAAAAAATGACCCGATGGGTCTTGCTGCGGTAATTCGACACGAAGTCGCGGCGCTTGACCCAGAACAACCTGTAGCCCGGATCGCCACGATGGATGAGCTGATGGAAGCGTCTACGGCGCAACCTCGATTTCGCACTTTTCTTCTTGGGAGCTTTGCGGGCGTTGCCTTGGTACTTTCCGCGATCGGAATTTATGGCGTGATGGCCTATACAGTTAGCCGACGCACGCACGAGATTGGTGTCCGAATGGCGCTGGGAGCACCCCCCGGGGACATCCTTAGACTAATCCTCGGAGAAAGCATGACCCTGACGCTGCTGGGGGTCTTGTTGGGTCTCGCCGGAGCGTACGCGGTAACGCGTGTAATGAATAGCCTGCTCGTCGGAGTTGCCAGCACGGATCCGTTCACTTTTGCCAGTGTCACACTGCTCCTCTGTTGTGTGGGATTACTCGGAAGCTACATTCCCGCTCGTCGCGCCGCCCGTGTCGATCCCCTGGTCGCGCTGCATTTCGATTGAGCTTGGCAGTTCAGTTGGAACAATGGGAGAGAGGGGTTTCCCATGCCACTCTTTGTGAAAGCGCGAAGTTTTTCTGAGGAATCTCTTCTCAACACGTTGCGTGGATGCTGATCTTGACCACGAGGTTCCGGTCCCACGTCGAAAAGCTGATCACCGCGCTCACCATGAAGTCCTTGCGAAGCATTCGCAAGCCGCACCCAGGGTCTTCGAACAAGGTGTGCGTCGTGCCTCCGGGCTTTGAATGAATGATTGGGTGACCTGCCTGGCCTTCCGGCTAAAAACGATCAGGCGCCACTCCTCCGGCACACCCTACGTGGTTTCAGGCGGATAACGCGCTAACAGGAAGCATGCCGGGCCCGAAATCCGGTTCGACGAAATCGCGGTGGCACTGCAAAGCTTATATTGCGAACAGGACCAGACCGACACTCATGTGCGCAAGTAAGATTTGACGTCGCTGCTCGCGCAGAGTCGGAACCACGATATTTCGGTACATCCTCGGTACAATTTTTCGGTGAGCTCGACCAATAGATCGTCATAGTGAAAGGCTTGCCTGGCCAGGATTTCGTGGAGGTGGTAAACAAAGCCGACTGAGACCCCGATATAAACGCATCCGAGAATCGTTACCGAGAGGGTACGTTTGGTCGTGTTCACGGCAACATCTCCAGAACCCCTTCGCTGGGCTCCAGTTCTTCCGCATGCGGCGGAAGAATCGCCCCAGCCTGCAGCAGTGCCTGAATCGTCCCGACGAAATCTCCGGTATCCCGATGCCAGCCGTTGCCGGACCCGTAAATGGCCCAGCCGAGTGCGTTCCCTTCGTGTTCCCGTGATTTCAACTCTAGCGCCGGATGGAATCGCAGTATTTCGCGGGTCATCTCCGCGTTGCCGTTGAACCCAGCCCAGTGCAGCGCCGTCGCTCCCATATCACCCTGAGTATCGACCGGCCAACCCGCGTCGAGCATTAGGCGAACTGCATTTGTGTTGTTGTTTTGCGCGGCACCGGGCAGCTTTCGCGCGTCCGCCTCTGATAGCGTCCTAGCCGCATCCGGATGCTTTGACAGAAATTCCTGAAACGCCGCTTCGTCGCCCAGTGCGCACGCCAACGCCAGCTTCAGATCTTCCGGGGTCCGTTCCATGAGCAACTGGAAAACCTGCTCGTGGCCAAAATCGCGCGCCACCGAGTGTGCGGTGCGGTGCGCGCCCACGGTCCAGATGTAAATCGTGCCGCCTGCGCGGGGATCTTGCTTCGGAAACCAATCCTCCGACACGCTCATTCGGATGCAGCCGGGATCCCCGTCCAAGTGGCGCCGCACCAGATCCATGTCGCCGAGCGCCGTGGCCATTAAGATGTCCGTACGGCATCCGCGTGACACCAAGTAGCGAGCTACCTCTTGGCGGTCCCGCGGATAATGCCGCTTCTGCTGCACGCGCAGCATATACTGAGCCGGCGTCGATTCGTGGTCCACGTCGCGCGCGTCGATGTCGGCACCATTCTCTAGCAGGAACCTGGCAACTTCTACAGTGGAGGCGAAGTGCAACGGCGTTTGCCCGTCACCACCGCGTGCGTGGATCAAGGCCGCATCAGCTGTCGCCAACTCTCGAAGCTTCGGCATCATTCCTAACCGCGACGCTGAATGGGCGTCTATCATCGCGCCGCGCTCGATCAGGAAGTCCGCCAAGCTTGGATCGCAATCATCCAGCACGCCGAATCCGCCCGCCCACCACTCGGTACGCTTCCGGATGTCGGCGCCGGCACGCAAGAGTACATCGATTGTCGCCCGATCGCTCCGCTGTACTGCCGCGAATAAGGCGTGTTGGCCGAAGCCGTAATTGGGCAGCGGATCGTCGATGCTCTCCCGAAGTTCCAGGTAACGATCGAGGATCTGCCGGACTCGGGGTGCATCGTTGTCGCACACTGCAGCCTTCAACGCCTCCGCCGGAGTGAAACCCAGCGCTTCGACGTGTGACTTCAGCTTCGCCCAACTGGCGAAACCGTATTCCTTTGCCAGCGTATGTTGGGCATCCGCCAGTTTGCCCGGCCGCATACTGCGTAGCAGTTCTTTGGCTTGCTTTTTGAGATATCCGAGATTGGGTTTTGCAGGCAGCTGACGAGACACGTACTCCTCCTTCTATGGCCCGGTGTCCGCTACGACGGGCAGAAGAGAAGTCAATGCTCGGGGCTTAGAAACTCGTTCAGGCGGGATCTTCCCTTTCCGCGGACGGGATGCAACCTGACTTGCACCCTGAAGTATATCAGAAGCGGATGATGCCCGGATCACGGGCCAACCGGAGTGCGAACTCAAAGCTGGTCAGTGCAAGAAAGCACTGTTCGATCGCATCAGCGCAGAATCGATCTCAGTGGACCAGTGTATCTTTCACGACTGTACCGCCC
>Ga0210403_10000798_pt1 | contig 31401 bp, 24 predicted proteins | sample IncBWC19MmetaG_FD_150863 | JGI IMG/M metagenome (GOLD analysis project Ga0210403, IMG submission 150863) | Forest soil microbial communities from Barre Woods Harvard Forest LTER site, Petersham, Massachusetts, United States - Inc-BW-C-19-M | ecosystem: Environmental > Terrestrial > Soil >...
TGCGCGTGGACATCCGGATCGAAATCTTTGTGAAGAACCTTGGGATCCACCTTTCCCAGGTGCAGGTCAAGCCCATATCGGATCGCGGAAACGGTCAGCGCCACATCAAATTTTATCAATGCTGATTCCACCACTGCAGATGGGCTCTGTAGCGCCTTTAAACGCTCCGGCCACCGCGCACCATCGTAGTCCTTGCTATCGAGTCCCTTTTGATCCGCGCCTTCCAGGATGCCAATCAATTCGGTGGCCTGGGCTGTAGGCTTCCCAGCTTGGCTCCATGCCAGTCTGTAGCTGGCTTGGGCGTAGAATTCTCTTACGGCGTCGCCGTGATCGGAGAAATTTGGCCACTGCAGGTCCGCAAGCCGCCCGCTTTCGACAAGGGCGCGCAGCTCCTGTTCCCCCGCAGAGCTCAGGGAATTCAGGGTACCTGGTGTCGGAGCCTCGGCCGTTCCTCTCCGTGCCCCATCAGACGATATTGTCCCGCCAGAGCATGCCGTAAATCCCAGACCGGCCGCCAGAAACACCATTAGCCGCTTTCTCATGGGTATTTTCATTCCTCCACACAAACATGATGTTTGGCCAGGGCAAAAGATGCACAGTTCTTTTTAATTTGAAAAGGCGCTGGTTTTTGGAGAAGGATCCTGATGAGATGTTGCAATTCGAGACGAGCCCCGCGGCCTTGTAATCTATTGTAAAACCTAAAGTTCTTACGGTGACACGGTAGAGGCCTGGGGTTCGAGTCCCCACGGGCCTACCATTCCTGTTATCAGCCGTTTTTTCAGCCAACAATTTGGCGCGACTGCTGGCACTAGTTTGCTGCCGGACTCAAATAAATGGCCGGGACGTTTTGCTGAACTTGTGTGTTGAGGGCCGCCAAGTCGGTCGAACGAATTTCTTTCCACCTGGCAATCAATGGCGCGGCTTGCCGGCTTAGCTCCTCGAACACTGCGTATTGTTGTTGCGTTGGAGCGTCGTCCACCTCGACGCTGAAGGTGAGGTAGTGGAGTTGCTCATCGAGCATGTTGGGATAGTTCAGGTTGGCTTCGGAACTTTTCGCATTTACCTGCAGCAACTGCTCTTCGATCGGCGTCATTTTTTTGTCGAGCGAGTCGGCGGCATCGGAGACCGATTTGTATCGAGAGTCTTGTAATCGAGAGCGCAGATTACGCAACTGGACGCGGGTTTCCCGTATTTCCCGGACGGTGTCGTGCAGGCTGCTGAGCGTTTCGCGAATCTTCAACTCCAGGTCGAATTCCTTCGCTATATCGCTGGCCGGAACGTTCACCCGCGGATCCATCCTCAGTTGCAGAGGAACCGTCAGGCTCTTGCCCTCCGCGGAAAGCTTTACCTGATAATTTCCCGGCCCGGCGTATGGACCGCGCGAACGGAATTCCGCCAGGACTTCGCCGGGCAATGGGTGCGGCCCGTCGTATCGCAAGTCCCACGTAAAACGGTTGAAGCCGGCGCCGGCGGGAATCACCTCCGGAGGAGCCTGCAGGTCAGGCCATTCGGGCGGAGTCTCCGATTGTTTTTTCTCGACGCTGGAATAGCGGCGGAGCAGGGCGCCCTTCTCGTCGAGAATTTCCAGTGTGACTTCGCCCTTCGGAGCGGTTTTGAAGAAATACGTGAGAATGGCTCCGTTGGGCGGGTTTTCTCCGACCGGGCGGCGCCGTTCGAACTGATCGGGGAAGTGCACGCGGTAAGTCGGCGAAGGGTTCAGCAGGAACATCTCGCCTGCCGGCGCGCGACCTGCCAGTTGCCGCAGCGGCGAAATATCGTCGAGGATCCAGAACGAACGTCCGTGCGTGGCAACGACGAGATCGTCGTTTTTCAAAACGAGATCATGAATGGGGGTGACTGGCAGATTCAACTGCAGTGACTGCCAATTCGCGCCCGCATCGTAAGAAACAAATATTCCCGTCTCCGTGCCCGCGTAGAGCATCCCGGGTTTCACCGGATCTTCGCGGACAACGTGCACATAAGCGCCGTTCGGAATGCCTTTCGTGAGCTTCGTCCAGGTCTTTCCGGAATCGCTGGTCTTATATATGTAGGGCTTCAAGTCATCGAGCTTGTGACAATCGACAGCGGCGTAGGCGGACGCGGCATCATGAGGAGAAGCCTCGATCATGCTCACCAGGCTCCACTCCGGCATGCCCTTGGGCGTAACGTTTTGCCAGGTTTTTCCGCCATCCGGCGAAAACTGAATGAGCCCGTCGTCCGTGCCGGCCCAGAGCACATCTTTCTTTTGGGGTGACTCGGCGATGGTAAACACGGTGTCGTAGAACTCGACGCTGGTATTGTCTTTCGTGATGGGCCCGCCGGACGATTCCTGCTTGCTCTTGTCGTTTCGCGTCAGGTCAGGACTGATCGCGCTCCAACTCCGTCCGTGATCCGTGCTCTTGAACACCATCTCGGCGGAAGTGTAGAGCACATCCGCATCGTGCGGGGAAATTACGATCGGCTGCGTCCATCCAAGTCGGAATTTCATATCTTTCGCGCCGTGGCCTGAATAATCCACCGGCCAGACGGTGACGTCCTGCGCCTGCATGGTGCGCTTATCCCAACGGGTTACGACTCCGTTCCCCGAACCGGCGTACACAATATTGAAATCCCGCGGGTCGGGCACAACGTAGCCGCTCTCGCCTCCGGCAACGTCGTACCAATGCTGGCGGCCGATGTATCCGTCGTCCGTGCGGCTGGCGATGGCAACCGTGCTGTTGTCCTGCTGCGCGCCATAGACGTAATAGAGGAACTGGTTGTCGGTTGAGACGTGATAGAACTGCGCGGTCGGCTGATTTTCCTGGGTCGTCCAGGTTTTTCCACCGTCAACCGTCACCGCCGCTCCGCCGTCATTGCCGTTGATCATGCGCTGCGGATTTCTTGGATCAATCCACAATCCGTGGTGATCGCCATGGAGGGCCGGCAGCAACTCCAGCGTCTTGCCCGCGTCCTGCGACCGGAACATCCCCGTGTTGAGCATATAGACCGTATCCACGCTCTTGGGATCGGCGAAAATGTGCGTGAAATACCAGGCGCGTTGCGTCAGCCGCTGGTCATCGTTGATTTTCGTCCAATTCTCGCCGCCATCATCGGAGCGATAGAGGCCGCTGGCGTCTTTGGCTTCGATCAAACTGTAGACACGGTTGGAATCCGCGCCGGAAACGGAGACGCCGATGCGCCCGAGCAAGGAAGTCGGCAGACCTTTGCCTTCCAGATGCTTCCACGTCGTGCCGCCATCCGTGGATTGATAGAGTCCGCTGCCGGGGCCCCCGCTATCCAGGCTCCACGGCGTGCGCCGCACCTGGTACAAAGCCGCGAACAGCACGTTGGGATTGTGCGGATCCATGGAGATATCGATCGCACCAGTGTGATTATCTTTGAAAAGAACTTTCTCCCAGGTTTTCCCGCCATTCGTGGTGCGAAAAACACCGCGTTCATCGTTCGGTCCATAGGCATGGCCCAGCGCAGCTACGTAGACGATGTCGGGATTGCGAGGATGAACGATCACGCTGGCGATATGCTGCGTGTCAGTTAGGCCGATGTTCAACCAGGTCTTGCCACCATCCGTGCTCTTATACACTCCGTTCCCGTAGGAAATGTTGCCGCGGATGCAGGCTTCCCCGGTGCCCGCATAAATCACGTTGGGATTCGAATCGGACACCGCGATCGCGCCGATCGACGCAATCGCCTGCTTGTCGAAGAGAGGCGTCCAACTTAAACCGGCGTTGGTCGTACGCCAAACGCCTCCACCCACGCCACCGAAATAAAAGGTGTTCGGATCGCCGGCGACCCCGGTCACAGCCAGCACACGGCCACCGCGGTAAGGACCGATCGAGCGCCACTTCAACCCCTTCTCCAGACTTTCGTTAAATTGATCGGGACTTTGTGCAACGACAGCAGGCAGCACCGCCAGCAAGAAACCGAGTGCGATTGCTGATTTTAGGATGAGCTTCATAAAGTCTCCACGGACGGCATCCTACCACGCTCTACGACTCTTTCAGGACTTGGCTACAGCCCACAAAGGCCGATTCGGGCTAGAATAAGTTTCTCGACCGCAAGTCAATTCAACAAAGGGAACCTCCGTGAAAATTATTCCAACAGGAATTCGCGAGCCTTTCTGGAAGTGGTGCGCTATGGCTGTATGTTCAACCTGGCTGTCAGCCGGCACCGTTTTCGCGCAGCGACCGGTTCCGAACGATCCGGGTGAACCACCGAACGGCCGGACGAAGCTGAAATTGGTTCCGCGGCCGGGAGGAGCCATATCCCGGCAATCGGTGGATGAGAAGGCGATGCGGGCGCTGATTCACCAACTGGTGGCTTGCGGGACACGGCTCTCGATCTCTTCGTGGACGGATCCGAAGCGCGGTGTCGGCTGCGGGCGTGATCAGGTGGTTGCGCGACTGAATGAAATTGCAAAGGATTCTGGCGGGCGGCTGCAGGTGGTGGTGGACAAGTTCGAGGCATCGTCCAAGCGCACGGGTGGAAATTCCGCGCCGATGGAGAATGTGTATGCCATTCTTCCCGGTTCGGATCCAAAATTTGCGAAGACGGTGTTTGTGGTGTCCGGGCACATGGACTCCAGGCCGTCCGACGATATGGATCCGAAATTGGACGCTCCCGGAGCGGATGACGACGCGTCGGGAACAGCAGTGAGCGTGGAGTGCGCGCGCCTGCTGAGCAAACTTGCCGAAAGCGGGCATGCAAATCTGCGGGCGACGATTTTGTTCGCTGCCGTGTCCGGCGAGGAACAGGGTCTTCTGGGCAGCACGCACTTACTTGAGTGGCTGAAGCAGCAAGGGTACACAGTGGGCGGAATGCTCGATGACGACATCGTGGGTGCCGACCGGGCGCCGGGAGGACCACATCGAGTGCGAGTCTTCTCTGGAAACGGGGCTATTGATGATTGCGATTCGTCTTCGCGGGAACTGGCGCGCGCAATTGAAGAAATTGACGGCCGCGGCGCCATTCGTATGATTTTCCGCGTGGATCGTTTCGGACGCGGCGGAGACCACTATCCTTTTTACAAGGCGGGCATCCCGGCCGTGCGCTTTACCGAACCACTGGAAGAATATTCGCAGCAGCATCAGACACCGCGCAGGGAAAACGGCGTGGAGTATGGTGACCTGGAAAAATACCTGGATTTTCGATTTATGGGAAACGTAGCGCGCGACAATGCGGAAGCCCTGCGGCAATTGGCGATGGCGCCGGCGCCGCCGTCCCAGGCCACGCTGGAGGGCGCGGTGACGCCAAACGCGAAAGTTTCGTGGTCGGCGGAGGCGGATCCGGAACGCGCGGGTTTCGAGATTTTACGGCGAGAGACAACGGAAGCGCGCTGGGAAGTATTCGAATTTGTAACCACAGGGACGGAAGCGGTGTTGAAGGGGGTTTCCACTGACAATCACTTCTTTGCCGTGCGCGCGGTCGGAAAAAATGGGGCGCGCTCCATTGCGGTTCCGACGGAGATGGATTCCAACCGCCGGTGAAGCGCGCCCTTCGTTAACTCAGCTTCTATCTTCGCCGCTCTTCAAACGCAAGACAGCCATTAATCGCCGGAGATGTTTTTCGGCGACTTATGGTTGAGCGTAGCCAGGAGTTTTTGGGCGCAGGTGGGTGCCTGCACCGAGCCCTTCAGCACGATGTCCTTCGCGGGGACTTCGCTGCCATAGAGTTTGGCGTTGGCGTCGTTGTCCGGACGAAGCGTGGAGCCTTCGAGGGAAATACCCGCGAAGACGCCGCGGGCTCGCGAATAGCTGAGGATTTCAGCCCTCATCGCCGCATCTGTTTCCGCGGAGGCGTCCCGGCCTTTCGGTCCGGCGGCCGCGGAGATGTCCGCGCCCAGTTTCACCTTCGTGGACAGAACGCTCTCGGCGCTGCGCTGGCTCATCAGCAGGAGAACGAAGTCCGTCGCTTCCCCTCCGATTTGCAAGCCGACGCTACCGCCTTCGAGCGCCACCATGGTCGGCGAGCCCCACGGCCCATTGAACTTTTCCCCGGTGCGGCAGGTCATGACGCCCCGTCCGTAACTTCCGCCGACGATAAAGGCGGCTTTCAGAACACTGGGGAGCACGATAACGCACTCCGATTTATCCAGCAGGGATTGCGGGATGTCATCCGGAATATTCAGGATTTCCGAAATCACCGTGCCGGAATTCTCCACGCGTTCCACTTCTTTTTTGTTGTCGGAGGCCGGAGTGGTCGTGACCACCAACAGGCCAGCGACAAGCGATACCCAGAGCTTATTCATAGCAATGCTCCTTCGTGGTTAGATTGGCTGGGTTAGGGGTCTGTTTCTCTATGGAGGGCAGGTAAGCCATTATATCGGACTTACCTGAGTGGTGGAAGACGAACTCAGGCTTGAAGCCGGCGGCTCGAAGTGGGAGTTGTAGGCGAAATCGCATGCCAAATGGAATAATAGGACCGCGTCAGTCCGATTACTTTTTCGGTAAATACCCTTTTCGAGAATTTCCTTGAAATAGGGCCCCAAACTTGTAGATTGAGAGCATCCTTTCGATCTTCCTTCCGCCCCCTGAAGATGAAGGGAGAGCCCACCTCCTCCCGCGGGGCCAGCGTCCTTATATATGCCTGGATGCGGGAAAGACCGAAATCATCCTCCCATGATTCGTGAGCAAACATTTCAATTGCATTTGCGGTTGCGGCCGGCCAAATCACTGGACGGGAAGGCCCCTTTGGGACTAATACGGTATTGCGGAGTGGGAGCCGGGGAGTCCCGGAATGTTCATGCGTCACAGAATTTCCGGGGCCAATTGGTCACACTTTGCGTAAGGCAAGTGCTCTGGAACGGCAACAGTGTGGCGAAATTCAGCTGCGCTGTTGAAAAATTCGTGAGGGAGAAGCGAGAACATGCAGACAAAAATGAAGCAGCTTGGGACGCTGACGCTGGTCGGAACGCTCTTCGCGGGTACATGCCTGTTAAGCGCCCCGGCGAAAGCGGATACGGCGGCTGGGGAAGCGATGTTCAAGGCCAAGTGCGCCGGTTGCCACGGCGCCGACGGCAAAGGCAAGGCAGCCATGAAGACCACCGACATGGCGGCAGCCGATGTACAGAAGATGAGCGACGCCGATCTGGGCAAGATCATCTCCGAGGGAAAGCCCCCGATGCCGGCGTACAAAACACTGACACCGGATCAGGTGAAGGATCTGGTCGGCTACATACGCTCGCTGAAAAAGTAGTTTTCGCGGGGGAATAAAGCTCCTGCGGGCGCTCCAAAGAAATTTCGCCGCAGGGCCTGTCACCCCAGGCCTGATAAGTATGGCTAGCCCAGAGGCCCTGGTGAATCCTTCACCAGGGCTCCAATAAAACTAAATTGATTCGAAGGAAAAGTGGAGTAACTCCCCGCATGGGTCCGCAAAATGCCGTCAGAGATTGGGCGCGCCTGATTTATTTCTTCAGTCAGAATACCCTGAGCTTGATCGGTGTGGCCCTGACAACCGGCAGCGCCATCACGCTGATTGCCTTCTGGATCTACGATTTTATTTTGCCCGGCCCGCCGCACCCATACATCGGCTTGCTGATCTTTTTGACCCTTCCCGCCATTTTCATTTTCGGCTTGCTGTTGATTCCTGCTGGAATTTACCTGCGGCGCAGAAAACTACAGCGGGCGGGTGAACTGCCGAGCGTGTACCCGGAGATCGACCTGAAGGCGCCGATGGTGCAGCACGGCATCTTGTTTGTTGCCGTGGCCACAGTGGTAAACGTGATTATCTTTTCGTTTGCGTCCTACCGCGGCGTGTCCTACATGGATACAGCAAGCTTCTGCGGGCAGACTTGCCACACGGTGATGGCCCCGGAGTATTCCGCATATCAGAGTTCGCCCCACGCGCACGTGGAATGTGTGGAATGCCACATCGGGCCGGGAGCAGGATGGTTTGTGCGCTCCAAGCTTTCCGGCATGCGCCAGGTTGTCGCGGTTACCTTCCACACCTACTCTCGCCCGATTCCCGCCCCCGTAAAGTACCTGCGCCCGGCGCGGGATACCTGCGAGCAGTGCCACTGGCCGCAGCGATATTCCGGCGACAAGCTCATCGTCAGAACCAATTACAAGGATGACGAGAAAAATACGCCGATGACGACGGCCTTGATGATGAAGATCGGCGGCCGCTCTGGCGCGGGTTCCAGCGGCATTCACGGGCGCCATCTGGACGACGGCACGCGGATTCAATACATCTCCACCGACGAACACCGGCAGGTGATTCCGGTGGTGTATTACACGGACGAAAAGGGCAAGACCATCGAGTTCGTTTCGACGGATAGCAAAGCGAGCAAACAGGAGTTGGAAAAAGGCGAGCATCGCGCCATGGACTGCATCGACTGCCACAACCGGCCGACGCATGTGTTCGAATTGCCGGAAAATGCCGTGGACCAGCGGATGTCGCGCGGCCTGATTAGCCCGGAGCTGCCGTTCATCCGGAAAAAGGCCGTGGAACTGCTGAAAGTGAATTATCCCAACCGCGATACCGCAGGGAAGCAGATTGAAGAAGGAATCACAAACTATTACAAAACGACCTATCCGGAAATTTATAACGGAAAGCGGGCCGTGGTGGAACAGTCCGCCGGAAACGTGGCCAAGATCTACCTGCGCAATATTTTCCCGGAGATGAATGTGAACTGGGGCGTGCACCCGAACAATTTGGGACACACCGACTTTCCCGGATGCTTCCGTTGCCACGACGGTTCGCACACCAGCGCGGACGGACAAACCATTGCCAACGATTGCACCGCCTGCCACAACCTGCTGGCGGTGCAGGAAGAGAATTCAAAGATACTCACTAATCTTGGATTGCAATAAACGAACATATAAGCCTTCTCCACTCGAATTCATTTTCAGTTTGCGCATTCGAGGCTCCTTTCCCCTACACAGTCCTCTCGAAAACGAAAGGTTCCTCCAACTTGTGGTAGTGTCTGCTAGGAGACTCCACCTTTCGAATGTCCAAGCGGCCGATTATTGAACCCTTTCGAATCAAAAGTGTTGAACCAATTCGCACCACCTCGCGCGAAGAACGCCAACGGTTGATTGAGGCGGCCGGCCACAACCTTTTCCTGGTTGCTTCAGAAGCCATTCTGATTGACTTGCTGACGGACTCCGGCACGTCGGCGATGTCCACCGAACAGTGGGCGGCGATGATGCGCGGAGATGAATCGTACGCGGGCTCGCCGAGCTTTGCGAGATTCCGCGATTCCATCCAGGCGATTTTCGGTTTTCGCCATGTAGTTCCGACGCACCAGGGGCGCGCGGCGGAGCGCATCCTCTTCAGCGTGATGTGCAAAAAGGGCGACATTGTTCCGAACAATACGCACTTTGACACCACGCGCGCTAATTGCGAATTTGTCGGCGCGCAGGCGCTGGATCTTCCCATTCCCGAGGCGAAAGAGCCTTCCTTAGTTCATCCGTTTAAGGGAAATATGGACACGGCCCGGCTCGCGGAGGTGATCGAGCGCGAGGGAGCGAAGAAAATCCCACTGGTGATGCTGACGGTGACCAACAATTCCGGCGGCGGCCAACCCGTTTCGATGGCGAATATTCGCGAGGTAAAACAGATCTGCAAGAAACACGGCATTCCCCTCTATATTGACGCTTGCCGGTTTGCGGAGAATTCGTATTTCATCAAGCAGCGCGAACCGGGCTATGCCGGCAAATCACCGATGGATATCGCGCGCGAACTGTTTTCTTACGCCGACGGTTGCACCATGTCCGCGAAAAAAGACGGCCTCGCAAACATCGGCGGCTTCCTGTGCACCAATGACGATTCGATCGCCCAGCAGCAAAAGGACCTGCTGATTTTGACGGAAGGGTTCCCCACGTACGGCGGCCTGGCCGGTCGCGATCTGGAAGCGATCGCCGTGGGGCTGAACGAAGCGCTGGAAGAGGACTACCTGCACTACCGCATCGCCTCCACCGCGTTTCTTGGAAATCATATCGCCGCGGAGGGCGTGCCCATCGTGCAGCCCCCCGGAGGACACGCCATCTACATCGATGCGCGTGCATTTTTGTCCCACATTCCGCCGGCGCAATTTCCGGGCGTCGCGCTGGCGAACGAACTTTATCTGGAAGGCGGCATCCGCTCGGTCGAAATCGGCACGCTCATGTTTGGCGAGCATGCGCGGATGGACCTGGTGCGCCTGGCGATTCCGCGGCGCGTGTACACGCAGAGCCATATCGAATATGTGGTTGAAGTAATTCTGGATGTCTGGCGCCGGCGCGACGCGATTCCCGGATATGATGTTGTTCACCAGGCGCCGTTTCTGCGGCATTTCAGCGCGCGCCTGAAACCCCGGAGCAACACGCGATGAAGCTCTCGATTGACCCGGCTTTGAAGAAGAAGTGCCCGTCTGTTGCTCTTGGATGCGTCAGCGCTCGCGTGCGCACGGGTGATTCTTCGCTCGAACTTCTTGGCGAAATGGACTTTTGCGAAGCGAGCCTTCTGAAAAATGCCGATCCGCGCGCGATTCTGGAGGCGCCGGCCATCTCCGCGACGCGCGCCGGTTACCGGGCGCTCGGCAAGGATCCGGCGCGGTATCGCGGGTCCGCGGAAGCACTGCTTCGCCGCATCATCAGCGGCAAACACTTCCCCGGCATCAACAGCGTGGTGGACATTATTAACCTCGTTTCCGTGGAGAGCCGGTTGCCGATAGGCCTCTACGACCTCGCTAAAGTACAGGGCGACATTGTTTTTCGCGCGGGGCGCTCCGGTGAAACGTACAAGGGCATCGGAAAATTTGATTTGAATCTGGAGCATCTTCCGGTGTTTTGCGATGCGGCAGGGCCGCACGGCAGCCCGACCAGCGACTCCGAGCGGACGATGGTGACCTCCTCGACGGAGAATGTCGCGGCAATTTTGATTTCCTTCGGAGGACCCCAACCGCTCGACGTCTGGTGTAAGCGGATCACCGGCTTGCTGGAGCGTTACGCCGAAGGCCGCGAATTGCGGACCGAAATCGTTACCTAGCGATTCTTTAGCTCGAGGAAAGAAATCCACGCGCGCGAGCCACAGAGGCACGACGGTTCATGACCGAAGGCATTCATCCGATAGCCAGCTTGCTGGCCGCACTCGCCCGCGGCATTACGGGAGTGCAGGTGCTGTGGGCGGGCTGCGAGCCCGACGAGCGCCAGCGCATCTATTTTGCCAATCACACCAGCCATCTGGATTTTGTGGTGCTGTGGTCCGCGCTGCCTTCTGAAATTCGCGTCAACGCGCGCCCCATCGCCGCAAGAGATTATTGGGAAGAGACATCTCTTCGCCGCTATCTGGCCGAGAGTGTTTTTAAGGCGGTCCTCGTGGAGCGTGGCGCTGTGCCAAAGTCCAAATCACATGACGAAGGCAAATTTGTGGGCCGCTCGATGATCGAAGACCTGGCCGCGGCGCTCGGCGAACACAACTCTCTGATTCTTTTTCCGGAAGGCACGCGTGGCAATGGGGAAAAGATCGGCGAATTTCGCGGCGGTCTCTATCACTTGGGACTGCGGCGGCCTGACGTCGAGTTGGTTCCCGCTTATCTGGAAAATATGAATCGCATTTTGCCCAAAGGCGAATATCTCCCCGTGCCCATGTTGAGCTTGCTGACTTTCGGCAAGCCCATCCAAGTCGAACCCGACGAGAACAAGGACGCCTTCCTGGAGCGCGCACGCGAAGCTGTCAGCTGTCTTCGCCGGATTGGGCCCGCCTGATGATGATAGCGATTCACGACTCGATATTAATGTGGCTTTTTGGCGGGGTGCTCTGCCTGCTGGTCGTTCTGACCATCGTCGGCCGCGGCCTCAAACGAAGTCAAAATTCCAATGTCAGCCGCGTCACCATCGACAACTTCAATGCACAGATTGCCGCCTGGTGGAAAATGTGCGTGGTGCTGGCGCTTTCCCTGGTGTTTGGGCGTATCGGTTCGCTGGTGTTGTTTGCGATGCTTTCGTTTCTGGCAATGCGCGAATACCTGACCCTGGTTCCCACGCGCCGCGGTGATCATCGCACATTATTCTGGAGCTTCTTCGTCATCATGCCGCTGCAGTATTGCGTGCTGGGCTTTCACTGGTACGTCCTCCTGGCGATTATGATTCCGATTCTGGCGTGCGTTTTCATTCCCACAAGCATCGCCGTTGCCGGAGACACCGCACACTTCGTGGAACGTGCCGGAAAGATCCAGTTCGGCCTGATGGTTTGCGGCTATTGCCTAAGCCATGCAGCCGCGTTGCTGCAGCTGAAAATTCCCGGATTTGCGGGGCACCCCGCGCGGTTGTTGCTGTACCTGGGACTAGTGGTTCAGATGAACGACCTTTTGCAATACGTCTGGGGCAAGCTGATTGGCAAACACAAAATTGCCTGGCGCGTCAGCCCGGATAAAACCTGGGAAGGGTTCCTCGGCGGGATGTTGAGCGCCACCGCGTTGGGAACTCTTTTGTGGTGGGCCACTCCGTTCACGCCGCTGCAGTCGGCTGGACTGTCCTTTCTCATTTGCATACTGGGCTTCGCCGGCGGGGTGGTGATGAGCGCGATCAAGCGCGACATAGGCATCAAGGATTTTGGCGGTGTGATCGAGCGGCGCGGCGGCATCCTGGATCGCATCGATTCGCTGTGCTTCGCGGCGCCGATTTTCTTCCACGTGGTGCGCTATTATTTTGCCCCGTGGCCCTAAACCATCATCTAGCGACTGGTTCGCCGCTCTGCGCACCGGCCAATACACGTGATTTCAGAAATCCACGCGCGGCGAGCAATTCTGCGTTCAGCAAAGCCGCCCCGGCCGCGCCGCGCACCAGGTTGTGCGACAACAGGGTGAGCTTCAGGTCGAGCAGCGGGCATTCACGCACCCGCCCGACGACGGCGGCCATCCCGTTGCCGGCATTCACATCCTTGCGCGGCTGGGGGCGGTCCTCTTCGTCCTGTACGACAATGGGATGCTTCAGTCCGGTCGGCAGAGAGGCCAGTTCCGGAGAGACTTCAAATGCTCGCAAAGCTTCGCGAACTTCATCGAGGGTCGCTGTCTTCTTCAGTCGAAGCGAAACGCACTCAAGATGGCCATCGCTGACCGGCACGCGATTGCAATGCGCGCTGATGCCAAGGCCAGCTTCAATGAAACGTGAGCCATCCCAGCGGCCGAGCAGCTTTTGCGGCTCCGCTTCCATCTTTTCCTCTTCGCCGCTTATAAACGGAACGACATTCCCGAGGATATCCAGAGAAGCGACGCCCGGATAACCCGCTCCAGAAACAGCCTGCAGGGTCACGACAAATATCTTTTCCAGTCCAAAAGCATCCGCCAGCGGCTTCAAAACCAGAACCAGTCCCGCCGTCGAACAGTTCGGATTGGTCACAATAAAGCCCGTGTCATACCCGCGGTTCTTCTGCTGCACGCGAATGGAATCCACGTGAGAGGCATTCACCTCGGGAATCAGCAGCGGAACATCCGCATCCATGCGGTGATTTTTTGAATTGCTGACCACGGGATAGCCGGCGCGCGCAAAATCTTCTTCGGCTTTTCCGGCGACGGAAGAATCAAGCGCCGAAAAAACAAAATCGCATTCGAGATTCGGATCCAGATCCCTCACACCCAGTTTGCGCGCCGCCTCGGGAATCGGACCTTCCAGGTGCCAGCGCGTCGCCTCGCCGTACGTTTTTCCAGAGCTCCGCTCCGAGGCCGCCACCGCGGTCAATTCAAACCACGGATGATCGGTCAGCAACTTCACCAGTCGTTGCCCAACCATTCCGGTTGCGCCCAAAACTCCGGCGCGCCATTTGCGGCCATCCGCGCGGCGGCTCACTGCGCACCTCCGCCAGGCGCGAATTCACGTTCGGCTTTTACGATTTCTTGTTGTGGTTCCGGACTCATCTTCGCGGCTCCTCATCTGATTGTTCCGCCGGAGTCACTCGGGAGGGGGTTAAACGAAAAAACCCACCGCCCGGTTCGCTTCGGGGGTGGGTTGGAAACTTTTCCTAGCTGGCTAGCAGTTTCTCCCGTCGCCCGAAGCGCTCTTAGTGGACGTAGTGTCCGTCGTAGTCGTCGTAATCGACGGCTTCGCGGCAGTCCCGATTCGCTTCGATGCGCCAGCCAGCATAATCCCCACGATAGCACGAGCAAAAGAAATTAGGGGAGCAAAACGGAAATTCGTGAAAGCGATGTGGCGAAAATGAAATCCAGGTGGCCGTGCCGACATTCGCAGTTCCCCTATTGGTACTGCTACGACAGCCGCAACCGCCTGCAAATACAATAAGTTAGAGTAAGCAACTTTCTCGCTACGCAAGGGTTTAAACGCCCCAAGGGAAGGGGAGGCTCTCGAAGCCTCTGGGGAATTTCCAAAACGATAAGGGAGAATTACCTATGCACCTCAAGAAGTGGTTCAGCGGGTTCTGCGCGCTCGCGCTGATTGCCCTGTTCAACGGCTGCGGCAACAATTCCGGCTCCTCGAACAACACCAATCCACAATCCAACTCCGTCTTTGTCACCGGCACCGACGCTCCCCTGCCCAGCGTCGTGGGCTTCCGCGTGGACATCACGGGACTGACTCTCTCTGACGGGATGAATCCTCCGGTCTCCGTGCTGAATGGAACGCAGACGGTGGACTTTGCCCGCTTGAACGGGCTGCGCACACTGCTCGATATCAACACGATTCCGACGGGCACGTACACCCAGGCGGTCGTCACACTTGCCAATCCTTCGATCGACTACCTGAACGTCACAAATCCGCAGACCAACCCACCGACGCACCCGACGCTCAGCACTCTCGACACCAGTGCAAGTTCCAATCCGCAACTCAGCCTGACGACCTCCACGGTAACGATTAATCTGGCGACACCCTTGGTTGTTTCCGCGGGCGATATCGACGGCCTGCGTTTCGAATTCGACATCCGCCAATCCGTCGCGGTGGATGGCAGCGGCCAGATCACGGGCGCCATCACGCCAACGCTCGACCTGAAAGTGATTACCCCTTCTGACGCGGACGCCTATATCGACGAATTCGATGCGGGCGTGGTCAGCGTAAACGCGGCGGGCAACTCATTCGTGATTCAAGGCCCGCACGGACACCAGTTCACAGTGAATGTAAACCAGCAGACCGAGTGGGAAGGGAATGAAACGCTCGCCAACCTGACCGGCAACTCGATCGTGGAAATCTCCGGGACGCTCGACCGCACTTCGGCGGCGATTCTGGCGGACAGTGTAGCCATCGTGTCGCAGGATCACTTCTGGGCGGGCGGACTGGTCACCTACGTTGATCCCCCGGTTGGCACGGCCACGGATTTCGACCTCTATGTGCGCAGCGTTCTGCCTTCCGGCACCGGCTTCAACTCCGGCCAAATTTCCAATATCGCGCTCACCGGGCAGGAGAAGTATTTCATCCACTGGTGGCACGACAATTTCGGCAGCTTCCTGTTCACTTCCACTGGATTGGTTCCGGGGCAGCACGTCAGCATCGCCGGGCCCTTCAGCAATGGAGTGGTCACGGTGAAGCGCGTGGTGCTGCGCCACTCCGGCCACACGGGCCTGCTGGTCACCGGGCAGACCAACACCAGCGCCGGGACGTTTGAGTTCGACTCGAATGGCCTGGCCGGCGTTTTGTTCGAAGGGCCGGTCACGGTGCAGGTTACTCCGTTCACCCGATTCCTGGGCGGATTGACGGGCATCAACGATCTGACGGGAACGACGGCGTTGCATTTGCGCGTTGTCGGTTTGATCCTTAAAACCAACACGGGCGTACCGATCTTCCTGGCGCGCAGCGTGGAGAAGATCGCCAACTAAAGCCGAGAATCGTCGTCAGTAGTGCCGCGGCCACTTCGCTGATCGAAGTGGCCGCATTCTTTTAGCAGGTGGAGTCGAACAGCAGACTGGAGCAGGTAAGCCCGGATTCTGCTTTTTGCAATTCCGAAATATCCAACGATTCGATGTGGAAGCCTTTCGCTTCGATCCTCGCACGCGTTTTCGGAAATGACGCGGGAAAAACGATGGATTCGCCGATGGCCAGCGCATTCCCGGCGTGCGGCTCCGCCGGATCCACATCCACCCATTCAAAGCCTTCAAATCGTTTCCATTGAAGCCACGTGCGATTGCCGAGGAGAGTATTCCGGCCCAGATACGTCACCGCGGACTTCAGGTGCAGACAACCCGTCACAGGCACGGCAGTCAGCTCGTACCTGTGATGCTCCGCAATTACAGCCAACTGCCGGATGCCTTCAGGGTTCGAGCGGTCCGTGATACCAACGAAAATCTTCTTACCAACGCGCAGGACGTCGCCGCCCTCCAGCATCCCCGGCAATTTCACGTAGGCCAATTTACGAAAGGGTTCGAGCGCCGCGGCAAGGGAAGGCGCTTCCTTCCGCCGAGTCTCTGTACCCAGCGGACAGATGATTGCCACTTCGTCGAGAACAATCGCAGGGTCTTCCACAAACATCGAGTCGGGCAAGTCGCGCTCTTCCTGCAAGGAAATCACTTTCGCGCCCAGTTTCTCGAGGAGACCTTGGTAGGCATGGTGCTGCACTCGGGCCTTCTCCAAATCAATCGGCTTGCGTTCGATGAAACTCAGTTCGCAATTTGCCAGGGAGGAACTAACCTTCCGCGTGATTGCCGTCAGCATTTTCCGAATGTATCAGAGATTCTTCGCTTTGGTCACCTGACGAACGGGAATCCGAGTTATGATTTTTGGTCGCACGCCGCGGCTGCGGAACCATTGTATTCTTAGGCCGTTCTCAGCTTCGCGTATCGGCGCTGCGAGACCAAGGAGATTGCTCATATGTCGGATGGAATTCGTCGCATCGTCGCTCTCAGCGTGCTTTTGCTCGGCACCGGACTTTTGTGGGTCGTGGGACGTTCCTCCGATGATGAGGCCAATGCAAAAAACGATCAGGACGCAACCCTCGCGGCCAATCGGGAGCAGGCCGCCGCTAACGATCCGCGCCTGAAGGGCTCTTACCGCTACGAACAGGGCGGATGGGTCTATGTTCACCTCGAAGGCGACCCGGCCAGCCTCGGCTATCAGCACGGTTTTCTGCTGGCTCCCGAAATCTCCGATGCGTTTCCCGCCATCAAGACGAACATGACGCATTCCACGCAGCGCGACTGGGCTTTCTTCCGCGAAACCGCGCGCACCATGCTGTGGCCCAAAATAGACGCCGAATACCAGCAGGAACTTCAGGGAATTGCGGAAGGACTGCAAGCGCGGAGCGATTTGAATCTGGATGTTTACGACATCGTGGCCATGAACGCGTTCGAGGAACTGCCCGACTATTACGTACCCTGGCTCAACAAGCGCGAAAAAGCCACCAATCCGCCGAATCTCAAGAGTCCGGGAAATTGCAGCGCGTTCGTAGCCACCGGCAGCTGGACCAAAGACGGAAAAATCGTGATCGCGCACAACAACTGGACGAATTACATGAACGGTGAGCGCTGGCGCATCATCTTCGATATCGAACCGAAGACTGGTTATCGCATGATCATGGATGGCATTCCCGGCGTAATCGCCAGCGACGACGATTTCGGTATCAACAGCGACGGCCTTATGGTGACGGAGACTACGATTACCCAGTTCGAAGGGTGGGATCCGAACGGCAAGGCGGAATTTGCGCGCGCCCGCAAGGCGCTGCAGTATGCCGGCTCAATCGACGAGTACACGAAGATCATGCTCGATGGAAACAATGGCGGTTACGCCAACGATTGGCTGATTGGCGACCGCAAAACGAATGAAGTGGCTCAACTGGAGTTGGGACTAAAGGCTTACAAGCTGTGGCGCACGAAAGACGGCGCGTTCGCCGGCTCCAACTGGGCGCGAGACCCCAAAGTGATCAAGCAAGACACGCCGCAATTCGATCCGAACAATCTCGAGACCTCACCCAACGCTCGCCGCGTGCGTTGGGAACAGTTGCTGAACGAGAACAAGGGCAAGCTGGATGTGGAGCTCGCGGAGAAAATGCTCGGCGATCACTTTGATTCGTTCCAGAAAAAAGAAGAGGCGAACGAGCGGACGCTTTGCGGGCACGTGGACGCATCTCCCCGCGGCGTCGCGATCTGGGCGTGGGGGCAGAACTATCCCGGCGGAGCGGTGCAGGGCAAGGCAAGCGATTCCGCGATGGCTCAGAAGCTAAGCTTCGTGGCTCGCATGGGGCATCCCTGCGGCGAAACCTTTCAGGCTAAGCCGTTTCTTGCCGCGCATCCCGACTTCGCCTGGCAGGAGCCGTATCTGCGCGACATGCCCGCCGGGCCCTGGACGGAATTCCACGCCGGCGAAATTCCAGTTCCGCAGCACTAACAAACAACAAAAACGACAAATCTAGTGAGCGGCGCCGCCCGGCACGGAGATTTCCACGTGCGACGGATATTTCTCTGAACGGTAAATCTTCTGCGTGGCCTTCTGGTAGTCCGACTCCTTCGCCTCAAAAATATTGGGCACGAATTTCTGCGGATTGCGGTCGTAGAGTGGGAACCACGTGCTCTGCACCTCCACCATGATGCGGTGGCCCTTCTTAAAGACGTGATCCGCGGTATGCAGGTCAATCGTGAACGCCGTAATTTCGCCCGGCACGATCGCTTCCGGCTTTTCGTACGAATTGCGGTAGCGCCCGCGAAAGATTTCGTCCGCGATCATCAGCTCATAACTGGCCAGATTCCATTCGGTGTCCGATTTTTCGGGATACACGTCGATTAACTTCACCACCCAGTCCGCGTCCGATCCCGTGGTTGCGGCAAAAAGTTTTGCGGTCACCTGGCCGGTCAGGGTGACGTCTTCCTGCAGCACATCGGTCTTCCAATTCAGCACATCGGGCCGCTTCTCAACGAACCGCTGGTCCTGCACCAGCCAGGTGTACCAGCGGCCGGGATGATCGGAGGGATAAGTTTCGTCGACGGGCCGGTTGCGGTAGGGTACGGGGTTTGCCGGATCGCTGACGTAGGAATCAACCGCGTCGGCGGCATCCGTTTTTGGCGCGTCAAAACTCAATTTTCCATCCGCGCCGAAATAGAGGTTTTTTATCTGCGCATCGAGCGGCGGCCAGGCATCGAAACGCGTCCAGATGTTGCTGCCCGTCTGAAACAGCAGCGCTTCCTTCAGCGGCAATTCGCCCTTGTCATGCAGCCAGTACGCAAACCACGGCGCCTCTACTTTTTCCCTGAAATACTCACCCGTGTTGCTCGCGAACGGTATCTGTCCCAGCCAATTGCCGGGGCCATGCGCCCAGCCGCCGTGATTCCATGGGCCGACGACCAGATAATTCTTATTCGCGGCGTCGTTTTTCTCCAGATTCGCGTACGTCGCCATAGGACCGTAAAAATCTTCCTGGTCCCACCAACCGGCGACGTTCAGATTCGGCACCGTCGCCTGATGCAGGGCGTGAGCCAGCGCTTTCTCCTTCCAGAATTCGTCATAGGAGGGATGTTCGACAAAACTGTTCCAAGAAGGAATTTTGCCGTGCAGATAATCCTTATTGATGTTCGAAAGCGGCCCCACGTGTAGATACCAGTCGTACAAATCATCCCGGTCAAACTTCAACTTGGAATTTTCCTTTGTCGTTTCCATCTCCGCCGCGTATTCGTAGCCGTAGCTCAAGCGAAACGCGCCGTTGTGAAAAAAATCGTCGCCCAGCCAGCCGTCTCCCATGCAAGCCTGTTCGGAAACCGCTTTCAGTGCCGGGTGCGGATTCACCAGCGCCATCGCCGCCAGAAAACCGCCATAAGAGATTCCCGCCGTACCCACGCGGCCGTTGTTGTTCGGCACATTTTTCACCAGCCACTCGATCGTGTCGTACGTATCGGTGCTTTCGTCAATTCCCTTGGGATTGCTCGCATCGTGCACCGGCCGGTTCATCACAAACTGCCCCTCGGAGCCATACCGCCCGCGAATATCCTGAAACACGAACACGTAGCCGTCCGTAAACATATGCGAATACCGGTAAAGTTTCGGGCTGTATCCCTTGCCCTCGGCGGAAATCCCGTACGGCGTGCGTTCCAGAAAAATCGGCAGAGCTTCCTTCGCATTCTTCGGCGCGTAAATCTCCGTGTGTAGCTTCACGCCGTCCCGCATCGCGATCATCACTTCCTTCTTCTCAAACAGCGCCGGCAACTCCGGCCGCGCCGCCCCCTGCCCCCAGACTCCCGGCGAAACGATCCAAACAAACGCCAAAACTCTAAATGCACTCCCAAAAGTGTTCATTTGTCGCGATGCCCCCTGATTAACCGGCGAAACCCAGCGAGCATACCATAGAGGCACGTAGCCATTGGTGGCCGAGCAATCCTCTGCTAAAATAGAGGTTCGTAGCACCGCACCTGAATTGATGAAGAAAGGTTTCGTCCGGGCTGCTGGTTGTTTCAGCAGCTATTTTTGTCTAAAGACGCTTTTACTAACATGACCAAAGAGATTCGCAACATCGCCATCATCGCTCACGTCGACCACGGCAAAACCACGTTGGTGGACACAATGCTCCGGCAGAGCGGCATTTTCCGCGCCAACCAGGAACTCGTCGAGCGCGTCATGGACTCCAACGACCTGGAGCGCGAGCGCGGCATCACCATTCTGGCCAAGAACACGGCGCTGTTTTTCCACGACACCAAGATCAACATCGTCGACACCCCCGGCCACAGCGATTTCGGCGGCGAAGTCGAGCGCGCGCTGCGCATGGTCGACGGCGTGGTTCTCCTCGTTGACGCCAGCGAAGGCCCGCTTCCGCAGACCCGCTACGTTTTGCAGAAGGCGCTCGCCGCGAAACTTCCCCCCGTCGTGGTCCTGAACAAGATCGACCGCCCGGACGCGCGCCCCGAAGAAGTCCTGAACGAAATCTACGACCTCTTCATCGACCTCGACGCCACCGAAGACCAACTCGATTTCCCGATCGTTTACACCAACGCGCGCGCCGGCGTGGCGCACCGCAAGATCGGCGACGATTCCAAGGACTTGCTCCCTCTCTTCGAAGCCATCGTCAACAAGATCCCAGCCCCGACGGGTGACCCCGCGGGCGTTCTGCAGCTCCAGGTCACGAACCTCGACTACTCCGAATTTCTCGGCCGCCTGGCAATCTGCCGCGTCTTCAACGGCACCCTGAATCGCGGCGAAGAGGTCGGCATCAGCAAGCTCGACGGCAAACTCACCTCGACCAAAATCACGAAGCTCTACACCTTCCGCGGCCTCGACCGCGATGAGGCCGAGACCGTAGTCGCCGGCGACATCGTGGCCATCGCCGGCGTCGAAGGCATTCAGATCGGCGAAAGCATCACCTCGCTCGAAAATCCTCAACCGCTGGAGCCGCTGACCATCGACGAGCCGACGCTGGCCATGATTTTCAGCGTCAATTCCGGCCCGCTTTCCGGCCGCGAAGGCTCTTATCTGACTTCACGCGACCTCCGCGACCGCCTGGCCAAAGAACTCCTCACCAACGTTTCCATCCGCGTGGAAGACACCGACACGCCGGAATCTTTCCGCGTGCTCGGCCGCGGCGAATTGCAGCTCGCCATTCTGATCGAAACGATGCGCCGCGAAGGCTTCGAACTGATGGTCGGCAAACCGGAAATCGTGGTGCGCAACGAAAACGGCAAGAAACTGGAGCCGGTCGAGCGCCTGGTGATCGACATCCCGGAAAATTTCATCGGCATCATCATGGAAACCATCGGCAGCCGCCGCGGCGAAATGCTGAAGATGAGCAATCACGGCTCCGGCCGCGTGCGCCTCGACTTCAAAATTCCCTCGCGCGGCTTGATCGGACTGCGCAGCCAGTTGCTGACGGACACGCGCGGCACCGCCCTGATTCACTCCATTTTCGAAGGCTGGATGGAATACGGCGGCGACATGGCGCTGCGCCCGACGGGTGCGCTCGTCGCGGATCGCCCCGGCCTTTCGACAGCTTACGCGCTGTGGGGATTGCAGGAGCGCGGCGAACTCTTCATTGGCCCGACAATCGAAGTCTACGAAGGCATGGTGGTCGGCGAAAACTCGCGCGAGCAGGACATGGAAGTGAATGTCACCAAGGAAAAGAAGCTCACCAACATGCGCTCCTCCTCGGCCGATGAAGCCATCCGCCTGATTCCGCACCGCCAGTTGAGCCTGGAACAGGCCATCGAATTCATCGCCGACGACGAGTTCGTCGAAATCACACCCAAGTCCATCCGTCTTCGCAAGAAAGTTTTGCAATACAGCAAGCGCCCGCGCCGCTGGCAGGAAATCCGCGCCAGCCAGGAAGCCGCAAGCTAGAGCGTTTCAGGCCCGATCAAACGCAATAATCAGGGCAGCACCGGCTTGCCGTCGGCGGTGGGCAGCGACAAGCCTGCCGCTTGAGCGAGCGTCGGCGCAATGTCGCGCATATCGATCAAACCCAGATTCTTTCCGGCCGGCACGCCGGGCCCAACCAGAAAAAACGAAGCGCGCAAATCCGGCAGATCCGGCAACTGCCCATGCGTGCCTCCCGCTTTTAGCGAGGAAACCACGGGCCCCGTCAACGCGGTGCCCGTGCGCCATCCGGGTTTCAGCCCCACAAAAAACGAAGCGTTCGGATAGCCGCCCCTGCGGTGCAACTCATCGCCATCGAGTACGCGATCGATGCCGTTTGCCGGGTCGGCCGCAAGTTTCGTCAAAAGTGTTCGAACGGTGGTCATGGTCAATCCGTTCTTCGGATCCTTCAGAACGATCGCCGCGGAGCCACCCGTTTCCCATGGCATGGCGCGCCAATCGGAAATCTTGCCTTTGTCATCCAGTGAAAACAGTTTCGCCTTTTCAAACGCCGGAAAGAGATTCAGTTGCTGGCCATAGTTGGCAAAACCATGATCGGAGACGACGGCGACAAACGCATTACCCGGCGCAACGCGGTCCGCGGCTTCCCACACTTTTCCAATCACCGCGTCCAGTCGCTCCAAAACCGCCATCGCTTTGGGACTGAAGGCTTGCGCTTCGTGTTCGACGTGATCGAGCGCGATTAAGTGCAAAGTCAGCAGGCTGGGATGCTTATTTTCCAGAATCCACACGGCGTATTTGCCACGCACTTCATCGCTTTCCGGCGTGGCATCGATGCCGCCGCGATACTCCCCGACCGCCGCTTTCCCCTCCGCCAGTAATCCCGGCGTGGAGACCACGCGCAGCAACTTCGCATCTTCGGAAGTGCCCGCGCGCCAGATCTCGGGGATATTCCAGGTAATCTTGGCTCCAACGGTTACGGGCCACTGGATGCTGGCCGTCGTTCGGCCCGCTGCCGAAGCGGCATCCCACAGCGTCGGGACGCGAATGTCTTCGGCATACCAGTACCACCCTTCATGATTCTTTTGAAGGGGATCAAAGGTCTGGTTCGCCAGGATGCCGTGCTTCGCCGGCCAGACACCGGTCATCAAGGTGGTGTGGCTAGGGTAGGTCACGGTAGGAATTACGCCCGTCACCCCCTGAGCGTAACTGCCATCGTGAAGAAATTTCCTTAGATGGGGAATCTGGGCTCCATGTGCGTCCGCAGCCGTAACGTAGTCCGGCCGCAGGCCGTCCACGGAAATCACCACCAGCAGGGGGGCATTCTTCACCTGCGCGGCAGCCGGCAGGGCCATCGCAAAAAAACAGCACAAGCTCAAAATGCCCCAAAACCACGCTGCTATCTTCTTTGGTTTCATCATGGTCACCTGTCGTTTCCCCTACGACTCAATTTGTTGTAAAGTAACTCACACATTGTATTTTGTTTCGAGCACTGCATGGTTATGTTGCTCGCCCTTGAATATTGCTGGTTGCGTTCAATTTCGCATCTCTCAGGACGGTGTCTGTGAACATCCCGGAAAGCAGTTCCGCTAACGGCCACAAGCCGCATCCTACCATCGTCGCTACCGCGACTGCTCTCCCCCCATACAGGATCACCCGCGATGACGTGAAATATTACTTTGGCCGCGTCTTCGAAGTGCCCGAGCGCCGCGTGGAAGCCATGATGGCGATCGTGGACAACGCCCAGGTTCACAACCGCCATTCGATCTTCCCCATCGACTACACAATTGAACCCCGCGCTCTGTCCAAGACCAACAATGAGTATATCGAGCACGCCGTGAAACTCGGCCGCGAAGCCGCCGAAAAGTGCCTGGAGCGCGCCGCCATGCGCCCAGAGGACATCGACCTGATTATCACCGTTTCCTGCACCGGTTTCATGATTCCTTCCCTCGATGCCCATCTGATCAAGTTGATGGGCTTCCGCTCTAATGTCCGCCGGATGCCGTTCACGGAACTCGGTTGCGCCGCCGGTGCCATGGGCCTTTCCCGCGCCGCTGATTTTATCGCGTCGAATCCCGGCAGTAACGTGCTAATTATCGCCGTCGAGCTTCCCTCGCTGACCTTTCAGCGCAAAGACATTACCCAGGCCAACCTGATCTCCTCGATTCTGTTCGGCGACGGCGCCGCCGCGGTAATCGTCACGGGACAGAAAAGACCCGGCCCGCAGATCCTGGTCACCGAAACCTACACTTTTCCAGACTCGCTCGGCGCCATGGGCTTCGATCTGCGCGACTCCGGCTTCCACATCATCCTCGACAAGAACGTCCCCGAGATGATTGGCGAGCGCATCAAGGAACTCGTGCACGGCTTCCTGGGCCGTAACGGCCGGAAGCGCGAGGACATTAAAGGCTGGATTCTGCATCCCGGCGGAGCCCGCCTGCTGGGCACGGTGGAAGAAAAGCTCGGTCTTTGCAAGTGTGACACCCAGCCTTCCTGGGACATCCTCGGCAACGTCGGCAACCTTTCCAGCGCCACCATCCTCTTTATTCTTCAGGAGTGGCTGGAGAAGCGCCCGCTGAAGGCGGGGGAACACGCCATTGCCGCCGCGTTCGGTCCGGGCTTCAGTGCGGAATTTTTGCTACTGCAATGGAACTAAGCGTTATCGCCTACCTCGGTCTTCTCATTATTGTCGCAGTCTTGCGTCTCTACGAATTGCGCATTTCCAAGAGACACCAGCAAGAGATGATCGCTCGCGGCGCCTCGAAAGTGGACGAACCGCGCTTCCGCTGGATGGTGGTGCTGCATACCGGCGTCCTGGTCGGTGCAGCAGCTGAAGTCGTTTTCCTGAAGCGGCCATTTATCCCTGTCCTGGCTGCGGTATGCCTTGTGCTTTTTCTCGCCGCCAACGCGGTGCGCTGGTGGGTGATTCGCACGCTCGGCGAGCACTGGAACGTGCAGGTGATGAACTCCACAGGACTCGGTGTAATTACCTCCGGCCCATTCCGCTACGTGCGCCATCCGAACTACGCCGCCGTCTTCACCGAAATGCTTGTCCTGCCTCTGATACACACCGCCTGGATCACCGCAATCGTAGGTTCCGCCGCCCACATATTGGTACTCTCGCAGCGACTGATGACGGAGGAAAAGGTCCTCTTTTCGGATGCCCATTACCGCGACGCCATGTCGGGTAAACCGCGCTTTCTTCCGGGCCTGTTCTGAGGCTGAACGAATATGCGCCATCTGAACGTAGTGCTGGCAGGGGTCACTCTGGGCGCACTCTTTTTCTCTTCGCCCCTCTGCGACGGTCAATCGGTCAGCCAATTGTCGACTCCAGCGTTCAGTTCCGTTCCCGAGCTCAAGAACGGCTACGAATTGTTGTACGTGCAGAAATTCCCTGAAGCCCGCGCCGTGTTTGTAGAGTGGGCGGCGAAGAATCCGACGGAGCCCTTCGGCCAGGTGTCCATCGCGGCCAGCTATTTATTCGAAGAGTTTTATCTGCAGCGCGTGCTCACCAGCGATTATTTCCTGGATGACAAGCGCTTCCTCGGCGGCATCACCGGCACTCCGGATCCGGATCGCATCAAGGCGTTTGAGGACGCGACCGCAAAGGCGCGTTTGCTGGCTGCGGTGCGCCTGAAGCAGAACAAGCGCGACCCCGAAGGGCTTTACGCCATGACACTGTCTGCCGGCATGCAGTCCGACGCCGATAGCATGCTCCTGAAGAAACATTACGACGCGCTGAAGCATTTGAAAGAAGCCAACGCCAACGCTGAACTGCTCCTCGCCGATCACCCGGATGCCTATGACGTCTATGTCGCGCCGGGCGTCGCCTATTACGTCATCGGTTCCTTATCGGGCTCCGCGCGGTTCATTTTGTGGTTTGGCGGTGTTCACGGAGACAAAGCGTTGGGTATGTCGAAGGTGGAAAAAACCGCCCAGAACGGCAATTACCTGAAGCCTTTCGCCCAAGTCCTGCTGGCTCTTTCCGCTCGCCGCGAGAAGAAGAACGAACTGGCCCTCAAGAATCTAAAGGAACTCACCGAAGAGTTCCAGGGGAATACGGTCTACGAATCGGAGTACGCCAAGGCCCTCGGCCGGCCGATTCCTGCCACCTTGAGCCCTGCGCAGTAAGACTTCGCTCCTTAGCGCATCGAGCCCCCAGCCCGCTCCGCGGGATATACTCTTCAGCTGCAAACCCTTGTCAAACTGCGTGATTTCGGCACATAGCTACGCCCAGATTGCGCCTACTCACCCATTACGGTTCGACTCACTCCCTCTCTTTCTGCTCAACCTTATTATTTTCAATATATTGCAATCAGCCTGCTTTGGTTAACCACCTGCATTCGATTTCTATAGGCGGCGACTCGCTCCCGGCCGCGCCGTTCATTGGTCAAGGGAGTAGAGGGATATCATGCAACTCAGGGAAGCGTATCTGGACCATGTCACGACGGAGGTGGAAGACCTGGCGTCACGCGTGGTCTTGCTTAAAGGGCGGTTTGCCAAACAGAAGGTCAGTGTGAAGCTCGACCACTATTGGGAGCTCGAATTTGTCCGCACCCGGTTCACCGAGTTCAAACGGCACATCGAAGCGCTGGAATATGCCGACGAACCGGAACTCCCGCGGCTCCAGGAAAACGTGGACGTCGCCTGGAAGGAATTGATGCAAGCCGTTGACACGTTGATGGCCGCTCTTCCTTAAGTTTGTGAACGCGTGCTCCCTTTGCGGAGTGGTTGAGAAGCAGTTGGTAGAAATAAGTGGTTCTCTGTTTGATTCGAATTTGCGGCGAACAAATTCTCCCAGCCGCATTAGAGGCGGGGAGGGACCAGGTCCCCTCCCCGCCTTTTTCATTCCTGGAAAATAGTTTCCGCGCCCGGCGCTGCTACAATGCTGTCACCATTTCGAAAGGTGGTGCGCCATGTTTCAACCCGGGCTTCTGAAGGATCGCGCCATTTTCCTGACGGGCGGCGGCAGCGGCCTCGGTCGCTCGATGGCCATTCATTTCGCCAAGTTGGGCGCCAGGCTCTTCGTCGTTGGACGCCGCGAAGAGCCTCTGAAATCCACCTGCGACGAAATTCACCAGGACGGCGGTGCAGCCGCGTTCGCCACCTGCGACGTCCGGGATTATGCGGCTGTCGAGGCGGCATTCTCCACAGCCGAAGCGCAGTTCGGCGAGATCGACACCCTGGTCAACAATGCCGCTGGGAATTTCATGGCGCGGACGGAAAAACTCTCTCCCAACGCATTCAACGCCGTGGTGGGCATCGTCTTGAACGGGACGTTTCACTGCACGGAGGCGTTTGCAAAGCGCCGCATCGAAAAGAAACTGGGCGGAAACATTCTGAACATCACCACCACGTATGCCGCGGCGAATTCCGGCAGCGGGTACGTGGTTCCTTCCGCGTGCGCGAAAGCGGGCGTGCTGGCGCTCACCACTTCACTCGCGGTGGAATGGGCGAAATACCACATTCGCGTGAACGCGATTGCCCCGGGGCCGTTTCCCACGGAAGGGGCGTGGTCCCGCCTGATGCCCTCCAAACAGTTTGAAGAGCACGCCATCAGCAAGCATCCGATGAAACGCTTCGGCAAACACGAAGAGCTCACCAACCTCGCCGCTTTCCTGCTGAGCGATATGGCGGAATACATCAATGGAGAGTGTGTGGTGATCGACGGCGCTCAGTGGCTGCGCGGCGCAGGAGAATTCAACGACCTGGGCATGCTTCCCGACGCCGCCTGGGAACAACTGGAATCCGCTCGCCCGAAAAAATAATCTACTGCGGCAGGCCATGCGATCGAAGTTTCACGCGAAGCTTGATATCCCCTACTGAGACCCCCTCCACTTGCGCGTGCACAGTGATTTCTTGAGAGGTGTTGGCTTTCAATTCGCTTGCAGTCAGTATCGGGGTCTCTATTTCCACTCGCAGTTCGCTGGTTGCTTCCGTGGGTAAGGCAATATCGCCTTCACCGCTGGTCACCTTCCAACCTTTCGGCGCCTCCACTTTCAGTTGAAGCTTGAACGCCTTGCCATTGGCATGCGCGATCGTCAGCGGAACATAAACCTGCGCACCGGCCATCACCGCAATTTCCGGAGGATTCGCCACGTGCAAAGAGCCGAGACAATGTGCCTCACGGAAGGATTGGTAAAAGCCCCAGGGTCCTCCCAGTTTTATTGTCGCCGCTGCGGAAGGCCCCTGCACTTTCGGGGAAAGTTCCGGGCAGCGATTTGGTTCGCCCTCCAGATTTGCGAAAACGTCGTCCGTCGCTTTGGTCACGTTATATGACTTGCCGAAAATCAGGGTTTCCGGTTCGGTCCACCACGCCGCGTCCGGGTCGCTCATCATCTTTTCCGCTTCGGCGTCGCTCATCTTCTGAATTCTTTCGATGTCCGCCGGGTATTGCGTCAGGTGGGTGGTCGCCGCATCCAGGGCGATGCGCCAATAGGGCTTTTTCTTCGTCGGCGAAACTTCCTTGATCGAATAGGTAGGACCCATGCCGGAGAATTGCTTATCGTCGTTCGCATCCGCCCAGTAGTAAATCTTTTTTGCCTGCCAGGCCTGCAGATTCTCCAGATAAATTTCACGGTGTTCCGATGCGCCGGCAATTTGCGATGGAAATGCGACAACATTTCCTGCCAGGTCGAATGCCTCCGTTGCCAGTACCCCCGCCGCCTGATGATCGCCGTGGTTTTCTCCAATGAAAATTCCTGGCAGGGAGGTAATGATCACATCGGGCCGGGTCAGCCGGACAAGTTCCACCAGCCTTTCGAGGCTTGCTCCGTGGTGCCAATTCGCCAGTGAATTCAGCACGTTTTGCGACGCCGTATCCTTCCCATCCAGAAACCAGACGTTTTTGATTCCCATCCGCGCGCAGGACTCGCGGGCTTCCATCTCCCGGATATCTCCCAATCCGGCCGCGTGTTCCCGCCCATAATTGTTTCCGCCGCTGTCGCCATGGGTGCCATAAACCACTGCCACGCGCTTGTGCAAATCATAAATCGCGCGCGCCAGATATGGCGTAACCGCACCCTCATCATCCGGATGCGCCACCACCACCAGGATGTCCGCCTTGAACCGCTCATCCGCACCCGTTATCGGTTTCACAGTTTGTGCCGCAAGAGTTGCGCACAGAAACAGCGTCCCAATGATCGAGATAAGCCCCGAAAATGATTTCATTCCGTTCCTTCAAAACAATTTATAGGCACAATACGGCGAAAAGATTGTACCGTCTTTCTCGACGCAGACCCACTCCGCCTGAATCTTAGTTCGAGCATTCTCGGTCGCATCGTCAGTTCGTTCAAACATCCCCAACAGATCAGGTCTAGTCGACGGCAACCGCAACATCATCGTCTTCAAGTTCTCAATTCCGGGATACGTATCTTATATCGACATAATTGTTGTCATACTTACGTATTACACTTCTTTAATCGACCGTACCATTGACATACCAGCCTCCCTCCTTTACCTTGCAAGAAGAGGGGACCATGGATACCGTCAAAGTCTCGCCCAAATTCCAAGTTGTGATTCCAAAGAAATTTCGTGAGGTCTTGGAATTAAGACCCGGCGAAGAACTCCAGATCTACATTTTAGACAAGGCGATTCGGCTCCATCGCCCGCGCTCTATCAAAGAGCTCCGCGGCATCGCCAAGGGCATGCGATGGAAGGAAGAAGATCGTGACCACACCGAGCGATTCTAAGCTGGTAGTTGTCGACTCTTCTGGCTGGGTCGAATACATGGGCTCGGGCCCCAAGGCGGATAGTTTTGCCCGCTACCTGGAATTCCCCGAAACCTTACTTCTTCCGTCCATCATCGTATTCGAGGTCTACAAGAAGGCCTCCCGTGAATTCGGGAAAACCCTCGCGGAAAATTTCCTATCGCAAGCGTTTGCCCTTGGTGATCGTCTGATTGCTCTCGACCTGGAACTTGCCATCATGGCTTCAAGGAGAAGCGTAGAAAATCACTTGCCAATGGCAGACGCCATCATCTATGCCACAGCCCAGCTATATAATGCGCAACTTGTAACTTCCGACGCGCATTTCGCCGAGCTACCCAATGTTGTGTTTCTCTGATTGTTCTAAAAGTGTGCTTCATCTTGACCCAACTCCCACCCGCCGATACTCTAATTAGCTACACTCTCTGCAGTTTTGCTTGCAGGCCAGGGATACTCTCATGGACCAGATTCACATAACTTTACCCGACGGCAGCGTGAAGGACTTTCCAAAGGGCGTCACGCCCGTGGAGATCGCCAAATCCATCTCCCCGCGGTTGGCCGATGCCGCGTTGGTCGCCAAGGTCTATGCCATCGATGGCAATGGCGCCAACTCCAAAACCGGCATTTTTTCGAATTCCGTCGACCCCGAGCCCGATGGCGGCCTGCTCTACGACCTTCGCCGCCCTCTTGAGCAGGACGTCAAGCTGCGCATCCTCACGGAAAAAGATCCCGACGCGCTTTATGTTTTTCGCCACTCGGCCGCGCATTTACTCGCCGCCGCTGTGACCGAACTTTATCCCGACGTGAAACTCGGCATCGGCCCGCCGGTCGAAAACGGATTCTTCTACGAATTCCTCCGCGAGCAGCCGTTTATGGCGGAAGATCTCGAGAAGATTGAAAAGAAGATGCGGGAGCTTGCGGCGCAGGATTTAAAGAACGAACGCAAACTGCTGCCTAAGCCAGAGGCCCTGAAGCTCTACAAGGACTCGAACCAGATTTTCAAGTGCGAACTGGTCGAAGAAAAAGCCGACGAGCCGATGGTCTCCTTTTACACCACCGGGAAATTCATCGACTTTTGCCGCGGTCCGCACATCCCGTCCACCAAGCGTATCCAGGCGTTCAAGCTCACCAACGTTGCCGGCGCTTACTGGAAAGGCCAGGAAGGGAACGCCCAGCTCCAGCGCATCTATGCGTTGGCTTTCTACACGCAAAAAGAGCTGGACGAATATCTGCACCGCATCGAAGAAGCCAAGCGGCGCGATCACCGCAAACTTGGCACCGAGCTTGAACTATTTAGCATTCAGGAAGCGGCCGGACCCGGCCTGATCTTCTGGCATCCGAAGGGCGGCCTGATCCGCACAATCGTCGAAAACTGGCTGCGCGAGGAACTCCAGCACCGCGGCTACGACATGGTCTTCACGCCCCACATCATGCTCTTCGACCTTTGGAAGACTTCCGGGCACGCGAGTTTTTATAAGGAAAACATGTTTGGTGCGGTGGAAGTCGAAAAAGCCGATTACCAGCTGAAACCAATGAACTGCCCGGGCCACATCCTCATC
>Ga0210403_10000801_pt1 | contig 31263 bp, 25 predicted proteins | sample IncBWC19MmetaG_FD_150863 | JGI IMG/M metagenome (GOLD analysis project Ga0210403, IMG submission 150863) | Forest soil microbial communities from Barre Woods Harvard Forest LTER site, Petersham, Massachusetts, United States - Inc-BW-C-19-M | ecosystem: Environmental > Terrestrial > Soil >...
CAACAGCCAGCATGGCGAGGCCCAGAGCCACGGCCAATCGACGGTTGAAGGCAACTCCAGACATGGACAATCCGGGAAGGCTGAAACGGGCGGACAGTGTAAGAACGCTTAATGACGTCCGCGTGACACCGCTAGAAAGTTTCGAATGAGCGCAAGCACAGGGCGCCCAGGACCGAGGCTGTGGCAATGCGGACCCATACGGCTTTCCCTTCCGATCGGGTGACCAGCATTTCGATCGCATAAAAGATGACGAGCAACTTCGCGATCGCGAGCGCTCCACCATGGGGCAGGCGCAAAGATCCCGGCAAGCTCGGTACCACCAGGGCCATGAACAGCACGATCAAGTCGAGCGGCGTCAACTGGAAGCGCCGATCGTTGAATAAACGCAGTCGGATCGCCGTCGCGAGCGCGGCGACCGACACGGCGACCCAGGACAGTGCCGCCAAGCGCCGATCCCAGGGCAGCACGGCCGCATCCAGGTAGACCAGCACCGTGGCGGTGACGTACAGCGCCCCCTTCTCGACGACACTCAACGGTTTGACGCGCACAATGAGCAAAAACCCGACGATCACCGCCAGCAAGGCAAGGATCAATACGCGCATGTCGCTGGTCAATGCTGCGGTTTCCAGGACGATCAAGGCCGCGTAGGTGCCGAGCGCAGCCGCGATGGCGAGGTAGGAAAAACGCGGCAGAAATTCTGAGCGATAGAGGACGTCGACGATTCGCGGTACCGGCGCGGTCCGCACGCTTTGGCCCTCCCGCCGAAGGCGCCAGCCCGTGCGAGCCGCCGTCTGCAGCAGGGTGATGGCTATGGCGAAAAATGCACTGACCACGCCCATGATCAGCAAATCCGACTCAAACCTCATGAAATAGGCCGTGATGAAAAGCAGCCCCTGCACGGTGTAGATCACCATCACTGCCTCGTGGTGATCGAATCCCATCGCGAGCAGCTTATGGTGAATATGATTCTTGTCCGGACTGAAGGGCGAGCGGCCCTCACCAATGCGCTGCACCATGACGCTCAAAGTATCAAGGATGGGTAAAGCCAACAGCAGCACCGGCAGCGCCGCACTGACCTGGCTGCTCAAGTTCTGAGTGGCCACTATGCTCAAGACACCAATGGTAAAGCCGAGCAATTGGCTGCCGGCATCCCCCATGAAAACACTGGCCGGATGCGTGTTGAATCGCAAGAATCCGAGCACGGCGCCGGCAAAGGCCAGCGACAAGGCGGTCGAGGTGCTGGGACCGCCGATGCTGGACAATAAAGCCACCGCACACAGACACAAGAACGTGGTGCCGCCGGCCAGTCCGTCGAGGCCGTCAGCGAGATTGATGGCGTTGGTTACGCCCACCAGGAAAATGACGGTCAACGGCATGGAGATCCAGCCGGGCAAGGTGATGCGATCGTCGAGCGTCAGCGTCCCGATTTGAACGCCGCCGAGAATCACGACGACATTGACGGCGAGCAGTTGGCCGATCAGCTTTATGCGGTAGTCGAGATCGAAGCGATCATCGAGGGCGCCAAATGCAATCAGGATGCCGCCGGCAACCAAGAACCAAACTTCCGCCTCCTGAAGCGGAATGGTCAGCAGCGCCGCCACCAGCACGCCGCAGGCCATTGCCAGCCCCCCAACCCGCGGGACCGGAATCACGTGTACCTTGCGCTCTCCGGGCTGATCGACGATGAGCCACTTGTTCGCCAACCGTACGAGCAGGGGCAAGGTCGCCATTGCCACGACCATTGCCAAGATGAATGGCAGCACGTACTGCATGCTAATTCGGAACAAAACGTGGCAGTTCGCGCGCGACTCGGGCAGCCAGCTCGGTCAGGCGTTGATCCGCATCCGCCTCGCTGCCGCCGACGGAAAGAGGTATGACGAGTCGCACCATGGCTCCATCGGTGCGATGCTTGGTCAAGGCATCCCAAAAAATGAACCATTTCACCGTGAATTCATTGGTGATGACGCGGCCGCGTTGTTGGAACCAGTAATACACCAGCTCTCGCTGGTTGCCGAGTTCGATCAGTGTTCGATTGACTCTCAGCGGTTGAGCGCCAGGACCAAAACCGGGCAGCTCGCGCTGCCCGAAATCGCGCATTTGCCAGCCACCGCCCGGCAAACACGAGCGTGGCGAATGCACGGCCTCGCCCTTGCGCTGCGAGTCGTACCACGAGACATATACGTTTGCCGCCCGGCCTGAGCTGTTGACATAATCCGCCAGCAAGTAGTCGTCGAGTTGCAGCGTCTCGTTGTATACCGCCTCCATGGATTGGGCCTTGCCCTGCCATTCACCGAGCTGCATTGGAAACTCGGCGAACGCGGTACGTACGGGATAAAGCTCGGTCGGCCGCGCCATGAACGTCGTCGTGCCGATGAAGGCGGCCAGCACCGCGCAGGCGGCAACGAAGCTGGCCGGCATCGTGCGCTTTTTGACCTGCATTCCCTTCGGCGTCGGCGCGGGAAATTCGACACCGAACAGCTGGCGCCACGTACCGGCCTCATGCCCAATGCGATTGAGCAGTGCGATCTCGCCGAGCATCAGACCGGCACACACCATGAAAATCATCCACCCTTGGAATTCGTGCAGGAAGCCCTCGGCCATCTCGATGCCCCAGTGCTCCACCATCACGCCGATGACGCCGACGCGAAAACTGTTCATCAGCACCCTGAGCGGAATGCTCGAGAGGAACAGCACGATTCTCTTCCACGATGCGCCTTTGTAGAAGTACGCCATGAGGAACCCCAGCGTCATGAGCGGAAACAGGTAGCGCAGACCACTGCAGGCCTCTGCAACTTGCAGTTTATAGCCGCCGAGATCGATGACGTTACCCTCGACGAAAACGCTGATATCAAACAAGCGGATGACGAATACGCCGATCTGAGAGGAAATCAGCTGCAGTTTGGTCGACAGATTGGCCAGCAGGAACTGCGGCAGCGGCACCATGAACACCAGGATGAACAGGGGCATGAACAGCCAGCGGAATGCCGCGGTGCCGGTAAAGGCCAGTACTAAACCGAACAGGGTTACCAAATAGGCGTATTGGACCAGGGTATAGACAGTGCCCAACTGGCCGAGCAACAGCAATCCCCCGCCGAGCAGAACCAGCACGACTCCCCACCAGCTACCTGTGAACGAAACACGCTCGAGACGATCCTTGCGTTGCCAGATGAGAAACAGCGCGATCGGCGGGATCAATATCCCGTGGCTGTATTCCGGAGAGTCCAGCCACCAGCCCCACATCCGCGACAGACCATCCCAGAAAGGCCAGAGGCTGAGCAGCCCGACCGCCACGGCCACGAGGGTCAGGAGCCATGACAATCGCCAAACAGGGGTCGCGGTAGCTTTAGGATCGATCGACTGCACGGACATGAAGATTTTCCTGATGTGGCTGCCGCGGTTGCAGTCGGATGCCTCTCGCGGGCGCGATCCACCTAGATACTGGCAATGTGTTTCAGCCAGGTGACATCCCGCAACGACCGGGGGATTCCCTCAGGAAGTGCGCGTGAACTCGGGCCGCCTGGCCCGGAGCGCGGCCGGTGAACCCGCGACGACGGTCCACGGTGCCACATCATGGATCACCGTGGAACGCGCGCCGACGACCGCCCCCTCCCCCACGGTCACCCCGGGGCCGACGAATACATCCGCCGCAACCCAAGCATTCGATCCGATGACGATGGGTGCGACGATCAATGGCATCGAGGGGTCCCGGTAGTCGTGGCTGGCAGCGCACAAGTAGGAGTATTGGCTCACCGTTGCGTGCACGCCGATCGTAATCGGTGCAACGCAGTAGCAATCCACATGGTCGGCCAAGCAGCTGTGCGCTTCCATGATCAGATTCCAAGGAGCCCAAATCTTCGTCCGCGGATAGGGATGGGCACCCACTCCGATGCGCGCCCCAAAACCGCTCAACAGTAGGCGGCGCCAGCCGTGAAAGACCGTGGGGCTGAAGCGGTACAAGGTATTGCTGACCACGCCCCATAGCAATCGCGCCAACCGATTCTTAAACGTTACCCGGGCCGCCGTAAACGGGAAAGTTCGCGCCAATGGACGTTCGCTGCTTACGTAAGATAGTTGTCATGCATGTCCGCCAGACTAATTGATCAATGTTGCAATTGACACCAAAGACCAGCCGCAGCAGGAGCAGATCCGCAGCGGCCCTCTCGATCGGCGTTGTCGGTGCGGGCGAGATTTCGCGCAAGGCTCACCTGCCGGTGCTGGTCAATATTCCCGACGTCGACATCGCTTGGATTTATGACCGGAATCCGGCGTCGGCGCGCGCGCTTGCGGGCGCTTACGGCCTCCGAGCCCTGCAATCGCTTTCTCCCGAGGCATTGCCGATGTGCGACATCGTCCTGCTGGCGATTCCCGCGGAGTCGCGCGGCGATTATTTGAATCACCTGTCCTCAATCGGCGGCGCCGCACTTTGCGAAAAGCCCTTTGCCACGAGTGCTGCCGAGCACAGGCGGCTGATCGACCAATTTACGCCCCACGCTCTGGGCGCGGGCTTTATGCGTCGATTTTTTCGGTCGACGATGCTGCTGCGGCAAGTCGTGGCCGATGGCATTTTTGGCCCTTTACTCAGTATCGATATCAGCGAGGGCAATCGCTCCAAAGGCAGCGGTGTCGATTCATCCTTTCTGGATGACCCTCACCTGGGTGCGTCGCGCGGCGTCTTGACCGATTTGGGCTCGCACAGTATCGATCTGGCGCTGTATGTTTCCGCCGCAACCGGGTTCGAAGTGCAATCGTGCACCAAGGTATTGGACGGCGGAGTCGATCGCAAGGTGACCGCGGCGGTGCGATTGCAGACCGCCGCCAACGGATCGATGCCCGTCGACCTCAGCTACGGCGTCAGTTGGCTCGACCGGCAAGAGAACCGCATTCAACTGACCTTTGAACGCACAAAGGTCTGGAGCGCTCTCGCCCCCGCGGCCGAAGTATTCGCAGGAAATCCCAAATCTCCCCAGGAGGCAATTCGTCTTGGGGGACAGGCACCCGGCGCTACGACCTATAACCAGGCGTTCTATCTGGAGTGGCAGGATTTTCTTGCGGGTTTCCGTGCCGAAAGGGAGTCCGTCACTTCGGCAGGAGCGGCCTTGTTGACGACTTCCCTCGTCGAAGCTCTATTAGCCGCGGGCAGCACAACGCATGCTTAAATTGGCGGTGGTAGGCGCCAACGGACAGGTTGGCGCGGAGTTTTGTTTGCTGCTTGCAGCGCGCAAGGACATCGAATTAATTGCGGTTTGCAGAAATCGCAGTGGCTCCGCGTTTTTGCGCTGGCAGGGTATCGCGTGCCGCCACGGCAGGGTTGCCGATCCGGCTGATGCCGCCCGATTGCTGGGCGACTGCGACATCGTCGTCAACAGCTCCCTCGCCGGCGGCACGCCGGCGCAAATTCGCCGCATCGAAGACCGGATCTCCGAGAATATCGTTAGGCACTCGAAAAACTCGGCAACGATCGTTCATTTCAGCACGCAATCGGTGTACGGTGATCCGCGCCCAGACCGTTGGATTCGTTGGCGGAATCCCTATGGCCGCGCCAAACTTGCGACAGAACGCCGGCTGCGCCGTGCAGCACGAAAAGCCAGGAAGGCAGCCTTCATTCTTCGCCTTGGCCATGTTTGCGGTGCTCTGCAAGAAATCTCGCATGGCATTCGGGAAAGCATTGCCGCAAATATGGTCGTTTTGCCGGCCAAGGATTGTTCCTCAAATACGGTTTACACCGCCGCGATTGTCGGGGCCATCGAACAAATCATTCGTCGCGCAGCGAAGCCTGGAACGTATGACCTGATGAACAGTCCGCTGTGGACTTGGCGGGAGGTTTACGAATATGAAGCAAATACCTCGCATTTGCCGTTTGCCGCTCGAATCGTGGAATCACAGCCTGCTTCCCTGAAATCCGCGCTCATCCGGCGCATCGTGCGAATCGCCGGATCGCTGGCAGGCGCTCAGCCGATTCGCGACCTATTCGCCAAGCTTTTTGCCTACGTGCCCGACTCCATCAATGCCCGAGCGATGGCCTGGTGGTACGCAAGGCGCGCGCAAATGGAAATAGGGTCGCTCAACACCACGCGGACACCACCCGAACACCTCTCATGGGTGACCAACGGTGTTAATTTTTTTCCCGCCGAGGCTCCGACGGTCGAATTATTGCGTTCTACCGCGACGCCGTGCCTTACCAATCATCCCGTCAGGTCCTGGCCCGCAGACTTGGCGGATGCAATCGACACGGCATCGAGCGCGGCGGCGACTACGTCGGCCGCCATGCACGAATCGTGATGCCAATTTCCTCGCGCATAATTTGACGGATCAGTGGGCTCATCAGCAAATACCCGCCGGCCAATAGTCCTACACCAATAAGGCCCTCGACCACCAAGGCAGTCCAAGATACCGGCATTGGGTAAAAGAGCAGAAATCCACTAATGACCAAGGCGCTGAATCCGACGATGCGAGCGAACTCCGACACCAGGCCGCGGATCTCCGTCGCGCTCATGCCGATACCCGTGCTCACTTTGCGCCAAAAATAGCCGCCCCAGGCGCCGGCTGTTACTAACGTGATGGTCGGTGCCCACCAAAGGCCTCGCTTGAGGAGCAACACGAGCAAGAGCACGTTCAGCGCGCTGGTCAACATGAACGCCCGCGAGACCCACTGGAACTTACCTTGCGCCAATAGCGCGTCATAGGCGACATAACCGACAGAGGATACGAACAAGGCAATTCCCATTACAATCGATACTCGCTGGCCTGCAAATGCGAACTCACCGACCCAAAGCCTCAGAAATCCCGCATTCAAAATGATCGTCAGAGACATGGCAAACGCCGTGATGCCTCCCAGCGCCAACAACAAGCGCAGCAGTACGGCGCGAAATCGTGCGAGATTTCCCGAGCCAAATAAGTGTGTGACCGAGGGTGTCAAGGCCGTGTTGATTTGTCCAAGCAGCATGAGCACGGTTTCGTGAGCCCGCACAGTGAGGCTATACATGGCGGCACTCGTTGGTCCCAACAGCGAGTTGACGAAAAACACGCTCGCCTGTGATTGCACTTTCATCGCAATCGAGGACAAAAAGAAGCGGCTTGAACTGCCTATGAGTTCGCGCACCGTACGCCAACTGACCGAAAGTCTGACGTTGAGCGAACGAGTGCATACCAACCACATGCCAACGGATCCGGCCAGAGCAACCACTGCCGAGCGCAACAACACACCCACGGCAATCGCGTACAGCCCCTTCCCGTTAAACAGCAATGCCAACAATACGGCTATGTTCATCAGGTCGCTGACCAGAAGAATGGAACCCGCCCATACAGCCCTTTGCAGGCTTCGAATAACGCTGATGGCGGTAGCTCCTATGACTCCTAAAGCATTGGCGGCGATCGCGAAGAGGAAACATTGCTCCACCGTGTGTCGTTGCTGCCCGCTCAATGTGTCCAGGCCCGGCAACAGCGGCACCAAGCCAATGCTGATGATGGACAGGGCGAGCGCCATCAGTGCGCCGATGACGTATGCGGAGCCGGCTAGGGGGCCAAGTTTGGTACAGTCCTCGGCACCGAAGGACGCCGAGATTTTTTGTGTGACGACGCCGGATAGACCAAAATCATTGATTAGCATTAGGGCAAGTGCGCCGCCTGTAGCCAGCCACGCGCCATATTCGGCCAATGGGATACTGTGCAAGTAAAGTGGGACGAAGAAGACGTTTCGCGCCAGCGACATGAGAACGGCTGCGTATCCGAACATGACTCCAAAGATCGCGTTTCTACGCCGCCCGGTCATGCGATCTCTCCCCGTGCGACTTAGGCACCTTCAAACGTCACTCGACGGAGCCTCGGCCTCGATATATAGGGTCATTACATTGCGCCATTCGTCAACACGGTCCTTTCCCTTGAACTGGTCGACTTGGGTATCGAATGGCGCGCAGCGACGGACATTGATGAATCCCGCAGCAGTCAACAACCCCGCGAAGGTTTCAAAGTCATAAGCGAAATAGTGCCCAAATCCATGGGCAATTTCGTTTAGCATCGTCATCGGCGTCTTACCGCTACGTTCCCGCTCAAATAGCTGATCGCGGTTCCCTGCCCGATATGCAACATATTGGTCGACGAAATATTCGCCGTTCGGTACACCGATTCGTATTTTGCCATTGGGTTCCAGTACGCGGCGTATTTCCGGCAACATGACTGAGCGCACCGTTTCGAACGGAAGATGCTCCAAGAAATGTTCCGAAAATAATGCCAAAACTGATGCCGTCGAGAATGGCAGTCCGCGCCTTAGGTCGAGCGTGATGATTTCCGCGCCATTACATGGTGGCGGCGGATAACAATCCAAGTTGATCCAGCCCTCCAGTAAGGCGTTACCACATCCCAGATGCACAAGCAGATGTCTCCTGGCCGCAATGTCGCGTACTACGGCGTTATAGGTCGGACTAAGCGCGCAACGCGTGCGCAACAAGACCATATCCATCTCATATCGAATCTTCGACGCGGCATCGTGGTTGAAGCCTAGCTTCGCCCAGAGACTCCGGAGACGAGCACGGGTGGCCTCCGATGCTCTCGAGTACGGCGACCAGCTCCGCTTTACTTGGTGGAGCACGGGATCAGGCACATGGGTGCCAATCGATTCGGAAGATTTCATATTGCGTGGACCGTTGGAGTAGATCGATGAGGCTATTTTTTCGAGGTTACAATTGTGTTACCCCGATCGTTCATCGCAATGCAATACGCAATATATCCCTAAGTCGGTGTTCATAGGTATGGTCGCGATGCGCGCGCGCCCGTCCTTTCTCGGCGATCTCTGCAGCCTCGTCTGGATTTCGCAGGTAGTAAGCGGTTTTCTCCACAAGTTCATCGACGGTGCCAAAGGTAACGACTTCGACCTCCGGCGCGAAATGTTCCGCCAGGACCGGTACGCGCGTCACCATTTGAAAGCCACCGCAGCCCGCAAGTTCGAATGCACGGCAATTCAATCCATTGACCTCGCCGTAATGCAGCGTATTCAGACAGATTTTGGCGCACAGCGCGGCGCGCACTTTGTCATCGCCGTGCACATAGCGGCCCATGTAGCGACCGGGCAATCGCTCCAGCAGCCACTCTGGTTTGCTTCCCCACATTTTTATATGTATTCCGTCCAACTCCTTGGCCAATTGCCGCAGGATCTCCTGTCGGTAGTAGTACAAAGTGCCGGCGATCGTGACGTCACACGAATAGATATCGCGATCCTTCTCCTGAATGTCGAATGGACGATGCATTCTTGGATTGCAAGCCTCCGGCATATAATGAAACTGCGTCGATCGAATCATTCCTGAGAATAGATCGTGCATGTAGCGATCCTTTACGAACACCGCATCGTATTCACTTGCCAGCAGAAACTGGCGACCGAGCGTCGTCATTTGATCCTGGCACCAGCAGACGACGCGTGCCGAAGTCAGTTTACGAATTGCCGCCGTGGTCTTCGGCGACAACTGATTGCCCAGTACAACCAGAATGACGTTCGGGTCAAACTCGGCAATCGTGCGGAAAAGACGTGTTTCCATCCTCCGTTCCGGCTCGCGAACCAAAACCTCCGTCGCCTTGAGGTAGGCTTTTTCCGCCAGCCCAAATGCGCCTGTGAGGTTTCTACGATTGTGAAACAGCTTTGCCGCGCAACCTAGATGCTGCAATGAGTCAACGATATGCCACTCGAACGAGTCCGGATAAGCGTATGAGCCGATGACGAGTACGCGAACGCCCGCATAGTTGCCGGTTGCATCTTCTTTGGAGGGGACTGGGTGGTCGATTTTCATGCGGCTTTATGGCATTTTTGCGCGCCTTAAGCGAGCGCAATTCCACACAGGCGGGCGCCGTTCTAAGACGTACTTTCGGCATTATTAAGTTTGTACGAACCCCGAATCGTCATGTCGGTGTAACGTTCGCTTGCTGAACTATGGTAACCCGATGCTAAGCGATTCTGAATGTCCGTGTCGCTGGCCCATGGAGTCGTCGGGTGTAACATAATGAAAGTCCTCTTGCGCAAAATCCTCGCGGCTATCACGCAGCTTGAGCGACAGGTCTAAGCGATTAAATCGTGCAATCCTTATCCAAAGAAACTAGATGGTTTGCGTACGTCGCACTTAATGTAGTGTTTTGTGCCGTCCTCGTGGTTGGCGCTGCAGTCGGCGGTGGCAGTCTGGCGAGACTCCCGTACGTCGTAGTCATGTTCGCCATCTGTACGAGTCCAATTCCCTTTATCGATCGCCTGAACGGCGCATACGCCATCTTGGGCGTGGCGATGATGATCTACTTCGCGGAATTCGCATTATTGAACGCGGTTTCAATGTTTTCGTCGCCGAAGCGTCCGGCCATTGAGGTTTGGGGACTAACCCCGGGCGAGAGGTTGTTGATCATTGGCGCGTTTGTAAAGATTCTGGGTTTTCACATAGCCGTGCGCCTCTGGAACGCTCGCGAACATACAGGCTCCACGAACGATTGGCCCCGACAATTGCTCGTCCCTGGCGGCGTGCTCCTTTGGACAGCAGGATGCGCGGCAACGATGTACCAATCCTTGGTGATTGTGGTCGATAACACCGATGCAGCCACCACGGCAGGCTTCACGAAGCTGGGAGTCTGGGGCACGTCCGGCATGCTGCTGATCGGGAACTACGCGGGACCTCTCGGTATCATCATATTGGCCTATTGGTGGACCGTCTGGGCCCGGCGCTCCGGGACCGCGCTGATGTTGTTCGTTATTTTTGCGCAATTCGTGGTTGGATTCCTGGTGGACCAAAAGGAGACGGCGCTGAGCGCCGCGATGGTCATCCTACTGACGCGGTTTGTCATCCAAGGTAAAGTACCAATACGCTGGTTCCTATGCTCCGTCATCGGAATCGCATTGGTGTTCCCCGTGCTCACTGCCAAACGACTCGTTATGACGGAAGGGCTTCACCTGACGCGCGCGCAGGCAGTCTCCCACACGCTTGAAATTCTTGAGCGCGCAATCGCGGAACGAGACACGGCTCGTGAAGGAAAAAAATACGAACAAACCTCCCAGACTTTTCTCGAGCGCTTTACCGACAAAGGTGCCGTTGAACTGTTTGCTGCGCGTGTAGGCGTCGACCAGCCATATAAGATGGGATCGACCCTGGAGCAGGCGCTCTATATTTTCGCACCGAGGGTGTTTTGGTCGGCAAAACCGGGCGGAAACTCCGCGCAAACATTCAATAGGGATTTTCATCTGTCAGAAGATCCGGACACCCATATTTCCCCGACACATATTGGGGAACTCTACTGGAACTTCGGAATTATCGGCGTTGTTCTCGGCATGGCGATGCTAGGCGCTTTACTTGGCTACGTGACCAGTCGATTCAATTCCTCCCGGGGAACGTCTCTCACGCGAGTGCTGGTCATCATGGTGACGATCTACGAAATCGTCGTGCGCGGCGGAGGTCAAATCGAGATCGAGTACGTCGTTTGGGGACGTACTCTCGTGCTAATCGGGATTCTCCACTTGGTGCTTGCCCGTCCGTCAGCAGGGCGCTCGGTTCCTCAGTCCGCGCCGTCGCATTCAATGGACGTGAGCTTCCCTCAGCCCGCACTCACGCGCTTCCCCAATTTGTTGCGCTAGCGGACGGACCTGCAATTCCCTTCCGCCGATACGCACACGGACTTCGGATAGACATTGCTCGTGACGCAAGCACGATCGATGTCAGCAACCGATCTCTATTGGGAACGCGTTGGGCATTTGTCTTTGTTATCGCGGTGTTGATCTTAAGACTTCTCATCGAGGCGATCTGGCTTTTGCCATCACCTGTCGGGGATTCGGTTTTTTTCCTGACCGCATCAGTAAACTACTGCCAGTCGGGTTTTTTTGGGACGACTGCGTTCCCAATCGATCCATCGGGACATTCAAGAATGGTGTGGCATGGCTTCGTGTCGCCGATGCTATTCAGCGCGCTGAATCCTGCGTGCGGCGCGCCTGCTTATTACGTAATACTTTGGTTTGTTAAGGCCTTGACAGTGGCCGCGATCCTATGGCTTTCACGGAAGCGCGATTATTCGCTAGTGACGATGCTCGGCCTGGCGATTTTCACGCTCGCCGCTCAATCCTTCATCGCCTTCCGACCCGAGTGCTTCGCGATATTGCTGATCGTACTCGCTGAACTCGCCATCGATACCGAGCAACCTTTATTGCTTGGTGCAGTCATGGGCTCGCTCCTGTGTACACAGCCGACCGTGGCCGGACTGCACGGGTTGGTGTTGCTCATCACGCGCCCCGCCTTAATTCGCAAATACCTGCCTATCGGCATCGGTTATGCAGCTGCTGTAGCGGCACTCGTTGTGCTATATCCATTCCCCATGCAAGACCTCGCGCATGGGATTTTGCTCCAAGCCAGGCGCCTTGTAGGCCGCAACGACGGCAGTGTACTGTCGTACTATGTTTTGTTCCCCCTATTACCAGGGTGGAGCTTTCTCCTCGTTGCCGCGGGAACAGTGGTTGCGCGCCGAATGCCATTCATTGTATTCATGTTACCGATATTCTGGTTTTTCGGCCCGCGCGTGCCGCCTACTTTTTACAATCTAGTACCGAGTTGCGTACTGTTGCTGCTCATCGCTTGCGGCTGGTCTTCCCGGTTCATCGCTAATTTGCTGGGTATCGCGAGTTTTATCGTCGGTGCCGTGGGTCTAACACTTATGTCCGCGCGAGATATGTTGACGATCGCTCGTTACGGCGATACGTTCCGCAGCACGAGTTCAGAAGTGAGGCAATGGGAAGCGCGCGGAGCGCACATCGACACCGCCCCCGCGTTTCTATCTCTTACCAATCCAGAGTTGCACATGACCGATCCCAACGCGCCCCAGCGTGGGGCAATCGCCCTCGACAAGGACTCCATCGATCTGTACGCGGTAAATGGACGCCCCATTTCTCCATGTCAGCCTGACCCAGTGGCGCCGCAGGTGTCGTTGGCCATTCGGAATACGACGCTATTTAAAAGCAACAGCGGTTGGATGGTGTATGTCTGCCGCCCGCCAATTTAGGACGAACTCGTTGCCTCGAGCGCGGCAATTGCAACTCAATCTTCGACGCTGATCAAGCCAAACCGCCTCCAAGTTCCCGGCGTGCCTCCGGCCGTACAAACCCAACCGATCGGCTGCCCGGGCGACGGTGCGGTGTTGTAGATCAACGCGCCGTGTTGCCATGTACCCGTTTGTGGCGGAGCGGTGCCATGGCCGACAGCCGAGTTCCAGGAGTTGTACGCGTTCACCGCCGGCGCGCCGTTCGAGTTGGCCAGGGGTTGCGAGCCGGAATTACCAATAAATCGTACGTTGGTAGACTGGCCGAACGCATAGTCCGATAGCGCAAAGCTCGCGACGGAAATGCCGCTTACGACATTGTTGGACACGTTGATGTCATCTACGACTGCTCCCGGTGCCGAAGTACCGATATAAATTCCGTGAGTGCCGCCCGCCATAATATTCCCGTTGCAGTTAATTCGAGTCAGCGAGCTGTCGGACTCCAAGGACGCAAGCCAGATGGTATTCGAGGCCGATCCGGTGCAACGGTTGTTTGCAATGATGACATCGCTCACTCGGTTCCTATGCAGCGCCGTGCTGATGCACACACCATGAGTAGCATCCCCTCTAATGAGGTTGTCGGTAACGATCACATTATTGGACGAGCTTATCTCGATGGCGCCGGCACCTGTTGATTCGCCGTTATTGATGAATACGTTGCTGCAGATCGTGATATCCGTGCCCTTGTGACAGAGCGCGCCGCAGTGCGCGTTATTGGAGAAATTATTTCCGGAAAGCACGACTCGTTCCGCGTTCGGACCATACACATCTGTCTGCCAGCCATGGAAAGCATTTCCCTGCGAAATATTCGCCACAAACAGATGATCCGTCGATCCGCTTCCCTTCGCTGTTCCCGAAATGAATCCCGCTCCAGCATTGTTGACCGCTCTTGAACTGATGCAAATCAGTCCTGCAGCACCAATCGCAAACCCAGTTGCATCATTGTCTCTAGCGGAACAACCCTGGATTCTAAGATCTGTTTCGCCCCAACCGCTATTGCCGTTGCCGAGGTAAAAGCCGCGAAACTGCGATCCGCGCGTCGAGTCGCGCGAACTACAACCGAGCCATGTGTTGTCGCGTCCTCGGCACGAGGCGAGCTGGCCTAGCCCGCTCCCGTGCATTGCGCCATGGGCGAAGGCCTCAACGCCCCGCACTACGCATCTTTCGCAGCTCTCCAGCCCCAATCCGATGCAGTCGATTCCGTTGCCATTGATACGCACGTCGCAGATGAGCGCGTTCTTGCAATTCAGCAGGCGCAGACCCGTCGGTCCGAAAGGTCCGGTCGCCTGAGTCGGTAAGGAGAGCCATTTGAGCGTGGTGGCGTTGCCTTGAATGCAGATGTCTTCGAGGTGCACGAGTGAGATGCCCGTCCATCCCGGCGCACCCAGCGCAATCGTGCCGGCAGGCAACATCAATAGGGAACCGTTCTTCATTGCGGCGGCCGCCCTCCGCAACGCCGGCGCATCATCTGTAATGCCATCCGCCACCACGCCGAAAGCCGACGCGTCGATCAACGCTCCCAAAGGCTTTTGGGCAATCCCAGCATGGACCGGAATCGCAGCAGCGCCAGCCGCGAACATCGCTGTGAGTGCATGTCGACGCGATTTCAGCGTATTGATGTTCTCCACCGAGTCGCCGTCTATCGCTTCTGGTTGCACGAGATTGACTCCTAATCTGCAATTCGCTCATGTCTGACAGTGGTCGGCAGTTGTCACTGCCACCGATGCGGAAACTAGATCCGGAGCATACTGCTGACACATGTCCGAATTATTTATACAGCGGCGATCCCACATGAGCCGCATTTCCGCCTCTATGCGGCGCATACCAGACCACGTATGATCAGGCCGACAAGTGTTACCGAGCCGGTAATCAACAATGACCGCGCCATCTCCTCCTTCAGTTCCGCACGGATCGCAGCCCGGAGTCGCCTCGGTCCATGGCTTGGACGCACCGAATTACATCGCCTGGAAGGAGTGGGCACCTGAGGATTTTGGTCGGTACTCGAGGCTTGACGCAGCCTACTTTGCGGCGGAAGTGGGCCTTCGTCCTCCGGCGCGCGCGCGGGTACTTGAAATCGGATTTGGAAACGGTTCGTTTCTTGCGTGGGCACGCGACGCTGGTGCGGACGTCTATGGCGTCGAGTTGAATCCGCTGCTGGTAAGCCGCGCGCGCCAATTGCTCGGAGATAGTCACGCTTTCGGCGAGCTGAGCGCGCCAGAACTGGAGGGGCTACGCGGCGCCTTCAGCCATATCGTTGCCTTCGACGTGCTGGAGCACATCGAGCAAGGCAGCTACCCTTTCTTTTTTAACCGCTTCGCGGAATTGCTTGCTCCTGGAGGCAAATGTATATTGCGATTTCCAAACGGTGACAGCCCCTTTGGTCGCAGAATACAACATGCAGATCCAACCCATGTGACAACGATCGGGAGCGGCAAGTTAGTTTACTTCGCGCAACGTGCTGGACTTACGGTCGAAGCGGTAAGGAACCCCGCGCTGCCGACCTCCGGGGTCGGATTGGGCCGCGGTCTAAAGCGGCGACTCGTTTTGGCAATGCGCTTCGCCTTTGAATCCTTTATTGGAGCGCTCTATTGCGGCAGGCGCATTCCCTTCGACGAGAACTTCACGGCAGTGCTTATCCGCGTGTAGCTGCGCCTGCATAGTACAGCTTACGGCAGATTTGCCGCCTGAAGTTTGTCTGCCACCACCTGAGAACCCCACTTCGTAAGATGTCCTCGGTCGAAAGCCAAGGGATGGCCGTTCTCATCAGAGAATTGGCAGGCTCCGCCGACGCATAGAAGGTCATAGTATGAAACGTAGGAAACGTTCTTTTCTCGGGCCAGCGTGCGGATCCTTTCATCGAGGATCCTGAATGAGGCGGTGCGATGCCAATCCGGCAGTCGGGCTTTACCTTCCTCGATCGCAGCAGCCATGAGGCGCGGCAAGGGTGCGTCGTACACAATTTTGGGGCCGAACAGGACCACGACTACATCCCGATCACGCGCCCAATCCAGGGTAGCGGCAAGATTAGGAATATCTGCGTCACTCCAGGCGCCCGCCAGAAGCACACCGTCCACCTTATTTTTAATTAGATAATCAGAGAAAGCGTAGTGCATCAGGTTTGCGCAGCGCCTCGACACTGAGGTATTAGGGTCCGCGGTTTCGAGCAGCGGCTTGCAACCAGCTCCCGTGGCTTGAAGCACATTCCCGTCAGTGATTGAGCGCGACAGGCCGTACCAAAGGTCTGCGGCGTAACTGTCTCCCAACAGAAGATAGTTCTTCTTTCCTTCAACCTTACGCATACAGATGTCAGTGTTCAAATCCGCGAACGACGGGGCATCACCTACATCGCTGGTGGTAAAACACTTTCCGGTCCTGTAATCCCCCGAGGTATCGTAACTGATGTAAGAACCGACTCGAACTGCTGCTGCTGTGAACCTTGACGGAATTCCGTGCGTTAACAATGCAATCGCTGCAATGCAGGATGTCGCTCCAATCGCTGCTCCAAAGGCCACAAAGAGACGTCTTCTTTCCAATCTTAGCGGACCGCGCCTAAATGGCTGCTCGACGAACCTCCAAGTGACCGCCGCAAATGCAATCGAAGACAAAACAAGCAGGATTTTTGCAATTGGTCCCGGAAGACCCGCCGGAAGGATTGAAAAGTTGTTTTGGAAAAATAGTAGGGGCCAGTGCCAAAGGTAGAGCGAGTAAGAAATCGTACCCACAAAAACCAGCGGCGCGGTCGAAAGCGCTCGGCAAGCGACGGTCGGGGCGCAGCGTCCAGAGTGAATAATCAACCCGGCTCCTATGCAGGGAACTAACGCGCTGATGCCGGGAAATGGCAACGTTACGTTGAATGCGACGACAGCCCCAATGATCAAAATGAGCCCGCTGGCTGCGGCGATTTCGTTGGCCAATCGACAGTGAATGGGCGGAATTATTCCTATCGCAAGAATTGTCCCGAGCAGCAACTCCCATGCACGTGATTGAGGAAAATAGAATGCAGCAGTCGGCTCATGGAAAACTTGGATCGCGCTCGCGAGGAAAGACACTGCTGCAGCGACGACCACGAAAGTGCGAAGCCGACCGGGAAACATTCGTCTAATGAGAACAAGAAACAGTGGGAACAGCAGGTAGAATTGTTCCTCGACGGACAGGGACCAAGTATGCAGTAGTGGCTGCTGATCAGATGCGTGAGAAAAATATCCAGACACTCTCCAAAAGTAGAAATTGGATACCGAAAATACCGAGGCAAAAAGGGATATCGCAAAGGCACAAAGCTCATCTGGGAGAAGGTATCTATAAGCGAGGACGCTGGTAATCAACAGCGTGGCCACCAAGGCCGGGAATATTCTCCGAATCCGTCTTTCATAGAAAGACACCACGGAAAATCGCCCTGCATTTACATCATCAAAAATGATTGAACTGATCAGATATCCCGATATAACGAAGAAAACGTCTACGCCAATGAAGCCGCCGCCAAAAAAAGGCAGGTGTGTATGAAACGCAACTACGGGAATTACGGCGACAGCACGAAGTCCATCTATGTCGGCGCGGTATTTCACGCTTGCCTTCCAGCCATACTCAAGGCTTTGCGGCCGACATTGTCGCGCGACCGCTCATGCTATCCATATTTAGACGGCGAATTGTGCAAGCCAGAAAGAACGCTGCAACCAGAAACCACGTCTGATGTTGAACCAAGAATGCCTGCGCAACCGGGCTCGCCGCGAAAGCTCCCGGCAAATCCAGGCCGCGATGAACCATGGACGCCAAGGGAATCCAAGCCGGCGCGAGCACTGCGAGGAGAATCCAGCCCCGCCGGTCGCCGGCTGAAATCTGCCGAATCGCGAACGCTGCCGGAATCATCAGAAAAACTGCGTCGTATATCCGGTGATAGAAGATCAGCAGCATGAGTATCGTCGCAGCGCTCAGCGCATTGAGCCGACGTACCCGCAAGTCCTGTGTCGGGGAATCGACGCGTTGATCGGTCCACACATAGGCGAACCCCATGAGGCAGCAAGCGGCAATTGCCAGCGCCGTCGACAGTGTTCGGCTTCCCGTCAACACCGCAAGCGGCGACTGCAGATTGATAAGTTGATGCGGCAGCGAGCCATGGAGCGGATCCGCTTCGGCGTGCATCAGGGCATGCATGTTTTCGATCCACGATTGCGTGAGCGAGACGGCATCTCCATGAAGAGCCAACGCAGCTGCAAAGAGAGCCGCTGCAATCGCCACCGCGCGCACGGTGACGTGGAATCGTCCGGTGTAGCAATCCAAGGCCATGAACACGATGGCGATCTGAGGCTTGATGATCGCGGCCAACGCCAGCGCCGAGGCACTCAGAGCGACTCGACCTCGCGCCGCGCGCCCGTCCCCTCCGGGGTCCAGGCACCACGAGACCACCACCAGAAGCAGCACGACCACCCCGGTTTGTCCCAGCGCTATGCAGATGTGCGCAGGATTCGCCGCAAGACCGATGCCGATCACCCCGAAGCCTTCGGGGGAGCGCAGGGGAAATCCAAACAGGCGGCATATCAAGACGAGCGACATCAGGAACATCGCGACATTGAGCAGATTCCAAGCCCATCGCTGCACGGGCCAGGGCAGATACGTGATCGGGCTCAGGAGCGCATAGACGGGAGGCGAATAGACGAATGCCTGCTGTCCGCGCTGCAAGGTCGCCGTGATCAGCGATGCGCTCGGACCGAACGTGCTGGCCATCGAGGCGGGATCATAAGGATTGCCGCCATGCCGCCACGTCGCGGCCGCGGCGAGCAGAAGCGGCGTGTCCATATTGACCGTCGGGTCGGCGGCCCGCAGCGGACCCCGGATAACGAAAATCGCGGCGCAAATGATGAGCGCAGCCCATGCATAGGCCGGCGCACCAACCTGTCGATTCGGCTCGCTCATGCGCGTACGGTCGCTGGGACTTCGGGGACTTTTGCACGGATCGACAGAGCAGCGATGCCGAGCAGGACCGCGAACCACAGAGTGGCTACTTGGATGAGCAAGGTTGCCGAGATCGCGATCGGCAACGGGATTGCGAACAATCTCAAGAATACGATCATGGTGACCTCGGTGCCGCCGAGTCCGCCCGGCATGAAGCTCAGCGCACCGGCGAGGGTGGCAAACGCGAAGATTCCGATCGCAGGCACCAAGGGAATCGGATGCCCGAGCGCCAACATGAGAGCGTAGAGAGCCAAACCTTCAGCGCTCCAGGCGCATATGCCGATCAGCAGCCCGACGAGGAAACGAGATGACGTAAAGCAGCCGCGCGTCAAGAGCAGGATTTCGGTTATCTGCCGCGCGGTTTGCCGCAGGCTTCCCTGACGCGCCGTCAGATAACGCAACACCGAGCCCGAGATCGCCGGCACGTACAGGATGATCAGAGCGGCGAGAACCAAAGCAACGCCACCCACCAGCACCCAAACTCCGCCGCGGAAGCTGGTGACGCCTAAGCTCGCGAGCAATACGATGCCCAAGAAGTCTTGAATGCGCTCGGCGAAGAAGGCGGCAATGGACATCGTGGCCGGTACGCCATACGGCCGAAGCCACAATGATCGCGCCATCTCGCCCGCCTTTCCGGGCGTCGTCGTGAGCGCAAACCCGCCGATATAAATTCGCAGGTCATGGCGCAGCGAGATTACGCCGCCGAGCGACCGAATATAGTAGTGCCAGCGTGCGAAACGAAGGCCGTAGTTGAGCAAGGACAGTGTGAGCAGCCCGATCAGCGTGTCGACGCCGACCAGCCTCAACGCCGCGGCAACCTCGGCGTGGCCGGCCCACATGACCGCGCCCAAGTAAAGCGCAGCGGCAACGGCCGTCGAGACGGCGATTGCCCTCACCCATCTCGATCCTAGCGGTACAGCAGCCACAGAGCGCTCCCTCCGAATGCCAGGCCGCATAAGATGAGCTGATAGTCGGTGAACACATCCACGCTGGGGTTCTCTCCCTTATCGCCGTTGTGCAAGCGAAACAAATAGCGAAACAGGCCGAAGAGGACGAACGGCAAGGTATAGATCAGTTTGTCGGTGTGATGCAGGCCGATGGTGGCCGGATCGAGCGTGTAGAGCCCATAGCTCAACACCGTGCCGGTAGCGGTGATGGACAAGAACGTGTCGAGCAATTCCCGGCTGTAAAGCCCCAAGACCGGCCGGCGCGCATGCGCACCCGACGCATCAGTCCATTCCGCGCGGCGCTTGGCAAATCCCAGGAATAGGGTGATGAACATACCGGTTAGGATGAGCCAGCCGGAGGGCGGAATCCTGATGCCCCAGGTACCGGCCAAGATCCGCAGCATGAAGCCGGCCGCAATACAAAACACATCGATGACGGCTTGATGCTTAAGAACGAGGGAATAAGCGCAATTGATTGCCAGATACGTGAGCACGATGCCCAAAACACGGATGTCGGCGAACCCGGCTGCCGCCAGGGAAATGCTCATGCACACCGCCGCGGCACTAAACCCTTGCATAGGTGTCACGGCGCCGCTGGCCAACGCGCGATGGCGCTTAGTGGGATGCTCCCGGTCCGATTCCCGATCGAGGTAGTCGTTTAGAACGTAGACGCTCGAACCCATCAGGCTGAAGGCGACAAACGTCAGTGCGGCGGCGGCCATGAACCGTGCGTTGTGGAGCTGCGCGCCAAAAAGTACGCCCGCAAAGACAAAAGTATTCTTCACCCATTGCTTCGGGCGCAACAGGCGAACCAGCGCGGGCAAGTTGAGCGACATCCCCAGACAGGGTGCAAAACATATGTTACGGAGTGATTAAATCCCCCCAAAATTGAACACATTTCTCGCAAATAATCACATATTCGTCACACCCTCTTGTAATAGTGCTCGGCTATGCGTGACATCCTAGACTTTGCAGTCCTTGTCGCCTTTGGACCGCCGAACACAATGTACGCCGAGAATGCGGCATGAACGGTGTGTCCGTCCTGATCTTGACGCTGAACGAAGAAGCGAATCTCGCCGAATGCATCGACTCCTGCGGCTGGTCGGATGACATAGTCGTATTCGACTCCATGAGCGAGGACCGCACGCTCGAGATCGCGAAGACCAAAGGAGTAAGGCTGATCCAGCGGCGCTTTGACAACTATGCTGCGCAGAGAAATGCGGCGCTCACGACGGTGCAATACAAGTATCCGTGGGTTCTCATGGTGGATGCGGACGAACGGGTCTCCCCCGAGTTGGCCGCGGAAATTGCCACGACCATAGCGGGAGTCGGTGCCGACGTCGCCTTGTTTCGCATTCGCCGCAAGGATTTCTTCCTCGGTAAATGGCTTCGTCGCAGCAGCGGCTACCCGAGCTGGTTCGGCCGGTTGGTGCGGCTCGGGTACGTTCGAGTGGAGCGCGAAGTCAACGAGGAATATATCGCAGACGGTGAAGTTGGACACCTCAAGGCACACCTGCATCACTACCCTTTCAACAAGGGAGTCGCCTATTGGTTCGAGAGGCACAATCGGTATTCGACCATGGAAGCCATTGCCAAGATGGGCATGCACAACGATCGCATCGTGGTGCGGGAGCTCTTTGCCTGGGACCCGATCGACCGACGTCGCATGCTGAAGCAGTGCCTCTATCGGTTGCCGCTTCGGCCACTGATCGTCTTTCTCTATCTGTACATCGTGCGCCTCGGATTTCTCGACGGCCGGGCCGGTTTCTATTTCGGCCGGATGCGTGCGGCTTACGAAATGTTGATCGATCTAAAGGTCATTGAAGCGCGGCGTCGGCGGCGAAACTTGGCGGTCTAAGCGAGCGGTTTAAGCGAGCTGCTTATTCGAGCCCACCGGATAGATCCGGCTCACCGAAAAGCGCTGACGAAGGAATATGCGCCGCAACAGGATATTCGCGACCTCAACCGGCTCCCGCCAGCGCCGCATGCGCACACCCAGCGCCCTCAATGTGAAGTTCCTCGCGATCGGCAATAGATCGGTTTCGTACATATCGAACAGCGTGAACCACAGGTTTATACGTGACAGCGCGTCTGCCGACGGCAGGCGGATCTTGATCCGCTTCGACGCCGTCCACACTGAAAACATCTTCAACTTTGCACAATCGTTCAAAACACTGGCGTGCACTTCATAGACCACGGTGTCGGGCGGCACGGATCCCACGATTGATACGACCCCTTGGCGAGGGTCTACGAGCCAGTGCTGCGCACCCCCGGCATCGATGACCCGAAAGAGCACCGAAGGCAACTTGAAACGCCGGATGATCCAAGGTATCGAGCGGAAAAAGGCCTTGAAATAGCTTTCGAACGCTGCAAAGTCGCCGGCCGTGCGAGCTTCCAAATCCAGTTGTGCCGCCAATTTGGCGGCGTTTCGCCGCCCCATGTTCTCGACATAGGCCTCGCGCTGCGAAAAATCGAACCGCACGAGGCCAAATCCGCCGGTATCGCTCCATGAACTCCCGGGCGGCATGACCACGCATTCGGTATCGACGCCCGACTCAGCGGCAATCGTGGCGTAGCGCCGATTCGCAAGATCCGGAGTAGTTGCCGTCGCGTTGAAACGCCGGGTTTCCGGGTGCAAGAAGCAGTGATTGCTGGCAAATGGAATCGCATAGCGGGCGCCGGTATGAATGGCGCAGCGGGCAAATTGATCCGCCGAGTCGTAGCTTCCGTCGTTCTGGGGTAGGAGCTTTTCGTGATCCTCGACGCAAAATGGTACCGGCGATGCACTGGAATGACTGCGGAAGATGAAATCGAGCTTGGGATAATCACGTAAGACCTGCTTCAAGGGCAGACCAAACAATTTGCAATCGTTGCAGTTGAAGAGTGCGTAGCCGCCGCCGGAGAAAACGGGTGCACTGTCGACCCCGAGTCCGAACTGATAGGAGCGAAGCTCGAAATCCTCACCGAGTTGAAACCGTTCGCCGTGCGAAACTTCGACGATGTTATGAAAGCCGAGCCAGCGCAAATCATCAGTCATGCGCCGCGTGGGTACTTTGGGCACGATCACCGTGGTTTTCGGGTCGAACAGTTTCTTGAGGGATGGCCCGTGAAAGTGATCCCAGTGCAAATGGGTCAAATAAATATATTGCGGCGTAAGATTTTGCACGAGCGCAGGGTCAGGCTCCGGAAAATTCCACCAACTTCGCCAATAACACGATCCGATCAACCAAGGATCGCAGACCACCCGCACGCCCTTGTGCTCGACAGCCAAACCTGCATGACTCAGCACGACGAATTTCATTTCACTGATCCAGAATGGCCGAGGATTCGGTAGTACTCGGCTTCCATTTGGGCAGCGACTCCGGCCCAGGACAGTCGTTCGATTGCCGCTTGGCGCCCCAACGCGCCCAATCTCTTACGCTGCAGCTCATTTTGCTGCAGATCCGTAATGGCCTGTGCAAGAACTCGCGGCTCTCCCGGCGTGATGACACCGCAGCCGACTTCACGAACCAACTTCGCAAGACCCACATCTGGGGTAATGACCACCGGGCAGGCCATGGCCATGGCTTCCGCCACCACATTGCCAAAATTTTCTGAATAGGAAGGCAAAATGAACATTTGCGCATTCTCGTACAGCGCCCACTTGTGCTCGTCGTTCACCGGCCCTAGAAATCTCAGCCGGTCGGCGACCCCTTCGCTCTGCGCCAGCGCCTTGAGTTCGGGCAAAATCCCTTCGTCGTCATTGCCGGCAATCATCAATGCGAGCTCGGGCACCCACTTCCAGGCGCGTATCAGGCGGTCCAGCCCCTTCTTTCGATTGACGCGACTCAAAAACAGCGCGTAAGGCCGCGGGATGTGGGCAAAAGGACCGGCGGCGAGCGCGGGACGGCGTCCCGGCCAGCTCACGCCGTTGGGCACGCAAAAGGTCTCAGGCAATCTTAGGCCCAGCGCCTTGACCTCAGCTTCCTCGATCTCGGCGGTGACGTGTACTCGCGCGGCCTGGGACAAGGATCGCCGCTCGACCAGTTCGATCCATGCGGATTTTGCAAAGCGGCTCTTGGCGCGAATCACATCGCGCACCAGCATGCCCCGCGGCGACACGATGTAGGGTACTCGTGCACGCCGGGCGGCACGCGCGGCACTGTACGTCGGCCAGAGGAAAACCGAATGCAAATGCACCAGGTCGAAGTCCGCCACGGCTCTTCGCAGTTGTCGGGCGAGCGCCGGGGACCAGCACAAACGCCGGATCGCACGGACCGGAAAGTAGTGGACCAAGACGCCGTCCATCTCAACCGGTGTGCCCAGCGGCACGTCCAAGTCCCCGTCCCCGTCGATATTGGTCGTGTAAACGCTGACCTGATGACCGCGGCGTACAAGCTCCGCACCCAGGGCATGCACCGAGCGAATAGGTCCTCCATAGCGTACCGCCGGATAGTACGAGGGTATGACTTGCAATAGCCGCAGCTTAGCCTTCGGCTCGCCGGCGCCGGCCAATTGGCCGGATGCGGATTTCACCCCAGGCTGAGTTCGGTCGATTGATATGCCCATTTCCCGCATTTCAGCACCTTAGTATGGGGATTGCATGACAGGTAACAGTCCCGGTCGAAACCCGCCTCGAGCAACGGAGCTTGGTCCAGGCCAATCGATCACACAGCCGTCATACATGCTTGCAATACTGATGCGCTATGTGTGGAATTCTCGGCCTATTAACCACCACGGGGACCCAACCGCCCTTCGAAACGTTTCTGGCTGCCTTGGACCGCTTGAAATTGCGTGGTCCGGACGATTCGGGAACCTCGCGCGAAGACGGGCTGCTGTTGGGGCACCGCCGCTTGTCGATCGTCGACCTATCACAGGCGGGTCACCAGCCGATGGAATCCTCGGATCGCCGCTTTGTCATCGTGTTCAACGGCGAGATCTACAACCACGCCGACCTCCGGCCGCGCTTGAGCCCACAAAACGGCTGGCGCAGCACTTCGGATACGGAGACACTGATCGAAGCCTACCGCGCTTGGGGCGTCCGCTGCCTCGACCGGATCAACGGGATGTTCGCCTTCGCCATTTGGGATCGGACGGAGCAGACTCTTTTCGTCGCTCGTGATCGTATGGGCGTGAAGCCGCTCTACTATTCCAACAAGAACGGTCAATTTGGGTTCGCCTCACGGCCTGGTGCGCTGAATATGCTGCTCGACGACGGCGCCTTGACCATTGATCCGGAAGCACTGCGCGTTTACCTCGAAATAGGCTATATCCCGGCTCCGCTGTCATTCCACCGGGATATGCGCAAATTACCGGCCGGGCACTACCTGCTCGTCAATGCACGAGGCGTGCGCCGGGTTCGCTATTGGGATTTCCGCTCGATCAAGCCGGATCCGTCAATGAATTCCCGCCCGGAGGGCGAACTGGTCGAGGAACTCGACGCTCTGATCCACAGCGCCGTAAAGGCGCGCTTGATGTCGGATGTGCCGCTCGGCGCCTTCTTGTCGGGCGGCGTCGACAGCGCGCTCGTGGTCGCCGCAATGAAAAGTGCAGGCGTGAGTCATCCGAAGACGTTTACGATCGCTTTCAAGGAAAGGGCCTTCAACGAGGGGCCGGCCGCAGCACGGGCCGCCGAGCACCTGGGTGTGGATCATGTGCATGAGACATTGGACGTCAATAGTCTGCTCGACCTCTTGCCGACTTACATTCAAGAATTCGACGAGCCGTTTGCCGACAGTTCAGCATTTCCGACGATGGCAGTAACGCGACTGGCCCGGCGGCACGTAAAGGTTGCACTGAGCGGCGATGGTGCCGACGAATTGTTCGGCGGGTATCACTATTACCCTCTGATCGATAGGCTTGCCCCTTTGCTCGGATGGCGGACGAGCAACAAACGCGCGGCCCAGCAGCTATTGAAATCCCTGCCCTGGCATCGCACCAAATTGTTGGCGGGGGCGCTTCAATCGCGGAATACCGTGGCGCTGTTTCATTATCTGCGCAGCGTCGGCAAGGACTACCCGACCCTTCTGAACGGCGACATCGCGCATTCGACGGCCCCCTCGGAAACGTGGTTTGCGCAATTCGCCACCTCCTTCGCGATGGACCTGTCGGCGGCTGAGACTGCGATGCGGCTCGATGCCGGCCTGACCTTGCCGGATTTATTTCTGCAAAAGGTCGATGTCGCAACCATGGCGTTTTCCCTCGAGGCGCGCTGCCCCATGACCGATTATCGCCTCGTCGAGTGGGCCATGCGCTTGCCGGCGCGGTTCAAGTTGCGCAACGGCGAGACCAAATATTTGCTGAAGAAAGTGCTGAGCAAATACCTGCCCGTCGACCATGTGTACCGCCCCAAGATGGGCTTCGGCGTCCCCCTCGCGCAATGGTTGCGCGGCCCGTTGCGCACATGGGCCGACGAACTCGTCCACGACGATACGCTGATGTCTCGAGTCCCTTTGGACAAGAAGCGGGTCCGGGAATTGCGCCAGCAACAACTGGCGGGCGAACGCGAATCGCATCCACTGCTTTGGAGCGTTCTGATGCTCCTGTGCTTCGTGCAAAGCCACGACGCGCGGCGGGCTTTGCCGGTCATTGCCTATCGCGAAGTGGCATGATGGCGTCTCCAGACGCTCATCAAGACGTTTTGTTCCTCTTCACGGAGGTTTTCGCCAACGGCGGTATTCAGCGGTTCAATCAAACCATTCTCGATGCCTTTGGCCGGCTGGGCATTCGGTGTCGGGTGCTGTCTCTGAACGATTCGACGCCGGCGATCGCGAAAAGCTTGAAGAATAACGGCCATGCCACCATCAGCGGCTTTGGCGGGAATCGGTGGCGCTTCGCGCAGGCGGTACTGCGCGAAGTGATGCGCAATCGCTATGAATGGGTTTTGATCGGCCATGTTAATTTTTTGGTCTTGTCCATGTCGATTCTAGCGCTGCGGAGACTGCATGCGCCGCGAACGATGCTGATCAGTCACGGTATCGAGGTGTGGAGCGGCATTGCCGGCATGCGCCGCCACGCGATGCGGCGAGTCGACCGCATCCTTTGCGTCAGTCACTATACGCGCCGGCGGATACTGGAGCAGGCGCCCGCACTGACTGCCGATCGATTGGTCATTTTTCCCAATGCACTTGCCGACACTTGGGCCAGCGTCGCGCCGACGCCATTTGGCCGGCCTTTGCCCTCGCGCTTCATTTTATCGGTAACGCGTCTGGAACCCGGCGACCGGTATAAAGGTATCGCGACGGTCATCGAGGCATTCAGCATGCTCGCGGACGAATCGATGCATTACTACGTGATTGGCCATGGCCGCGACCTGCCGTTCCTGGAATTGGTCGCTGAGCGTTGCTGCGTCAGGGAGCGGGTGCATTTCGTGCGCGGCGTGAGCGATTCGGAGTTGATCGCGCTTTATCAAAAATGCGCAGCCTTCGTGCTTCCGAGCGGCAAGGAGGGATTCGGCATCGTGTTCTTGGAAGCGATGTTCTTCGGGGCGCCGGTAATAGCGGCGCGCGAAAAGGGTGCGATGGACGTCGTGCGCGACGGCGATACGGGAATTTCGGTTCCCTTCGGCGATGTGATTGCGGTTAAACAAGCGATCGAAGCGCTCGTATCGGACAGCGCGTTGTGCGAGCGTTTGCGCGCCGCCGGTCGTTTGCTCGTCACCGATGGCGGGCCATTTACCTTTGCCCGCTTCACCAGCCGTTGCGCTGAGGTGTTCGGCATCGACCAGACGGTCGGGGCATGAGCCACGCAGCGGTAATTACCGGCGAGGCGTGCCCGATGCGCCTACCTCATCGAGTACCGCAATCCAGCGGTTGAGCGCGCGCTGTGTCGAGAAGCGCGAACATAGCAATTCTCGCGCCGCCAACCCCATGGTGAGCCGGAGGTCCGTGGCTGTCCGCAGCCCGTCGATTGCGGCGAGCAGATCGTCCGAATGGCCGATAGCGACTACATACCCACACTGAGATTTCGCGATGATGCGTGCCAGCTCGCCGTCTGGGTCGCCGACAAACACAACGGGGCGGCCGGCGGCGAGTATGCCGTAGAACTTGCTGGGCACGATCAGACCCTCGAGCGATGGGATCAAGCTTGCCAAATGCACATCGGCGGCCGCGAGACTGTCTTCGAGCTGCTCCCGCGGCTGGTATGGCAGAAAATGAAAGTTAGTCAAACGACGCCTCTCGACCGAGGCCTTCAGTTCCTCCATTTTGATACCGCCGCCAATGAAGAGAAATGCGACCCGGTCCTCGGCTCTCAGGGTCTCGGCCGCCCCAAGAACGGTCTCGAATTCGTGCGCACGGCCTAAATTCCCGGAATACCCGATGACAAACCTGTCGGCGAGACCGAGGCGCCGCCGAAGCAAGCTGTTCGCAGCAAGCTTCGGACGCAGCGATTCGCCATCCGCCCAATTCTCGATCACGCAGCATTTCGACGCCGGCACGCGAGCGCTGATGTATTCGAGCATTCGGCTGCCCAGTACGACGTTTACCTCGGCTGACCTCAATGATGCATCGCGCAGCCAGCGCAGCGCTCGATCCAGTACGGCGGGCAGTGGGTTCGCTCCCAGCTGCGAGGCCACTTCGGGAAAAATGTCCTGCAGCCAATTGACCAACAGAGCGCCTTTACAGCGCGCCGCCAGCGCGGCGACTATCGAAGCGAGCGGTGGGTCGGTCTTGGCCACGACGATGTCCCTAGTACGCAGCAGCCCCAGCAAGGCAATGGCGCATGTCACATAGAAGGACGCATAGTCGAGTGCACGGCCCAACAGCCGCCGGCGGCCAAACCGTGTGGTCCAAATGCGGTGGACCACGACGCCACGGACGGTCTCGTTGGCGGCGAGCCGCGACTCGGGTCCGCCGTAGAGCTGACGTGAGCACACGATGTGCACGTCGTAGCCGCGGGCTGCCAGGCCAAACGCCAGATCCGCCAACAATTGCGCCGTCGCGGATTCATCCGGATAGAAATAGCGATTGACGAAAACGATCCGCGACATGGCAGAACACAGCCAACCTAACGAACGGAACCGAAGGGCCGCGCCAGAGGCTCGCCGATGATGAGTCCCTGGCCGGGCATGGCGACACTTTTCCAGTAGGCTTCCAGCAAAGTGTCTCCGCGCACATAGTGACGGAGAAACACGGCGGGGCTGGGGAATTTCTCCATGTGATTGCACGGTTCCGATACCGAGCCGTAGGAGGCCGTTGCGCCCTGGCGCAACCATTCCAAGGCCGACATCTGCCGGCCGCCCTCGAGCACACCGCCCGTGGAGGTCAGATGGTCTGCCGCAGCCCCGGGAAGAAAGTGCAGCTTCGACATTTCCTCGACTCGTGCCGCGCCGGTGAAATACGCCAGGATGTCCGTCATAGGCTCGGTGATCGGTGTCACGAGTTCAACAATGCGTACGCGGCCTGACAGCTCTTTAGCGCCCTCATAGCCTTCGGCCCGGACATTCCGCGCCGCATCCTGCGTGCGAACCAAATACACCGATCCGGAGGGCGCTGAACCATCGGCTTTTATCCCGCGCTCGATCAGGTCGCGGGCCAACGGCTCATCACTGGGCAGCAGCATTGCCGGCAACCAGCCGACCGTATCAGCGGGGAGCCAACCCGGGGTGTCGTACAGAGGATTCGAACTCGTGGATTCGCATCCCGGTTCGCAGAACCCGGGCTTGTAGCCCGCGGCAAAAGCGGTCGTTATCGACATGCACTCCACCGCAAAGGGTTTCGACCAGACGAGCAGCAGCGATTGCACGCTCAGCGGCAGAGCTTTCATCATTTCCGTGCGCAGCGAATTCAATTCCTGCCGGTTGATACTTGTGCGGTCAGGCACGGCAAGACCGATGAGGTTGCCGGCTGGGATATGCCGCCGCAACGCGTAGTACGCGGCAATGCGAGCACTGGCCGGATCGTCGCGGCGATAGATCACCCCGAGCTCGGCGGGTCCGAGGCCTTCGGGGCTCGCATGCGCGGCGAGGAGCACCAAGCCCAGCGATAGGACAAGGCGCCGCATGGCTGGCTGTTAAGCCGCGCCGCTCTTTGCCAAACCAAGAGGCGCCGCCGGCTCGGCGGCAAAGGTGGGCAAGGCTTGACCGCCGATGCGATCACGCACGACCTGGGAAATCAAATCGGCGTCGATGCTCGTACGGCCATCCGCGAACGCGTAAACAAGCGCAAAATCTCCGAGTTGATTCAGTAGCCGCGGCACACCATTGGTGCGCGCGTGCATGAACTCGATGGCCTCCGGCAGGAACAGCGAGGTACTGCCGCCGGCCACCTTGATTCGATGGTGAATGTAGGCGTGGGTCTCCTCACGATCCAGTGGTCTCAAATGGTAATCCACCGATACGCGCTGCGCGAATTGTTTCAATTCGGGGCGCGACAGCTTGGCGCGCAGTTCTGGCTGGCCGACCAGAAGGATCTGCAGGATGAGGTCTTTCTCCGAGTTCACGTTCGACAACAGGCGCAATTCTTCCAACGTATCGATCGACAAATTTTGTGCTTCGTCCAGGATCAATAGCGTGCGCCTGCCTCTGCCATACTCACGCACGAAAGAGTCGACGAGCGCATCATAAGCTGCGATATCGGAATCGTCGGCCGGCGCGATCCCCAGCGCCGACAACGCCCAACCATGAATCGATTTAAAGCCGCTATGGGTGTTGCTGATCAAGCCTACGGCCACTTGATTTCCCAGCTGCTGCAGGAGCCGGCGCACCAAGGTCGTCTTTCCCGATCCGATATCGCCTGTCAACAGCGAAAACGCGGCCTGCGATTCCAGTCCGTACTCCAGCATGGTGAGCGCCATGGCGTGCTGGCGCGACGCGTACAGGAACGCAGGATCCGGGGTCAGCGCGAATGGCCTTAAGGTGAAGCCAAAGTGGCGCTCATACATGATTGCGCCTCAATAACCGCTGAGCGCATCGACGGCGCGATTCAGCACGGTACCGACGAGCGGCGTCTTGTGCAGCAGTTCAATGGTCCGTGTCAGGTCACTGCGGCGGGTTTGGCCCTCGGCCGCCACCACCAAGCCGCATTCCACCAGCGGTGCAAATGCCAGCGCGTCATCGGCTTGCAGCACCGGCGGCAGGTCAAAAACGATGATGCGTTCGGGATACCGGCTGTGGAGGTCGGCGACGATTTCGCGGCTGCGCGGTCCGGCCAGCATTTCCGACGAATTCGTGAGAGCGTCGCGCGCAGGCAGTATGATCAACCGGTCGAAACCCTCGGGATGATACAAGCAGTCCTCCACGCGCGCGCGGCCTGCCAGCACGTCGTCGCCGCCCATTTCAGGCGACAATCCGAGACGAGCCGCCACGGTGGGGCGCCTGAAATCGAAGTCGACGAGCAACACCGTGTGCCGCCGA
>Ga0210403_10000804_pt1 | contig 31169 bp, 28 predicted proteins | sample IncBWC19MmetaG_FD_150863 | JGI IMG/M metagenome (GOLD analysis project Ga0210403, IMG submission 150863) | Forest soil microbial communities from Barre Woods Harvard Forest LTER site, Petersham, Massachusetts, United States - Inc-BW-C-19-M | ecosystem: Environmental > Terrestrial > Soil >...
GGGGACGGCATTCTGGTCGTAGATCGGCAAGGAGACGATGGAGATGCTGCTGGTAATAGGCGTGCCAGCTAAACCCACGCCGAGCGGATTGCTCGTTCCGGCCAAAATCTGAAAAGGATAGGCGGATGGAGCCCCAAAGCTGCCAGAAGTGTTGAGATAGTCTTGACCGCTGGAACTGGTAATGTTGGTCGCATCCGTCTGATGAATCAGGCACTGGACTGCACTCGTGATGGAGTTGACCCCCGGATTATGTTTCGTCAAATCGACCGCGTTTGCAAGCGGCACGCCACACCGATAGTTGGTGGGATCGTCGCAGCCTTCAATCGCGTCTTCATAGGGATCTCCGCCGCTGCAGGAAGGAATGGCAGTGACTGGCGTTCCCACCTGGCCGGGCAGGCTTAGAAGATTCGGCGGACCCGGGTTGAACGACGAAGAGGAGTAGTTTGCCTGCGGTGGACCAAGAGGACCGCAGTTGTTCGGGTTACCGTGCTGGCAGTCAGGGACTAGCCAGAATGTCTCACCGATTACGCCGGTGGCGCCCGCGCCATTGAGAGAGATGCCAGGGTTCTGGATCTGCCCGGTGGTGGAACCCACAAAGGGGAGGCAATTCGTTCCGCAGCCCGGTGGGTTGCCTGGGTTCAAAGGATCTAAATTCGGTATGACCCACGGTTTCACGCAGCGAGGCTGCACCGGAATAATATTGCCTGAAGTCCCCGCACTTGCAGAGTTCGAGGAGTTGAATGCCTCGGCGCTTGCGGTGGCACTCAAAGATGTTCCCGCATTGCCCCAAATCCGCGAGAAGAAATTAGGGACGCCTGTCCGTATGATTTGTACTGTCACCACTGGGTTGATACCGAATGCCGTGCCATTCAACGAGGTGCAATCGGAAGTTCCAGCAGTGCTCGATGCGCTTCCGGCCGAATAGGTGACGTTGATCGTCGTCGGAACTGCTCCTCCTACCGCATTTTGCGTGGCAATTGCCTTGGCGACTCGGGTGGCCAGTCCGTTGGTCCCGTTATCAGGACCGCAAATATGGCCCCAGTTCCCCGATACGTTGGTGGGATCGCCGGTGATGCCAGATACGGAGAGAACTTTGGCGGCACCCACGGCCGCGGAGTCCGCACTATGTTGCGCTTCTTCCCGCGCCAGATAGAGAGTGATGACATCGATCGATAGCGCTGCCATGCCGATAATCGCAACCATCGCCACGGCGACCAGCAGCATGGTTATGCCACGCTCTTGAGTGCGAGTGCGGCGAATGCGCGATCTTGGAATGAGTGTCTTCTTCATAGCTCAGTTCTCGTTCAAAGCGATCGCAACAGTCGAAATCTGGGTCGGGAGCGTGGCATTGTTTCCAAGCAGGCTTGCCGCTCGTCCGAACTTCCAAGGATACGGATACTGAATGCTGACACAGGTCGCGATCACCGCGGTGGCACCATTCGGACTTAAGGACGCACAACTGATCGCAGGAATGGTGGCAGCGGTCGCTGGGAAGTAGTAACCGCGATTGACGATGATCGTCAGGCCGGCAGACGGACATCCGGATCCCGTCCCAGTGAATGTCCATGTCACCCCTGCGCCGGTAGGTGTGCTGCTAAGGCTACAGTCGTTGATGTTGTTCGCCTGCAGGTAATTATCGATCACATAATAAGCGTCCATGACAGAAACCGGGGTTGAGCCGGGCTGCACGTCGCCAATGGGACCGGCGGCCGCGATCCGAGCTGCATTGCGGGCCAGATTGGTCAATTTGAGCTTCAGAGTGAAGGCGCTGCTGAAATCGAAAATCCCTACGACAAAGACGACCAGCAGCGGCAGCGCGACGGCGAACTCCACCAGTTGCGCTGCATGGTCGTGACGACGCAGGGATCTTCCCAACCTCTCGACGCAATCCCGAATTTGGAGTAGGCGACTCACTGATTCTCCATCCGCGCGCGCGCAGAGGCCTTGAGCAAAATCCGCTGTTTGTTGAGCGAGGTGAAGGGCAGCCAGAACTGAAACGGATACTGGAAGGTGACGGAAACTCCACATACCGAGCTACCGCCGCTCGTACTCGAAATCTGAACCGGCGCCTGCACGCAAACATTCGAACCGGCCACTGTTGTGCAACTGACGGCGCCACCTTGACATGCGAGAACGGTCGGCGGTGACGAGAGTGCCGGGATCTTTGTCGGATCGAGTCTCGACGCGAGCAAGGCGGTGTTCACGGCGGTCACGGCGTTGGTAGCCGGGGTGTTGACGCTACTGCAAGTGACGCAGTACGGAGCGGCCGCGGCGCGTGCGCCGTCCTCCGCAGCCCGAGTGATCGCGCCGTAAATGCTAAATGCTTGTCCAAACCAGAAAATTCCGAGAAGGATTAAGAACATTAAGGGCAGAACAGCTGCGGCCTCGGCGATCTCTCCGCCGCAAGTTTCGCGGCCGAGGTTCCTCAGATAGTGGGTGAGACTTGGCATCAGGCCACCATTCTCAGTTTCCAGAAGATGCCATAAAGCACAACCGTCAATGCCAGCGCCACACCCTTCGGAATGGTCAGAGCGTCGGGATTATCGAGTGTGACGTGAGAGCCCGGCAGTCGAAACGTAACCAGCGACACCAGGATATGCCCGATGTTTTTGATCGTTTGCAGCAGGCGCCGCTTGTAGATCACCAGTGCCAATGCCATGACTCCAGCAACAAAGACCGAACCGATGAGAATATCAATCAGGCGCCCCGGACCGGTGTACGCTCCCAGCGCCACCGCGAATTTCAGATCGCCCGCGCCCAGGCTCTTCAGCAACCAAAAGGGAAGCAACAGGGCAAATGCCAGCCCTGCACCGAGTAGTGACTCTTTCATCCCACTCCAGCCGGCCAGGACCGTATTGAGTGCTACTCCAACCACGAAACCGGGGACCGTCAGCCAGTTGGGGATCCGCCGGCTGCGCCAGTCCGTCCATCCTCCGATCAGTGAAAGCAAAATCGCTCCCCCCAGAATAAGCGGCTTCAAGCGCGCCTCGCCTGGCACGCTGGCCGGGCACTTTCGCCCTGAAAAGGAAGAAAAGGATCCATTTGTGTAACGATCTGCGAGCACTCGCGGGATCGGAACCGACCTGAGGCACTCTCGCTCTTGCCCCCGCAAAATCAACCTCTCGCGCGGATTCTCACATAGCAAGAAAGGTAAGTCAATGAACCGACGAAGCTCATGGGTTCCTTCGTGTAGGCTCGTGCCCTTTGCTGTGAATGCACTTCAGAACCCTCAACCAAGAAGGTCACGAAGGAAAACAAAAGGCCCGAACCAAGTCCGGGCCTTTCCGAAAGAGTTTCTGTGTTCTTACCGGTTGAATGCCGGAGCCGCGTTGTGCTCGGCCACGATCTTCTTCGCGTTGTCAGCGAGCGCCTTGGCTTGCGGTAGAAGCTCAAGACCTTTGACTACTTCCGGATCGGATTCGGCACGAACTTTCATGCCTTCATCCTGCCCGAAAGCGTCGATGAAGATCTCCGACTTGATGCTCGATTTGAGCCAGTCCGCGTTATCCATCAGGTCAGCCTGGGTATAGGGAATACTGGCTTCGTCGAGCGATTTGCGGAACGCCTGCATCGTCGTGTCATCGACTTCAAAGCTCTTCGTCGGGTGGTGATCCACAACGTAGCGCTTGGCGAAGTTGAAGAAAGCGTAATGCTGCAGCAGCGTGTCCTGGAAGTGATTGCTCTTGATCGGAGGAACATTCACGTCGGGAGTGATGCCGCCGCCGCCGTAAACGGTCCGTCCGCTATCAGTCAGCTTTACTTCGCGGTTCGCTGTGTTGTTCTCGGTTTCGCTGCGATTGTAGTAGTAGTCGTAGAGCGAGATGTTGCTGTAGTCGCGCTGGATGAGGCGTCCGCTCGGGGTGTAGTAGTGAGCGGTGGTGAGCGCCAGTCCGGTGTTTTCGGACAGGGGATACACCGTCTGCACCAGGCCCTTGCCGAACGTGACTTCGCCGACGATCAGTCCGCGGTCGTGATCCTGGATCGCGCCGGATACAATTTCAGCCGCCGACGCCGTGAGTCGATTCACGAGAACGACAACCGGATAGTCTTTGCCGCCGTTGCCATGTTGCGCGATGTAGCGCTTCTCAGCCGAAGCGCGTCCGTGGTGCGAAACGATGAGTTGTCCCTTCTTCAGGAATTTGTCAGCGACACCGACGCCTTCGCTGAGCAAGCCGCCAGGATTGCCGCGCAGGTCGAGGATCAACCCCTTCAGATCACCAAACGAGTCCAGTGCTTCGGAAACCTCACGCTCGGTGGTCTCATTGAAGCCGTTCACGTGCATGTAGCCGACGCCCGGCTTGATCAGGAAGTGCACGTCGACGCTGTAGCGCGGAATCTCGTCGCGCACCAGGGTGAACTCCATCGGCTTCTCGACGCCTTCGCGCGCGATGCTGATGTGAACCGTTGTGCCCTTGGGGCCCTTCAACATGTCCGCAACGTCGCCGGTACTCATGTTCTCGGTCGACTTGCCATCGACGGCGATAATCACGTCGCCCGGATGAATGCCAGCCTTATACGCGGGCGTCCCGGTGAAGGGGTAAATCACAATGACTTTGTTGTTGCGCGGGCCTACGGTCATGCCGACGCCGTAGTACTTGCCGCGCTGGTCCTCGCGCATCAGCGCGTAGGACTTGGGATCGAAGAAATTCGAGTGTGGATCGAGCGCGTGCAGCATCCCGGGGATCGCGCCGTTGTAAATGGCCTTGTCAGCATTCACCGGCTCGGCGTAATTTTCCTCGACGAGAGCGTAAACATCGGTGAATTGCTTGAGGCTATCCTTGACGTCGGAGTCGCCGGTAATCGACGACTGCTGGCCGGAGCGCTGGGCGAACAAGATGCCCAGAAATCCGCACGCAAGGAGGAAAAAAGCTACCAGGAAAAGCGACCGGCGAGAACTACGTGCCATCTTTGAGATTCCTTCGTTGAGGGCTTGCTTCCACCCCAGCTACTGCACTCAATACAGGCAGTATAAATAATAACGTTGCAAACGCGCAAGTTACTGATTTTCAAGTGCAAAACTTGGGCAGGTTGGGCGGGACGAAGGGATACGTAGCCCAGACCAGCACAGTTTTTGCCGGGTCAAAACGTCGCAACCTGATTACATATCACCGAGTCCTTTGACCAAGCGTTAATGACCAACGGATGGGCCGGGCCGAAAGGGGGCACCGACGCACCATAGGAATAGACCACTATGTTCGGGTGTCCCTGCACAAGGCCGGAACTCACCACATTTGAACCACGCCGTTTGTTCCTCCCACGGTCGGGCGTGCCTCGACGACATCCCTATCACATCCAGCAGAGGCGGCCGTCCCCGGTGCTAAATCCGGAACTTAGCTTTGGGTTGGCGGATTCTCCAGACGCTGCTCTTTGCCATCCAAAAGGTCATTCAGCGCTTTGAGCAGCTCCGCGAATTTTTGATGGTCCTGCTCCTCGGCAAGGCGTCGGCATAGGACGGTCATGCGGTCACGTTCATCGGGAGTCATCGGAGCACGCACGGTGTTTCACGAAAATTATGCATCCAGGCCCGGCGTCACACCATAGGACCACCGCTGATTTTTCCCACGGGTCTTTACCCTATGCTAGGGGCGGATGCTGCCGTCGTCCCCGCCGACGAAGCCAGCGGTAGATGACCGCACCGTTGCTTTGCCTTGGGAGTGATTTGGTGCACAGGATTGAATCACCGCCAACAGCCCCAGTAGTTGCATAACCGGCCGTGCTGCGGACCGCGCACATCCAGCACGGCTTCAAGAGTGCAGGACATCCGTTTCGGGACCTCTAATACGATAACGTGCATCAACGGATCCGGGCTGTTCCGGTCACGGTAGGCGATCCGAAAGAAATGCCGCTGCTGGCGTGGCTTGAGCAGCGCGACCACGATCACCGGGAGAACTCCCAGATGGCGGGCTACTTCTTTTGAGTGCTGAAACGATTCGATGTTCGCGTAAGGAACTGACAGTTTGCTTCCCTGACACTCGAAGATCAGGGAAGAGTCCGACGTTGTATCTAGCTTCCCAATTGCCCCATTCTTTATGCCGGGCGCTGTACCGCCAATGTACTGCACGTGCTGCCCGCTAAGCGCCATCGCGGGCAATGACAGTAGCAGGAGCGACCAAAGTAAGAAGTATTTTTTCAAGCTGCACCTCCGAATGAGTTACTGAGAGCAGCTTAGAAAATCTCTTCCAGGTGTGGCGGGTCTCATGGGACGGTCTTTCAAGTGTCACATGAAGGGTTTCTCAGCATGTTTTGACGGACTGCGCAATCCTGATCATGGCTTCGACGCTGCGCTCAACATCTTCGTCCGTAGTCGCCCAACTCGATACCGAAATCCGCATCGCTGTCTGATTCTGCCAGACCGTACCGCCACACCAGCAGGTTCCGTCGGCCTGAATTTCTGCAATGACGCGCCGAGTCTCTTCCGGGCTGCCGAATGACACGAGAACCTGATTGAGAACTACATCGTTGAGCACGCCTATCCCTGCGCCGCGCAGGCGATCGGCAAACATGCGCGCCAGCCGGCAATTGCGTTCGATCATCTCTCGCAGGCCGCTTCGGCCCAGCGATCGCAAGGCAGCCCATAGTTCGACTCCACGCGCGCGGCGTGAGGCGTCCGGCGTGAATTGCCACGGCTCGCGTTGCGAACTCTGCGCCAGATAAGCGGCGTTTCCTGTAGGCAGCGCGCGGCGGAGATTGTCGGGTTCCCGCACCAGCACCATGCCCGAATCGTAGGGAACATTGAGCCACTTGTGACAATCAACCGCCCAGGAATCAGCGTTTTCGAAACCATCCACCAATGGCGCATAGAGTGCCGAGACTGCGCCCCACAAGCCGAAAGCTCCGTCGACATGGACCCAGGCGCCGGCTTCGCGAGCCCGGGAGCAGATCTCTTTCGCTGGATCAAACGCTCCCGTGTTCACATTGCCAGCTTGAATGCAAACGATCGTATGTCCGTTGAGCGGCGGCAAAGCGTCGGCCCGCATGCGCCCCTGGCCGTCAGTCGGCACCATGATCACTCGCGAGCGTCCGAGGCCCAGCATAGCCAGCGCTCGCAGCAGCGACACGTGCACTTCTTGCCCGACCACAACTCGAAGCGGCTGCGCCCCGAACAGTCCGTTGTCTTCTACATTCCAGCCTGCGCGGCGGAGAAGAGTCGATCGTGCGGCTGCCAGCCCGGAAAAGTTGGCCATGGTGGTGCAAGTGACGAAGCCGGCTCCGGTTCCCGGTGGCAGGCCGAGCAGGTCGACAACCCACGCCTCCACAATTTCCTCGAGCTTCGCTGCGACTGGAGACATGATCTGCATGGCGGCATTCTGGTCCCAAGCTCCGGCAAGCCAGTTCGCTGCTAGCGAAGCCGGAAGGGCCCCGCCAACTACGAATCCGAAGTAGCGTCCGCCGCTGGTTGCAACGGTGGCCGGCGAACCGATCTCATCCAGCAGAGCGAGAAGTTCAGCGGGATCGGCCGAAGCATCGGGCAGCGGTCCACCGAGTTCACTCAGTCGGGCTATGGCCTCGCTCGATGGCGCAACCGAGCGTTCGTTGATTCCACCTAAATAGCGAGAGGCGCGAGTTGCGACGTCAGAGAGCAGTTCTTTCAAGGCTCCTCCTGGCAGAGTCTTTTGTATTCGATGGAACAACGGGCGCTAAGAATCAGAATTCTCGAGCGGCTGTCGAACAAAGTCTTCGAAGCGTCGCAATTCTGCAACGGAAGTTTCAGAGAGCAGGGAAAAGGGAATGGCGCGAACGCTCGAAGGCAGTTCGGCGGCGGTCAAAACATCACAGACCACAGCCGCTGTTTCCTTCAGTCCGCGCTGCCACTGAGGCTCGCGGGCGTCACGAAAGACGAGGCTGTCGGGATGGAATCCGGCAGCAGTCAGTACGGCGCGAGCCACTTTGAGGAATTCCTGCCAGCGCGAGGCCACACCGACCAACGCACCCGATGGGGCCGGAAGATATCCGGCGAGTGAGGCGGGAACGGAGCGAATCTGCAGGATGAGCAACTCCGTACCCGGCGGCATCAACTCACGAGCGTTCGCTTCGCGATTCGGCAACAGGACCGGCATCCCGCCCTCAGGTGTTCGAGGACAATCCTCCAGGCCGCATGACTCGACGGGGAAGGTCACCGACCGCGCGATCTCGGCTGCCAGGATTCGGCGCAGTTCTTCATCGGGCTCGATCAGAAGAAAATGATCGGGAGGCTGCAACTCCAGCCACTGCCGCAAGCGGAATCGAACCTGAGGAAGGGTGACGCCGAGCTTCCGCGCCGATCGAAACAAACGGGCAATCATCTGGTCGATGGCAAGTGAGGGTGTGGAGGCTGCCTCGGGTTTACTGGACCGAACGTAAACCCCGCTGCCATGGCGGAATTCGACCCACTTGTCGCGTTCGAGCTGGCGGTAGCCGGCGCTGATCGTATTGGGATGCAGATGAAATCTGCGCGCCAGTTCACGGGTACTCGGCAGACGTTGTCCCGGAGAAAGATCGTCGCTCAGGATGCCGAGGATGACCTGCGTGACCAATTGTTCGCGGATCGACACTTCGCTGGCGCGCGCAAACCAGAATTGCATGGCGGCAACATAGTAAAGCAAGTGGTCAGTGGCTAGTGGTCAGTGACCCGTTAAGACACTTAAATCCGGGGCTAGATAATCAATCCATTTTGGATTGAGAAAGACCTAAGTCTGGACATCCAGAGCGATGACGAGTTGGCTTTTTCTGGCCCCTGGCCCCTGACCTCTGATCACCACAACGTCAAATCTTTTGTGGCGGCGATTGCCCCCTCTTCCTCAGGCACAGTATGATGAACGGCATGAGTTTCTCCGAGACGATCTTCCTGTTCTTACTGGCCCTGGTCATCTTCGGGCCGAAGAAGTTGCCGGAGATCGCCCGCCAGGTCGGCAAGTATCTGAACGAATTCAAGCGGGCTTCCAACGAGTTCAAGTCGCAGATCGAGCAGGAAATTGCTCATCTCGAGGTGGAAACCAAACAGCAGACGATTCTGCCGCCGAGCCCTTCAGTAGAGGGTACGACTAGCCGTACACTGCACTCTGCGCCCCTCGAGGAGACGAAGGTCGAGACCTCAGTGCCGGCCGAAGCTGTGACCGCTGCAACACTGGCCTCTTCCGCCGAGGAACATGCCGCGTCATCCGGAAATGGCGCCACGCCGCCGGTGGCTACCGAAGCGGTCCCCGCCTCGGAAGAAGTGACCTCCGATACGTCGCAGGAATCGCATGCCTGACGTCGCGACCGAGATCCCTCCCCAGGAAGACGAAAAAGACTCGATGCCCACCATGGGCTTCCTCGATCATCTCGAGGAACTGCGCAAGCGGATCATTTATTCAATCGTCTCGGTTGCGGTTGGATTCTTCGCGTGCTGGGGATATCGCGAGCAAATCTACGGCATCATGCAGAAGCCGATCATGAATGCTCTGAAGGCGAACGGGATGGCGGAAAAGCTCGTGTACTTGAACCCGACCGAGCCCTTCAATCTTTACTTGAAGGTTTCCGCGCTCGCCGGGCTCTTCCTTACGTCGCCCTTTGTGCTCTACCAGGTCTGGATGTTCATTTCTCCCGGCCTATACCGCAAGGAGAAACGCTATGTCGTGCCCTTCATGGTCTCGACGATCGCGCTGTTTAGCGCAGGCGGATACTTCGGCTACAGGTTCGTCTACCCGTACGCACTGACTTTTCTGATTGACTTCGGCAAGCAATTCCAGCCGATGATCACAATCGGCGAGTACACGTCACTGTTCCTGAGCATCATCCTCGGCATGGGCCTCATTTTCGAGATGCCGATTCTCGTGTTCTTCCTTGCGCTGATGGGAATCGTCAGCGCTGGATTCATGTGGAAGAACTTCCGCTATGCAATCCTGGTGATTTTCATCATTGCCGCGATCGTTACTCCGACCACGGACATATTGAACATGTGCATTTTCGCAGCGCCTATGATCGGTCTCTACGGTGTCAGTATTGGTGTGGCGTGGCTGGTGCATCCCAAGCAGCGCGCTGCGAGACGAGAAAAGAAGGCCTGATGAGCGGAGCGAAGCGTCTATCGTGGATCCTGCTGGCGTGCGGGTTCGCAGTGATCGCCTGCGATCGGGATAAGAACTCCGCGGCCCAGAACACAACCGTCTCTGCCAGTGCGCCTGCGATCCAGCCTTTGAATTTCCCCTCGGATGATGGTCCTTTGCCTTCCGCGGATGGCGATCGCGCCATGCAGTATGTGAAAGAGATTGTGAAGTTCGGTCCGCGACCGCTGGGCAGTGCCAGCCACAAGAAAGTCGAAGAGTACATTTCCTCGCATCTGAAAGGCGACCAGGTCGAGGACGACATCTTTACCGCCGATACGCCCGAGGGCAAGTTTCCGGTTCACAACATCATCGCGAAATATCCTGGGACGAAAGACGGCATCATCATCATTGCCAGTCATTACGATACGAACTATCCGTTGCGCCATACCTCATTCGTAGGCGCGAATGACGGAGCTTCATCGAGCGGGCTGTTGCTGGAACTGGCCAACCATCTGCGCGGCAAGCAGCGCGATGGTTACAGCGTCTGGCTGGTCTGGGACGACGCCGAAGAAGCGATGAAGCCTGATGGCTCCGGCGGTCAGCCCAATGAGATGCCATTCAGCGCCGATAGCCTCTACGGCATCACGCATCTTGCCGAGAAATGGCAGGCCGACGGAACGCTCAAGACAGTGAAGGCGTTCATCCTGACCGATATGATTGGCGACGCAGATCTGAACGTCGAACGGGAAACAAATTCCACTCCGTGGCTTGAGGATGTTGTTTTCGAGGCGGCCACGCGGTTGGGATATCAGTCACATTTTTTTGCCCGTCGGCTGGAAGTGTCGGATGATCACCTCCCGTTCTTGAAGAGGGGCGTACCATCGGTGGACCTAATCGATTTCACTTACGGCTACAACGTCGCCTACTGGCACACAACAGAAGATACGGTCGACAAACTCAGCCCGCGCAGCCTGCAGATTGTCGGCGGAGTTGTGCTCGAAACGCTGCGCATCCTCGACAAGATGGATCCGCTCCCGCCGAAGTAACCCCATCAACCACGACGGACACAAAGGTTCACGAAGGAAAATCTTTCATGTTTTTCCTTCGTGTACCTTCGTGCCCTTCGTGGGTTCAGCCTTTTTGCTCTTTTTCAGAATTTCATTTCTAATGCAGAACAATATGCGAACTATGAAGACCCTGTTCTTTGTTTGCATTGCATATGTAGCTGCTTTCGCCGCAAATCCCGCCGCAGACAACAACGACGTCAACAAAATCATTCAGGCCGCGCTTCAGCCGTCGCCGATCCAGGAGAACCTTCGGCGCCTGACCGACGAGATTGGCGGTCGAGTCCCCGGCACTCCAGCCATGCAACACGCCGTGCAGTGGGGCATGCAGGCTTTTAGCGCGGCCGGAGCCGACAGCGTGCACAGCGAGGGCTTCGAGATTCCAAACTCCTGGTCCGAAGGTACAACCGAGATGAGCGCGACTACAGCCCATCAGGTCAGCGCCACAGGAGTGGGAGGCGGGACTGTTCTTTCCTCTTTTCGGGTGCGTGCGGTCTCGGTGGCGTGGGCGCCAGCGCTTGCTCCAGTCAAACATGTTCCTGTCGTAGATATCGGCGAAGGGACGGAAGCTGACTTCCAGAAGGCGGGGGACGTGACGGGGAAGATTCTTCTGGTGCACACCGTCGTGCTCAAAACCTGGGACGATCTTTTCGCCGAGTACACGAACGCGCCGCCAATCATCGATCGCGCAGTCAAGGCCAAGGCGAAGACGATTGCGTTCATCGCCACTCGCGACCACGACATTCTCTACCGACACACAAATGCAGGCGCCGGGGAAATTGATCGCTTGCCAATGGTGATTGTTGCGCGCGAAGACGGCGAGCGCATGGTCCGACTGCTGGCTGCCGGCAGTCTCGTCTGGGCGGATCTCTCCATTCCGAACCAGATTGGCGGGCCGGTTAAAACCTCGAACGTGATTGCTGAGATTCGCGGCAGTGAGAAGCCGGATGAGTTCGTGATTCTCGGGGCGCATCTGGATTCCTGGGAGCTCGGCACGGGCGCACTCGACAACGGCTGCAATGCCGCTCTGGTCATCGATGCTTTGCGAGCCATTAAAGCTTCGGGCGTAACGCCGCGGCGTACGATTCGCTTCATTCTTTTCTCGGGCGAGGAAGAAGGCCTGATCGGTTCCCGTGTCTATGCCTTTGCCCATCGAGCTGAGCTCGATCGGGCTGCGGGTGTAGTGATCTACGATTCCGGGACGGGCAAGACGACGGGCTTCTCGCTCGGCGGCCGAAAGGACGTGTACGGCACGGCGAAAGAGTTGATCTCGCCACTCGCGCAATTTGATGTGAAGAATTTGAAGCTCGATATGGAATGGGGCACAGATCACTTCGACTTCATGCTTGAGGGAGTGCCGACTTTCGTCGCCGATCAACAAGAGGCTAACTATCTCGAGAACTATCACGCAGTCTCCGACACCTACGACAAAGTGGACTTCCCGCAATTGAAGAAGCACGTCGCCGAGGCAGCCGCGTTAAGCTTCGAGTTGGCGAACCTGTACGAGAAAGTCGGCCCCCGGCTCACTCACGATCAGATCGAGCAAACAATGCGCGACACCAATAGCGTGGAGATGTTCAAAGCCTTCGGCCTGTGGGACGACTGGCAGAGCGGCAAGAGAGGAAGGCAGAAGTGATTGCAGATTTCCGGTTGTAGATTTCAGATGCTTGGTTGCGGGGCGAGTCATCTTTTCATTCTGAAATCTGCAATCTAAAATCTGGCATCTCTAATTCCAACCGCCGCCGGGGAGCCTCTTGCTCTACTTCTGGATTCTTTTCAACATCTTCGCGCTGGGCATGCTGATACTCGACCTGCGCGTGTTTCACCGGCCCGGCCATGTAGTGAAGTTTCGCGAAGCATTGGGCTGGAGTCTGATGTATGTTGCGATGGCTGCCGGCTTCGCGGCCATTTTGTACTTCTGGCAAGGCCGTCAGACCAGCCTCGAGTTCGTCGCCGGATACGTGGTCGAGTTGTCGCTCAGCGTCGACAACCTGTTTGTATTCCTGGTGATCTTCAATTATTTTGCCGTTCCCGACCAACTGCAACATCGCGTCTTGTTTTGGGGAATTCTTGGCGCGCTTATCTTGCGGGGAGTCTTCATCGGCGCCGGAGTGGAACTCATCCAGCGCTTCCATTGGTTGCTCTTCGTTTTCGGCGCGTTGCTGATCTATAGCGGCATTCGCGTATTTCTATCTGGCGGGCACCAGGTAAACCCGTCGTCCAATCCGATAGTGAAGGCCCTGCGCCGGTTGATTCCTGTGACCACGGACTATCGCGGCGGCCGATTCTTTGTTCGTAATCCACAGGACAATGGGCGGCTCTATGCTACTCCGCTTCTGGTTGTGCTCCTGGTCATCGAAACCACAGACGTGCTGTTTGCCGTCGATTCCATTCCGGCCGTCCTCGCCATCACGTTGAAGGCGTTCATCGTTTACACGTCCAACGTGTTCGCGATCCTGGGACTGCGGTCGATGTACTTCGCAGTCTCGGGACTGATCAAGGTCTTCCGCTTCCTGCACTATGGCCTGGCGGTCATCCTGATCCTGGTCGGCGTGAAAATGATTCTGGGCGACTACTTCGAAATCCCCATCGGAGTCACGTTGGGAACGGTGGCACTAGTGCTGCTGATATCGATTGGGCTTTCGCTGGCTTATCCTGCAAAGGCTGCCAACAACGCGGGCAAGTGAGAGCGTCGGACTAAGCGGCGAAAACCACTTTGTCACCGCGCACCACCGAGTGCTTCAAGAATTTCTTGTCGTCGTGAGCGGGATAATCCATGCGGTAATGGGCGCCGCGGCTTTCTTCCCGAGCCAATGCGGACCGCGCTACAAGCAGCGCGGCAAGATGAAGGTTAGCGGCCTCATGCCCGCGCCGCGTCCTGGGATGCGCCAGCTTAGGAGCCATCTCTTCGAGCGCCTTGACGGCCTTCTGAATTCCGAGGCGCGTCCGCACGATACCAACTTCACTCCACATCAGATTCTGAATCTGTCCGACCAGTTCCTCCATGCCCGCGTCTACTGGGCCGTTAGAGTACGCGGCCTTGGGATTGGCGGCTGCGTGCGGCGAGACCTTTTCGACGTGACGCATCGCCCTCCCAGCCCGCGCCCCGTAGACAAGGGCTTCGAGCAGCGTATTACTGGGCAGGCGGTTAGCCCCATGCACGCCCGTCGCCGCTACCTCACCAGCCGCGTAAAGCCCTGCGACATTCGTCTTACCGTCGAGGTCGGTGCGCACTCCGCCGAGACTGCAGTGCGCTGCCGGGCGAACCGGAATGAGGTCTTCCGTAATGTCGAGGTTATAAGCCATGCAACTGGCATAGACGCGCGGGAAGTGCTTCTGAAGTTTGGCAGCATTGAAGTGGGTCACGTCGAGATACACAAAGGGATCTTTCGCACGGCTCACTTCCATCTCATGAACGATGGCACGCGCGACCAGGTCACGGGGAGCCCGTTCGCCCAGCGGGTGGTACTTTCCCATAAAACGATCGAGTTCAAAGTTGCGCAGGTACGCGCCTTCCGCGCGCAGACCCTCGGGCAGAGGGAAGCGTGGGACTTTCTTCATGAGAAGAGCAGTGGGATGAAACTGAACGAACTCCATGTCACCCACCTCGGCTCCGGCGCGGAACGCGAGCGCGATCCCGTCCGCCGTGGCAATATCGGGACTGGTTGTGTTGGAGAAAATTTGTCCGAATCCGCCCGTGGCGAGCAGAACCGCGGAACAGGCGATCTCTTGAGGCGTCCCTTTTTCGTCGAGAACGGAAATTCCGCTGATCCTGTCGCCTTCAACGCGCAATTCCGTTATGAAGACAAATGCAACCTGCGACACATGTTTCAGCGAGTCCACTTTCTGCGAGAGGGTCCGCAAGATCTGCTTGCCGGCGGATTCGCCATGGGCATGCAATCGGCGGCTGCGCGTATGCGGGTTTTCGAGTTCAAAGGAGAGCTTGGTGCTGTGATGCTTGCCCCATGCCAGCAATTCATCGATCCGCTCAGCACCCTCGTCGATCAGGATCTTGACCGCGGCGAGATTGCATAGACCATCTCCTGCTTCGAGAGTGTCTTGCAGGTGCAAGATCACATCGTCTTCATCCCCCAACCATTCAGCTTCACTTTTGTCATCGTGGGCTTTGAAAGTTGGAAATTCCTTCTTTGCCAGGAGCAAGACCTGTCCTGATTCCGCCAATTCGATGGCGGCTCGCAGCGCGGCGATACCGGCACCAACGACGATAAAGTCAGTCTGGGCTGGCAGACCCTTCATAGAGGGGCAATACTACCACCGAAGCTCAAGGGGCAGGGACAGGAACGCTTACGCTATTATGGAAACGCAATGGCGCAAGCGACCATACACGTCCTGCCACGTCCTTATCAGGCGTGGATCGAGAATGGCCTGCTCACTCGCGCAGGATCCATCCTGGGCGATCTGTTGCCGCAGACCAGTCGCATTTTCGTGGTGACCGTGGCCCCGGTGCGGAAGCGCTGGGGAGCGAAGTTTGTGGCTGCACTGAAGGCAGCCGGATTCTCGCCGCAGGTAATTCTGATGCCTGACGGGGAGCCCTCGAAGCGGCTCGCAACCGTCGAAGCGATGGCGGAAAAGCTGGTGCGGCTGGGAGCCGACCGTAAAGCCGTGATCATCGCGTTAGGTGGGGGCGTCGTGGGTGATGTCGCCGGATTGCTAGCCTCGTTGTATATGCGCGGCGTTGAGTTCGTGCAGGTTCCCACAACCGTGCTCGCCCAGGTGGATGCTTCCGTCGGCGGGAAAACGGGTGTGAATCTTGTTGCCGGCAAGAATCTGGTCGGAACTTTTTATCATCCGAAGGTTGTCCTGATTGATCCAAACGTACTGAAGACGCTGCCCGACCGCGAATTTCGGGCAGGGCTCTATGAAGCGCTGAAGTGCGGCATCATCGGGAACGTCGAATTGTTCCTGCGATTCGAGCAGAATCGCGCCAAGATTCTGAAGCGCGATCCAGTGGAACTGGAGTGGTTGATTGCGCAGGCTGTGAAGCTGAAGGCAGAGGTAGTATCGGCCGACGAGCACGAGGGCGGCTTACGACGCGTTCTGAACCTGGGTCACACGATCGGCCACGCTCTAGAAGCCGAGACGAATTATCGTTCTCTCTTGCACGGCGAAGCTGTGGCCTGGGGCCTGATTGCCGCCACCAATATCGCACTCACTGTAGGGCGCACGGACAGCGTGACCGCCGGCCGGATCGCCGATGCCGTCTTGAGCCTGGGACGCTTGCCGGAAGTGAATGTCAGCGCGAAGAAGATTCTCGGGCGTCTGCAGAACGACAAGAAAACGCAGAACGGTGTCGTGCATTTCATCTTGCCTCGAGAAATCGGCAAAGTCGAAGTTGCCAGCGACGTGCCGGAGCGCGCTGTGGTGGATTCCGTCGAAGAATTACGCCGCCTGTCGCGGGGCGGATGGGTTTGGGGTAAAAGTTAGGGGGAGTCATGCAGGAAACTGCCGAGCAATACATTGGAAGAATACTCGGTTATGTAAAAGGTCAGGACGCTATTAAAGTCCAGCGGACCACCGCTGCGAAGCTCAAGAAGTCTATCGCCGGCCTGTCCCCAGCACAGTTGAAGTGGCGGCCTGAGCCGGCGAAGTGGTCAATCGCCGAGATCATTGCGCACCTGGCGGATGCAGAGGTTGTGGCAAGTTGGCGCATGCGCTCCGTCATCGGAGAGAACGGCATCACGATTCAACCGTTTGATCAGGACGCCTGGGCATCGGTGTTCAACTATCGTGATCGCGACACCAAGCGCTCGCTGGAAGTGTTCCGCGTGCTGCGAGAGAACAATCTCACCATGCTGAAGGAAATCTCTCCAGAAACCTGGGACAACTTCGGCATGCATCTGGAGCGCGGGAAGGAATCGATCGCACACCTGGCGCGCATGTTCGCGGGGCACGACACGAATCACGTTCTGCAGATCGAGCGCATCGTGAAGCAAATCAAGAGCACAAAGTCGAAGAAGAAGAAGCGGTAAGGCCATCCCGAGAATCGTGCCCGAGCCCAAATCTCCAGTCGTCGGCGCAGCCCCGAAAGGGGTGAGCGACCGGAATTCCGCAGCCCGCGCGGTGCGCGAGATGTTCACCTCGATTGCGCCCCGTTACGACCTGCTGAATCATGTGCTGTCGTTCAATGTGGATCGCATATGGTGGCGGCGCACGGCCCGAACTTTTCGGCACATTCTGACGCGCCCCGATTCCCGCATCCTGGACCTTTGCTGCGGAACCGGGGATATGGCGTTCGCGCTACAGCGGCAGGCAGGGAAGTCATCGGCGCAGATTGTCGGTGCGGATTTTTCTCATGCCATGCTGCGACGGGCCGCGCTCAAGTCAGCGGATCGCGCGCCGGCACCAGAGTGGATTGAAGCCGACGCTCTCGATCTCCCGTTCCCTGATTCACATTTCGACCTGGTTACGTCGGCATTCGGTTTCCGCAATCTCGCGGATTACGATGCGGGCCTGCGGGAAATCGCGCGAGTTCTTCGCCCCGGCGGAGAGTGCGGAATTCTCGATTTTGGCGAGCCCAAGGGGATCATGGGAGCTTTGTACCGAATTTATTTCAAGCAGGTGCTGCCTCGAGTGGGTACATTGATCTCCGGTGTTCGCGGCCCTTACGCGTATCTTCCTGCGTCGGTCGAGCGCTTCCCGTCGCCAGAGGAAATGCTCGGACGCATGAACAATTCGGGCTTCGTCGAAGCTAGTTGGACGCCCTATACGTTCGGAATCGCTGGATTGTACCGCGGCAAGAAAGCGGCTTAGGATTGTGCACGCAACGCTAGAGTTTTTTTGTTTTTGTTGTGACCTATGACAATGTCATCCTGAGCCGCGTTTTTTGCGGCGAAGGACCTATGCAACTCGCTGGCACCACCGGCGCAGCAAGGAGGTTCATAGGTCCTTCGCGGGAAAGAACGCCCCTCAGGATGACAGCGTAAGAGGACTACACAATTTCTCAAACGGCTTTAGCCTGCGTCGCGCAGAAGCTTGCTCAAGCTCTCGATATCCTGGGCGCCCACATCACCGACCACGAAATATAACAGCCCATTCTTCTTCCAGCCTTCAACTGTAAACGACAACGTTGAAACCGGTGCCGAAGCTAACGCTGCCGTCTCATCCCCGCGGTCCTGAAAGATGAAGACGGAGATCTCGTGCTGGCGAAGGCGATAGATCAGATGGGCACCCGGCGATTGGGCAAGATACGTAACGCGTCCGCCCACGAGGGTGAAATCCGTGCCTTGCAACTCCGGCAGGTTGAAGCTGAATGGAATCTTTCCCTGGAACCATGGTTTTACGGTGTGCCGGTCGGTTGAGATTACGTCAACGGGACTCGCGCTCGCCAGCGTGGCCACGTGGAGGTCGGTCAATTCGCTATAAACACGCTCCCGCCGCGTCTTCTCGCGACCGACATAGAAGTTCACTGCCACGGAGAGAATCAGCACCAGTGCCGCTGGTATCGCCACAATTTTCCAATACCAGCTTCCGCCGCGTTGACGCTTGCTGCCGATAGTCTTCTGGATCTTCTCCCGGAAGTCGGCGCCAGGTTGGTAGCGTTTGCCTGCCGCCGCGATCGATCGCTTCATCTGAACAAGTCCCAGAGCGTACGCGGCACAACTGGTACATTCCCGCAGGTGGGTTGCTACGTCTTTCAATTCCGATGGCGAGAGTTCACCGTCAACGTAAGCGTCCAGCTTCGCGCTCCATGACTCACACGCCATGCGGAGCCCCCTTGAACTTTTCAACCATCAGTGCACGGAGCGCCTTGCGAGCGCGACACAGACGAGACATGACAGTACCAATCGGAACGGCTAACACGTGAGCGATCTCTTCGTACGACATCTCCTCAACTTCACACAACAATAAGATCTCGCGAAAAGGTACCGGCAGCTCCGTGAGCGCCTGGCGAACCATCTCGCGGTCGGCCCGTTCGAGAAGCACGGTCTCGGGATTCGGGGCTGTGGAAGCAATGGTTTCGACCTCGTCGTCGATCACCGCGGTGGATTTCAGCCCGGTCCTCGAGGTGAGGAATGTATTTCGCAGGATGCGAAACATCCACGCCCGAAAGTTCGTGCCCAGCTGAAATCCGGAAAATGCGCGGAGGGCCTTGGCATAGGTCTCCTGCACAAGATCTTCAGCCTCCGTCGCGTCCTGGGCCAGCCAATGCGCAAAGTTATAGAGCTGCTCGAATAGCGGAAGAGCCAGTTCTTCAAACGCCGCGGCAGACACGCGCTGATCCGGCACCTCCATAGCATAAACCGCATCAGCGTGAATTTATTCCCGCTTCGGCAAGAAATATTTCCTTTCTCCCCCGCACATTCTCAGTACCCATAGTCGTTAGCGCGAGATCCGTCGGCACATTCGCGAAGTCGGAGCCGTCAGGTTTACGGAAGGCAGATACGTGACGCATTGACAGTGAGTCGCAACGTGAGATCTCCCACACTGCAAAGCGGACACAACAGCAAATAGCAACGGGCCTAAGATTCCGGAGCAGTTACTAAAGACCGCCCTCGAAGCGAACGAAAGAACAAGCCTCAATCCCTACCAACAACACGTTGCAATGCCGCCTAACGATACTTGTTGGGCGCGTGTCGTCTCAGGCACTCTGCGAGAAAGCAGTTTTTCCTGCCACTTTGATCTTTAGCCGTTCTGGCCGATGTTCAGCAAAAACAAATTCAAGTGCAGTTGGGAGCGTGCTTCGTGTCAGCTTGAGGGCCATCGGTTGAGCCAGCAGCAGAGAGCTGAGGAATCCCCCGCCCCAGTCCAATCAGGAGAAGAACGATGCAAAGAAAGTTATTCAATCATCTCTGTGTTGCGGCTCTAGTCGTACTTGCCGTGATTTGTTTCTCCACCTCAGCCCGTGCCTACCCAAACGGTATTTCAGGAGTTTCCGGCAAGAGTGGGTCGACTTGCACGATGTGTCATAGCGGCGGCACAAGCCTGCCGACAGTCGTGATCAGTGGTCCGACGACCGTGGCTTCCGGTTCCACCAGTACTTACACCTTAAACAATAACGGCAGCCCAAATAGCGGATTAGACGTCGGAGCGTCAGCTGGAACGTTCTCCGCGGGATCGACCACACTTGTGATGAATGGTGAGATTACCCAGATTGCAGCGCTCGCCTCAACCCCGCTTAGTTGGACATTCAACTGGACCGCGCCAACCGTTACCACCACAACCACGGTAACAATGTATGGCGCTTCGATCTCGGGTGGATACGGAGGATCCACCGGCACCACTGTGCTCACGATTACTGTGAATCCGGCGGCCGTTGCACCATCGATCACGACTCAGCCTGGCAACCAGACTGTGACAGCGGGACAGACAGCGATGTTCAGCGTGAGCGCGACCGGTACGGCGCCGCTGAGTTATCAATGGCGCAAGAATGGCGTGAACATCACAGGCGCAACCTCCAGTTCTTACACCACGCCAGCGACAACGACGGCCGACAGCGGCTCCACCTTCTCGGTGGTGGTCACCAACTCCGCCGGAACTGCGACCAGCAACAATGCAACCCTGACCGTAAATGCGGCAGCAGTTGCGCCATCGATCACGTCTCAGCCTGCGAATCAGTCGGTAACAGCGGGACAAACGGCAATGTTCAGCATAGGCGCGAGCGGTACCGCTCCCCTGAGCTATCAGTGGAGGAAGAATGGTTTGTACATCACCGGGGCGACCTCCAGTTCTTACACCACGCCAGCCACAACCACGGCCGACAGCGGCACCACTTTCTCGGTGGTGGTCACCAACTCCGCCGGAAGTGCGACCAGCAACAACGCGACCTTGACCGTAAATCCGGCAGCAGTCGCGCCATCGATCACGTCTCAGCCTGCGAACCAGTCGGTAACTGCGGGACAGACAGCCACCTTTATGGTGAGCGCGACCGGCACGGCGCCGCTGAGTTATCAATGGCGTAAGAACGGCGGGAACATCACCGGCGCGACCTCCAGTTCTTACACCACGCCAGCCACAACTACGGCAGACAGTAGCAGCACCTTCTCGGTGGTGGTCACCAACTCCGCGGGAAGTACAACCAGCAACAATGCAACCCTAACGGTCAATGCCGCAGCGGTCGCGCCCTCTATCACGACTCAACCTGCGAACCAGACGGTAACCTCGGGACAGACGGCAATGTTTAGCGTGAGTGCGACCGGCACAGCTCCGATGGGCTATCAATGGAGGAAGAACGGTACGAACATCACAGGTGCGACCTCCAGTTCGTACTCCACGCCGGCTACAACCACGACAGATAGCGGCTCCAGTTTCTCGGTGGTCATCAGCAATTCTGCCGGAAGCGTGAGTAGCAACAACGCCACGCTGACGGTCAACCAGGCAGCAGCGGTCGCGCCGTCGATTACCACGCAGCCGGGCAACCAAACGGTAACGGCGGGGCAAACGGCGACGTTCAGTGTGCTCGCCACGGGTACTGCGCCGCTAACCTACCAGTGGAGGAAGAGCGGCACTAACATCAGCGGAGCGAACGCGAACTCCTACACCACACCAGCTACAACCACGGCAGACAGCGGGTCCACTTTCTCCGTGGTCGTCAGCAATTCTGCAGGAAGTGCGACCAGCAATAGCGCGTCACTGACCGTGAATAGTGCACCTGTTTCAGGCGGAGGGGGCAAGCTCGTGCTCTCGACGAACCGACTGGTGTTCTACGCCGAAGGCTCTGCAGCTCCAGCGCCGAAGTCGATCAAGGTCACGAGCAGTTCGGGTTCAGCGATGACCTTTAACGCTGATGTTTATGGCGGTTCGTGGGTCTCCATCAATCCATCGGCGGGGACGACTCCAGGCCAGATCACGGTGTCAGCGTATCCGACCGGACTCACAGCGGGCACGTACTCGTGCGTGATAAAGATCACGGCTAATGGCACGACCAGGCGAGTTTACGTCGTGCTGGTGGTCGCGTCCGGTGGAGATGATGGAGGCGAGCATGATGATGCCGCGGCTCTCCCTTTCAGCTTGGATCCTGGAGCGAAGAGTACGGCAGATGCGATGTGGTTAGACGGCTATGGGGTTCCGGTCCAAAGCAAGAAGGATCCAACAAGTCAGGGCTTGGTCATAAGAAGGAACCCATCGGCCCCGAAGACGGCGATTGCTGGTGCCGCACTCAAAGGCGCTGCCGGATCGGAGCTCTCACAGTTGAGCTTCGACCTGCGCAGCGATAGCGAGTGCAGCACCCAGGCGCCTCAATTCGTTATCGTGACCGCTGACGAGATCGTCCATAAAGCGACCTGTGCCAGTGGAACGATTCAGGCGCTGACAGTATCCGGCTGGAAGCGTGTGAGCTTCGATCCCGCGAACTCCAGACAGCTGTCGCCAGCTGTAGCACCAGGCATGGCTGTAAAGACGATTGCCTTGGTGATGGATCAACCTATCGCTACGGGAATGGCTGTGCTCGACAACATCAACGTCAACGGCAGGTATATCGGCAGGCAGTAGAGCCGAGCAAACCGCCCATCCCAAACAGGCCTGGACTTACAAGTCCAGGCCTGTTTGGCGTTTAGACCGCGCGGTCCGTGTGTCATGGCATCGCCAATGGCGCTGATTGAAACCACTCTTAGGCTGGGGTCGCAGGTTTGAAGCTATCGGCAAACGCGTCCGTAACGCTATAGCGGATGACGTGCTCGTACTCAGGCCCGAGAAACCGGCGCAGCCGATCGGTGTTCATGATGTATTCACCTGTCATATAGGGAAGCGCTTCAGGCGGAATTGCGGAAATCTGATGCTTCCACAAGCACGCCAGTACCTGACGCATCGCCCATTTTCCGGGCACACGCACCAGTTTTGCGTGGGCTATCTCAATACATTTCGCAAAAGTAAGAGGCTCGCCGCGGCCGGCTACGTTAAGCACCGTCAGCCGCTGCGTCTCCGGTTCGCGCTGCAGGATGTGCCGGATCAAGCGCGCCATATCGTCGACATGGATGAACTGGATCTTGTTATCGAGATACTGCTGGCCTCGCGGCAACATGCAAGGCAGACGTTTGCCCGCGGCGCGCATCTGCTCGGCGCGAGCTCCCTTACCATTCGGTGTTCCCCGAAACGCGCCCATCAGATAGTTCTCGACGCTGGCTCCGGCAAAAATATGCGGACGCAAGATGTACACGCTGCACCCGCGCAATGCGGTGCACCGCTGTTGCACGACTTCGTCGGATTCCTTCTTGTGGATGGCGTAAGGCAGCGTGTGCGCACCAAAGGCAGATTCCTCAGTAGCAGGAGCCGGCAGGTTAGACCCGTATGCCGAGACACTGCTGGGAAAGATGAACTGCTTGATCCCGTCGTCGGCCGTTCGATTCACTTCAGTGACAGCTTCCATCACTCGCGCCGTGCCGGCCACATTGATCTGCCACATGCGCTCGACGTCGAGCACACCCGTGCGCACAGGATCAATCACGAAGGCCAGATGGATGACGGCGAAGGGACGGGCATCGCGGAGCAGTTCGAAGAACGTTCGGGTAGAGGACTCCGCACCAAGGTCCAGGCTCTCGAATTGCAGTTCGGAATCGGTTTGGGGAGGAGCGACGTCCACCCCAATCACCGAGAAGCTGCGGAGCAGCGGCAACAATCTGGAGCCCAGGTTGCCCGAAATGCCGGTCACCACCACAACAGGTTTGGCCATCAGTCTTTCTTAGGTGCAGGAGTCTGTCCGGCTGAAGGTTGCGCCGCCGGTGTACCAGCCGTGGACGCGGCATGCGGGGCGGCGGCATCGGCCCCGTCCCGCCCGGCCCGAAATACGCTTCATTCGAGACGGAGCTGAAAGAGCCATTCAGCTTATCCATTTTTTCGCGCATGCGGTCGTTCTGGATTTTTCCACGAATCTCGTTCTTTGCCTGATCTAGCGGCATGGTGGACTTGCCGTTCATCTTGTAGATATAGTGCCCGCCGGCGTCGCTGATCACCTGCGAAACCTCGCCTGGCTTCAGATCGAAGACCCCAGCGTGGGGTTGAGGCAGACCGCTACGGCGAACGCTCGGCAGATTTACCGTGGGAGCTTCAATTTTCATTCCCCCGGCATCGAAGGCCTCTTTCTGCAGCTTTGCAATGTCTTCTCCGGCGGCGGCCCGGGCGCGCAGCGAATCCGCGAGTTTGGTCATGGCTTCTTCATTCTTCTGCGCCTTGGCCTTCTGCGCGTCTTCCTTCGCCTTTTTCTGTTCCGCGGTCAGCTTCGCATCCTTGTCGTCGTCTTCCGTGGGTTCCGCCTCCACCTGCTTGGTACGCGGTACGAAGATGCGGTCCAGATTGAATTGCTCGAATGCTTCAGGATTGTCTTTGTAGTACTTCTCGATATCAGCATCCGAGATGTCCGCAGCTTCGTCCTGGAGCTTGCGCTGCAACTGGTTGCTGAGCACCTGCATCTTCACGTACTCGAGGGTCTGTGTGTATTGCTCGGTGTGGTCCATGCCGCGCTCTTTGGCCTGGTTCGCCATTGCCATCAACCGGGGAAGGACGCTGGCGAGCTGTTTCTTCTGCTGCGGCGAAGCATTCGGCGCCAGCGCGTTGGCGAGCTTCTCGAACTCAGCTTTGGTGATGATGGTCTTGCAGTCAGCGGCGGCGCTCGCAGCCACGGGCTTCTCGGCGCATACGCCCGTGATGGTGAGGACGGGAGCATCAGCAGGCACCGATGCCGAGGTATCAGCGGGTGCCGGCTGGTTCGGGGATTGGGTCGGCGGCGGCGCGCTCTGGGCTGCTTGTCCCCAAGCCAGCGTTCCCAGCAAAACACACACCAGCCAACTCATACGCATAACAGTGATCCTCCAGGATTGGTCCACCAGAAAGGTGAAAATACCAGCAGGAAATCGTAGCACAACCAGTAAGGATTGAGTCATTGTGCGATTGGGTGATCGAGCCAGTGAGTCATTGAGTCATTAAGTAATTGAACCTGCTCGAAGTCCGACGCCATTCCCGGAAGGCATTTCAATCACTCAATCGCCCAATGACTCAATCACCCCAATGACGCAATGGCTCCCTTTGCCGTTTCTGCCCTTAGCGGCGATAATTCCAGCATGTCAGGCACGCCGGCCTTGTCTCCATCCGACTTGATGCGCGCGGAGAAGCGTGCAGTCGCGGGGAACTCCGTCCTGGCAGCCCTGTTGATCACGGGCCTTAAGCTGTTTGTTGGGGTGACCACCGGAAGTCTGGGTATTCTCTCCGAAGCCGCGCATTCCGGGCTTGATCTCGTCGCGTCGATCCTGACATTTTTTTCCGTACGCGTCTCCGACAAGCCTGCCGATGCCGATCATCAATACGGGCACGGCAAGGTCGAGAACTTCTCCGCGTTCGTCGAAACCGGCCTGCTGCTTCTGACCTGCGTCTGGATCATTTACGAAGCGGTCTTGCGGATCTTCTTCCATCACATTGAGATCGAGCCTTCGATTGCAGCCTTCGCTGTCATGTTGTTCTCCATGATCGTCGACTGGTGGCGCTCGCGCGCCCTGGGCCGCATTGCCAACAAATACGACAGCCAGGCGCTGGAGGCCGACGCGCTTCATTTCTCCACCGACATCTGGTCGGCGGGCGTCGTCGTGCTGGGTCTCGCGCTGGTTCTGGTTGGGCGGACCTATCACATCAGCTGGCTGGCCGATGCCGATCCGATCGCAGCTTTGTTCGTCGCTGCCGTTGTTGTCTCGGTGAGTTGGCGATTAGCGCGGCGCACCATCGATGCTCTGCTCGATGCAGCTCCTGCGGGCGTGCGCTCTCAGATTTACGACGCAGTATCGCGTGTCGATGGCGTGCTCGAGGTCGACCGCGTCCGCATACGACGCGCGGGGAATCATTACTTCGCGGACCTTGCCGTGGGGCTCGCCCGGAGCGTCACCTTCCAGCGATCGGGCCAGCTTGTCAGCGCGGTGACAGAATCGGTTCGCCGCGTCCTGCCCGACGCTGACGTGACCGTGCAGCCCTTGCCGCGAGCGCAGCGCACAGAAAACATCTTCGATCGCATCCGCGCGGTGGCTACCCGGCGCAACTTGAATGTGCATGACATCAGCGTGCAGGACCTTGCCGGACAGCTTCACGTTGAGCAGCACATCGAACTGGATGAGCGGATGACTCTCAAGGACGCGCACGATCAGGTCACCGAACTGGAAGCCGATATGCGGCAGGATGTTCCCGAAATCTCGGAGATCCTCACCCATATCGAAAGCGAGCCGGCGACGATTGAACGTCCGGAAGAACTGGTTGGCGACGCCGAACTCGAACATCGTTTGAAAGCGGTCGCCGCGCAGTTTCCTGAGATCCTGGACGTGCACGACTTCGTCTTCAAGCGCGTCCGTGGGCGCCTTTACCTTTCCTGCCATTGCACGCTGTCGGACAGTTTGTCTCTCTCCCGCGTGCACGACATCCAGACGGAACTGGAGATTCGTTTCAAACAAGATGCGCCGGAGTTGTTCCGCGTGTTAATCCACCCCGAACCCAGCACGGATAACCGGAGATAGAACGTGATTTCAGCCAAAACAATCTGGACTGATAACGAACGTTACGTCGGCGAGGCCACTTCGCGCCATGCGATCGTCATGGACACCGCCAAGGAGAAGACTGCGAACTCTCCGATGGAGCTTGTTCTCATCGCTCTCTGTGGCTGCACCGCGTCAGATGTCGTGGGAATCCTTCGCAAGAAGCGTGAGCCATTTACCAGCCTCGAAGTCAGCGCGGAGGGCGATCGTGCCGAGGGATATCCGGCCGTTTACACACAAATCAAGCTGACCTATCGCGTCGGTGGTAAAGTGTCGAGCAAGGCGATGGAGGACGCAGTCCGCCTGTCGAAAGAAAAGTATTGTTCGGTATCGGCGATGTTGGAAAAGACTGCCAAGATCACGAGCGCGATCGAATACGCTGGTTGAGCGTAAGAATTTTGCCTCATATCCGCGCCAGCCGCGACGCGGCGATGGAATACAGCCTACAGCGCAAGCCGTGGGGATCCGCGAGCAAAATACAGCGCCCCGACAGGGGCGGAAGAAAGACCGGCTGGCGCTCTATGCGATGCACGCCATCTCGGATAAGCCCTTTGATGTCAATCGTCATCTTCACCCAACCCGGCTGCTTCTCCTGCGAACTGATGCGAGTGTATCTGGAGGCTCGCGAGATTGCGTTCGAAGAGCGTGATATCTCCAAGGATACAGAAGCGCGCCGGATCATGACCGAAACCTACGGCAGCAATGAAACTCCGACGATGCTCATCGATGAAGAAGTGATCATAGGATTCGATCCCGGCCTGCTTGACCAGATTCTCGACTCCCCCGCATCATCGGACTCGGTGAACTGAGCTGAACTCCCGAAATTCCAATCCACCCGCGCATCCGTTGCGCGGATACTTCTTTATTGCGTTGGCCACGCTCTTGTGGGGAGTGTCAGCTTCGCTCGGGCGCGCAGTATTTACCGGCAAGCTTCCTCTGGCCGGCGAAGTGTCGCATCCGATCGACCCGCTGATCCTTTCGCAGACTCGGACGTCGTTTTCGCTGCTGGTGCTGCTGCCACTGTTAGTCGGGCGCCGCGGATGGCAGCGCATCAAGCTGCCCATGCCCGATCTCATTCACTGCCTCATCCTCGGGATGCTGGGCGTGGCCGCGTCGAACTATTTCTATTACGCCGCCATTCAGAAAACGAGCGTCGCCATCGCGATCGTCCTGCAATACACCGCGCCGGTGTGGGTGCTGCTCTACGTGGTCGCTCGCGGACAGCAGAAGCTGTCTTTGCAGAAGGTCGCCGCGGTCCTGGTCGCGGTGTCCGGGATCTCGCTGACGATTGGCATCATCGGTGGCAAGTCGGCCGCTCCGCTCCGCTTCGATTCCTATGGACTGATCGCCGCAGTGCTGGCATCGTTCTCCTTCGCCTTCTACAACGTCGGTGCACACGGCATCCTCGCCCGGCACGACCGCTGGCGCGTCCTCGTCTGGACGCTCACCTCGGCCGCCGTCTTCTGGCTGGTAGTCAATCCCCCGTGGAAGGTGGTGGCCGCTCACTACTCCGCCGCACAATGGGGATTCCTGTTCGTCTTCTCGATGATCTCGGTCCTGGGATCGTTCTCACTCTACTTCCTCGGCCTGCAGCATCTCGAGCCGACCAGAGCCATCATCGCCAGTTGCCTCGAACCGGTGTTCTCAATCTTGCTGGCTGCAGCCCTGCTTGGCGAAGGCGTGCGCCCGATCCAGACGTTGGGAATCGTGCTTGTCTTGTCGGCGATTGTGATCGTGCAGTTGCCGGGAAGGGGAGCGGTGGAGCGAGAGGCCGTCGTGGTCGACCCGATCGAATAGTCACAGGGATCCCACCTTTGGACTGGATAGAACTCATTTGCGTGCAAGTGCGGCATCAAACGCCTTTGGCAAGTCCTCTAGCGAATAGGTTTGTTCTTTTTCATTCGGCTTCGCGGCTACACTGATCTGATCTACGCGTGTTTCGACGTCATATTCGCCAAGCGCACCGTCAAGAAGAAGGAAACTGAGTGCCTGATAGGTCCTATTCTTATCCGCAGCGAACCCCGGAATAAAGACAGTTAGATTAGCCGTCTGGCCTTTAGGATCGACTTTCACTCTCACTTGTGCCGACGGAACCGAAACACCTTGGTAGGACACATCTAAAGGTTTGCGTCGTGGGCGGAACTTTGTGCACTTCCAACGCGGCAGTGACGGGGCCGCTGCATACAAAGCCTCTACCGCTGGAAATGCTTCCTTGATGCCGTCCGCGCTAATCACAAACTCGCGGTGGCCATTCTCCTTAGGGCCAAACTCGAATGTCAGATTCGGATTAACCCTGTGCATTTGGTCGCCAAGCTGGTCGAAGATGTGCTCTTGGTCCTTCTCGAAGTTGAATAACAAGTCGTCGTTGGTTTTTGAACCAATCCCAGAACTCCTGTTCGTGAGTGATGTTTGTGCGAGCGCAACTGAGGACGGCCCCCAACGCAACACAGAGCAGTAGGAATGCGATGGCTTTCATGACTTTCTCCACCAGGGGCAGTTGATGCCCCCAACGTCTGAATCCACGACCGAGTCTATCGGATGACGACTATTCCAGCCGCTTCCCCTTCGTCTCCGGTAAAAGTGTCGTCATGAGAGCCGCCAGCAGATATCCTGCCGCGCACAAACAAAAGGCCCAGCTCAATCCCTTCGCCTGCCCGACCCGCCCAATCACCAGCGGAGCCAGCGAACTCATGGTGCGCGCACCGTTGTAGGTGAAGCCCAGCGCCCGGGCGCGCACGGCGGTAGGGAAGATCTCGCTGCCCATGATCCCCGAACCGGAGAAGATTCCCGTGCCAAAAAAAGCGACCAGAGAGCCCAACACTAGCAGCACTCCTTGCGATCGTGCCGCCGCATACAGCGGAATCAGACAGGCCGCGATCAGAGAGTAGACAAGAAACGCATTCCGCCGCCCGATATGATCGGCCACCCATCCGAAGCTGGCGTACCCGGGAAACATCCCGCACAAGTTGAGAACGACCATCAGTGTGGTCATCCCCATCACGCCGAACCCACGTCCGCCTTGCTCGATCGGCAGCGACAAGTATGGCGGAAGCCACGTAAACAGCCCCCACCAGGCAAACATTGCGAAAAAGTTAAATAGCAGCAAGGCGATGGTGTGCTTCAGATACGGTGCTTGAAAGATGGTGACGAAGCTGGCTTCCTGCGCGGAGGCAGTATCGTGAGACAACTCGTGAGGCGCCAGTTGCATTTGGGACGTGGCGGAAGTCAAAAGGGTTCGTGAAGTGGCGGAATCGCCGGCTGTTCCGTGCAAGAGCGGCCCTTCAGGGCCGCGTTCAGGTGGGGAGGAGGAAGGGGCTTTAGCCCCAGTGGCATGCTCCTGCCACATCTCCGACTCCGGCACTCTCCTCTGAATCCACAATGTGATCAGCGCCGGCAAGATCCCGACAAAGAACACCGCGCGCCATCCGTAAAACCGCGAAACCGGCCCCGCCACCAGCGCGGCAGCGGCGAACCCCAGCGCCCACGAACTCTGCACAATCGAAATCGCCTTGGCGCGAAGTTCGGTAGGCCATGTTTCGGCCACCAGCGTGGCGCCGGTATTCCACTCGCCTCCCATGCCCAGCCCGAGCACGAATCGCGCCACCGCCAGCATCGCAATACTTTGTGCCAGCCCGGATGCGAACGAACAAAGCGAGTACGTCAGGATGCTAGCCATCAGAGCATGCTTACGACCGATACGATCCGCCAGAAATCCAAAGAACACGCCGCCAATCCCCGACGCCAGCAAGGTGAGTGTCCCGAGAGATCCCGCGGTGGTCTTGCTCATCCCCAGATCGCGCATCAGCATGGCCAGCACGAGGGAGTACAGCATCGCGTCGAAGGCATCGAGCGCCCAACCCATCGCCGCGGCCAGCAGGGTCCGACGCTGTCCGGGGGTCGCCTGACGAATCAACTGGATGGGGCCAATCGCCATAGGGTTCCGTCGCGCGGCGATTGTACCGGAATCATTGTGGATTGTTGATTTTTGATTGTGGATGGTTGAATGAAATCCAGGCCGCAGACACTCGCCAGCCGGCAGCCTCGGCTTTCATTCAGCCATCAACAATCAAAATCAATCATCGGGTTACCCACGATTACTTCCGTGCGCCAGGTGACATTTTCGTGACAACAGTCGTCGCTCTGGTTCGCTAAGCTTTCGTTACCCCCGCAAAACAATCTTGAGGTTGAGTCATGAGAATTCGTTTTACTGTCTGTGCGCTCGCCTTTTTCTTCGCCACCCTCACCCCCTGCTTCGCGCACCACACGGCCGTGATTGTGAATAAAGACAATGCTGTGGGCAACGTAACGTCGGCGCAGTTGACGAAAATCACCCGCGGCGAAGTAAAGAAATGGGCCGACGGAAAGAATGTCATCCTCGTTCTTCACAAGGACTCAGCGAGCGAAAAGGAAGCGCTCGCGCACCTGAACAGGATGTCGGCAGGAGAATGGACCGCGTTCGTGATTGCTCACAAGGATTCGATTATTTTTGTCGATACCGATGCCGACGTGATCAAGGCCGTGCAGGCGGAACCGGGCGCTCTGGGACTGATCGAGGTCCGCTCGATCGACAACAGCGTGAGTGTGATCCGTGTCGACGGTAAGCTCCCGATGGAATTGGGATACTTGCCTCATTAGGCGGTTTCATG
>Ga0210403_10000805_pt1 | contig 31158 bp, 25 predicted proteins | sample IncBWC19MmetaG_FD_150863 | JGI IMG/M metagenome (GOLD analysis project Ga0210403, IMG submission 150863) | Forest soil microbial communities from Barre Woods Harvard Forest LTER site, Petersham, Massachusetts, United States - Inc-BW-C-19-M | ecosystem: Environmental > Terrestrial > Soil >...
CAGCGTCATTTTTGTCGTTCATGAACTGGGCGCCTTCGGCGATTGAATCCGAAATCTTCGATGCGAATAAACGGATCGCACGCAATGCGTCGTCATTCCCCGGAATCACATAATCCACTTCGGTTGGATCGCAATTGGTATCAACCACGGCTACAACCGGAATCCCAAGCTTACGGGCCTCCCTGACGGCGATCTGTTCTTTATTCGAATCAATAACGAAAACGGCATCGGGAAGGCGGTTCATATTCTTGATGCCGGCGAGATTCGCTTGCAGGTGCTTGCGTTCGCGCTCCAGCTTGATGACTTCCTTCTTGGGAAGCAACTCGTAGCGGCCATCGGTGGCCATTTCGTCGAGTTCCTTCAGTCGCTTCACCGATTTCTGAACAGTGACCCAATTGGTGAGCAATCCACCCAGCCAGCGCTGGTTTACGTAAAACCCGCCGCAACGCGTTGCCTCTTCGGCGATGGCGTCCTGAGCCTGGCGCTTGGTGCCGACGAACAACACAATCTTGCCCTGCATCGCCAGTTCCTGCACAAACTTTGACGCCTCTTTGAACATCTTCAATGTTTTTTGCAGGTCGATAATGTAGATACCGTTGCGCTCTCCGAAGATGTATTCCTTCATCCTTGGATTCCAGCGCTTGGTCTGATGCCCGAAATGAACACCGGCTTCGAGCAACTCCTTCATCGTAATGTTAGCCAATTAACCTCCTCATTTAGTCTGCATCAGAAGCGTGTTTGCTCCCGATTGCCATTCCCGTCCCCGTCACGCGAGCACGGGAAGAATTTTAAAAACAGCTTTCAGCCGTCAGCTGAAAACGCCTCTAGCTTCTGGCTGCTAGCTAACCACAATCAACACTTTGTCATTCCGAGCCGCCCGCAGTCGCGGTTGCGCGATGAGGACGAGCGAGGAATCTGCTTTACCGCTTGCTGTACTGGAAGCGCTTTCTTGCGCCTTTTTGTCCGTACTTCTTGCGTTCCTTAGAACGCGAATCCCGGCTGACCAATCCTTCGGCTTTCAACTTTTTGCGCAGCTCGATGTTGAAAACCATCAGGGCACGCGCGATGCCGAGCTTCACAGCGTCCGCCTGCCCGTTCACACCGCCGCCCGTGACACGCGCGACGACATTAAACGTAGTTGCCATCTCGGTCGAGACCAACGGTTGCTTTGCGGCCGACTGCTGCGAAGGCGTGACAAAGTATTCTTCAAAGGCGCGCCCATTAATCTTGAATTCACCGCTGCCGGGACGCAGGTAGACGCGGGCGATCGCCGACTTGCGACGTCCGGTTCCGTAATACTGAATCAATTCAGCCATTAAGCTTTCAGCACTCAGCCGTCAGCAATCAGCTAACCGGTGCTCAACCTTTCAAAGAATAGTGAACCTACTGTTTCTTGAAACTTACCTACGCCCGCACTTCCAAGGCTAGATCTTGAGGCTTCTGTGCCTGATGCGGATGTTTGTCTCCGCGATAAACATTCAGCTTGGTAATCATCTGCTTGCCGAGTTTGTTCTTTGGCAGCATCCGCTCGACCGCGAGTTCGACGATCAATTCCGGCTTGCGGGCGAACCTCTCGCGGAAATCTTCTGACCGCAGTCCGCCGGGATATCCCGTGTAGTGCTTATAACTTTTCTGTTCCGCTTTCATACCTGTGGTCTTAATTTTGTCAGCATTGATGACCACGACGTGATCTCCAGTATCGAGGAACGGAGTGTATTGCGGATTTTCTTTGCCCATCAGAATGCGGGCGACTTGCGACGCCAGACGTCCAAGCGTCTGCCCCGAGGCATCGACCACGTACCATTTACGAACAATTTCCCCCGCTTTGGGGAAATAGGTTGACATGCAGAATCTCCCAGAAAATAAAAAAACAGAAATATCAAGCCAGAAATATTAAAGAAGACCGCTGAGCACCCTGGAAACGCCGAAAGGCGCAGTCTACCAGGCGGGCAACCACAGGACTTCCAAAGACTTAAAGATAGCGTAGCCCGCAGGTAATTGTCAACGAAATCAGAGAGGGTAGGGCAGTGGGTTAGTGTCACCGCAGATCAGAAAAACCATAAACCACTAAGGGCACGAAGGCTTTGGTTCCAGGTTTCCATCGTGTCCTTGGTGTTTGGATTGAATCTACCGACGAAACTTTCGACGAACTGCTCCTCCGACCATCATCAGACCGCTACCAAACAATATAAGAGTCGAGGGCTCGGGGGTCTGGGAGTCCGTCGGAGGCGGAACTCGCAGGCTGAATTGATGTGGGGCGATGTTGACGTAACCTGAGCCGGAATTGTTGGTAACCAAGCTCAGATGGCCTTGGTCACTTGCTCCGCCGGACAGAGAAGAACTGTAAACTCTCCCGCCGAAGTTGCTGAACGAGTGGGGTGCGATGGCTCCCGCGCCCGCGATTGGTGAAGCGTAGGCTCCCACGCTCATGCAGGCTAACGATATCAATAAGGCGATGAGCGAAACATGAAGACGAGACATTTTTGCCCCTTTCCAATAATTCTTGCTTCTAACCTAATTTTGGGGAGGCAAAAGCGCACTTCTAGAACTCGGTGGTAAAAGAGCAAGCTGAGTACCAATTATAATTTGCTGAAAATGCTAGCTTTAACTGCAATATGAAAGCCGTGCGGAACGATTATTCTCCTTCCGAGAGAAGTATTCTGCACTCCGGTCGCAGGTCCCTGTAGAGAGGAATTCCGGGCCGAAATGCTACATTGAAGGCTCATGGCTTCTCCCCTTTCCCGTTTTGTCAAAGCTTGCAAATCTCAAGAAGTCGACCGCACGCCGGTTTGGTTTATGCGGCAGGCGGGGCGTTATATGCCCGAATATCGCGCTGTTCGGAAGCAATATTCGTTGATCGAGATCTGCAAGAATCCGAAGCTCGCTGCGGAAGTCACGATTGCCGCTGCCGAAGAGTTGGGTGTCGATGCGGCCATCATCTTCGCCGACCTCCTGCTTCCGCTGGAGGTAATGGGCCTGCCGTTCCATTTCTCGACAGGCGAGGGGCCAGTGATAGAGAAGCCAGTTCGTAACAAAGAGGACATTGGGCGCCTCCGCACTGACCGAGCCGCTGATTTGGGTTACGTTGGCGAGGCTGTGAGCCTGGTATCCAACCATTTCGAGAGCTCGCTTCCGGTAATCGGTTTTTGTGGCGCGCCCTTCACGCTGGCAAGCTACATGATTGAAGGTGGAGGTTCTCGCAGTTATCTCAACACCAAGAAAATGATGTATTCCTCTCCCGCTTGGGACGAGCTAATGCGAAAGCTCGTAACGGTGGTTTCGGCATACGCGATGGAGCAGGTTCGTTGTGGGGCGGACGTAATCCAGATTTTTGATAGCTGGGTCGGCTGCCTCAGCGTTGAGGATTATCGCGACTACGTGCTTCCCCGAACCACTGAACTTGTTGAGACATTGCAAAGCACTGGCGCCCCCGTCATTTATTTCGGAACCGACACTACCTCGCTGCTGCCATGGATGAAGCAGACTGGCGCCGACGTAATTGGGCTGGACTGGCGAGTTCCCCTTGATGAAGGCTGGCGTAGTATTGATTTCAAGGGCGCGATCCAAGGAAACCTCGATCCCGTTTTGTTATTTGCGGATTTGAAGCTGTTGAGGTCCCGAGCAGGTGACATTTTGAATCTGGCCGGTGGACGTCCGGGACACATCTTTAATCTTGGCCATGGCATTCTGCCCGAGACTCCGGTGGAAAACGTGAAAGCGCTAACGAGATTCATTCAAGAACAGCCCGTGCAGACGTTTTCGTCAGCATCATGATGAGCCGAACCGAAATGCCCGTCTCGAAAAAAACTGCAGTACTGTTGTTGGCTCACGGAAGTCCCGATTCGGTGGAAGACATTCCCGAGTTCCTGCTTCAGGTCACGCGGGGGCGACCGGTTCCTTCTGAGGTCATCGAGGAAGTAAAACATCGCTACGGACTCATTGGACGCTCGCCTTTAACTGAGCTCACCATGCGCCAAGGAAAACTCTTGTCGGCTGAACTCGGGCTGCCGGTATATGTGGGGATGCGAAACTGGAAGCCTTTCATTGCAGATGTCGTGCGCACGATGGCAGGCGACAGAATCGAGCATGCCGTCGTAATTTGCCTGGCGCCTCAGAACTCCCGCACCAGCGTGGGCCTCTACCGTTCGGCGCTCGGCGCACATGGTGATCTCCCTTTCAGCGTCGATTTTGTCGAATCATGGCACGATCATCCTCTGTTGATCAAAGCCTTCGCTGAAAAACTGAAGGCTGGATTGGCGAACGTTTCGCGGGAATTCGGACAAAAGATCGCAGTCGCTTTCACAGCTCACAGCGTGCCGCAACGCACCATTTCCGATGGCGATCCATACGAGAGACAAGCAGAGGAAACAGCACCGCTGGTTGCTGCCGAAGCATCACTCGCTCCGGACGACTGGAGATTCGCCTTTCAAAGTCAGGGAATGTCCGGCGGACCATGGCTCGGACCCACCGTCGAAGAAACAATCCGTGCGCTCAAAACGCAGGGATATGGTGGAATATTTGTCCAGCCTGTCGGTTTTTTGTGCGACCACGTCGAAGTGCTATTTGATATCGACATCGCGATTAAGAAGTTTGCCGAGAGCGAAGGCATGCGGTTCTGGCGGGCGGAATCCTTGAATGACTCGCCTCTGTTGACCACTGCTCTCGCCGACATAACAAGGTTGCGCCTAAGCGAAGCGGAGAAATCTGCGTCCATTCCTGTACGCGCGATAAGTTAAATCATTCCCACGTAAATGAAACGCATCGCGATAATTGGCGGCGGAATCTCGGGCTTATCCGCAGCATTCTTCCTTGAGCAGCGAAGACTTGCCGGGATGCCACTCGAATGCGTTTTGTTTGAAGCAAGTCCCCGCTTTGGCGGCGTGATGCTGACTGAGCGGGTAGATGACTGTCTTGTTGAAGCCGGCCCTGATTCGTTCCTCACGGAGAAGACCGAGGCCTCTGAACTGTGCCGGGATCTTGGGATAGGCGATCAACTGGTCGGATCGAGTGATTCGCAACGCAAGACCTACATTCTTGTAAATGGAAAATTGATCGCCATGCCCGACGGGTTCGCCTTCATGGTTCCCACAAGAATGTTGCCTGCTGCTCTGTCGCCGCTATTTTCCTGGCACACGAAACTCAAGATGGCGCGTGAGTGGTTTCATCCTCCGCTCGAAGTACAGAATGACGAGAGCGTGGCTTTATTCGTGGAACGTCATTATGGCAAGGAAATGGTGGATCGCCTCGCTGATCCACTTCTTTCCGGTGTTTATGGAGGAGACGCGAGCCAGCTGAGTGTGAAAGCCGTGCTGCCCGGTTTTGCGGAAATGCAGGAGCGGAATGGCAGTCTTAGTAAAGCAATGATTAAGAATCGCTCGCAAGCAATCGGGAAAGACACGCGCCCAATTTTCACCTCTCTCAAAGATGGGATGCAGGAACTTGTGGAGGCTCTACTACTTCGGATTCCAGCCTCTTCCGTTCACTCGAATGCGCCGATTCAATCATTGCGTCCGGTTGATGAGGGGTGGCGCGTTTCGTGGAAAGACAATACTGAGCAGTTTGATTCGGTGATCCTTGCTGTTCAGTCTTATGTAGCCGCGAATTTGCTGGATGGTTCGAGCGCGAACCTGTCCTCCGAGTTGCACGGCATTCAGTACAGTTCCTCTGTCACCGTCGCTCTTGGCTTTGATCAAAAAGTCCGCGCGCTTTTGCCGCTGGGTTTCGGATATCTGGTTCCGCGAGGCGAAGGCAACCGCGTGTTGGCCGTCACATTTGTTCACAACAAATTCCCCCATCGTGCGCCGGAAGACCGCGCCTTACTACGTTGTTTTTTGGGTGGAACGCGGGACGAGCCAATTCTCGAGTTGCCTGACGATGAAATCCTGCAGATCGTCGCGAATGAACTTCGCGAGGTTCTTGGCATCGAGACCGAACCGCGCTTTGCCCGTGTCTACAAATGGAGAGGAGCGATGGCGCAATACAATGTGGGACATCTTGAACGGCTGCAAAGAATCGAAGGGCTGCGCGCGGAATTGCCGGGGTTGTTCTTCGCCGGAAACGCCTACGGCGGCATCGGTGTTCCGGACTGTGTGCGATCCGGCCGGCAGGCTGCGGCCCAAGCGATTGGCGTAGGGTGAGTGGTCCTATCGAATCCGGTAAGCTGCGCTCACCCCCCAGACGAGGACGTCCTTCGACTCCGCTCAGGACAAGCCTGGGCCTACGCGAATGTCTTGTTCAAAAAATTATTACCCCGGTAATCCTCGGTAACCCTCCAGGATTGCAAAAACTATTCGTATCCACCAGGGTTATACAAGTGGGGAGCTCACACTCATGAAGACTTTTGCCTCGTCTGCAATATTCGTTCTTTTGGCTCTTTGTCTGGGCAGTGCCCAACAGAAGTCGCCAAACGCGTCCGGGGACATGTCCAACATGGATATGTCTTCTCACGATTCGTCACATGGCAACGCCGGGATGCATGACATGGCTGGCATGGGCAATGACGGGAGCGCGTCCGCGATGCATGCGATGGAAGGCCACCACATGGATATGGGCCCTCACATGAAGATGACCGCATTGCGAAATCCGCAACCAGGGGATCAGGAGAAGGCGGATCGCGTTGTTGAAGTGGCTCGCAAAGTTTCCGGAAGATACCTGGATTACAAAGTCGCGCTGGCCGATGGCTTTCAGATCTTTCTTCCCAATCTTCCGCAAAAGCAATATCACTTCACCAATTATTCTTACGCCTTTGAGGCCGGGATGCACTTCAATCCTGAGCATCCAACCTCGGTCCTCTACGAGAAAAGCGGTGATGGTTACAAATTTATTGGACTGATGTATACCGCACCGAAGGGGACCGCGGAGGACGAACTCAATTCAAGGATTCCGCTGAGCATCGCTCAATGGCACGCTCACGTTAATTTATGTATGCCGCCCGCCGACAAAAAAGGCGAAGCGTTGGGTCCGAATGCCAAGTTCGGATTGGGCGGATCTATAGCGTCGAAAGACGCTTGTGATGCGGCAGGCGGAAAGTTTGTCCCACAGATCTTCGGATGGATGGTTCACGTCTATCCACTTGAGAAAAAGCCAGAGGACGTTTGGTCACTTGAGCGGCAAATGCATGCTCATATGGACTGAGAACTCCAGACTGAGACCACGCGCGGACGAACCATTTGTCGCAGCAGTCGCATCGCGACGCGCGTGTAGAATCGCCACTGGATGGCGAATTCCGCAGAACCCCCTAATGAAACCTTGAGCACCGCCGGACGGTTGATGCGGCTGTTTCGCCCGTCGCATCAGCACACCGCTTTTTCCGCCACGTTGCTTTTGATGACCACCGTGACGCTTTCGCGCGTAATCGGCTATGTGCGCGAGCTTTACGTTGCATGGACTTTCGGGGCCGGGGTGCAGACCGACGCATTCTACGCGGGATTTACCATTCCAGATTTCTTAATGTACCTGGTGGCCGGCGGCGCGACCTCGATCACGTTCATTTCCATTTACACGGGTTTTTTGACCGCGGATAAACAGGAGGACGCGCACAGGGCCTTTTCTGTTGTCATCACGGTGATGACAGCCATCCTGGTGGCTGGCGTAGTCCTCATGGAAGTCTTTACGCCGCAAATCACCCACTGGTGGTTCCGCGACTTCAATCCTGAGCAGTTGCGGCTTTGTGTACACATCACGCGGATTATTTTGCCGATGCAGATATTTTTCTACATCGGCGGCGTGCTATCGGCGGTGCTGTATTCACGACGGCTTTTTCTGCTTCCGTCGCTGGGACCCATTTTGTACAACTGTTTCATCATCGCGGGCGGAGTGCTCCTGTCAAGGCGGATCGGCGCATCATCCCTGGCTTATGGTGCGCTGGCTGGAGCATTTTTCGGACAGTTCGCGCTTTATGGATTCGGCGCCGCGCGGGCTGGCGCAAGGTACTGGATTTCTTTTGACGTGCGTAATCCGGCATTTCGCGAATGGGTGCGCCTTTCGGTGCCGCTGATGCTGGGTCTGTCACTGGTCACAGTGGACGATTGGTTCATTCGCCGCTTTGCTTCCGCTGGCGTGGGAGAAATTGCGCGCCTGAGCTTCGCCAAGAAGCTTTTTAATGTCCCGATCGCCATTCTTGGGCAGGCAGTCAGTCAGGCTTCGTTGCCGTTTTTCGCCCGCCTATTCAATGAGAAACGGATGGAGGATCTGGGCAAAAGTGTAAACGCCTCGATCTACCGCATTATCGCAGTCTCGCTGCTCGCAACCAGCTTTATGATGGCGGCGGCTTTGCCGCTTATCGATCTCGCCTACCGTCACGGAAGTTTCCATTTTTCCGACAGCAAAGAAACGGCAACCTACTTTTTCTGGTTTTCGTTGTCGTTGATTTTCTGGTCCGCGCAAGGATTGTACGCACGCGCATTCTATGCCGCCGGCAACACGCTCACGCCGATGGTCGCGAGCACGCTGATTACTGTAGCGTCATACCCGATGTATGCAGCCCTTTACCATGCCTACGCGGGTGTTGGTCTCGTGATAGCGTCCGACTTGGGGATCGCCGCGAATTGCATTGCCATGGCGATACTGCTCAATCGCCGCAAGTTGATTCCGACTGCTCAGCTGCCATGGAATGAATTGGGAAAGGTTGCGATCACCGCCGTAGTGGCGTGCCTTTTGAGCTTTCAAATCGCTCGTACCGTGCCCATCAGTGGCAGCAGAATTGCCGATTTCCGGGCCATGGGGTTGATAACCGTGACCTGGGCGGGAGCAGTCGCAGCAGGCTTTTGGATCACCAAATCGAAATTACCGCAGGCATTGCGCCGCCGCTCGTAGCATCAGGAATTTATCGAGGAAGTGCTTTCAGGGTTAGAGCATCCTGGAGTCTGGAGCTTCCGTCAGGCGGAAGCTCCAAACTTTCGAGGCAATAGGATACTAAGCGCGGGCCGCTACGGCTTCGGTCGAGGGCGTCGACTTGACTTCTTCGCCATTGGGCTTTTGTTGACCAGCTTTGCGAATATCGATTCCGCCCTTGAAAAATGCTCCGTCCTCAATCGAGATACGCGCGGCAACCACATCGCCAGTAAGAGATCCATCGCTACGAATATCTACGCGGTCGCTGGCCGTCAGATTTCCGCGGACCTTGCCGAGTACCACGATTTCTCGCGCATTGATGTTGGCGGAGACCACGCCATTTCGGCCGACGGTCACGCGGTTCCCAGCGAGGTTTATTGAACCCTCGACTCGTCCATCAATGTAAAGTGACTCTGACCCCGTAACTTCGCCCTTGATTACCAAAGACTTGCCGATCGTTGCCTGGTCAGCGGTCGTAGCGGTCGTTACAGGCCGGGCTGCTGCGGAAGGTGAGCTTTCGCTTATTGGAGAAGGCGTGCTTGGAGTTTGCATAGCAGGACGCTCCGGCTCATTGGGCCGAGTGGGTGTAGACGGCTGATTTGTAGGCTTCCACATTTCGCGAAAATCCTTTCCTGACTACTGAAATCGGAATACGTGCAGTTTGGAAACTGGGTTAATTCTACTCCGCTTGGAGCGCGGAGTCTTGTGGAAATTCATTGCTCGCTAAGGTTCCGCGTAAACGCTCTGGACCGTAAGGGATAGGTTGGTCGGCCCCTCCGAGACCACTGCATGGTATGGTTTTGTTGCCGTCGCGAGAGCCGGCATCCCGTTTGAGAAATCAAAATCGCGTATGAGACCAAAGGTCACCGCTGCTGCCATCCTCAGCAAGATTCAAAGGCAGCCCAAACACACCGCCGGATTCAAACAACTGGTTCGAGAATTGGGACTACATGGCGATAGCCGTTTCGAGCTCTCCGAAGTGCTGCAACAATTGGTTTCCCGGGGCGAGCTTATAGAATTTGATTCCGATCGCTATGCGATTCCCCAAGCCGCTCCGAGTCGCAATCTAATTGTTGGGAGGCTGAGCATGCATCGCGATGGCTTCGGCTTTGTCATCCCTGACGCGACCTCCCTTAGTCCAGCCCTCAAGGATCTTCTCTCGGGAGATATTTTTATTCCTCGGCCCTTCGTTGGATCCTCAATGCACGGGGATCGCGTACTGGTTGAGGTGGGCACGATCCGGCCAGATGGACGAGCCGAAGGAAGAATCATCCGATCGGTCTTCCGCGCTCAAAGTACGGTCGTCGGAATTTTCCACTACGGATCTCGTCACAATTACGTGACGCCCATCGATCAGAAAGTTTCCCAAGAGATCATCATTCCCGCGGAGATGGAAATTCCGGAGATCGTCTCGGGCCAATCCGCGGACGATCAAAAGAAGCTTGCGCGGAATAGAGAGAAGAGTGTTGACCGAGTCTTCGGCGATGAGGCCGCCCGCCGCAACTGGGACGACCTCGAGAATGCAGTAGTCGATGTCGAAATCACCGACTGGCCAACCGCGTCTCAAGGCCCGCGAGGGCGGGTTGTCGAAATCCTCGGTTACGAAGACGACTTTGGCGTCGATGTCGAAATCGTCATTCGCAAATTCCACATCCCACATCGGTTTCCCCCTGAGGTTCTTGCCCAGGCACGCGAAATCAGCCCAGTTATCCCTGCCGAGGAGGTAGTCAAGCGGCGCGACTTCAGAAACCTTCCAATCGTTACGATCGACGGAGAAACGGCCCGAGACTTCGATGACGCCGTGATGGTCCGACAATTAGACAGCGGCGAGTTCGAACTGCAAGTCCACATCGCCGATGTGGCGCACTACGTGACTCCAGATTCGCCGCTTGACCAGGAGGCGCGCTTACGCGGTACTAGCGTTTACTTCCCCGACCGGGCAGTTCCCATGTTGCCTCTCGAATTGTCTACGGATATTTGCAGCCTGCGCCCGCAGGTAGACCGGCTGGTTCTTTCTTGCGTGATGCGAATTGATCCTCGAGGGGAAATTCTCAGTTACGAATTGTGCGAAGGGATCATTCGTTCGGTTGAACGCATGACTTACACCGGAGTTGCCGCGGTGCTCGATGGAAACGATGCCGCGCGGAGACGGTATTCCAACCTGGTGAGCGCATTCGAAATGATGCGTGACCTGGCGCTCATTTTGAATCGAAAACGCGAGCGGCGCGGATCGATCGATTTCGATCTTCCCGAGCCGATTATTGAGTTTGACGAGTTCGGGTTCATGAAAAGCATCACTCGCTCCGAGCGAAATATCGCTCATCGGCTGATTGAAGAGTTCATGCTTTCCGCCAACGAATGCGTCGCGGGATATTTGGAGAACAAACGCGTGGCGTCGCTCTACCGCATCCACGAAAAGCCGGATGCAAAGCGCGTCTACGATTTCGAAGTCATCGCGGCGACATTTGGATACTCACTCGGCGTCGGCCCGCTGCCAATTCAGCGGATGCAGTTCAAATCCGACCGCCGGGCGAGTCACGGGACCGGGAAGCGCGGCAAGGAAATCGAAATTCCGAAAGATGTTCACATCACGCCCCGCATGTATCAAAAGCTGACTGAGAAAATAGCAGGTACCCCCGAAGAGAGAATTCTGTCTTTCCTGATGCTGCGCTCGCTGAAACAGGCACGCTACTCTGAAGAAAATCGCGGGCACTTCGCGCTGGCCGCCACGAGCTACACACACTTCACTTCGCCGATTCGACGCTACCCCGATCTTATTGTGCACAGAATCCTCAAACAGGTATTGCGCGATTCGCCAGAAGCACTAGATGACGATGTTCACTTAGGAATATTTCCAGCGCCAAGTTCTATCCCTGCCCACGACAACCCGAAACCTTCTCCCTGGTCAAAACGCAGAGATAAAGATCACGCTGCGCATCGCGAATCGCTCGAACCGGTTTCCGGTCCGATCCCGCTCGAAGAGCTTCACGAAATTGCCGACGAATCCAGCCATTCCGAGCGGCGCGCCGACGACGCCGAACGCGAGCTCATGGAGTGGAAGAAAGTCAAATTCATGGAGAACCGCGTCGGTGAGGACTTCGATGGCCTCATCATAAGCATCACCAAATTCGGCTTCTTCGTGGAATTGACGGATCTGTTCATCGAGGGATTAGTCCCCCTCGATTCTCTGACCGACGACCGTTACACATATCACGAAAATACCCGTGAAATCATCGGTTTACGAAATCATAGGATTTACAGCATGGGCCAAAAAATCCGCGTTCTGGTCGACCGCATCGATCCCGTAGAAAAGAAAATCCAGTTCGCGATCTTCGAAGAAGTCGCTCCCAAACGGCGGCCTGCGAAGCGGTCGAAAAAAGAAGGCAGAAAGTAGAGCGGTACCCTACAGGATGGCTTTCTCGCCTCCTAAAGCAGGACGCGTTGGCGGTAAATACTGGTAGTTTTCACAGTTCCCCCTATTACAATTAGCAGCTATGTTTCCCCTGGGGTAAAGGTGTAGCTACTATTCAAAGCCACTGCCTCCAATTTCTATGGTTAGCGTGAACGCGAGGACCGACCTCCCGGATCAACGACCCAGCAAGGCGCCGAGAATTGAACGCGTCTTGATGGCGTTGGGTTTAGCACTGCTGGCAGTCTATGCCGCGGTGCGAACCGATGGGGCACTCATGGCACGCGCTCGGATGCTAAGCTTCGAGGCATCGCGGAAAAGTTTGTCGGTCACACGGGGGAGTACTGGCGTACAGAATGCTTCGTCGGTTGACTTCAGTCTTTGGTCCGAGAAGCGTATCGACTCTTACAGACAGAGTCTGGCTCAACGCTTCGATCCACCCTTGGCACTGTTGCGAGTGGCGAAAATCCACCTGGAGGTGCCCGTGCTTGAGGGCACGGACGACCTGACGCTGAACCGTGGGGTAGGGCGAATCGTCAGCACAGCGCGGATTGGGGAGAACGGCAACGTGGGCGTTGCGGGACACAGGGACGGTTTTTTTCGTGGGCTGAAAGACGTGGGAGTAGGCGACAGTATCGACTTGGTTCTGCCAAACCGAACCGACACTTATGTAGTCGACAAAGTGGAAATCGTCAATCCGGATGATGTCGGTGTTTTGCGCCCCACCTCGGTCTCTTCCCTGACACTCGTGACTTGTTATCCCTTTTACTTCATAGGCAGTGCGCCACAGCGTTACATAGTTCATGCATCAATCGCGAAATCCGATCGTTAGCGAATGGCGTAAAGCAAAGTCAGTAGAAAGCGGCAAGATTCGATTCGAGCAGTTTTACAGAATTCCAAATCGATGGTGACTAAAAAGGAGAAGACGCAATGAATTCAAAATCAGGTTCGACACGCGCGTGGCAAGCGCTAGTGGTAGGGGCCGTTTGCGCGGTCTTTGCCCTAAGCATGAGCGCGCAGGTGCAGACACAAACAACCACAACCAGCGACAAGGCCATGGTCTCTACCAAAGTCGAGAGCGGTACGGTCGTGACCGTATCGGGGAACGATTTGGTGGTCCAGATGAGCGATGGCAGCTTCCGGCATTTTGCCAATGTGCCCGAGAGTGCCAGAGTCACGGTGGATGGCAAACAACTCGGGATTCACGATCTGCAACCTGGTATGAAACTCGAGCGCACGATCACTACGACCACAGTCCCCAAGACGATTACCACGGTGCAGAGTGTGACGGGAAAAGTATGGCACGTAAGCCCGCCAAATACGGTCATTCTGACCTTGGAAGATGGTACCAACCAGTCGTTCAAGATTCCGAAAGGACAGAAGTTCAATGTCGATGGAGAAATGAAGGATGCCTGGGGTTTGAAGAAGGGGATGAAGATCTCAGCTACAAAAGTAGTTGAGGTTCCTGTCACGGAAGTTGAGGAGCAGAGGAGGGTGACCGGTTCAATGCCGCCGCCACCACCGGCACCGCCCGCGAATGTGCCGATTTTGATTGTCGTAGCCGTGCCCGCAGCTGCGCCAGCGCCGGCGGAAGCCCCGGTGGCTTCGGCGGAACTGCCGAAAACTGGAAGCCAACTTCCGTTGGTCGGAATGCTCGGCCTTCTGTTGCTGGCGTCTTCGCTCGGTTTGCGAGCGGCCCGCCTTCGCGGATAGCACGAGTCGGGAGCCAACATAGTTTTCCTTACCGGAGGCGATTTCTCTCGCCTCCGGTAAGTCTCGAAGCGTATTTAATTCAGGGATGTTGACTTGGGGTCCAGATGGGAAGTAGCCGGTTCACTCGGCTATGTCTCGGCCTACGCAGAATTTTCCTACTATTTTTTGGGCGTTGTCGCGTCCTTGTCAGCTTCGACGGTCACATCAACATCGGCGCCCTTCTTCAGACGAACCTCATTACCGTTCTCATCCGTCAGCGAGTTCTCAATCCGGATTTCTTGATACAAAGGATCAGCCCCTTCGATAGATATTTCGGCTGTTTCGGGTCCGTCCGGATGCACAGACTCTATGATTTTCTCTACTTTTCCGGGCATGGTCGCATTTGGCTTTTCCGACATGCGTTCTCCTTTTTCAACACTAGGAAGTCGCTTTGCGGCTATTGCCGACTTCGTTTTAAAGCTGCGAGAAAATCGGCGGACACTTGGCGGATGCGTTTTAGCCGCTCCTCTTGCTGGCGCAAGCCTTCTTCGCTGAGTCCGACGAACGTCTCTTCTTTCACTTCCTCCATATGCTCAAGCATCAGCCGGTTGAGTTCATCGCTAAGCTCCTGGAGACTTCGACCGGCCATAGTCTACCCGCTCAAATACACGTATCGGTAGCACGTCATTAGACGCGATTTTGAGGCAGGGTGATTGTCGTGGCAGGAAATTAATAATCATCCAGTGCCAAAGAAGCCAAGAAACGCCGGCTCAGGCTAAAACTCAGCCATGGCGCCTAGCTGCGATTTGATTGGTCGGGACGGGCAGATTTGAACTGCCGACCCCTCGCACCCCAAGCGAGTGCTCTACCAGGCTGAGCCACGTCCCGACGGAAGGTCCCACCGCGGCGTCCGCAGTGAGTGGGGGGTTACAAAAGGATTTTACACTAGGGCAAGTCTTACCAGTTGTCATCCTGAGCGAAGCGAAGGACCCATGTATTGTGTTACACAGATCCTTCGCTTCGCTCAGGATGATAATTTATGTGGAGTATTGAGCCGACGGCTAGTGAGCGGCTCGCGCTGGAATTGCTGTTTTTCGCTGCGCGGGGCGCAGCCACCAGATCAATCCTCCGGTGAGGACCAGACAAATTGAAATCAATTGCGTCCCGGTCATAATGCCGCCAAAAACTGAGCCACGTCCTGGATCATCCCGAATGAATTCGAGGAAGTATCTTGCAATTCCATAAAGAAATAAGTAGGCACCGAAGACTTGTCCATCGAACTTTTTGCGCCTGAACATCCACATCAAGATAAAGAAGATCGCGAGTTCCACAGCAGACTCGAACAGTTGTGTCGGCTGCAGAGGAACATTCAGCGGCGTGTCAGAATTCTGATTCGCAATGGGATTAGTGAACGTAACTCCCCACCAGTGACTTGTTGGCTTGCCGTAACAACATCCCGCGGCGAAACAGCCCACTCTGCCAATGGCGTGTCCGATTGCTAACCCTGGCGCGAAGGCATCACACGTCGCCAGCGCCGGCATGTGGTGCTTTCGGATATACCACGCTGCGGCGGCAAACGCCCCAATCAATCCGCCAGAAAAAACTCCGCCGGCCTGCAACGTGCTCAGACTAAAAATTGCTTTGGGGTTGGCGGCATACGTTCCCCAATCATTGATGATGTAAAGAATTTTCGCGCCAATGATCCCGGCAAGGACTACCAATATTCCGAAGTTCCATGCAAGATCGGGATCAGTCCCTTGCTTCTCGGAATTGCGGACACTAATGAGCAACCCAACCAGGACTCCCAAGGAAACCAGGAATCCATATGTGGGCAAGTTGAAATTGCCGATCTGAAAGAGTCGCGGAAACACTATTTTAATTAGATGCAGAACTCTGAGGATTTACTGTTGCCGAGTGTAGCAGGAAGGAAGTTCGCCAGACTAGCCGGTAAAAGCAAGCCCACGAAGCCGTGTGGAGGGCCGAGAATGAACCCGTCGGTAGACGTTGGGAACCCGCCGCGACCCATTAGGCATCTCCGTACTGGCGGAGCTCCGCACACAGGATCGTAATTTACGAGTCAGGCCCCCGTTCATTCAGTATTGGTTCAAAAATCGGTTACCACCATCACCAACTTCGTAGGCCAGCTTTCATGTTGGATGCTAGGGAAAATTCCAGAGATTCGCAAGAGGGAACTCGAAGAAAGATGGCAATCCGCTTGCCTGTGGCAATCTTTAGTAAGGTAGGATTTTGGGCTTTCTATTGCAGAAAATAGAAAATTAAAAGATTGTCATTCCGAAGCGCGTCCGCGCGAGGAATCTGCTGGTCTGTCGGGGAGAGCAGATTCCTCAGCGATAAATCGGTTCGAAATGACAAAGATTTGAGTCCCGAACAATCGCGGGACAAAGATGCTAACCGTGTCGTTCTTTCACTTCCAGCACTTCGTCTAGGGCATGCGATAGGTGGTTCGCACGCTGCCGGTATTCGCTTGGTCCGACATCCGACCTGCCCTTTAACAAATGATATTCATCAGCAATATTGATCGCCGCGAGTACGGCTACGCGGGCCGTGTCAACAGTTTGAGTATGTTGCGCAACCGCGCGCATCTTCGAATCCACGTACGCTGCGAGTTTCAGAATGTATTCCGGATCCGATCCGCGAAGGTTGTATCCCTGATCGAAGATTTCCGCGCGTACACTTCCGTTGCTGGAATCCTGGGCTACACGATCGGCCGGAGGATGTTTCGTAGCAGTCGCCATTTGCCTCAACTCCTTTCCGTCGCTAGTGCGATCTTCGGCGGAACCGGCTCAACTCGCGGCCTGCTCCTCGGCGACGGCTTCGACCTGATGCAGCATCTTTTCCACCCGGCTGCGAATTTCCTCCCGCTCCCGCCGCAACTGCACCATCTCACGGCGCAAGCCTTCAATTTCCTCCTCGCGCTCTTCAAGCTGTTCACGAATCCGCTTCAGATCGCGCTCGGCGGTGGCGCGACCCTCGCGAGCGGTCTTATACATTTCAATTGTGCGATAGACTTTGTCTTCGAGTACCTGAAAATCGTCGGCGGGAACCTGCGAGGATACCTCTTCAGCCACTTTCACACTCATAATTGCCTTCTTCTCCGAGAGAATTAAAACTTGAGCGCAGTATACCGCACAAGCCTGTGGAGAGATGACAACTGTTAGTGCCCGAACACTTTTTGTATACCCAGCACGAAAGGCTGAGCGAGTATTTAACTTTTTGCTCCGCAGCACTTTTTGTACTTCTTGCCGGAGCCGCAAGGGCACAGGTCGTTCCGTCCGATCTTAGCGGAGCCACGGACTACTTGCTGGACGGTTTGTTGCTCGCCAGAACCGGCCATGCGTGCACCTTCGAGTTCGCGACGCTTCCTGCGCTGAAAGCTTTCCTCAATTTCATCGACGGAAGTTGCAACCGAACGGGGAGGACGATGTCCGTTGCCGCCTCCACCAAGGCGGGGAGCTGCCAAACCAGCACCAGGGCTTCCTCCGTCAGTCAAAGTCGGTCCGCCGTCTGCTGGGCGCTCCAGAATCTGCATCAGGTAGAGATATCGGACAGTGTCCTCCTGGAACCGCTGCATCATCGCTTCGAACATTTCAAACGATTCGCGCTTGTACTCGATTAATGGATCATGCTGGCCGTAGCCGCGAAGGCCGATGCCTTCTTTCAAATGATCCATGTCTCGCAAGTGGTCTTTCCATTGCGAGTCGAGCACGCTCAGCATGATCATGCGCTCGTGATAACGCATTGCGTCGGGGCCGATGAGCTGTTCTTTCGAATCGTAGCGGGCTTTTAATTTATCGAAGATCGCGTCGCCAAGTTCCTGGCGATTCAAATTCTCCGCCGTGATTCCCTCTGCGAGAATATCCACGCCGAAGCGGGTGAAAATGGCATCCTTCAACCCCTTAATGTCCCAGTCCGCGGGATGCGCTTTCACCGCACAGAATTGATCGATCAGTGTGCCGAGGATGCCCGAAACATAATCTTCCAGAATTAAATCTTTCTGATCGAGTCCCTCGAGCAGTTGGCGTCGCAAGCCATAAACCGCTTCCCGCTGCTTGTTCATTACATCGTCGTATTCGAGGAGATGTTTGCGGGCTTCGAAATTTTGCGCTTCAACGGCTTTTTGTGCGGCCTCTATGCGCCGGGAAATAAGCTTTGATTCAATCGGAATCCCTTCTTCCATGCCGAGCCGTTGCAAAAGCTTCGACACCCATTCCTTGGCGAAGATACGCATCAAATCGTCTTCGAGCGAAAGGTAAAAGCGTGATGAACCCGGATCGCCCTGGCGCCCGGCGCGGCCACGAAGCTGATTGTCGATGCGCCGCGACTCATGCCGCTCAGTTCCGAAGATGTGCAGGCCACCGGCGGCCACAACCTCGTCGTGCTCTTTATCGGTCAGTAACTTGTGCCGCTCGAAGACTTCGTTCCACTGTTCGGTAGGAACCACATACTCGTTGCCAGCGTAGTACCAAACGGTGCTCTTGGTTTCATCCACATCGATCTGAATCTTGCCTTGCGCGGCTCTGAGCGGCTGCGCGATTCCCTTCTTCACGCACTCTTGTTTAGCCATGAATTCAGGATTGCCGCCAAGCAGAATGTCGGTCCCGCGTCCCGCCATGTTCGTGGCGATTGTGACCATGTCTTTGCGGCCGGCCTGCGCGACGATTTCAGCTTCACGCTCGTGATACTTGGCATTGAGAACTACGTGTTTGATTCCTTTCTTCTTTAGCAATTCAGAGAGCCGTTCAGACTTTTCGATTGACGTAGTACCCACGAGCACAGGCCGGCCGGTCTGATGCAAGTTTTGGATTTCATCCGACGCCGCGTAGTACTTTTCCTTCTCCGTTCGATATACGACGTCTGGATTCTCCAGCCGCCGCATAACTTTGTTGGGAGGAATGACCATCACTTCAAGCCGATAGATTTTGTCGAACTCAGGAGCTTCGGTTTCGGCTGTTCCCGTCATGCCCGCAAGCTTCTTGTGCATACGGAAATAATTTTGGAAAGTGATGGTGGCGAGAGTTTGATTTTCCCGCTCGATCTTGACGTTTTCTTTAGCTTCGACCGATTGGTGAAGGCCGTCGGACCAGCGCCGCCCCGGCATCAGCCGGCCTGTGAATTCGTCGACAATAATGACTTCGCCGTCTTTCACGACATATTCAACGTCCCGGTGATACAACGAGTGCGCCTTGATCGCGGTTTCGACGTGATGCTTTAGGTCCCAGTTTTCGGGATCAGCGATATTGCCGATGCCGAGCAACCCCTCAACTTTTTCCCATCCTTCATCCGTGACGGTTATGCTGCGATGCTTTTCGTCAACAACGAAATCGCCCGTCAGTTGGGCTGGTTCACCAGGGGCAACCTCAAGTTCCTCACCCTTTTCGAGTTTCGGAATGATGCGGTTCACCCGCGCATATTTGTCGGTGGATTCTTCGCTGGCTCCCGAAATGATCAAGGGGGTGCGGGCTTCGTCAATCAGAATGGAATCGACTTCGTCGACGATGGCGAAATTGTGCCCACGCTGCACGCAATCGTGCAGATCGAATTTCATGTTGTCGCGGAGATAATCGAAGCCGAATTCGTTGTTGGTTCCGTAGGTGACGTCAGAGGCGTAGGCGTCGCGTCGCTGCTGATCGTCCAGGTCATGCACGATTACGCCGACGCTCAATCCGAGAAAGCGGTAGAGCTTGCCCATCCATTCTGAGTCGCGTTTTGCGAGATAATCGTTGACCGTGATTACGTGGACGCCGCGTCCGCTGAGCGCATTCAGGTAAACCGGCAGCGTCGCGACCAGCGTTTTGCCTTCGCCGGTCTTCATTTCAGCGATCTTGCCTTGGTGCAACACCATGCCGCCAATCAACTGGACATCAAAATGGCGCATGTTGAGAACGCGGCGGCCGGCCTCCCGAACGATCGCAAAAGCCTCTTCCAAAATGTCGTCAAGCACTTCATTGACGGCTTTGAGGCGCTCAGCGTCGAGTTCTTTGCGGCGGTCGTGGTCGGCGTCGGGCTCGTCGGGGATTTGAGCGACGCGCTCTTGAACTTGCTTTCGAAACACTTCAGTCTTGGCGCGCAGTTCCTCGTCGCTGAGCTTCTGAACATCGAGCTCAAGCGCGTTAATCGCCTGCACGCGAGGCATCAGGCGCTTGAGCTCGCGTTCATTCTTGGTGCCGAAAACCTTGGCTACAACTTTATTAATCAATCGAGCAATCCCTTTAGATGAGGCGGATGTTCAGGACAATTTCGCTACCAGAAGCCTAGCATATTAGATGCAGGATCAATAGTTACGTTGCGGTTGAGCGATTGGCAGCTGTTTCCAGAAGTAATTAACTATTAACCACAAACCACACGAAGTCTCACGAAGGCTTTAATCTTGCAGGTTTCCTTTGTGTACCTTCGTGTCCTTTGTGGTTAAAGGTTCGAGCTTCTCACTTTGCCCTTGGATGCGTCCGATCGTAAACCTGCAAGACATGCTTCATCGAGAGCTGGGTATAACGCTGAGTAGTCGAAAGCCTTTCATGGCCCAACATCTCCTGTATGGCCCGCAAGTCTGCGCCTTCTTCAAGCATATGCGTTCCGAAGGCGTGCCGTAGCGTATGCGGATGGACGTCTGGCGACAACCCTTTGGCGACGGCGATCTTCTTGATAATTCGCCCCACGCTGCGGGTGGTTAGGCGTCCGCCTCGTGTATTTACCAGCAGGGCTCCACTCTTTCGTTTCGTCCGTGAGAGGACTTTCTCTCGAACGGGCAAATAAGCCGCAAGCGCGGTTTTAACCGCGTCCCCGAATGGGACGTATCTTTCTTTTTTCCCTTTACCGCGGATCAAAATGACTTCATCGCTCAACCGAATGTCGTGTATCTCAATGCCAACCATTTCGGAATTACGGATTCCACATCCATATAGCAGTTCGAACATCAGACCATCACGCTCGGGAAATGCCGCGACTTCGGGCATCTCCCCGTCGAGCACGCTATTCATTTCTTCGACTGTCGGAACTCGCGGAAGTTTCTTAGGCAACTTTGGCGTGGAGACTAACGCGGCTGGATTCTGTTCAACCACGCCTTCTTGCGCCAGCCAACGGAAGAGCGAGCGCACCGCCGCCAATGCGCGAGCCACGGACGTCTTGGTGAGCTCCTGGTTATACAACTGCGACAAGAAACCCCGGATGGTCAAATGGTCGATACTGCGCCAAGGACGCTGTCCAATATGTTTGGCGAACTTGTAAAGATCCGCAGCGTAGGCCTTGATCGTATGCCTTGAAGCGTTTCGTTGCCCCAGGGTCCTTAGAAAACGGTCCACAGCCTTTTCGACATCGGTGCGGACGTTTTTCGCTGCCGAGGTCATCATCTCGCCTTCGCTCTGGGATGATGATTTTGATAGACAGTTTTGAGCCGGTCCAGCGCCAAGTGCGTATAGACCTGGGTCGTCGAAATATCAGAATGACCGAGGATAGTTTGCACTGTTCTCAAATCTGCGCCGTTTTCGACCATGGGAGTGGCGCAGCTGTGACGCAGCATGTGCGGGCTCGCATTACGTCCAATACTTGTTGAAGCCTGCCGGACAATTTGCCATACCCGCTGCCGGGTCAGCTTGAGCGCGCGTCGGCCAAGAAATAAGAGTGGAGAATTACCGCCTCGTGCAAGCGCGATGCGCGAGCCGGCGATATACGCGGTTAAGGCGTCCTGCGCAGATTTTCCCAGCGGTACGATACGTTCTTTATCACCTTTGCCGCGCACCAGAATGTACCCGGCATCGAGTTTCAGATCTTCGAGTTTCACGCCAATAATTTCAGACACACGGAGCGCTCCTGCGTAAAAAACTTCCAGCATCGCGCGGTCGCGCGTCGAGATTGCTTCTCCCTCCTTCGTATCTAACGCCGCGGATGGCCTGAGCATCGTTTCCATCTCATCGCGCGCCAGAGCCTTTGGCAATACTTTCCATTGTTTTGGCGAATCAATGTTCAGAGTTGGATCAGCATCGATAACTTTGTCGAGAAGCAGATAGCGATAAAAATGCCGGAGCGTCGATAACTTCCGTCCGACGGAACGTCCGTCCACGCCGTTCGCGAATAATTGCTGAATGAACTCGCGGACGTCTTCGCGTTTGGCTTTCACTAGCGAGCGCTTCTTGGATTCCAGAAAACTCGCGAACTGGCCAACGTCCGTTGTGTACGCCGTGATCGTGAGAGGGCGAAGGCCCTTCTCAACTTTCAGGTAGTCGAGAAAAGCGGTAACAAGAGCGGAATCAGATTTCGGCGGCACAGCCCAGATTATGCGCGTTATCGGACATTGCTAGGAAGTGCTGACTGCGGTGCCGCGCACGTTCCTACGGCAGACTTGACTTCATTGAATACTTCAACCGCATAAAGGGCGCCCTGCGGAGTTTCTTCGTGCTTGAAGTATGCGAAGACATCACGCCCGCTTTGAATATGCTCGCGGATTCGGCTCACCATGGCGCCGCGCTCCTCAGGCGTGTACGTTGGCTTTCGATAGCGGTAATAAGAGAAATCTGCGGTGACGACGTCGGGCGTGATTCGCTCCTCGGTTTCCGCGACGCAAAGCGCGCGATTGTAAACTTTTAAAAGATTGAAAGTTTCGTCCGTGAACCAGGAATCATGGCGAAATTCGAAAGCCGACGGAAGGGTTCGCGGCAAGGCGGCCAGAAATTCTTTTAAGACTCCGAGATCTGCCTTCATGTTCGGGGGCAACTGGAAGAGCAGCGGACCCAGCTTTCCCGCATTGGCGAGAGGTTCAATCGTGCTCAGGAAACGCGGGATGAAATCTTCAGTCTTTTTTAACCGCTTGATATGGGTGATGACTTGGTGGGCTTTGATTCCGAAACGGAAGCCCGACGGGCTTTCGGCAATCCATTTTTGTGCCGTGGTTTCCTTCAATAGCTGGCGAAAAGTGAAATTTACCTCGACGGTGTTTAGTTTGCCGGAGTAATGCTTCAGAAAATTCTTCTGCGGCAGTTTCGCAGGATAAAAATCGGGCTTCCAACTGGGATAAGCCCATCCGGAGGTCCCCACATAGAGTTGTGCCATGATCTTTGCTCCACGTCCGGTACTGCAGGCACGATTTTAGTGGGGCACGGCCTTCACGGGGTGGCGGAAAGACTCGTGCTCGCTCAATATCCTTGAAGGGGCGCGCCTTCAGGCGCGCCGTATGTCTTTATAATCTCAACAACGGCGGCGCTGAAAGCCCCGCCCCTTCAAACCATTTGCTCGTACCTGCACTAAATTTCGAATTATACTTTCCGAGCCTTTTTCTTTGAGGACGCCGCCTTCCGCCGGCTGGGTGCAGGTTCTTCTGCCTGTGCCGCAATATCTAGTCCCGCAGCAATCGCTTCTGGTTGTGCTTCTTCGATGCCAGAAAGCTTCGGCAATTTTTGCTTAAGCGAGAGTATCGGCTCAAACAGGTCTCCCATCTTCTCGACCCGCTTGATTACCTGCTCAGCCTCGAACACCAGCAGGCCCGCATCCTTCTTCTTATATGCTTGCTCGACTTCTTCCCACTTCACCGGAGTAGAAACCGTGGGATGTTCCCTTGCCCGCAACGAATACACACTGATCGTCGTCTTATGTTCGTCATTCTGGCTCCAGTCGACAAATACTTTTCCGACTCGTAATTGTTTCTTCATGTCCGACACTACGAGCTCCTTGTGATCGCCCTCCAGCAGGCGAGCTAATGCATGAGCAAACGGCTTGGTCACGTCGTAGCTTGTGGGCGTGTTGAGAGGCACGTAGATTTGCAGTCCTTTAGATCCAGACGTTTTCGGAAAACTTTGCAACCCAAAGTGTTCGAAGATTTCGCGCAACCAAAACGCCACCTGACAGCATTGGACAATATTTGCAGGAGGTCCGGGATCAAGATCAAAGACCATGGTCCGCGGAGAGGAAATATTTTTGGCCAGCGAGAGTGAGGGGTGTAGCTCCAACGCCGCCAGATTTGCCACCCAGATCAACGTAGCGAGATCATTCGCCAGAATGTAATTGACGTTCCGCTGATTTCCTTCGCTCCAAACCGGCGCAGTTTTCACCCAATCGGGCCGATGCTTGGTCGCGTTCTTCTCGAAGAAGAATTCCTGGTCCACGCCACCGGGATAACGCTTCAGAGTAAGAGGGTGTCCGGAGAGATGGGGCACCAGAACGGGTGCAATGCGTGCATAATAATCAATGACCTGTCCCTTGGCAAATCCGGTCGCTGGATAAAGTACCTTGTCCAGATTCGTAAGCGTTAAAGTCTTGCCTTCGATCTCGATCGTTTGTGAGTTGCTCACGCTCACCCTTTCTCTCGATTCGCGTCTTTGATGCATAACAATGACATACGGTAATGAACCGTTTGACAATTTCACCTTCTGGCACGTAATTTCAGATTTCCATCCTTTTATGTGTTGCCAGCCGTTGTGGAGGTTTCAATGAGATCTCGTCTTTCAATCTGCTTCATCGTATCGTGCTTGGCGCTTCTCAGCATCCCCAGAGAGGCCTCCGCTCAGGACCTTGCCTCCTTCGAGAAGCGCGTCACCGTCAAGACGTTGGCTAATGGTCTCACGGTGATCATTTGCGAGCGCCCTGAAGCTCCGGTGTTTTCCTTCTTCACCCTCGTGGACGCGGGCTCGGTCCAGGATCCCCTCGGCGAAACTGGCTTAGCCCACATGTTCGAACATATGGCATTCAAAGGCACCGACAAGATCGGCACCAAAAATTATGCCGCCGAGAAAGTTGCTCTGGAGAAGGTCGAGAAGGTCTACGCCGAGTACATCCGGGAACGTGACAACACCGTCAACCACAACGATGCCAAAGTAAAAGCGCTGGAAAAAGAGTGGCAGGACGCGATCAAAGAAGCGAATCAATACGTCATTCCCAACCAGTTCGGACAAATTGTCGAAAGCAATGGTGGCGAGGGCATGAACGCGTTTACGGAAGACGACGAGACTGCCTATCACTATTCATTTCCGGAAAACCGCCTGGAACTGTGGGCCTATCGGGAGTCTGAGCGATTCCTACACCCGGTCATGCGCGAATTTTACAAGGAGCGCAACGTAGTCATCGAGGAACGTCGAATGCGAGTGGACAGCGAGCCCTTTGGGCGTTTGCTGGAGCAATTTACGACCGCCGCTTTTCAAGCGAGCGAGTACCACCGTCCAACCATCGGGTGGATGTCGGATCTCAATACTTTTTCAGCGGCCGATGCTGCACAGTTTTTTCATGAATACTACATTCCGTCTAACATGACCGTGGCCGTGGTTGGCGATGTAAAAGCTTCGGAAGCGATGCCGATCATCGAAAAATATTTTGGCCGCATTCCGTCGCACGAGAAACCTGACGAGCGTAACACTGCGGAACCGCCGCAGAGCGCGGAGAGGCGTGTCGTGCTGCCCGACAAATCGCAGCCAGTTTATTTAGAGGGCTATCACCGTCCGGATTACCGCAGCCCGGACGATGTGGTTTACGACGCGATTGCCGATCTAATGTCCGACGGACGCACTTCGCGCATGTATCGAGCCCTGGTTCGCGATAAGAAGATTGCCTCGGATGCGGAGGGCTTCACCGATTACCCAGGAGTGAAGTATCCGCATCTCTTTGCTTTTTTTGCTGTACCCTTGCCGGGCCACAAACCAGAAGAGATGGCTGCGGCAATCCATGAGGAACTGGAACGATTAAAGAATGAAGATATCAGCGACGAAGAATTGAAAATGATTCGGACGCGGGCAAAAGCCAGCGTGCTCCGCGGCCTCGACAGCAACGAAGGTCTGGCGACGCAGCTCGCAACCTATCAGGCGCGGTTCGGCGACTGGCGCGAGTTGTTTCGCTGGGTGGATCAGATAAGCAAAGTCAGCAAAGCTGATATCCGGCGCGTGGCCAATCAAACATTCGTGGCAGGTAATCGCACCATTGGAATTATTGAGACTGTTCCTCCCGCTACTGCGGCGGCCGGCAAGGGAGGTGCGCAATGAAGACACGCTTATTGACTATGTTCGCTGTCTGCCTCTTCGTCGTAGCGTCTGGCCATCTCCGCTCGTTTGCGCAAGCCACCGATTGGCAAAAAATAAAAATTGCACCGCTACCCGACTTTAATCCCGCCCCACCGAAACGTATTGAACTATCAAATGGCATGGTGATTTTTCTGCAAGAAGATCACGAGCTGCCGCTGATCGACGGCGTCGCGCGCGTCCGCGGCGGCTCACGATCCGTTCCTGCCAATAAGACAGGGATGATGGAAATCTATGGCGAAGTCTGGCGCACCGGTGGAACCAAGACACAGACCGGCGATCAGATGGATGACTTCCTCGAAATTCGTGCAGCCAAAGTTGAAACCGGACCAGGAATTGATTCATCGACCATTTCATTTTCCTGCTTGAAAGAGGATTTTACCGACGTTTTCAAAGCATTCTACGATTTGCTGCGCCAGCCGGCGTTTCGCCAGGACAAAATTGATCTCGCGAAAGGGGAACTCTTCGACGCGATATCGCGACGCAACGACGATGTCAGCGAAATCGCATCTCGCGAATCTGCAAAGCTTGCTTATGGCAAGGAGAATCCATACGCCAGAGATCCCGAATACGCAACGGTTGCGGCAGTAACGCGGGAAGACTTAGTTGGCTGGTATGGGCAGTCTGTGCAGCCCAATAACATTATTTTAGGCGTCGTCGGAGATTTCGATTCTGCTTTAATGGAAGCCAAGTTACGTGCGGCATTCGAATCATGGTCGAAAGGGCCAGCCGTCCCCGACCCGAAGATTGAATTCCATCCTGAAAAACCGGGCTATTACCTGGTCTCGAAAGAAGACGTCAATCAAAGCTCGATTGACATGGTGGATCTCGGCACTACTCGCGACAATCCTGATTACTACGCCATCAATGTTTTCAACGAGGCTTTCGGCGGTGGATTTTCTTCACGCCTGTTCCGCAATATCCGGACGGCTCTGGGACTCGCGTACTCGGTAGGTGGAGGCATCGGCGCCCGATACGACCATCCTGGGATGTTGCGCCTGGCAATGGGCACCAAGAGCGCAACCACCATTGAATCCATCCAAGCTCTGTATCAGCAGATCGACGATCTAGACAAGAATCCCATCTCGCAGGAAGAAGTTCAGCGTGCGAAGGATTCGATTTTGAATTCATTCGTCTTCAATCTCGATACGCCGGACAAAATTCTGCGTGAGCGCATGGCGTATGAGTTTTATGGCTATCCGCAAGACTTTCTAGAACGTTTTCGTACGGGAATCGAAAAAGTTCAAGCAGCGGATGTGGCGCGCATCATCCCAAAATATTTGCACAAAGATCAGTTGAAAGTATTGGTCGTGGGCAACGCAGCCGACTTCGACAAGCCTTTGCCGTCGCTCGGTCCAGTGACCAATGTGGATATCACAATTCCTCCTCCGCCGGGAGCCAAGATGGAAGAACCGGCGGCAAAGCCCGCTGGCTCTAATCCAGAAGGCAAAGCGTTGGCCGCGAAAGTCGTCGATGCCATGGGCGGGCTGACAAAGCTTCAATCTGTTAAATCGCTTCGCTCTGACTTTACGCTGACGCGAAAGACTCCCCAAGGAGATCTGCCGCTCACCATTCAAACAGCAATTGTCTTCCCCGACCGCATGCACGCGGACGTTCAAGCACCCCAAGGGACAATGACAATTGTGGTAACTCCGACCGCGGGATTTATGTCGGCGGCGGGCATGGGTGTACGAGATATGCCTCCCTCACAGAAAGCCGACAGCATGCAGCAGATTCACCGTGATCTCATCTTCATTGGACAGCATCTGAGCGATCCTTCGTTCACGTTTTCGGCCGCCGGCACGCAGAAGCTTGGCGAGGCGCAGGCTAGTGCGCTGGATATTAACGGCGCGGGAGTGACTCTTCGCTGGTTCGTCGACCCGCGAAGTGGACGAATTTTAGGGGAGACTTATGAATCAATGGGCCAATCAGGCCCCTCACACGATGAAACGACCTTCGAGAACTGGAAGACTGTGGACGGCCTGACGCTTCCTTACACGAGAAAAAATAAAGAAAACGGTCAGGATTCAAGCATGGTTCAGTTCAGCAAGATTGAGATTAATCCGAAGATCGACTCACAGTTGTTCGAAAAGCCGTCGACCGAGGCAAAAGCAACCCAGTAAACCCCCCAATCTACCTTCTTGTCATCTCGAGCGGAGGGAGGTCGTGCGCTAGCGGACGCCCTCCCGAAGTCGAGAGACCTGCTTTGTTGCCACCGTCAAAAAAGATCCTTTCCGGATTCAATTGTCGCGACGGATATTCCCCCACCTGACTTGGCCCATTCAGCCCATTCTATGTCTCCAAATTTCTTTGACAATTAACGCCGCTAAGGCTAGTCTGATAGCGAACAAAAAGCGAATACACTAGTGGATACTCTCCCTCTTCTTCCGCAATCGCCCGGCGGTCTCGTTGGCATTGCCCGCCTGGCAACGCAAGGCGAATCGCTGCGCCAAGGCCACGATGTTGAATATTTCACCCTTCCCACACGTTCAATTCTGAATCGCTGTTCCGGCGCAAGAATGCCCTTTGCGTGGACGATCAACCCTTACCGCGGCTGCGAATTCGCCTGCAAATATTGTTACGCTCGATATACCCATGAGTTCATGGAAATGCGGGACGGCGTAGATTTCGAGCGAAAGATTTATGTCAAGCAACACACCGCTAACTTGCTGCGACAGGAATTGAGAAAAGTAAAAATCGGGGAAGACATCGCCATCGGCACCGCGACCGATCCTTATCAACCCTCCGAGCGGAAATTTGAGGTCACGCGGGCAATCCTTGAAGAATTGTCCCTTCATTCAGGACTGACAATTGGAATCGTTACAAAATCGAATCTTGTTCTGCGAGACATCGACCTGCTGCGAAAAGCCGGGGAACAGAACCGCATCTCCGTGAATGTTACCATCACAACCCTAAACACCGATCTCGCCCGCAAACTGGAACCGCGCGCACCCCGCCCCGATCTGCGGATGGCCGCGATGCGCGAGCTGAACCAAGTCGGAATCGAAGCAGGAGTAATTTGCGCTCCCGTACTTCCAGGCATCACGGACTCGCCTCGCGACTTGGAAACGTTGGTTAGAGCAACCGCGGAAGCAGGCGGCAAATATATCTACGCTAACTCGCTATTTCTCAAACCATGCTCTGCTGCCATATTCATGCCCTTTCTTGAAAAGGAATTTCCTCATCTCGTGCAGAACTACCAACAACGTTTCGGCGAGAAAGCGTTTCTTTCCTCTGCCTACAGAAAACGGCTTTCTCAACTCATGGCGCGGTTACGGCAGAAATATGGCTTCCCCAGTTCCGGCGAGCGGGCCCGGAATCAGAACAATCCCAACGAAGGTTCAAACACTCAACTTAGGTTGTTCTAAAAACGCGAAGCGCTCGCTCTTCCCTCTTCTCGTTCGACCTCCATCCAGAAGGTATAATCGCTGCTCCACCCGATGCCATCCACAACCGAACCCAATAGGAATCCTGCGGATCCGCGGCCCAAGCTATTTGTTCAAATTGAGAGGTTCTGGCAGCGTGTAACCGAGGGACTTGAACTCGGTCAGCTTTGGAAGCAGTTCCACGCCGATGCTCGGTCCAGCTACCGGCTTTATCAGAAGGATTTCAACGCTCAATCACCCCGTGAGACCAGGCGCCACAACTTTTTTCACACCGCACAGGAATTCTCCTGGGCGATCCTTGCGAAGCTGACTCCAGCGCGCCGGGTTTTGTTGCTGCTCGGGGTGGTGCTTTTGATTTTTCCGGCGGGCGGTTTCAGCTATCACGGCAAGGCAGGCGAAGTTGAAGTCTCTGAATTCGATCTCCATTTTTATGGCGGTGCACTGTTGTTCGTTTTGCTGATGCTTGAGATAGCAGATCGCGTAGTGATGAAACGGGACCTTGAAATCGCGCGCGACATCCAAGGATGGTTGCTGCCGGCTACGCCTCCTGCGGTTCCGGACTTGTCGATTGCTTTTGCGACCAGACCGGCAAATACGGTCGCAGGAGATTTCTACGACGTATTCCCGCGAGCACTTGCAGAGCCTGGCGAAACGAAGTTCCTGTTAACTGTCTCTGATGTGGCCGGAAAGAGTATTCCCGCCGCGTTGCTGATGGCGACATATCAGGCCAGTCTCAAGACGCTATCGGAAACGCCGTGCTCCCTTGCCGAACTGGTTAAAGGCATGAACCGGTATGCCTGCTCAAATAGCCAGAACGGATTGCGGTTCACAACGGCTTTTCTGGCCGAGTTCACTCCTTCCTCGCGGACTCTGGCGTATATCAATGCCGGACACAATCCGCCGATCTTATTGCGAAGTTCAGGCCGGTCTTTGGAGTATTTGTCGAATGGAGGCTTGCCTTTAGGAATCATGGCAGAGGCCCCTTACGAATCTGGAATGGTCACGCTTGAACCCGGCGATTGGCTAGCAATCTTTACGGATGGGCTAGTTGAGGCCATGAATAGGACTGGCGAAGAGTACGGCGAGCATCGCGTCTTATCCGTACTAAATGCCGGAACCTCGGCAACACCGGACGAAATGCTTCGCCGCCTGATGAGCGACTTGGATACCTTCGTTGGCGAAACCGCGCAGCATGACGACGTCACTTGCATGCTGGTCAAGGCCGCGTAACTCAAATCGTTCGAATTGTCCCGCAAGGTGGGGTAAGTCCGGCGTTCCCTGTTTGGTAGGGTTTCGTCCGCGAACTAGGAGAGGAATGCTCGCCTTTTTCGGCAGGCTGTTGGTCGTCTCAGTCGCTGTCTTAGATTGACACAAATTGGCAGGCTCCCGACAGAATCTGACACGAAAGCTGATTGGTACGTTATCTGACCCGGTTCTGTTGGAGTACGGAAGTATATGAAATTATTGAAAGTAATGTATTTAGCCCAGTAACCAACCACCCTTTGGTAACTCCCAACAATGGTGGCACAAGTGCGAAGATAAGCAGCAACTGGGTCAATAAGACCAACACATCTAATAAACTGGGAAGAGGGGAAACTAAATGCGGAAACAAAAGGGCTTTTCACTTATCGAACTCCTGATCGTGGTCGCGATCATCCTGATTATCGCCGCGATTGCCATTCCAAACTTGCTGAGAGCGCGTATCGCTGCGAACGAGTCATCTGCGGCGGGCTCGACTCGTACAATCATCACTGGACAGATTCAGTACCAGTCTTCGCTGCCGAATATTGGCTATGCAGCCAACCTGAAGGCCCTTGGGCCGAGCGGCGGT